>Ga0073899_10002419_pt1 | contig 16835 bp, 13 predicted proteins | sample KloWWTmetaKNB5Ph_FD_88975 | JGI IMG/M metagenome (GOLD analysis project Ga0073899, IMG submission 88975) | Active sludge microbial communities from Klosterneuburg, Austria, studying microevolution and ecology of nitrifiers - Klosterneuburg... | ecosystem: Engineered > WWTP > Aerobic digester >...
GCGAACGTGTTGAAGATGAGCGAGGACCTCATCGCGATCATGAACACGGAGCCGGGCTCCCAGCGTACTGCATTGTTGGAGCGCTTGGAGATCGCCGAGCGTGCGAACGACGATCTGACGCACACCATCTTCACGGACCTTGCTCGGAACTTCATCACGCCGATCGACCGTGAGGACATCCACAGCCTGGCCACCAGCTTGGATGATGTGGCCGACTTCATCCTCGCTGCAGCAAAGAACCTGGAGCTTTTCGGTATCAACAAGCCCGATGAGACCTGCCGTGAACTTGCACGTTTGGTGAACGAGGGCTGCCGGATCGTGCAATTGGCCGTGCAGAACCTGCGCAACATGCACAAGAGCAACGCGCAGAACCAGCTCGTCGTGGAGATCAACAGCATGGAGAACCAGGCCGACGAGGTGTACGACAAAGCCATCCAGCGCCTCTTCGCCAATGAGAAGGATCCCATCCAACTGATCCGGATGCGCGACATCTACAGCATGTTGGAACTCGCCACCGACAAGTGCGAGGACGTGAGCAACGTGATGGAATCCATCATGCTGAAGTACGCCTGAGCGCATGACCCTTCTGCTGGTCATCATTATCCTGGCCTTGGTGTTCGATTACATCAATGGCTTCCACGACGCCGCGAACTCCATCGCCACGGTGGTGAGCACCAAGGTGCTCACGCCCCTGCAGGCCGTGCTCTGGGCGGGCTTCTTCAATTTCGTCGCCTTCTTCATCTTCAAGGACCATGCGGTCGCGAACACCATCAGCAAAACGGTGCATGCCGAGTTCATCACCCTGCCGGTGATACTCAGTGGTCTCATCGCCGCCATCATATGGAACCTGCTCACGTGGTGGTACGGTATCCCCAGCAGTAGTTCACACACGCTGATCGGAGGTTTCGCGGGTGCGGCCATCGCACATGCGTTCGCAACCACCGATGGCTTCAGCTTGGGCGAAGTGGTGGAGAACAACAAGATCACCAAGACATTGCTCTTCATCTTCCTCGCCCCCTTGGTGGGCATGGTGATCAGCATGTTCATCACCTTCGTGACCATCGTGCGCAAGGTTTGGACGCGCATCGGTATCATCGTGATCGCCTCGGTGGCCACGTGGTTCCTGTTCACGCATTTGCAGCAAGGCAAGCTCGAGGAGAACCTCCAGAAGTTCTACAAGGCCGATGTGCTCAAGAAGGAAGCCGCGGAGGACCCGGCGAGGATGGCGGACTACCAGGCCGCACAAAAGAGGGTGGATGCCGCCATGCCCTACTTGGTGAAATACAATACTCAAGGTGGCAAAGGGATCGCTGCGGACATCGTCGCTAACGTGGACAACAGCGCCGACCAGCAGAAGTTGGCAAAGGCCTTGGACAAGGCGGACAACTCGATCATCCGGATCGGGCTCATGGCGGCTGCGCTCATTTTCATCCTCACCTACCTGTACGTGGAGAAGGTGAAGACCCCGAACGCGCATTCCATGGCCAACATGTTCAAGAAGCTGCAGCTGCTCAGTTCCGCAGCCTTCAGCATCGGGCACGGTGGCAACGATGCCCAGAAGGTCATGGGTATCATCACTGCCGCAATGATCGCCAATGGGGACATCATGGACATCAAGGAGATGCCGAACTGGGTGCCGCTGGCCTGCTACACCGCCATCGGTATCGGAACCCTCAGCGGTGGTTGGAAGATCGTGAAGACCATGGGTACGCGCATCACCAAGGTGACACCGCTGGAAGGAGTATGCGCGGAAACCGCAGGTGCCACCACGCTCTACCTCACCGAGCAAATGGGTATACCGGTGAGCACCACGCACACCATCACCGGTGCTATCGTGGGTGTGGGTGCCACCAAACGTTTGAGCGCGGTACGCTGGGGCGTTACAGTGCGGCTGCTGTGGGCATGGATCCTCACGATACCCGTGAGCGCAGCGCTTGCGGGCATCACCTACTGGATCTGCAGGCTCGTTGGTCTTTGATGGGCTGTCAACCCTGAGTGAACACCGTTGTCGCTCTGAGCGAACACCGTTGTTACTCTGAGCGAGCACCAATTGTCACCCTGAGCTTGTCGAAGGGGGCCACAGGTGACCTTCGAAGTCCGGGTTCGACAGGCTCACCCTGACAACTACTCCGATACCTTCGCGTGCATGTCGATCATCCTGTCCGACGCCGGTCTGCACAAACACCTCCTGCCGCTCACCTTCACGCGGCCGGTTGGCCAGTTGCGGTCGGGGATCCTTCGACTTTCGGAAGGCTGGTATATGCGGAGCGGGCTTGCGGTGGGCTATCGAACGGAAGCTTATCTCAGCCGGGCTTTTCCACTTCCCACCGAGCCCGCCGATCTCGAGGTGAACGCCTCGCTCTTCCCCACGGATGACCTGGTCGCTGCGGTGATGGACCTTCGCGCGGGTGAGGTGCTCGTGCAGGACGGGCGGTCGCTGGCCTTCGGTGTTCAAGGTCAGGCAGCACCGACCGAGGTCGATTGGGCCGCTCCACCGTTGTATTTGAAGCAAGTGTCCTTCTCCGGGGAGGTGATCCGCTTCGACCGACCGTGGCGGTTGTTCCAGCATTGCGGTAAAGCGATCGAACACGACTTCAAGCTGCTCACGGAGGGACGTCGTTCGCAATTGCTGAGCTCGCTCAATACAATAGTGGGCGATCCCAACCTGATCTTCCTGGAGGAGGGCGCGGTTGTGGAGGCCTGTGTGCTCAACACCAAGAACGGGCCCATTTACATCGGGAAGAACGCGGAGGTGATGGAAGGCTGCCTGATCCGTGGACCTTTCGCGCTGGGCGATCATGCCCAACTTAAAATGGGTTCCAAGATCTACGGACCATCCTCCTTCGGACCTGAATGCCGTGTTGGCGGCGAAGTGAACAACAGCGTGCTCCTTGGCTTCAGCAACAAGGGCCACGACGGTTTCCTCGGGAATAGCGTGATAGGAGAGTGGTGCAATCTGGGGGCTGACACGAACAATAGCAACCTGAAGAACACCTACGGTGACGTGAAGGTCTTCAGTTATGGCGCGAACGACCAAGTGGATACAGGTCTGCAGTTCTGTGGTCTGATCATGGGGGACCATGCCAAGAGCGGTATCAATACCATGTTCAATACGGGGACGGTGGTAGGTGTAGGTGCCAATGTGTTCGGAGGCGGCTTCCCACAGAAGCATATTCCCGGGTTCGCATGGGGTGGTGCCGATGGTTTGGAGGTATATGATATCGAACGGGCACTCACCACCGCGCGCCGAGTGATGGAACGTCGTCATGTGCCGCTCACCGACCAGGACGAAGTGATCCTTCGCCATGTGTTCGAGATGGAACGGTCATCAATACCAGCGAAGAAGTTCAAGTGAAGCGCGCCGTGCGCATCGTGGCGAACGGATCCGCCCTCCACAAGCTCCTATTTTAGCGGCCCCTCGCAAGGCCACCACGATGCCGCAACTCACACAAACCCGTACCAAGAGCCAGCACGCCATCGAATTGGAGGATCGGTTCGGTGCGCACAATTATCACCCGCTGCCCGTGGTGCTCGATAGCGGCAAAGGCGTCTTCGTTTGGGACGTGGATGGCAAGCGCTACTACGATTTTCTCAGTGCATATAGCGCGGTGAACCAAGGGCACTGTCATCCTCGATTGGTCGCGGTCATGCAAGAGCAGGCCGCGCGCATGACGCTCACCTCTCGTGCGTTCTACAACAGTGTGCTGGGGGAGTACGAGAAGACCGTGTGCGAACTCTTCGGCTACGACAAAATGCTGCCGATGAACACGGGTGCGGAAGCCGTTGAGACCGCGCTGAAGATGGCGCGGAAATGGGGCTACGAGAAAAAGGGTGTCCCGGCCGGACAGGCGAAGATCATCGTATGTGACGGCAACTTCCACGGCCGTACGATCAGCATCGTGAGCATGAGCACCGATCCTGAGAGCCAAGGGGGGTTCGGGCCTTTCACGCCTGGTTTTTTGGTCATCCCCTACGATGATATCCCGGCGCTCGAGAAGGCGTTGTCCGATCCGAACGTGTGCGCCTTCCTGGTCGAACCCATCCAAGGGGAGCGCGGGGTGTACACGCCTGCGGATGACTACATCGCGAAGGCGATCACCACGTGCAAGTCGCGCAATGTGCTGTTCATCGCCGATGAGATACAGACCGGGATCGCACGAACGGGTCGCATGCTTTGCAGCGTGCCTGATGAAGAGCGTGATCCAGCGAAGCGCCCGGATGCGGTCATTCTCGCGAAGGCCCTGAGCGGTGGTATGTACCCGGTCAGTGCTGTGCTCGCCAGCGACGAAGTGATGGGAGTGTTCACTCCCGGTACGCATGGCAGTACATATGGTGGCAACCCCTTGGGTGCCCGCATCGCCATGGAGGCGCTAGCCGTGGTGACGGATGAAGCGCTTGTGGCCAACTCCGATCGTCTGGGGGGGATCTTCCGTGCAGAGATGCAGAAGCTCGTCGATCGTTACGACTTCGTGAAGCTCGTACGCGGAAAGGGCTTGTTGAACGCGGTGGTGATCGAAGCGAGGGTCGCGTTGGATGGATCGCCGAAGACCGCATGGGAACTCTGCCTGCTCCTGCGTGACAATGGCCTTCTTGCCAAGCCAACGCACGGCGACATCATCCGCTTCGCCCCGCCCTTGGTGATCACCGAAGAGCAACTGATGGAATGCTGCCGCATCATCGCTGTCAGCATGCAGCAGTTCGCCTAGCGAAGGACCTGGAAGCGCCTCGACACAGGCGCACCTTTTTCGTCCACGTATTGAAGCAGGTAGGTGCCATTGGCCAAGGCACTGGTATTGAGCGTGCCACCCTCGATTCGCACGTTCAAGTTCCGCCCATCCATGCACGAAACCATGGCTTCGCCTGTTGCTCCGGGCACCACCAACCGATCGGAGGCGGGAACAGGGTAGGGAAGAGCGGTTGAAGTTGATGATGCGCCATCGACAGCGGTAGTGGTACAGAACACATTGTTCAAATGCGCCCATAGCTCATCAGCGAACTGGATGGCGACGGCTGCACCGGTGCCGGGCGAGTTTCCCATGCGCACGACCACAAGACCTTGCGATGGCACCACATTGATCTGTTGTCCGTTCTTGCCGAGCGCGTTGAAGGCATCCAGTGGTTCGTTCGGGAGCAGTGGGCCTGGGAAGACGATCTGAAGGCCGGGTACCATCGCGGTCGCTTGTCCGTTCAGCCACCACAGGTAACCGTAGCTCTCGTTGAGGGCTTGCGAGGGCGTGGTCATCGCTTCGAAGTAATTGTCGTCGCCCAGGATGTCGGTCCCGTTCCACACGCCCCGGTTAAGTGCCAGCAACCCGAAGCGTGCCATACTTCGTGGAGTGCTGAAGAAAACGTTGTTGTATTCGATCGGCAGATATAGTCCGGAGATGCCGGTGGTAGGCGTCAAGGTGCTGTACACGTAGCCGTTCAGCGTTTGGCCGGTGGCGGATTCGAGCACTCCGTCCAATTTGGTGTAGGGTGCGTTGTGGTAGGACCACCGCGTGCCCGGATCGGCCAAGTATTGCAAGCAGGTAGGGTCGGTGCAGTCGACATTGGCCACGCCATCATCCAACCCGGTGGTCATCGTGAGTTGGTTGCGCACGGTGATCGCTGCTTCCTGCGCGGGCGAGCAACTGGTCCATCCGATCCCCAGATGGTCGCTGCTGGGGTCGTTGATGTCCAGCAGCCCATCAGCTTGTGCAACACCCACAAGAAAGGCGGTCAGCGACTTACCAGCACTGGCCCAATACCACGCGCTGTCCTGTGTGAATGTGCCCACATAGTGCTCGATGGCGATGCGGCCGTCCTTCAGCACGATGAAGGCCTTGCTGTTGTTCGCTTCCACGAACTCCAGCAACGGCGCGATCGAATCCGTACACCAGCCCAATGTGGCTGGATCCACGGTTTCCCACGTGTTACCGGTTGCTGGGGGGAAGTAGGTGTTCTGTGCGAACATGCTTCCGATGAAGACCACGGTGGATAGCGTAATGATCGAGCGCATACGATGAGGGTTGTCAGGAGGACGCCTCGGTGGCGGAAAGGTTCGATCGGCTTAGTAGCAGGAACACGCCGAATACGATCAGGCCGAGGTTCGCGATGCCCAGCACCCCATAGTGGATCATACGGTCGGAGAGACCGCCTAGGGCATCCGCCCAATTGCCGCCGTAGGCGAGGAGAACGGGAACTGCCAGGACGATGATCCATTTCGGATCAGCACGGGGGGCCAAGTGGTGCACCAATAGCATCACCAGCGGCATGCTGAAGAGGAAGTGGTTGGTATCTGTGAGCGTGATGCTGGGCACCAAGGCGAGCAAGAGGAAGTACTCGATCACCGTGTGGCCTGGAGAGCCACCGCGTCCGCGTTCGCGCTTCAGGTTCCAAGTCACCAAAGCACCGATGATGACCACGATGCCTCCAAGGATCACGACTGCTTCGATGGTGCTTGGTGTTGCAATGAAGTATTTCAGCACTGCGCGATGCAGGAAGGAATACACCGTGTCCACATTGTTGTACGCGTCACCCCCGGTGTAGATGAGGGATGCATTGTGCTTTGCCATTTCTCCGAGCCATTCGTGGTGCATGGTGATGGAAGCGCTGTATCCGAGGAAGAGGGTCGGGAGCAGAAGTCCCGCAAGCCCGGTGCTGAGCGCAGACCAGATCGCTTTCGATTGCCCACGCAAGAGCATTAGTGGCAGGAGGACCACGAAGTGCGGCTTGGCGAGGATCGCAAGCCCTATCAACAAGCCGGCTGTCCCTGTTCTCCCGCTCAACAAACGATCCAGTCCGAGCAGCAGCAGCCAAACGAGCAGCACATTGATGTTCCCCAGGTGCAGTTCGCGATGCAGATGCACCACCACGATCAGGAACGCTAGGAAGAGCGGGGTATGGGTTGCGTTCTTCCCCACGAACACATGCGTGCGTACGAGCCGGTCAGCCAGCAACACCGAACCAATGAAGGCGCAAACGATGAGCGCGTATTGGATACCTGCAGCGATGGAGAATGGCAGTATAGCGAGCGGCACGTAGAGCATGGCCATGAAAGGCGCGTACTTGAAGTATCCGGAATCGAGCCCGTGCGCTACCCCATAGAGTTCTTTGCCGCCAAGCAAGGCATTGGCGGCTTCGTGGTAAACACGGAAGTCGTTCAGCCAGAAGCGGCCGTTGATCACCTCCAGAACCACCAGGATCAGCGCGACGACTAGAACGATGATCGAGAAGCGACCGGGGAATCGGTTCCAGTGCAAGGGGATGGACGCTACTTCGTCTTGGTCAGGTCCACCTCTTTCACGAGGCGGCCGTGGTCATAATGCAATTCGCGGTACACCTGGCCATCGGGGCTGTAGTCGTAGTGGATGCCATGCTCCACACCGTTCTCCCAGCTCTCCACGTACTTCTTCACGCCGGTCTCGTAGTAGTACATCCATTCCCCATGCTCCACACCGTTCTCAAAGCGCCCCACGTATTCAAGACGTCCGTTGGGGTAGTACACCTTCTCCATCACCTTCACGGCATCCTCTCCGTTCCCCTTCATGTAAACGACCACTTCGGGTTTGCCATTGGGATGGCTGGCTGCCGTGTATTTATGGGTGGAACAACCCACCAGCACGAGCAAGGGGAGGATCGCGAACAGGGGGCGGGGCGACATGGTCCGCTAAAATAGGGGAAACGCCGCGTGGCTGCGGTCTACTACTGTTTCACGAAACGCACTGGACGTGCCCCGAGGCTCATGACCACGTAGGTGCCTGCATACAGGGCGGTCACATCCAGCCTGTGTTGCCCGCTAACGGACAGGACAACACGTCCGCTGATATCGGTGATGGAGATCGTTTGCACGGGATCGCGCGGATCCATGCGCAGGGTGAGTTCACAGGAGACCGGGTTCGGGAACACCGTTATCTCGCGATCGATGCTCATTTCTTCCACTCCTACACCGGGAGAAAGGGTCCAGCCGATATCACGCATGATCGCGAGTCCGATCGGACCCGGCCAATGGCTGGCATCACCTGCGGAACTGAAGGGCGTCATCAGCTCGTTCGGGTTACCCGGCGGATAGGTAGCCTCGTTCAGGTGGACACAACTACTTCCCAAGGCGAACACGGATGGCGCGTAGATGCGTACCGAAGAACCACCGTTGGCGGCCATGGCATACGCACCGTTGAAGTACACCTGATTGCTGGTGAGCGCTGTGCCCAGGATCGTTCCCGGATTCTGCAAGGAGATCAACTCGCCGCTAACGGTATTGGTAAGGAAACGATCGAAGATGCCGGGCAACGTGTCCTGATCAGGCCAGGGGAAGGTGGTGATCAAGGGTGCGAAGTCACTGGCCAGAAGCAAGCCAAGGGAGCCTTCGTTGCCCACTTTCTTCGCGAGCCCCACGAAGCCGAGGCCATGCCCGAGCTCATGCAGCGCGATGCTCACGAGATCGTATTGACCTGCTGGTGTGTTGCCATCCAGTCCGAGGTACCAGTTCGTGCCGCTGTTCAGGTACACGTTGATGTCGTCCTCGCCCGGGTTCAACTCCTCCCCGGCAATGCTATTGGCAAGCGCCGTCGCATACCATGTTGCGGACTCCGGAGCGTTCAAGAAATCCTTGCGACCGTTCGGGAAGGTGACACCAAGCGCGGCAGTGCCAAGCGCTGTCCAACTCACGCTCACCTTGATGGGCACATCGCTCACGAGGATGCTTCCCCAGATATCCGCAGCATGCTGGATCGCGACTTGTGCATCGGGTGGTGTGCCGAAGTGTGCGATCGTGAAAGTGGCGGCGGCTGCTTGCGAGCCAATGCTTGAGGCGACAAGGAAGGAGAGGAGGTGACGAGGCATGTGCTGCATCCCGAAATAGCGGGACCACGAACTTACACAGCCAGCATCGTCAGCAGGCGCATGAGGTCCGGCTCGATCATCTTCTTCTCCGCGATCGCCTTTGCGTGCGGGGTGAAGGTGATCGCTCCTTGCACGATGCCCACCACGCAGCTGTGCTTGCCGGCGATCAGGCCTTCCACGGCAGCAGCGCCCAACCGTGCAGCGAGCAGGCGGTCGGCCATCGTCGGACTTCCGCCGCGTTGCAAATGCCCCAGCACGCTCACGCGGATGTCGAATTGTGGGCACCGTTTTCCCACCTCCGCTGCCAGCTTGAACGCACCGCCCTCTTCGTCGCCCTCGGCCACTACCACGATGCAGCTGCCCTTCTCCTTGGAGCGGTTCTCCAGCACGCTCACCAACTCGTTCACGTTCTCGCGGCGCTCAGGCACCATGACGTATTCCGCGCCTGCGGCAATTCCCGTGTGCATGGCGATGAACCCCGTATCGCGGCCCATCACTTCCACGAAGAAGATGCGGCCGTAGCTCGCTGCCGTATCGCGCAGGCGGTCCATGGCTTCCAATGCCGTATTGCACGCCGTATCGAAGCCAATGGTCCGATCGCTGCCGCCCAGATCGTTGTCTATGGTGCTAGCGACGCCAATGAGCTTCACACCTTGTTCGGTGGCGAGTTGGTGCGCACCGGCCTGTGTTCCACCGCCGCCGATGCAGATCAATGCATCAATGCCCGCATCGCGGAGGTTCTTCGCGGCGGTCGCCCGGCCTTCGACGGTCCTGAACGATTCGCTGCGCGCGCTGCGCAACATGGTGCCGCCACGCTGCACGATGTTCCGCACATCGCGTGGGCCGAGCTCGATGAAGTTGCCCTTCACGAGCCCGTCGTAGCCGTCCATGATGCCCGTTGCCTTGATGCCATGGAAATGCGCCGTGCGAACGACCGCCCTGATGGCCGCGTTCATGCCGGGCGCATCGCCGCCGGAAGTGAGGAGGGCGAGGTGGGTGATCATGGTCGTTTCCGTTTCGATCTCGTTGGCTGATCCATGCGCAAGGCGGCCTCCAGTTGTTTGGCTGTGGGCAGCTTGCCGGCCAGTTCTTTCGGCAGTTTGCGCGTGAAGGAATAACCGGCAACGCCGATCGGATTCGATTTGGAACGGAGGGAGTATTCCACCTCCAGTCCGTCCCGTTCCGCACAAAGGATGATACCGATGGAAGGGTTGTCTGTGGGCGCGCGTTCCTTGTCGTTCAACAGGTTCAGGTAGAAGTCCATTTTCCCCGCGTGTTCCGGCTCGAAGGCTCCCACTTTCAGTTCAACGGCAACCAAAGCGTGAAGGAAGCGGTGGTAGAAGAGCAGGTCGATGAAGTACTCCTTGCGACCCAGCGTCAAGCGGTGCTGTCGCCCAACGAAGCAGAAGCCGTAGCCCAGTTCCAGGATGAAGCGCTGCACCTGTTCGATGAGCTTGTCCTCGAGGACGCGCTCGTTGTGCGCTCGCGATAGTCCGATGAAGCCGAGGTCGTAGGAACTCTTCAACATGGCTTCCGCCTGCTGGGCCAATTGTTTGGGGAGCGAGCGGTTGAAGTTGCTGCTCTTCCCATCCTTCTGTGAACGCTGGTAGGCGCGTGCCTTGATCTGGTTGAGCAGGATGTTGCGGCTCCACCCGGCGTGGGCTGTTGCACGCAGATAGAACGCCCGCGCTTCGGGCTGTTTCACCTTCTGCATGATGAGCACGTTGTGGCCCCATGGCAATTCTCCAACAAGCTGTTGGAGTTTTGGCAGGTTGGTGTATTCCATCACGAACTGGCGCATGAGCCAGAGGTTCTGCGGGCTGAAGCCTTGTGCTCCGGGATAGGCAGCGAGCAGGTCCTGCGAGAGCGTTTCGATCACGCCCCGGCCCCAGCCCAGCGCTTGTTGTTTCTCCAGAATGCGCTTGCCGATATCGATGTACAAGGCGATGAGGTCCTTGTTGACGGAGCGCGCCACATCGAGGCGGGCGCGCTCGATGCGCTTCTTCAACTCGTTGAGGAAGGTCCGGTAATCCTTGGTGCGAACGATGTTCGGCATGGCGCGCGGATCAATTCTCCAACAGGCTGTTGGAGAATTGCGAACCTACGCAAACACCAGCAACGGCGGGGCGTTCATGCCGGGCGCATCGCCGCCGGAAGTGAGGAGGGCGAGGTGGGAGGTCCGTGTCATTGTGTTCTTAGAATGGCGGTACGCCGATGGTCCTGTATTGTTTGGGGTTTGCTGCTTTCACCTCCTTCTTGGTCTTCCGTTGGGACGACACGTACCAGTTACGGTCCACTTCGACCTCCACGTTGCCCCGGACGCCTTCCCGTACCACGTGGTACTCGCCCCATACCCTCACTTCCCATTCCTGCTCACCGATCGTGATGTTCATTGGAAGCGCGAAGCCGTTCACGCAATTGCCCCATCTCATCCAGAGCTTCTTCTTGTAGACACCCCACTCCAACGTGGGCACCTGCGTCGTCCTTAGGTACTGTTCGAAGATGCTTTCGTTCAGCAGCCGGTTGGTTCGCTCGTTGAAGTTGATCATGAAGTCCTCGATCTCCGCGCTCGTCACTGTCTTGCGGTAGAAGCGCTTGTTCATCTCCAGCAGCATCACCTTGAAGGTACTGTCGCCCACGATGTGCCGGATCATGTGGATCAGGTTCGCGCCCTTGGTGTACATGTCGCCACTGCCCTCCTCGTTCACACCGTACGGACCGATCATCGGCCTGTCGTTCCGGATCGCCGGGCGCAGGCCCACCACATAATCCTCACCCGCTTCTTTGCCCTGTTGGCATTCGGTGTAGACCGTCTCGCTGTAGCAGGCGAAGCCTTCGTGGAACCACATGTCGGCAATGTCGCCCGTGGTGATGCTGTTGCCGAACCACTCGTGCGCGCTCTCGTGGATGATAATGTAGTCCCACTTCATGCCGCGACCGCTGCCGCTGCGATCCATGCCCAGGTATCCGTTCTGGTAGCCGTTGCCATATGCGATGGCGCTTTGGTGTTCCATGCCTAGGTGCGGCGCTTCCACCAGTTTGTAGCCGTCCTCATAAAATGGGAACGGACCGAACCATTCTTCGAAGCACTCCAGCATCGGAGCAACTTGCTTGAACTGCTCGCGCGCCTTCGCCTCGTTATGGGCGAGCACCCAGTGATCGCAGTCCAATTTGCCTGCTGCGCCATCGAACACTTCGCTCCAGTGCGCGTACTTGCCGATGTACGGAACGAGGTTGTACGTATTGATCGGGTTGATCACCATCCAGTTCCAAGTGCTGGTCCCATCGTCATTCTTCACGGTGCTGCGCAGCCGGCCATTTCCTACGGCTACCAAGCTGTCCGGTACGGTGATATGGAGCGATGCCCCACGATCGGGTTCGTCGCTCTGGTGGTCCTTGCAGGGATACCACACGCTCGCACCAAGTCCCTGGCAGGCCACGCTCATCCATGGGTTGCCCTTGCTGTCCTTCTTCCAGATCCAGCCGCCATCCCATGGTGGGCGTACGGCCGCGCGCGGCACGCCGTGGTAGTGGAACGTGATGGTGGAGGCATTTCCTTTCACCATGGGCGACGGGAGATCGACCCATACCACGTTGCCTTCGTGTGTGAAGGGCACACTTTGATCCTTCACCACCAGGGAACCATTTTCGTAGACCACCACTTCGGTCATGACCTTGTCCATCACGAGCGGCTGTTGGAAGTCGATCTGCATACGTTGACCATCAGCCACCGCATCGAAGGCGATGGTGGTCGATCCCGTGATCGAACGTTCCTCATAGTTCGGTCGGACGCTCACATCATATTGGACCACATCCCACCAAGCGCGGTAAGGACCAATGGAGCCGCGCAAGGAATCCTCCTTCGTGTACTTCACCTGGACAGCACCCAGTTGTGCTTGCAACGCGATGCACTGAAGAGCGGCGGCCGTGAACAGGATCGAGCGGTGCATGTGTTCCCATCCGGAGCTGGTGGGCTGTGCGAAGGTATTTGGCGGGCCTTCGCCGAAAGCCGCTGTTTGCCGGTATTGGAACGGATCGTCACAGGCAGCATTGTTGAAAGGATACGCCTCTTATTGCGTGCGCTATTCGCCGGACTTGCCCATTTTCACACCGTGAGATCCTGCGTTGCCCTCCTTTCGTTCCTGCCATGGTCCGTGATGGGACAAATGCTGGAACCGGATCTCCTTACCGAACTGCCCGCCCAACTGGACGAGACCAGCGGCTTGCTGGTGCTGCAGAACCATGTCTGGACGATCCTGGACAGCGGTAATCCTGCGGCCGTGTATGAAGTTGATCCAAGCGATGGCAGCGTGATCCGCACGGTGGAATTGCTCGGTGCCAGCAATGTGGACTACGAGGACATCGCCTCGGATGATGAGTGGATCTACATCGGTGACTTCGGTAACAATTCGGGTTCGCGCACCAACCTGCGTGTTTATCGCATTCCACGTTCGGCCTTGGAGGATGAGGGGATCACCCAAGTGGCGGTGGATACCATTCGCTTCACCTACGCGGACCAGACCGACTTCACACCTGCACCGAACGCGACCAACTTCGACTGCGAAGCCATGGTCGCTTTGGGTGATAGTCTCTTCCTTTTCGCAAAGCGTTGGCTGGACGAACGCACACGGCTCTATGCGCTACCGGCGCTACCGGGCGACCATGTGGCGCAGGTGCGCGGCACGTTCGATACGGATGGCTTGGTCACATCGGCTTCCTGGGATGGTATCGATCGCCTGGCCCTGCTCGGCCATGAGAACGATCCCGTTCAACCCTTCGTCTGGCTCTTCAACAGTATCGATGACCATGACTTTTTCGGCCAGGGCGGCATTCGTCGCGAGGTGGATATGGTGTCGCACCAGACCGAAGGCATCGCGTGGTACACACCGGATGAATGGATCATCAGCAATGAAATGACCCCGGGTTTTGCGCCTTCGTTGTGGTCCGTTGAAGTAGGTCAAACGGTTGATGCCGAAGAACCGCTGCCCACCGGACCGCGCTTGTTCCCGCTACCCGCCGATCACGAGGTACGCATTGTAGGATTGAAAGGTCCTGCCATCGTTCGTGTGGTGGATCGCACCGGGCACGGGATAGAAGGTTTCCGGGTGGTTCCCGATCAGCCGATCGAACTGGGCATTTTGCTGCCCGGTATGTACACGGTCCTGGTCGCCGAAGCGACACGCACGTGGTACCTGCCTCTTGTGATCGCGCGCTGAGGACTAATTGCCTTTGACGGGTACTGGCTCTTCCAGCATCACCACCTCCAGCTTGCGCGTACCATACTTCAACTTCAGCACACGCCTGCTTTCCTCCCCTTCCTCCGTGGTGCCGAACAGCAGCACGTCGATGTCGGTGACATCCTTCAGCGACGGGTATTCGTTCTTGTATCGCTCGATCAATTGCGGCTTTGTCACGGCTTCGGTGGTCTCGATCAGCGGCGTGATGTACACCACCGGCCCGTTGCGCCAGTTGCCAATGGCGTGGCTGTAGATGATGTTCTGTGCCAAGGTCGAGATCCCGCAGAGCAGGAGGGCGATGGAGAGGAAGTGCTTCATGACGTTCGCGTTCAACAAAGTTCGTTCCTAGCGCACTTCGATCTCATCAAGGAACAACCACGCTGGTTCGCCCGCTCCGGGATAACCCTCGCGGATATTGCCGGGGTGCTTCACCACGATGCGCACATAACGCGCCTTGCCGGCTTTCTCCACCCCGAATGCGACTCGCCCCGTCTTTGTTTTCTGTGTGATCGTGCCGTACGAGGTGAAGTTCTTTCCATCGCTGCTCACCAGGAACTCGACCACGTCCGGCATATGGATCCAACTGTACGTCTCGTTGAGCGCACCGATGCCCACATAGCTGATCTCCTGCTCGCTGCCCAGATCCATGGTAATGGTGACGCCCTTGCGCCAGCCCAGCCATTCGGTGTTCACGCGCTTCTCTTGCGCGGTGATGCCATCAACAAGGGTGAAAGCGCCGCCTTCGTTGTAGCGCTCGTGGGGCTGTTCGCTCAAGGTGATCTTCTGGGCTGTGGCTTTGTTGAAGGCGAGTGAAAGACGTGTAACCGGGAACTTTTTCCGGACTTGCCCATCCAGCGTATCCACCATGCACACTTCCATCGAAGTCGATTGGCTCGTCTCAAAGCCCGTGGACGAGAGATCATCCGGAACCGCACCAGACGTCCAGTTACCGTCGTCGGTCCATTTCATTGAGAGCGGCGCACCTTTCACAGGTGGTATGAAGTTGACCTTGACCATTCCAGGAAAGTGGCCTTGCTCGAGCCTTAGTCGCACTTGGTACAAGCTCTTGCTGGCGTTCACCTTCATCCCCTCCAACCTCAAGAACTCTGCCTCCAACCGCCGAATGAAGTCCGCCTCATCGCGCTTCTCCTTCGGTATCCACAACACTTCGGCCAGCGCAAGCATGCGCGGCACCGCCATGTACTCCACGTGCTCGGGCGTGAGGATGTATTCCGTCCACACGTTGCCTTGGGCACCGAGGATGTACTTGTGCTGATCGGGCTTCAACTCCACCGGGATAGGCTCATAGCTGTATACCTTCTGCACGGTGGTATAGCCACCAATGGCCAGTGGTTCGTTGGCGGGATCACCTTGGTAATGGTCGAAGTAGCAATGGCTTCCCGGGCTCATCACCACGTTGTGCTTCAGCTTGGCGGCTGCAACGCCACCCTCGGTTCCGCGCCAGCTCATCACGGCCGCGTTCGGTGCGAGCCCGCCTTCGAGGATCTCGTCCCAGCCGATGATCTTCCGGCCTTTGCTGTTCACGAACTTCTCGATGCGCTGGATGAAGTAGCTCTGCAGCTCGTGTTCGTCCTTCAAGTCGTGCGCTTTCTTCCGCGCCTGGCATTTGCTGCAGGCCTTCCAGCTTTCCTTGGGGCATTCGTCCCCGCCGATGTGGATCAGTTCGCTCGGGAAGAGTTCCATCACTTCAGCAAGAACGCCTTCCAGCATGGCGAAGGTGCTGTCGTTCCCGGCACAGAACACTTCCTCGAAAACGCCCCAGCCTTTGTTCACTTCGTAGGGGCCTCCGGTGCAACCAAGTTCGGGATAGGAAGCCAGCGCTGCCAATGCATGCCCCGGCATCTCGATCTCGGGCACCACGGTGATGTGCCGCGCCGAAGCGTAGGCCACCACTTCACGGATCTGGTCCTGCGTGTAGAAGCCGCCGTAGGGGATACTGTCGTACTCGCGCCTGCTGTACGGCCCCACCTGACTGCCCGACCGCCATGCTCCAACCTCGGTGAGCTTCGGGTATTTCTTGATCTCGATCCGCCAGCCCTGATCGTCCGTGAGGTGCCAGTGGAAGCGGTTCATCTTGTACCGCGCCAGCAGGTCGATGTACTTCTTCACGAACTCCACGGGGAAGAAGTGGCGGCAGACATCCAAGTGCATGCCCCGCCAGGCAAAGCGCGGATGATCATTGATGGTGAGGCTGGGGATGGCCGTCTCTTGGCCCTTGGGTGGTAGCAACTGGATCAGCGTTTGGATCCCGTGGAAGAGCCCGGCCCGGTCGGCACCGCGCAGGTCGATGCGCTCTGGCGTAACGACCAACTTGTAACCTTCGGTGGGAAGGGACTTATCGCTCGTTACGGTCAGTGCGATCACGGGACCTTCCACCGTGCGTTGGGGCAATAGCATGGGGGCTTCGGGGAGCAGCGCGGCCAAGGCGTCCCGCAGGTAGGAACCTTCGGGCTTCAGTTCCTTGCTGTCGATAAGGATGCTCACCGCGCTGGTCACCGGGAAGTAGCCCTGGCCCATGGTCATTTGGGCCGGACGTGGTATGAGCGTGGGTTCCGGCGGAGTTTGGGCCGTGGCGCAGGATGCCAGAGCCAGAAGGAGCGGGAGGAGGGCACGCATGGGGTGTAAAGGTGGGAATGGAGGTCTCTGACCGGGTCAGCATTCACCTATCCTTTGGCTACTCCAACCCAAAAGCCCATATTTGCGCCCCCAATTCAGGGGAATCAAACACAAACCGCGACATGCCAACTCGCATCCGCC
>Ga0073899_10002423_pt1 | contig 16828 bp, 16 predicted proteins | sample KloWWTmetaKNB5Ph_FD_88975 | JGI IMG/M metagenome (GOLD analysis project Ga0073899, IMG submission 88975) | Active sludge microbial communities from Klosterneuburg, Austria, studying microevolution and ecology of nitrifiers - Klosterneuburg... | ecosystem: Engineered > WWTP > Aerobic digester >...
ACCTCAGCGCCGATGATAGTGCGCATTCGCGTGTGAAAGTAGGTCATCGTCAGGCTGCTACACCCCCAAGCCCCCTCAGCTACAACGCTGCAGGGGGCTCGGCTTTTGGGGGAAAGAATTTTGCTCGTCGCTTACTCGCCCGCAGTGGAGGTCTATGCGTGATCTACAGGCGGTTGCCGGCAGTAGCGCGTCTCAGGGGTAAAAAGCGGCCACGGTATAGCCTGAGACGCGTTTCTGGGCAGTCTGGAATTCAAGGGTCCAGCTGCTTTCGGCTTGGGCTGCCAACGTGGATGGCTGCTGGAAATCTTGCGGAGAAAACACGCGGCGGATCAGCAATGCACCGGAGGCGTCGGTCAGGCTGAGTTCCATGTGCGGCGCCGAGACCTCATGCGATGAATGGTTCCGTACCTGCACCGTGAGTCGGTAACCATCTACGCCGGGTGGGTGCGTGAGCACCGCGTTGTCGACTTCGACGGCTTCCAGAACGACCGGCGGGCGCAAGGTCAGGCCCAGCGACGCTGAAAGGGTGCCAATAGGTCCTTGGCAACTTTCGCAAACGGCGGCGATCTGGTCGCGGCGATGGACGCCGACCTGGCCTGCCAGGAGCAGGGCACCGGCCAGCACTGCCAAGGTCACAGTTCCCCGTACCAGCGGCCGATTCCATCGTGCACGCCGCTCGGCATCCAGCACGAATGCAGGAAGTTCTTCTGGGTGGTTGTCCGCGGCAAGTGTCGAGGCGATCAGGGACTCTTCGGTCGCTGCGGTCGTGGAAGGGGGGGCAGCCTCTTCTTCGTGATCGGTGTGCCGCTCGTTGGCGCGCGTAGGCTGCTTGGGTACTTCTTCCTGCAGCGGTGTCTGAGAGACATCCCCTACGAACAGCGTATCTCCGGCCTCGTCATCGGCTTGTGCCGGCAGCTCGGACAGCTCTGCAGGATCCTGTTGGCGATGCCCCGGATGTGGATCCTTGTCTGCAGGCCGGTGCAGAGTGGCCGTCGCAGTTGACGTGTCCACCGCTGGGACATCCGCCGGTTGCGTCTCCGTCTCCGGAGCAGCGTGCGGCACATCGGTCGGCGGCGTTGCCTCGGTGGGGTCAGCGGCGGGTGCGCCCTTGTCAGGCCGCACGGCTGGTTCCATGTCGAGCGCGCCTGGCAGGGTGCGAAGCCCCTGCAACATCGAATCACGTCGCTCCAGGTCGAAGAGACCTTCGAGCGCATTGAACACGTCGTGGCAGTGGCCGCAGCGTACCCAGCCTTCGGAGACCTTGAGCTGGTCTTCCACCACCTTGAAGACCGTCCCGCAGGACGGGCACGACGTGGCAAGACTCATCGTGGACCGACAGTGTGGTCGTCGGTCACGGCTTGTGGGCTGTCAACAGCACCCAGCCCTCTTGCGTGTCCGACACCTGCAGTTCGACCCAGGGCGCGTAGGCGGTTCGAAGCTCTTCGATCTGCCGCTCCAGGATCCCCGCCAGCACCAGGTGGCCACCGGATGCAACGTGGCCGCTGAGCAGGGGCGCCAGCAACTTCAGCGGCGCGGAGAGGATGTTGGCCAGAACCAGGGGGTACATGCCAGCGGCGGCCTCGGGCATTCCACAGTGCACTTGCACGCCGTTGGCTGCGGCATTGCGCGCCGAGGACTCGACGGCCGCCGGGTCGATGTCCACCGCGTCGACGCTGCCTGCACCAAACTTGGACGCCGCGATGGCCAGGATGCCGGAGCCGCAACCGTAGTCCAGCACACGATCCCAGCGATCCGACAGCGCAGCAGACTGGTTGGCGATCCAGCGCAGGCACATGCGGGTGGTGGGGTGCGTGCCGGTCCCGAAGGCCAGGCCAGGATCCAGGCGAATCACTTCGCGCGCATCCGCCGGCACGTCATGCCAGCTGGGCACGATCCAGAACGTCGGCGTGATCGGCACGGGTGAGAACTGGGACTGGGTGAGTCGCACCCAGTCCTGCTCCTCGACCGGTCGGACGCCCTGCACGTGAACGTCCCGGGCCTCGTCGAGTTCCAGCAGCCCGACGCAGGCGGCCTGGGCCGCTGCTTCGTCTTCGAACAGGGCCTTCAGCACCGAGCGTTGCCAGCCGGCGACCTTCTCGGTCTGCGTTTGCGGCATGCCCGGCTCGCCGAAGATCGGCTGTTCGTCGGGGGTGTCCGCATCGGCGTCCTCGACCGTCACTGCCGCGGCATCGAGCTCCAGCAGGGCGTCGCTGACGAGGTCCACATTGGTGGCCGGTACCAGCAGCAGCAATTCGACCATTTCAGGCTCCCGGTCAGCGGCGGCGTTGCGCCATCCAGCCTTCCAGATAGTGGATGCTGGTGCCGCCGTCGATGAAGGCCTTGTCCGCCATCAGTTCTCGATGCAGTGGGATGTTGGTCGAAATGCCCTCGACGAGGGTCTCCTGCAGCGCGCTGCGCATGCGCGCCAGCGCTTGGTCACGCGTGTCCCCGTGGACGATGATCTTGCCGATCATCGAGTCGTAGTTGGGCGGCACGTAGTAGTTGGTGTATGCGTGCGAGTCCACGCGTACGCCGGGGCCCCCCGGCGGGTGCCACATCGTGATGCGGCCCGGCGAGGGCAGGAAGGTGTAGGGATCCTCGGCGTTGATGCGGCACTCGATGGCGTGCCCGCGCACCGTGATCTGCTTCTGCGTGAACGGCAGTTTCTCGCCCGCGGCGATGCGGATCTGCTGCTGCACGATGTCCACGCCGGTGATCAACTCGGTCACCGGGTGTTCCACCTGGACGCGGGTGTTCATCTCGATGAAGTAGAACTCGCCGTTCTCGAACAGGAACTCGAAGGTGCCGGCACCCCGGTAGCCGATCTTCTTGCAGGCGGCAGCGCAGCGCTCGCCGATCTTCTCGATCACCTTGCGAGGAATGCCCGGTGCCGGCGCCTCTTCGATGATCTTCTGGTGCCGCCGCTGCATCGAGCAGTCGCGCTCACCCAGCCACACCGCGTTGCCATGCTGGTCGGCCAGGATCTGGATCTCGACGTGGCGGGGGTTCTCCAGGAATTTCTCCATGTAGACCGCCGGATTGCCGAAAGCGGCACCCGCCTCGGCCCTGGTGGTCTGCACCGCGTTGAGCAAGGCGCCCTCGGTGTGCACCACGCGCATGCCACGGCCGCCGCCGCCGCCCGCGGCCTTGATGATGACCGGGTACCCGACCTGGCGGGCGGTGAGGATGATCTCGTCGGCGTTGTCAGGCAGTGCGCCGGCCGAGCCGGGGACCGTGGGCACGCCCGCCTCGATCATCGCGTTCTTCGCCGAAACCTTGTCGCCCATCAGGCGGATCGACTCGGGCGTGGGGCCGATGAAGGCGAACCCGCTGCGCTCGACCCGCTCGGCGAAGTTGGCGTTCTCCGACAGGAAGCCGTAGCCCGGGTGGATGGCTTCGGCGTCGGTCACTTCGGCGGCCGAGATGATCGCAGGCATGTGCAGGTAGCTCTGGGCCGAGGGGGCCGGGCCGATGCACACCGCCTCGTCGGCCAGCTTGACGTACTTCGCGTCGCGGTCCGCCTCTGAATAGACGACCACCGCCCCCACGCCCATTTCCCGACACGCGCGCTGGATGCGCAGGGCAATTTCGCCCCGGTTGGCAATCAGGATCTTCTTGAACATGTACTTCTCCGCGGCCTCATGGGCGCGCTGAGGGCCCGCGCAGGATGCCGGGCCCGGTCGATCTGCCCCACCTGCTCGCCCAATCGGCTGGGCAGGCGGTGACGCCGGCTCACTCGATGATGAACAGCGGTTGGCCGTACTCGACGGCCTGGCCATTCTCGACCAGCACCTTGGTGATCGTGCCCGCGTGGTCGGACTCGATCTCGTTCATGATCTTCATCGCCTCGATGATGCACACCGCCTGGCCTTCCTTGACCTGCTGGCCGACGTCGGCCAGCGCCTTCGCGCCCGGGCTGGAGGCACGGTAGAAGGTGCCGACCATCGGGGACTTGACGATGTGGCCGGTCAGTTCGGGGGCGGCAGGGGCGGCGGCGGGTGCAGCGGCAGGAGCAGCCGCAAGGACGGGGGCGGCGGCCACCATCGGGGCCGCGTGCGCCACGGTCACCACCGGGCTGCTCTTGACGATGCGCACCTTGCCGTCTGCCTCGGTGATCTCGAGTTCGGCGATGTTGGAATCCGACACGAGGTCGATGAGGGTCTTCAGTTTGCGTAGATCCATGGGAAGCTCCAGGTGACTGGTTCGGGGGGGCTGGATGGGGCTGGCCAAGACGGATCTCCGGAGGTCCGGATGCCAAGATGGAGAACGACCTGGGCCAGCCGCAGCCGGACGGGAATCAGCGCGGCGCGGCGCGCTGCAGCGCGTAGTCCAGTGCCAGCCGGTAGCCCAGCGGGCCGAGGCCGACGATCACGCCCTCGGCCACATCGGAGAAGTAGGAATGGTGGCGGAAGGCTTCGCGTCGGTGCACGTTGGACAGGTGTACCTCGACGAACGGGATCGCCACGCCCGTGATCGCATCGCGGATGGCCACGCTGGTGTGCGTGTAGGCGCCCGGGTTGATGATGATGAAGTCCACCGCCTCCGTGCGTGCAGCGTGGATGCGGTCGACCAAGCCCCCTTCGTGGTTGCTCTGGAAGTGGCTCAGGCGCACGCCTCGCTCGGCGGCGTAGGCGTCAAGGCCGGCCTGGATCTGCGGCAGCGTGGTGGCACCGTAGACGCCCGGCTCGCGTGTACCCAGCAGGTTGAGATTGGGCCCCTGGAGGATCAGGATGTGCATCGTGGTCGGGACACAGAAAGCGAAGCCAGCGACTTTACGCGCATTTCGCCCCAAAAGTCGCCATCGCGCGCAATGTTCGCTCGAACGCGTGGTGCATCGGCTCCGCCAGGCAGGTCGCGAAGGATCAGCCGGTCACTCGCTTGGCCCAATCCTCCAGTTCTGCGGGCAGCGTTTCGCCGAGCTTGCGGTCGACGATCTGCCCCTGCCGGTCGAGCAGCACCGAAAAAGGCAGGCCGCCCTGCGGGTTGCCCAGCTCACGCGCCAGGCCGCTGCCTGCGAAGCCGGCCACGCCGATGCGAAAGCCCACCGGTGTGGCTGCCAGGAAGGCCCGCACCGCCTCGGCCCGGTCCACCGCGATGCCGACCACCGTCAGGTGCCCAGCCTGTTCGCGCGCGAAGCGGTCCAGCAGCGGCATCTCCTTGACGCAGGGCGGGCACCAGGTGGCCCAGAAGTTGACCAGCAGCGCCTGCCCTTTCAACTCGCTGAAGGCCAGTTCGCCCCCGCCGACCTGGGGCAGCCGGGTCGACCACAGCGGCGCCGAAGCGGCGGCACTGCCGGAGTCTCGTTCTGGGCGCTGCCACCACGCGGCTGCACCGGCCAGCCCCGCAGTAGCGCCGGCCAGCATCATCCAGTGGCGTCGTTGCATCGATGGCGTCCTTTCGTCAGGCGGCGGTTTCGAGGCGTCGGCGCAGCGCGTCCACTCCGCCGCGCCAGGTCTGACCTTGGGCATCGGCGCGCAGGGCGCCGCGCAGGTCGTCGTGATCGAGCACGCTCAGGTGCAGGGTCACCCATTCACCCAGAGCCTGGCTGCGTTCGGCGATGCTGAGCACATCCACCTCCCGTCCCCGCGGGCCGGGCGCCGAGCCGACGTCGTAGTCCACGCCGAGGTTCAGCAGGGCCAACTCGGCCGACTTCGGGTCGTCGCAGTACAGGTCCAGGTGGATGGCCGACAGCCGCGTGGCGGTGCCGCGCCAGACCGCACCGCTCAGGTGCGGGCGGAACTCGGCCAGCCGCTCCATCCAGCGCAAGGCGATGCGACGCAGCTCGGCCAGCTCGGCGGGCTGGCTGTCGGCGTGGAAGAGCTCCAGGTGTTCGCGCACCGCCGCCTCGACCGCCTCGTTGTCGGGCAGGGCGGCACGGCGGCCGTTCAGCCCGAGGTCACGTGCCGCGCGCTTCTTGGCCGGGCCGTACTCCAGCCCCTCCTCGACCACCAGCCTGGCGGCCGCGGCGGCCAGCTCGTCACGCTCGGTGTCACTGCTCATGCGCAAATTCTAGGAGGCGACCTGCCGGGGCGGGCCAGCAGGGTGTTTCAGGGCAGCTCGACCGCACCCATGCGGGCCACCACGGTGCCCGCCCTGCCGCTGACGTAGGCCGAGCCCGGGCGCTTCTCGAAGCGCTTGGGTGCGGGCAGCATCACCGCCAGCCTGGCGGCCTGGGCTGGCCCGAGGCGCGCTGCGTCGCTGCGGAAGTAGTGCCGCGCGGCGGCCTGGGCGCCGAACACGCCCTCACCCCACTCGACGTTGTTCAGGTAGATCTCCAGGATGCGCTGCTTGGACAGGCAGGCCTCCAGCATGAAGGTGATCACGAACTCCTGCGCCTTGCGCACCGCGGTGCGCTCGCCGGAGAGGAAGAGGTTCTTCGCCAGCTGCTGGCTGATGGTCGAGCCGCCCACCACCTTGGCCTCGACCTTCTTCGGTGGTGCCGCCGGTGCCGGCCGGCCGGTGGACGTGGCCTTCTTCGCCCGCTGTTCCTGGGCGGCATTGACCCGCTCGGCCCGGTCCTCGGCGCGCTGGTTGCGTTCCCAGGCCTTCTCGATCGCGTCCCACTCCACGCCGCTGTGTTCGGCAAAGCGCGCATCCTCGCTGGCGATCACGGCCCGCTTGAGGTGGTCGCTGGTGCGGGCGTAATCGGCCCATTCCTGGCTCCAGAGCACCTGATGCTGTTCCACCGCCAGGCGCCATATCTCGCTGCGCTGGAAGCTGGTGGACTGCGGATCAATCAGCGTCATCAGCGCGATGCGCAGCAGGAAGTACAGCTGCAGCGCCAGCCCGCTCAGCAGCAGCAGCGCGCCGATGCGCACCACGTGGCTGTGCAGCAGGTCTTTCAGCGCTCGCATGGCGGCGGCCTTCTCAAGCGGGCCGGTCGACTTCCTGGCGCAGCGTGGCCAGCACCGGTGCCGTGTCAGGCCGCACCCCGCGCCAGGCGGTGAAGGACTCCGCCGCCTGCTCGACCAGCATGCCCAGCCCGTCGCGCCCGATCGCGCCCTGCGCCTGGGCCCAGGCGATGAAGCCGCGGGCCGGCGCCCCGTAGGCCATGTCCAGCGCCAGGGCGCCGGGGCGCAGCAGGCCGGTCTCGATCGGCATTGCATCGGCCTGCAGGCTGGTGGCGGTGCCATTGACCAGCAGGTCGAAACCTGTGCTTCCTGCCGCACCGGTCAATCCGGCCAGTCCCTGCGCGACCAGCCGCACGCCGGCCTGGCGGGCCAGATCGGCGTGTCGCTCGACCAGTGCCTGTGCCCGCTCGACGGTGCGGTTGGCCACCACCAGCTCGGCCGGGCGGCTTTCCAGCAGCGGCCCCAGCACGCCAGCCGCGGCGCCGCCGGCACCCAGCAGCAGCAGGCGCTGCCCGGCCAAGGCGATGCCGGCATTGACGCCGAGGTCACGCACCAGCCCGGCCCCGTCGGTGTTGTCGGCCCACCAGCCCTCGGCATCGAAGCGCAGGGTGTTGGCCGCACGCGCCAGCTCGGCCCGTGGGCTGCGCCGGGCGGCCAGCGACCAGGCCTCGGCCTTGAAGGGCATCGTCACGTTGCAGCCACGTCCGCCCTCTGCCGCGAAGGCGCGCACCGTGGCGGTGAAGCCGTCCAGCGGCGCCCACAGGCGGGTGTACTCGATGGCCTGCCCGGTCTGCGCGGCAAAGAGCTGGTGGATGCGCGGCGAGCGGCTGTGCTCGACGGGGTTGCCGACGACGGCGTAGCGGTCCATGGGAAAGTCCGGGGCGGAGGTCAGGTCGCACAGGTCGCGCCGGCGCAACGAGGCGCGCCGGGCGGCAGGTCTGGGGTGGGGTCAGGGCCGTTGTGAGCTGGCGTCTTCCACGGCGGCGCGCAGGCCCTCGTCGCGGGTGAAGCGAAAGCGCGAGACGAACACCAGCTGGTCGAACTGGGCCCGCATCGGCGCGGTGAACGGGCCGTAGGGTGCGGCGGCCTTGACGATGGAGATCGCGCGGCGGTCCAGCGTGCGGTTGCGCGAGCTCTCGATCACCTCGGCCTGTGCCACGCGCCCGTCCATGTCCACCGCGACCAGCATGGTCAGCTCGCCGTACAGCTTCTGGCCCTGGGCCTCCGGGAAGTTGCGGGTGCCCAGGTCCTCGATGCGGCGGCGCAGCGTGTCGTAGTAGATCGCGTGCACACCTTCGCGCGCGGCGGGGCTGACGAAGCGCCGCCGGGGGCGGGCGTTCTCGTCCTGGATGCGCTTCTCGATCTGCGCCAGCAGCGCCAGCAGCTGGCGGCGGCGATCCTCGTCGGCGCTGGCGCGGGTGCTGCCGGCCCCCCGGGGCACGTCGGGCTGGCCCATCGCGGCCAACTCGCGCTTGAGCTGGGCCAGCATCATCATCTGCTGCACCTGCATCTGCTCGACCTGTCGGCGCGACTCCTCGTAGGAGTCCCCCGCCTGGCTCTGCAAGGCGGGCGGCAGTGGCGAGGTGACCCGGCCCTGCTCGGCGTCGCCGCCGCCGGCCAGGTTGCGCTGCGCGATCACCTGGGCCTTCTGCGGCTTGGCGGCGGTGCTGGCATTGACCAGCACCACTTCCAGCGGCGTGTCTTCCAGGATCCGGTCGAAGGCTTCCGGGGCAGCCACGCGGATCATCAGCACGGCCGCGTGCACGCACAGCGACACCAGCAGCGCCAGCTGCAGGGTGGACAGTTGCTTGAGACGCTGCATCGATGCGGTCACGGGTCGGTGCGGGTGAGGCTGCGGTGGCCGCCGGGCAGCGGCCTTGCCGGAATGTGCAGTCCGGGATTGTGCCTTCAGGCGCCGGCACCGGCGCCGGCGGCAGCGCCTGCCTCGGGCGGGGTGGCCTCCGCATCCGCCACGTCGATCGCGAGCGCCAGCGGCGCGGCCGCCTCGACGGCGCTGTCCTCGGCGTCCTCGCTCTCGTCGCCCAGCACGGCATCGTCGTCACTGCAGGCCGGGTCGTCCAGGCGCGTGGCCACCGTGCCGGAGATCTCCAGCATCAGCAGATCGGCGCGGCCCAGGCGCACGCGCACCCGGGCACCACGCGGCATGTTCTCGGCCCCCACGGCGCGCAGCACCAGCGGCAGCGTGTCGGCGCGCACCAGGCCGTCCTTCAGCACGGCACAGTCGATCTCGCCGATGGCGTTCTGCTCCAGCCAGCGCAGCGTCCAGTAGCGCTCAATGCCGTTCTGGTAGGCGTTGTAGGCGCTGTAGGCGGCGTCGAAGCCGGAGAGGATCGCCATCAGCGCGGCGTCCTTGGGCTTGAAAGGCGCGGCCAGCGCAGCGGTGCGGCCGTGCCGCGCGCAGGCGATGATCTGCCACTGGTTGACCAGGTCCACGTAGCGGCGCAGCGGCGAGGTGGCCCAGCTGTATTGCGCCACGCCCATGCCCGCGTGCGGCAGCGCCCGGGTGCCCATGCGCACCTTGATGCCTGGCGCCAGGCTGGCCTGGCTGCGGTAGATGCCCGGCACGCCCAGCTCGGCCAGCCAGCCGCCCCAGGTGCTGTTGGCCAGGATCATCGCCTCGGCCACGATCAGGTCCAGCGGCGCGCCGCGGCGCCGCTCGCTGATCTGCACGGCCTCGTGCCCGCTGGGCTCCACCGCGGTGGGCTGCCCGTCGGCATCGACGAGGCGGAAGTTGTAGTCCGGCCGGTTGAAGATCTCCGGCTTGCCGCGCACCACCTCGCGCTGCGCCTTGAGTTGCCTGGCCAGCCGCCAGCAGAACGACAGCTCGGTCGCGAAAGCGAAATCGGCCGGTGCGCCGCCCTCCAGTGCCGCCTCGGTGACCACGGCATCCAGCTGGTCGTGCCGCAGGTTGGCGGCGATGGGCACGCGCTCCAGCTTCGTTTCGCTGCCCTGGATGGCCAGCGTCGCCTCGTCGATGCGCACGTACAGCGACACGGCCGGGCAGTCGCGCCCTTCCATCAGCGTGTAGGTCTGCACCACCTCGTCGGGCAGCATGGTGAGCTTCCAGCCCGGCATGTAGACGGTGGACAGGCGCTCGCGCGCGACCTTGTCCAGCGCCGAATCGGGCGTGATCGCCAGGCCCGGCGCGGCGATGTGGATGCCCAGCGTCACCGTGCCCGTGCCCAGGCCCTGCAGGGACAGCGCGTCGTCGATCTCGGTGGTGGCCGAATCGTCGATCGAGAAGGCCTGCACCGCCGCCAGAGGCAGTTCGTCCTTGATGGCTGGCGCCGCGAGCGTGCCAGGGAAGCCGCTGCCCTTGGGGAACTGCTCGAAGAGGAAGCGCCGCCAATGGAACTGGTAGGGGCTGTCGATGGCGCCTGCCGCCAGCAGCAGGTCCAGCGGCGCGCGCTGGGCCCGTTTGGCCGCCTCGACCACCGCCTTGTACTCGGGGCCGTTCTTGTCGGGCTTGAAGAGGATCTTGTAGAGCTGCTCGCGCACCGGCGCCGGGCATTGGCCGGCCACCAGCTCGGCGGCCCAGGCTTCGATCTGCGCGGCCACCTGCGCACGGCGCTCGATGGCCAGCAGCGCGGCCTTGACCTGCTCCTCCGGCGCCTTGCGGAACATGCCGCGGCCGCTGCGGCGGAAGTAGTGCGGCGCACCGAACAGGCCGAACAGCGCGGCGGCCTGCTGCACCACGCCGGCCTTCGCGTCGAAGTAGTCGCGCGCCAGATCGGCGAAGCTGAACTCCTCGGCGGGCGCGAATTCCCAGGCCAGGTCCAGGTCGATGTCGGCAGCCAGGCGCTGCCCCTCGGCGAGCAGCTCGGCCGGGGCGGGCTTGTCGAACTTCAGCAGCACATTGGCCGCCTTGACCTTGACCCGCTTGCCCGATTCCAGCTCGATCTGCATCGAGCTATCGGCTTCGGACATCACGCGGCCGGCGAGGAACTTTCCGGCGTCTTCGAACAGGGCATGCATAGGGGCGCGATTGTCGCCGAACGGCCACCGCGCCCCGCGCCGCTTCCGGGTCGGGGGATCAGACGGTCAGGCCGCCTGCCACCTCGATCACGGTGCCGTTGATGTAGCTGGCCTCGTCGCTGGCCAGGAAGGCATAGACGTTGGCGATTTCCTCGGGCTGGCCGAGGCGGCGCAGCGGGATGTCGGCGCGCATGCCGTCGATCACCTTGTCCGGCATGGTCTTCAGGATCGGCGTGTCGATGAAGCCCGGCGCCACCGCGTTGACGCGCACGCCCTTGGGGCCCAGCTCGCGGCTCCAGGTCTTGGTGAAGCCGATCACGCCGAACTTGGTGGCCGCGTAGTTGGTCTGGCCGAAGTTGCCGTAGATGCCCACCACGCTGGAGGCGTTGAGGATCACGCCCGAGCCCTGCGCGACCATGGTGTCGGACACCGCCTGGGCGCAGTGGAAGACGGCGCGCAGGTTGACGTCGATGACGGCGTCGAACTGCTCGATGGTCATCTTCTGCAACCGGGCGTCCTTGGTGATGCCGGCGTTGTTGACCAGCACGTCGATGCGGCCGAACTGTTCCTTGACGGCCCCGACCATCGCGTCGACCGCATCGCGGTCGGTCACGTTGACCGCGTAGCCGACGGCCTGAGCCCCCAGCTCGCGGCAGCGCGCCACCGCCGCATCGACGCCGGGCTGGCGCAGGTCGCAGACGATGACGATGGCGCCTTCACGGGCGAACTTCTCGGCGGTGGCCAGGCCGATGCCCTGGGCGGCGCCGGTGATGATGGAAACCTTGTTTTTCAAGCGCATGGTGGTCAGGTGGCCGTTCAGGCCGCAGTGAGTTCGAGGAAGCCGAGGATGTCGCCGAGGTGCTCGTCGAAATCGCTCAGGGCGTGGTCGCTGCCTTCGAGCAGCTTGATGTGGGCCCCTTCGTAGCGCGCGAACATCTCGCGCCAGTCCAGCAGCTCGTCTCCTTGGGCGATGATGGCCAGAGCGCGTTGCACCGGGCTGACCACCGCAGGGCGCAGGGCCTGCAGTTCGGGGATGAATGCCGCCTTGAAGTAGAAATGCTCGCTCGGGTCCTGCCAGGTGGTCTGCTCGCCGATGTACTTTTCCAGGTCTCGGGCGGGTTCGACGGCCGGGTTGATCACCACGAAGCGGCAGCCCAGCCGGGCGGCCAGCACGGTGGCGTAGAAGCCGCCGAGGCTGGAGCCGACGACGGCCAGGTCGGCCGCAGGGTCGATGCCCCAGCCGGCCACGGTGTCGAGCAGCCCGGCCACCGCCTCGGCCGGGGAGGGTGGCAGCTGCGGGCAGTGCCAGACGATGTCGGGCCGGTGCTCGGCCATCCAGCGGCCCATCCGCTGCGCCTTGAACGACAGCGGCGAGGAGCGGAAGCCGTGCAGGTAGAGCAGATGGGTGGGCGCGGCCATCTCGGCTCAGCGGCGTGCGGCCAGGGCGCTCAGCGCCTCCAGCAGCTTCGCGTGGATGCCGCCGAAGCCGCCGTTGCTCATGCACAACAGGTGGTCGCCGGGCTGGGCCACCTTGACCACGGCAGCCACCAGCGCGTCGATGCGGTCGTGCACCTGTGCCTGCGCGCCCATCGGCGCCAGCGCCTCGGCGGCATTCCAGTCCAGCCCGCCGCTGTGGCAGAAGGCCAGGTCGGCCTCCTCCAGTGCCCAGGGCAGCTGGGACTTCATCGTGCCCAGCTTCATGGTGTTCGAGCGCGGCTCGAACACCGCCAGGATGCGCTCCGGGCCGGTGTGTCCCGTCCCCTGGCGCTCGATGCGCCGGCGCAGGCCGTTGATGGTGGTGTGGATCGCAGTGGGGTGGTGGGCGAAGTCGTCGTAGACCCTCACCTCGCCCGCGCCGAGCTTCACGCTGCCGCGCAATTCCAGGCGGCGGCGCACGTTCTCGAAGCGCGCCAGCGCGGCGGCCGCGGCGTCCGCCGCCACGCCGACCGACTCGGCCGCGGCGATGGCGGCCAGCGCGTTGAGCTGGTTGTGTTCGCCGGCCAGCGCCCACTCGACGCGGCCGATCTTCAGGCTGCCGCGCAGCACGTCGAAGGCGTGCGGCTCGCCACGGGCGCGCAGCGCGCCGGGCTCTTCCTTGCGCGCGCCAAAGTGCTGCACCGGCGTCCAGCAGCCGCGGGCGAGCACGCGCTTGAGGCTGTCCTCGCGGATGTTGACCACCAGCCTGCCGTTGCCGGGCACGGTGCGCACGAGGTGGTGAAACTGGGTCTCGATGGCGCCGAGGTCCGCGAAGATGTCGGCGTGGTCGAACTCCAGGTTGTTCAGGATCGCGGTGCGCGGGCGGTAGTGGACGAACTTGCTGCGCTTGTCGAAGAAAGCGGTGTCGTACTCGTCCGCCTCGATGACGAAGGGCGCGCCGGCCAAGCCGAGCCGCGCCGACACGCCGAAGTTCTGTGGCACCCCGCCCACCAGGAAGCCAGGCTGCTGCCCGCAGGCCTCCAGGATCCAGGCCAGCATCGCCGTGGTGGTGGTCTTGCCATGCGTGCCGGCGACCGCCAGCACCGGGCGGCCCGCCAGCACGTGCTCGGCCAGCCACTGCGGCCCGCTGGTGTAGCGCGCCCCGGTGCTCAGGATAGCCTCCATCAGCGGATTGCCGCGGCTGACGACGTTGCCGACCACGTAGACGTCGGGCGCGAGTGCCATCTGCTCGGGGCCCCAGCCCTCGATCAGCTCGATGCCCAGCGCCCGGAGCTGGTCGCTCATCGGCGGGTAGACGTTGGCGTCGCAGCCGGTGACGCGGTGGCCGGCCTCGCGCGCCAGCGCGGCCAGCCCGCCCATGAAGGTGCCGCAGATGCCCAGGATGTGGATGTGCATGGCGGCGGATTCTAGGATCCGGGTCCCCGGTGGGCGGTGGCGACGCCTGCCGTGGCGAGGCGCACGTGCGACTTTGTTGCGTTGCAGCAGAAGGCGACCACCGTTTGACACGCCGGTGGAACCGGCGCGCACTAGACTGAAGCCCACGTCACATCAACCGGACTGCACCCATGCGCATCGGCATCCTCACCGGCGGCGGCGACTGCCCCGGGCTCAACGCGGTGATCCGCGCTGTCACCAAGTCCCTGATCCAGCGCTGCGGCGCCGAAGTGATCGGCATTGAAGACGGCTACCTCGGCCTGATCGAGCGGCGCGTGCGGCCGCTCAGCTGGGACGACGTGAGCAGCATCCTCGCAGTGGGCGGCACCATCCTGGGCACCAGCAACAAGGCCACGCCGTTCTCCTGGCAGGGCCGGGACCACTCGGGCGCCTGTGCCGAGTACGTGCGCGACCTGCAGCTCGAAGCCCTGGTGGCCATCGGCGGCGACGGCACCATGACGATCGCGCAGCGCTTCGGCGAGCATGCCGGCGTGCCGGTGGTGGGCGTGCCCAAGACGATCGACAACGACATCGAGGGTACCGAGCGCAGCTTCGGCTTCGACACCGCGGTGGCCACCGTCACCGACGCGCTGGAGCGGGTGCAGACCACCGGCCAGAGCCACGGCCGGGTGATGATCGTCGAGACCATGGGCCGCTACGCCGGCTGGATCGCGCTGGAGGCTGGCCTGGCCGGCGCGGCCGATGTGATCCTGCTGCCCGAGATCGGCTACGACGTGCAGCAGATCGCCAAGGTCTGCCGCTCACGGGCGGCACGCCGCCGCTCGACGCTGATCTGCGTGGCCGAGGGCGCCAAGCCGGCCGGCGGCGAGCTGACGGTGGAAAGCACCATTGCCGACAGCCCGGACCCGATCCGCCTGGGCGGCGTGGCGCATGTGCTGCGCGCGCAGCTGCAGCCGCTGGTCAACGCCGAGGTGCGTGCCACCGTGCTCGGCCACGTGCAGCGCGGCGGCTCGCCCACGCCCTTCGACCGCGTGCTGGCCACCCAGTACGGCAATGCCGCGGCGCACCTGCTGCAGAACCGCGACTACCACCGCATGGTGGCGCTGCAGCGCGGCGAACTCAGCAGCGTCTCGCTCAACGAGGTGGCCAACAAGAACCGCCTCGTGCCGCCCGACCACCCGCTGCTGGTCTGCGCCCGCGAAATCGGCGTCTGCCTGGGCGACGACTGACTCAGCTTGCCAGGACCAGTGTCTGCATGCCGGCCCACTCGTCGCCGGGGCCGAGGGTGATCGGCGTGCCGATCTGGGCGGCTTCGACGCAGAGCATGTTCAGCCAGCCGTCGGCCGGCATGTCCTTGAGCTTGGCGCACAGCTCCGGGCCGGGGTTCCAGACCACCACGTCCTCGAGGCCCTGCGAGGCGATGGTCAGCCGGCGGCCCGGCTCGCGCAGCAGCAACTGGTCCGGCGCGTTCCAGTAGATGCGGTCCAGCTCCTGGGCGACGGTGACCACGTCGATCCACTGCTCGCGGGTTTCGCCGGTGACCGAGTCCAGGTAGGTCCGGTTGATCAGGCCTTCGAGCTGGGCGCGGCGCACGTCGCCCACGCCCAGGTAGGTGTGCAGCGCAGCGGCGCACTCGAAGGGCGCGTCGCCGCGGTTGATCACCGCCAGCTCCATGTCGAGCCGGCCGGCGTCGACCGACACCGTCAGCTCCAGCGTGAACGCATGGGGCCAGATGGCGCGCGTGGCGTCATCGTCTTCCAGCCGCAGCACGGCAAAGGCATGTTCGCCGCGCACCTGCGCCTGGTCGAGCGCCCAGGCCCGGTTGCGGGCGAAGCCATGCTTCACCGGCAGCGCTCCGCGCATGTTGAACTGCGGGAAGATCACCGGCACGCCGCCGCGCACCACCGCGCCCTCGCCAAAGGCGGTGGCAGGGGAGAGGAAGAGTTGCTCCTCGGCGCCGGCCGGGATCCAGGACACCACGTGGCCGCCATGCAGCAGCACGGTGGCCTGCGCGCCGCCGGGCGAGCGCAGGTGGACGGCCGGCTGACCGTTGAATTCGCAGGGGCCGGTGGGGCGGAAGGCGCGGGGTTGCTCGATGCTGCTCGTCATGGTCGGCATCACAGCGTGGCAAATACCGCCCGTGCGGCGTCCACCGTCGCTTCGAGGTCGGCATCGCTGTGCGCCGCGCTGACGAAACCGGCCTCGTACAGCGCTGGCGCCAGGTAGACGCCGCGATCGAGCATGCCGTGGAAGAGGCGGTTGAAGCGCTCCTTGTCGGTGGCCATCACGGCGTTGTAGTTCTGCGGCAGGCCATCTTCCACGGATCGGGTGAAGAAGAAGCCGAACATGCCGCCCTCGCTGTCGCCGACGAAGGGGATGCCCGCGTCCTGCGCCGCCTGGGTCAGGCCGGCGACGAGCCGCTGCGTCTTCGCGCCCAGCACCTCGTAGAAACCGGGCTTGGAGATTTCCTTCAGCGTGGCCAGGCCGCAGGCGGTGGCCACCGGGTTGCCGCTGAGCGTGCCGGCCTGGTAGACCGGGCCCAGCGGCGCCAGGTTCTGCATGATCTGGCGGGTGGTGCCGAAGGCCGCCAGCGGCATGCCGCCGCCGATGACCTTGCCGAACACCGAGATGTCCGGTCGGAAGCCGGGGATCGCCTTCGCGTACACGCTCTGCGCCGAGCCGAGTGCAACGCGAAAGCCCGTCATCACCTCGTCGAAGACGAACAGCGCGCCGTGCTGGTCGCAGAGCTCACGGATGCGTTTCACGAACGGCACCTGCGCGCGCACGAAGTTCATGTTGCCGGCGATCGGCTCGATCATCACGCAAGCGATCTCGCTGCCTTGGGTGCGGAAGGCCTCCTCGATCTGTTCGAGGTTGTTGTATTCCAGCACCAGCGTGTGCTGCACCACCTCTGCCGGCACGCCGGCGGAGGTCGGGTGGCCGAAGGTCGCCAGGCCCGAGCCCGCCTTGACCAGCAGCGCGTCGGCGTGGCCGTGGTAGCAGCCCTCGAACTTGATGATCTTGCTGCGCCCGGTGGCGCCGCGCGCCAGGCGGATCGCGCTCATGCCGGCCTCGGTGCCGGAGCTGACCAGGCGCACCTGCTCGATGCTGGGCACCTGGGCGATGATGGCCTCGGCCAGCTCGACCTC
>Ga0073899_10002424_pt1 | contig 16824 bp, 9 predicted proteins | sample KloWWTmetaKNB5Ph_FD_88975 | JGI IMG/M metagenome (GOLD analysis project Ga0073899, IMG submission 88975) | Active sludge microbial communities from Klosterneuburg, Austria, studying microevolution and ecology of nitrifiers - Klosterneuburg... | ecosystem: Engineered > WWTP > Aerobic digester >...
AACGAGACGCAAGCCGGGCAAGGACGGGCCGCGAAGCTGTACTGAACGTACCGCGAGCGGCCCGGACACCGCCCGGCGCCGCGGATCGACCGCGAAAACTCCGCTTCCCGAGCTGGACGGGGTTTAACACGCGGACGACCGCAGCCGTCACGGCAGCGAGGCCCAGCCCGCCGCGTCGAGCGAGAGCGCCACCGCCTCCTCCTGCTCCCACGGCGGGTCGTGCGCGGGGTTGGCGCCCGCGTACTCGCTGCGCACGCTCCCTTCGAAGCGCCACCCCTCCCCGTCACGCACCGCAGCGACGCACCGGATGGTCCGCCGCCCGCCGCCCTGCTTCGCGAGCGAACCGAAGCGCCGCAACACCCACTCGCGCACGCCGTCCGTGGAGAGCTCCGCGGGGAAGCCCTCGACGGCGACTGCGGCCCGCGCCGCCCGCTCGGCCGCCTCCAACGTCCCTCGGAGCGAGCGCCACGCGCTCACGTCCTCGGGGTCGCAGGAGGGATCGCCCCGCGAGACGAGGTCCGCCGCGCTCCGTCGCCGGTCGTCCCGCGCGTCGGCGTCCACGCCCTGAGCGAGCAGCCAGCGGCACGCGGCGTCGTTCGCCCCGGACGCCGCGTGGTGGAGCAGCGTCCGCCCGCGCGCGTCTCGCCGCGAGAGGTCGTGGCCGCGCGCGCCTTCGATCACCGCGTCGAGGGCGCCGTACTGGACCCGCTGCGCGAGTGCGTCGAAGGGCTCCATGCGCGGGAGGATACCGCGCGAGGTCCGGGGTTTGCACATGGCCCGTCGCCCCGTTGCGCGCCGCGCGCGACGTGCGGGCGTGTGTTCGGGTGACCGATCGGTCGCTGCGGCGGACGGGGACGTCTGCGCGCGAGGAGGAAGGGGTCTTCGATGAAGCCGGAACAGAACCAGGTCGTGCTCGCGTGCCTGCTCGCAGGGGCGGCGCTCGCGTGCTCGCCGCAGGAGTCGTCGCGCGGTGACGCGTCAGGAGACGTCGACGCCGCGGCCAGCGCGCCGCCGATCGCGCCCGACAGCGCGTACGCCGTTCGTGCGCCCGCCGAGGGCCTCGTGGTGCCGCCCGTGCGCGGGCGCACAATGATCTCCGGCGCGGTGCGCGCGCCGAACGCCGCGGGCCTCCGGGAGGCGCTCGCCCTCGGCGACGCGTGCGAGTCCGCCGCGGACTGTCCGAGCGGCTTCTGCGCCGGCGGTGTGTGCTGCGACAGCGCGTGCGTCGGCGGCGCGTGCGGCGGCGGCGCCTGCGCGTGCCCCGCGGGGCAGTCCGACTGCGACGGTCGCTGCGCCGCGACGGGCGGCGCCTGCGCGGCGGGCGTCGGGGCCTGCGCGCGGACGGGCGCTCTGCGCTGCGCGGCGCCCGCGCGGGTGGCCCGGGTCTCCGCGGGGCTCCAGCACGCGTGCGCGGCGCTGAGCGACGGGGGCGTCCGCTGCTGGGGGGACAACGCGCTCGGGCAGCTCGGCGACGGCTCCACCGCCGCGCGACCGCTCGCGGTCACGGCCGCGGGGCTCGGCGGCGTCACGCAGGTCGCGGCGGGCAACTTCCATACGTGCGCGCGCCGCGACGACGGGACCGCGTGGTGCTGGGGTTACGGCCCGCAGGGGCAGCTCGGCGACGGCGCCGGCGTCGACCGAGCCGCCCCGGTGCGCGTCGTCGACCTCGCGAACGTGGCCGCGGTGACCGCGGGGGCCTCCCACGCCTGCGCGCTGCGCGACGACGGGACGGTGTGGTGCTGGGGCTACAACGCCCACGGCGAGCTCGGCGACGGCACCACCACCGACCGCGCCGCCCCCGTGCAGGTGAGCGGCCTCGCGGGCGTCACGCAGCTCGCGGCGGGCGACTTCCACACCTGCGCGGCGCGGGACGACGGCGCGGTCTGGTGCTGGGGCCTCAACAACCACACGCAGGCCGGGGGCTCCGGGAGCGCGCTCGTCGCCCGCGCGGTGGCGGGCGTCAGCGGCGCGGTGGAGGTGGCCGCGGGCTACCTCCACAGCTGCGCGCGCCGGAGCGACGGATCGGTGTGGTGCTGGGGCGAGAACAACCACGGCCAGCTCGGCGACGGGACGCACTTCGGCCACCGCCCCCCCGCCCCCGTCCCCGGGCTCACCAACGCCCGCGGCCTCGCCGCACGGAATGCCCACACCTGCGCCCTGCGCGACGACGGCACGGTCGCCTGCTGGGGCTACAACGGCGACGGCGAGCTCGGCGACGGCGGCTCGGGCGAACGCCTCACCCCGACCCCCGTGCCGGGCCTGGCGGGCGTCGCGGGCCTCAGCGCCTCGGACTTCGCCACCTGCGCCGCCACCGGCGACGGCGGCGCGTGGTGCTGGGGCGCCAACGGCTACGGCCAGCTCGGCGACGGGACCCGCGTGACGCAGCGGTCGCCGGTGCGCGTGGTCGCGCTGGGCGGCGTCACCGCGTGCGACGCGACGCCGGGCGAGCCGGGCGAGGAGCTGTGCAACGGCCTCGACGACGACTGCGACGGCGTCACGGACGACGGCTGCACCTGCCCGAGCGGGCAGGTGCAGTGCGGCGGGGCGTGCGAGCCCGCGGGGGAGTGCAGCGTGGGTGTGGGCGCCTGCGCGCGGACAGGCACGCGGGTCTGCGCGGGGGTCAGCGCGGTGGCGCCGGGTGGCGGCAGCAGCTGCGCGCTGCGCGGCGACGGGCGCGTGCTGTGCTGGGGCCACAACGAGCTCGGGGAGCTCGGCGACGGGACCCGGGTCAACCGCCTGTCGTCGGCGCTGGTGCCGGGCCTCACGGAGGTGACCCGCCTCGCGTCGCGCGGCTACTTCACCTGCGCGCTCCGGCGGGACCGCTCCGTGTGGTGCTGGGGGAGCAACGCCGACGGTCAGCTCGGCGACGGGACCACCAACGACCGCGCGAGCCCGGTCGCCGTCCTGGGGCTCACCGACGTCGTCGATGTCTCCTGCGGGTACCAGCACGCCTGCGCGCTCCGGGGCGACGGGACGGTCTGGTGCTGGGGCTTCAACCACTTCGGCGAGGTCGGCGACGGCACGACGACGGACCGCAGGCTCACGCCCGTCCAGGTGAGCGGGCTCACGGGCGTGACGCAGCTCGCGGTGGGCTCCCACCACACGTGCGCGGTGCGCGATGACGGCGCCGTGTGGTGCTGGGGCGGCGCGCTGGAGGGGGCGTTCCCGACCTTCCCGCCGTCGGGGTCGTACCCGACGCCGGTGCTCGTGGAGGGCGTCTCGCACCCGGCGGGCATCGCCGCGGGCATCGGCAACACTTGCGTCTGGATGGCCGACGGCGCCGTCACCTGTTGGAACGCCGCCACGCACGGACCGGTCGCCATCCCGGACCTCCCCCCTGTCACCTCGCTCGCGATGGCCGGCGGGGATGTCTTCGCGCTCCTCCGCGACGAGACGCTCCGCGCGTGGGGGCAGAACCACGTCGGGCAGCTCGGCGACGGCACCAGCATCGACCGCGCGGCCCCGGGCGTCACGCTCCCGCTCGCCGGGGTGCGCCACGTCGCGAGCAGCGGCTCCCACACCTGCGCGGTGCTCGCCGACGGCTCCCTGCGCTGCTGGGGCTTCAACAGCGACGGCCAGGTCGGCGACGGCACCACCGTCACCCGCACCTCGCCTGTCGCCGTCGGCGGCGTCACGCCCGCGATGGCCTGCAGCGCGACGCCCGGCGTCCCCGCGGCGGAGACCTGCAACGGCGTCGACGACGACTGCGACGGCGGCGTCGACGGCCCCGCGGCCGCGGCCTCCTGCGGCGCCGCGCCGAACGCCTCCCCCACCTGCGTCGACGGCGCGTGCGGCCTCGCGTGCGCGGCGGGCTTCGTCGACTGCAACGGCCTCGCGGCGGACGGCTGCGAGCTCGCCGTCGGCGTCGCCTGCGCGCCGTCGGCCTGCGCCGTGGGCGTCGTCGCGTGCGAGGCGGGCGCCGCGCGCTGCGTCGCGGGCGGCCTCGTCGCGGCGGGAACCGTCTGCCGCGCCTCCTCGAGCGCGTGCGACGTCCCGGAGGTGTGCACCGGCGCGAGCGCGCAGTGCCCCGACGACCGGTACGCGCGCACCGGGACGGCCTGCCGGGCGGCGGCGGGCGCGTGCGACGTGGCGGAGTTGTGCACCGGCGCGAGCCCGCTCTGCCCGGCCGACGCGCTGCGACCGGCGACCTACACCTGCCGCGCCGCCGCCGGGGTCTGCGACGCCATCGAGCGCTGCACCGGCGCCGCCGCGGCGTGCCCGCCCGACGCGCCCGCGGCGGCGGGCAAGACCTGCCGCGCCGCGGTCGCGGGCGGCTGCGACGCGGCCGAGACCTGCGACGGGGCGAACTTCGTGTGCCCCGCGGACGTCCGCCGCCCGGCGGGCTTCGTCTGCCGCGCCGCCTCGGGCGCGTGCGACCTGGCCGAGGCCTGCGACGGCGCGGCGGTGACCTGCCCGAGCGACGCGGTGCGCCCCGCCGCCGCCGAGTGCCGCGCCGCGACCGGACCGTGCGACGTGGCCGAGACCTGCGACGGCGCGGCGAAGGCCTGCCCGACCAACCGCTACGCCGCAGCGGGCGCCGTGTGCCGCGCGTCGGCGGGCGCCTGCGACGTGGCCGAGACCTGCTCGGGGACACGCGCGACCTGCCCGACCGACCGCTTCGCCGCGAGCTCGGTCGTCTGCCGCGCGTCCGTCGGAGGCTGCGACGCCGCCGAGCGCTGCCCCGGCAACGCCACCGGTTGCCCCACGGACCGCCCGGCGAACGCAGGGACCACCTGCCGCGCGTCCGTCGGAGGCTGCGACCTCGCCGAGACCTGCGACGGGACGGCGTTCGCTTGCCCGGCGGACGTCCTTCGCCCGAGCGCGTTCGTGTGCCGCGCGCCGTCGGGCGCCTGCGACGCGGCGGAGGTCTGCGACGGCGTCGCGGGCGCGTGCCCGGCGGACGCCGTCCGGGCCGCCGCGACGGTGTGCCGCGCGGCCCCCGGCGCGTGCGACGTGGCGGAGGTCTGCGACGGCGTGACGAAGGTGTGCCCCGTCAACCGCGTCGCCCTCGCGGGCGCGCGCTGCGACGACGGCAACGCCTGCACCGCCGGGAGCGTCTGCAACGGGACCTCCACGACCTGCCCGACGAGCGCCAACGGGGCCGCCGTCGCCTGCACCACGGGGCGGACGTGCAGCGCCCGCACCTGCTGCACCGCCGCCGCGACGAGCTGCAGCGACGGCGACCCCTGCACCGAGGACACCTGCGCGCCCGAGGGCGGCTGCGTGAGCGTCCCCGTCGACTGCGACGACCGCGACCCCTGCACGGCCGACGCGTGCGACGCGACGCGCGGCTGCGTCCACACCGCGCTCGCCGCGTGCGTCGCGACGCGCGCGCTGGAGCTCTCGCGCGACGGCGGCGCGGAGGCCGGGGCGGAGGCCGACGCCGGCGCCGCGCCCGACGCCGCGGACGACCGGGCGCCCGACCCCGACGGGGGCTACGGCTGCGCGGTCGGCGCGCCGGGCGCTACGCCGCGCGGCGCGTCGCTGATCCTGGCGCTCCTCGGCCTCGCGACGGCCGCGCGCCGCCGTCGCCGCAGCGCTTGACGGCGGCGGGGTGCGTCGGGCCCCATCCGCCCGATGCACCCCGCCGCGATTCCTTCGGGCACTGAGCTCCCCTCCGTCCGCACCGCCCTCCCCGGCCCCCTCGGCCGCTCGCTCGTCGACGCGCTCGCCGACCACGAGTGCCCCGGGCTCACCGCGCGCAGACGTCGCCGCGCGGAGGCCACCGGCGCCTCGCACGACCCCGTCGTGTGGACGGCCGCGCGCGGCGCCAACGTCGCGGACGTCGACGGCAACGTGTACGTCGACCTCACCGCGGGCTTCGGCGCGGCGCTCATCGGGCACACCCACCCGCGCGTGGTGGCGGCGGTGCGCGCCCAGTCCGAGCGGATGCTCCACGCGCTCGGCGACGTGTACCCCTCGGACGTGAAGGTCGCCCTCGAGCGCCGCCTCGCGGCGATGGCCCCGTGGCCCGCCCGCGTCATCCTCGGGCTCTCGGGCGCCGACGCCGTCGAGGCGGGCCTCAAGACCGCGCGCCTCCACACGAAGCGAGCCGGCGTCCTCGCGTTCGAGGGGGCCTACCACGGGCTCTCCTACGGCGCGGTGGCGGCGTGCGGGTACCGCGAGGCCTTCCGCGTCCCCTTCGCGGGGCAGCTCAACCCCGCGGTGCGATTCGCCCCCTACCCCTCGCGGGCGGGGGAGATGAGCGCGTCGCTGCGGTCCGTGGACGTCGTCCTCGCGGCGGGCGACATCGGCGCGGTGCTGGTCGAGCCGGTGCTCGGGCGCGGCGGCGTGGTGGTCCCGCCGGCGGGCTTCCTCGCGGCGCTCGGGGAGCGCGCGGCGGCGGCGGGCGCGGCGCTCGTGGTCGACGAGATCTACACCGGGCTCCACCGCACGGGGCCGCGGTTCCGCTCGGTGGCGGAGGGCTGCGCGCCGGACGTCATCTGCCTCGGCAAGGCGCTCGGCGGCGGCGTCCCGGTGAGCGCGTGCCTGATCCGCGAGGACGTGGCGCGGGCGTGGGGGGAGAGCGTGGGGGAGGCGATCCACACGTCGACCTTCCTCGGCAACCCGCTGGCGTGCGCCGCCGCGATGGCCGCCCTCGACGTGATCGACGCGCCGGAGACCCGCGCGGACATCGCGCGGGCCTCGGCGACGCTCGCGCGGGTGCTCGGCGCGACGGGGCTGACGGTGACCGCCGTCGGGCTCCTCGCGGCGGTGCGCCTCGGGGCGCCGGGCCGCGCGATCGGGGTGATGCGGGCGCTGCTCGAGCGCGGCTACGTGGCGCTCCCCGGGGGCGCGGACGCGGACGCGCTCACGCTGACGCCGCCGTGCTGCGTGACGGACGCGCAGCTCGAAGGCTTCGGCGCGGCGCTGCGGGAGGTCGTCGCGGGCTGAACCCTCGCGGCGCTGTCAGATTGTCAACGCGGGGGCGCCGCGGCCGGACGCGATGACAGGACGGCGCGGCCGCGACCCGTGAAATCCCCGATGAATTCGCGGGGAATCCGCGCGCGGAGGCCTTGGCCCGGCTCTTGATGAAGGTCTCTCCGTGGAGACCACCATGAACAAGAACACGAAGCGCGACGCCTTCCTCCGCGAGACCTCGCCCCTGATCAACGGGCTCTACGCGGCGGCGGTCCGCCTCGCGGGGTCGCGCGCCGAGGCCGACGACATCGTGCAGGAGGCCATGCTGCACGCGTGGCAGTCGTGGGACCGCTTCGAGCCCGGCACCAACCTCCGCGCGTGGCTCCACCGCATCCTGGTCAACGGCTACATCTCGCAGTACCGCCGCCGCAAGCGCGAGCGCCGCGCCCTCGACATCGACGCCGACCCGGGGCGCCGCGACCTCTTCCTCACCTCGGCGCAGCGCACGCTCGAGGGCGCCGACGGCGGGGTGCAGTACGGCGGCCTCGGCCGCGGGCTCCGCGAGGCGCTCGACGCGCTGCCCGAGGAGTTCCGCGCGGTGATCGTGATGGCCGACCTCTGCGACCTCTCGTACCGCGAGATCGCCGACGCGCTCGGGTGCCCGATGGGGACGGTGATGTCGCGCCTCCACCGCGCCCGCCGCGCCGTCGCCGCCCACGTCGACGCCGCCCACCCGGCGGAGGCCGCCGAGCTCCGCGCGGTCGCGTAGGCCGTCGGCCCGCACCCCTCCATGACGGCGAGCGCAAGGAGATTTTTCCCTCCCAACCCTCGGAGAAGCGCGCGGACTCTCTTACATTTGTGTGCCCTGACGACGTTCCTTCGTTTCAGTCGACGCGTTTGTTGAGGTTCCGTATAAGCGACGCGATGCGCCCCTTCCGGGCACCCGCCGAGCGCTCGGGCTTCGGCGGACCCGCGCTCCACGGGCGCAGTCGCTCCGATGAAGAAGGAGTTCTCGATCTACCTCGACGCGCTGCGCTTCGTCAGCAGCGCGCTGGTCCTGCTCCAGCACGCGAGCGACCCGCGGTTCAACCGCGCGCGTCTCCCGCTGAGCAACCTCGGGCACTACGCGATCGTCGTCTTCCTGGTGCTGTCGGGCTACGTCATCGCGTTCGTCACCGACACCAAGGAGCGCACGGCGGCCGCGTACCTCTCGAGCCGCGCGTCGCGCATCTACTCGGTCGCGCTGCCGGTCGTGCTGCTCACGCCGCTCCTCGACCTCGCGGGCGAGTCGCTCGCGCCGGCGCTCTACGCGGGCAACACCACGCACTCGATGCCGCTGCTGCGCGCCGCCACCAGCCTCACGTTCCTCAACGAGGTGTGGACCGTCTCGATCACCTCGTTCTCGAACGTGCCCTACTGGTCGCTCTGCTACGAGGTCTGGTACTACGTCGCCTTCGCGGCCTTCACCTACCTGCGCGGCCGGGCGCGCGTCGCGGCGCTCGCCGCCATCGCCCTCCTGCTGGGCCCGCAGATCGTCCTGCTGTCCCCCGTGTGGATCACGGGCGTCGCGCTCTACCGCTGGCGTAGCCCCGCCCGCTGGCCTCCCGCGCTGGGGTGGGCGCTCGCGGTGGTGTCGCTCTGGCTCCTGGCGGCCTTCGTCTACCTCGACACGAAGGAGCGCGTGATGGACGAGCTCACGAAGCTCCTGGCCGCGCGCCCGCACGACGTCCTTTCGTTCTCCGAGTGCTTCCCGGCGGACTACGCGCTGGCGCTCATCCTCGCGATGAACTTCCTCGGCGTGCGACAGATCGCACCCGCCCTCCGCGGCCTGCTCCTCCCGCTGGAGGGCCCCGTCCGGTGGGCGGCGGGCTTCAGCTTCTCGCTCTACCTCCTCCACCAGCCGCTCCTCCTGTTCTGGGCGGCGGTGCTCCGTCGCCCCCCGGGCCCGCTGTATCAAGCGTCGATCGTCGCCTGCACGCTGGCCACCATCTACCCGTTCAGCCTGTGGACCGAGGCGCGGCGCGGCTGGATGCGCGACCGCCTGCGCGCCCTCCTCGCCGCGGCACACGATGTGCGCCCCGGGAGTTGACACGCTCGCGAGCAGCCGGTTACGGTCTTTCCGCATAGGCCCCGCCACGGCGCCTGAAGAGCCGCTCCCCGCGCCACCATCGGGGCCGCACCATGACCATCCCCTGCACCGTCCACGCGGGTCTGCGCCGCGCGCTTCGAATGGTCCCGCTCGCGGTCGCGCTGCGGGCCGCGGCGCCGTCCTCCGCGCTGGCGCAGGACGCGCCGACGGGGATGGTCGCCCCCGCCGCGGGCGTCGAAGCGGCGCGGCTGCGCTACGCGCTCGGGGCGGCCTTCTTCCGCGCGGGGCGCTTCGAAGAGGCGATCGCGGAGTTCGACGGGGCCTACGCGCTGTGGCGGAATCCCGCCGTGTTCTACAGCCTCGGGCAGGCCCACGAGCGCCTCCTCCATGTGGCGGAGGCCATCCGCTTCTACGAGCGCTACCTCGCGGAGGCGCCCCCCGACGCGGCCCACCGGGCGGAGGTCTCGGACACGATCCGCGGGCTCCGCACGCTGCTCGCCGAGCTCGAGGTGGAGAGCAACGTCCCCGCGCGGGTGTTCATCCACAACAAGGACGTCGGGGCGGCGCCAGGCGTGCTCCAGCTCGCCACCGGCCGCTACGTCGTGGAGCTCCGCGCCGACGGCCACGCGCGGCAGCGCCAGACGGTGACCCTCGCGGCGCACGCCCGGCGCGGCGTCGTCTTCCGCCTCACGCCTGCGCCTCGCCCGGCGGCCCCGACGGGGATCCACCCGGCGTGGTTCTGGACGGGCGTCGGGCTGGCGGGCGCGAGCGCGGTCGCCGCCGCGACCTTCGGGGCCCTCACGCTCCGCGCTTCGAGCGAGTTCGACGCCGCCCCGGGGCGCACCCTCGCGATGCGCCAGGACGGCCAGCGCCTCGCCCTCGCCACGGACATCGCCCTTGGCGCGACGGCCCTCTTCAGCCTCACCGCGATCGTCCTCGGCGTGCGCACCGCGTGGCGCCCGTCCGCGCGCGTGGCCGTCGCCCTCACGCCCGGCGGCGTCGCGGGGAGCTTCTGATGCCCCGCCTCGCGCCGCTCGCCGCCCTCGTCGCGCTCACGGCGTGCTCGGCGCTCGACCTCTTCGGCGCCGACGTGGTCGACGACCCCGCCTGCGCGCGCCCGCGGACGTTCTTCCGCGACGTCGACGGCGACGGCTACGGGACCCCCGCCGCGACCGTCACCGCGTGCCTGCGGCCGCAGGGCTACGCGGCGCGGAGCGGCGACTGCGACGACCGGCCGGGCGCCGCCGCCGTCTACCCCGGCGCCCCGGAGCCCTGCGACGGCGTCGACAGCGACTGCTCGGGCGACGACGCCCCCCCGGAGGACGGCGACGGCGACGGGCACGCGCCGGTCGCCGCCGCGTGCGTGGGCGGGGCGCTCCCGAAGGACGACTGCGACGACGCGCGCGCCGACGTGCACCCCGGCGCCGCCGAGCGCTGCGACGGGCGCGACAACAACTGCGCCGGAGGCGTCGACGAGGCGCCCGCCGCCGACGAGGCGTGCGGCGGGCCGCAGGTGCGCGCGTCGGCGTGCCGCGCGGGGGCCTGCGTCGCGACCTGCGCCCGCGACCGGGGCGACTGCGACCGCGACCCCCGCAACGGCTGCGAGGCTGACCTCGCGACCAGCCCCGCGCACTGCGGCGCCTGCGGGATGGCGTGCGGCGCGGGGAGCGCGTGCGCGGGCGGCGCGTGCCGCTCGGCGGTCACAAGCCTCGCCGCGGGGCGCGCGGTGAGCACCGACAGCGCGGGGCGCGTGAGCTCCTATACCTGCGCGGTGCGCGGCGGCGACCCGAGCGCCGGCACCGCACCCCGGGTGCTCTGCTGGGGATCCAACCGCTACGGCCAGCTCGGCGTCCCCCCGGCGACGCTCGCATCGAGCCGGACGCCGGTGGCCTTCGACCTCCCCCTCGGCCTGCGGTACGAGCAGCTCGCGGCCGGCGGGCGCGGCGCCTGCGTGCGCGCGGTCGACGGCGCCCGGGCGTGGGGCTCCCTCACCTGCTGGGGCGTCACGCGGCGCGACGGCGCCGTCGACCCGCCGCACCGGCTGCTCGACAACGACGACGTGAAGCAGGTCGCCATGGAGCTCGCGCTCGACGGGCGCGACTCGCTCTGCGCGGTGACGGCGAACGACCGCCGGCTGCGCTGCTGGGGCTCCAACGTGTCGGGCAACCTCGGGCTCGACGGGGCCTTCATCGAGGAGCCGACCGAGGTGCCCGTCCCCGCCCCGGTGGAGTCCGTGGCGATGGGCCCGGGGCACACCTGCGCGGCCAGCGGGGCGGCGGTGTACTGCTGGGGCCGCAACGACGCCGGGCAGCTCGGCGACGGCTCCCGCGGCCCGCGCGCGGCGCCCCCCGCGACCCCGTCGTTCCGGGCACCGAACGGCGCGCGGGTCCTCTCGGTCGTCGCCGGGCGAGACTTCTCCTGCGCGGTGACGGGCACCCTCGATCGGCTCCCCCGCACCTTCACCTGCTGGGGCGCGAACCCCGGCAACTGGTTCCGCGCGGCGCCCGTGGGGACTCCCCCCAACGCGCCGCCGTCGCTCGACGCGCCGGCCACCGTCGCGTCGAGCGACGGCGCCCTCTTCGACGTCGTGGCGGGCGGGGCGCGCTGGTGCCTCGGCGGCCCCCTCGCGAACGGCCTCACAGACGAAGGCTTCCAGTGCGCCGGGGAGCTCTTCCACCGCGGCAACGCCCGCGTGTTCCAGGGCCTCGCGCCCGTCCCCTCGCTGCGCGGCGTGACCGACCTCAGCCTCGGCCCCGACCACGCGTGCGGCGTCCGGCGCTCGGGCGACGTCCTCTGCTGGGGGGAGAACGCCTCGGGCCAGTGCGGCGACGGCTCCACCGCGCTCCGCCGCGCCCCGACGGTCGTCTCGGCGCTCCGCCACCGCGCGCGGCTCGTCCCCTCGTCGCGCGACTTCCTCGTGCTCCGCGCCGACGCCTCCCTCACGACGCGCAGCGCCGCCCTCGCGACCCTCCTCGGGTCGCACAGCCCGCGCGACGTCGCCCTCGACGGCCTCGGCGGGGCGTACGTCGCCGCCCGCGACGGCTCGCTCCTCTGCACCAACTTCACCGCCGCCCTCCCGAGCACGCCCTTCCTCAGCCCCGTCACCGACCCGGACGCGACGGGCGCGGCGCTGCAGGTCGCGGTGGCCCGTGAGTCCGTCGGCGCGGAGACCGCCGTCGTGTGCGCCCGCAACGACTCCGACCGCGTGACCTGCTACCGCCCGCAGCGCCGCTCGCCCTCACCCCCTGCAGAGCCCGCGTGGGCATACACCCCGCTCGCGCCCTCGCCGACCGCCGGGCTCGAGGTCGTGGGCCTCGTCGGCGCGCCCCTCGGCGCCCACTTCTGCGCGTGGACCGCGCGCGGCGAAGCGCACTGCTGGGGCGCCAACGGCGACGGCCAGGTCGACCCCGCGCGCCCCGGCGAGCAGCGCCCGACGGCGACGCGCGTGGAGCGCCTCCACGACGTCGTCGGGGTCGCCGTCGGCTCGCGCCACTCCTGCGCGCTCCGGGCCGCGGGCGGCGTCGTGTGCTGGGGTGAGACGCGCCTCGCGGCGGGGGGCGGCGCGCTCACCGACGTCCCCGACGTCGTCGACGCCGTCCAGGTGGCCGCGGGCGCCGAGCACACCTGCGCGCTGCGCCGCGCGGGGCGCCTCGTGTGCTGGGGGAGCAACGGCTACGGTCAGCTCGGCGACGGGAGCTCCCTCGACCGAGCGGCCCCCGTGGAGGTGCGCGGCGTCGAGGACGCCGACGCCGTCTACGCCGGGGCGGAGTACACCTGCGCGCGGCGGCGCACGGGGCAGATCCTGTGCTGGGGCCGCAACGACGAGGTGCAGCTCGACGACGGGACCTTCGACGACCGGAGCCTCCCGACCCCGACGCTCCAGGTGCCGTAAGGGCGCTTCAGCCGCCGCAGAAGAGGGCCACGGTGGCGGTGCGGCCGCGCGGGCCCGTCGCCGTCGCGGTGGGGCCGCCGGAGTACGCGATGGTCGCCGAGCCGCCGGGCGCCGTGATCGACACGGAGCCGCCCGCCGCGGGGCACTCGCCGCGACAGCGGCTCCAGTTGGACGCGGTGACGGTGAGGCTCTGGCCGTTGGCGGTCACGGTGACGGCGCCGTGGACGCCGAGGCCGTTGCCGTCCCAGGTGGAGGTGTAGCCCCCGGAGGTCGTGTACGCCGTGCCGCGCGGCCCCGTGCCGCTGCCGTTGACCGTGACCATCGCCGGCGGTGGGTGTGGTTTCGGGCAGGGGGTGGCAACGGACGCCCGGCGGGTGGTGCGGCTTCGGGACGATGGCCCGCGGAGCGTCCGAAGGGTGGGCGCGCGCGTGGCAGGAGGTGGGAGCGCGCATCGGGAGGGTGGGTCTGCTGGGAGCGGGTAGGTCGCGGGAAGCCGGGAGGGGGGTTCTGCGCCCGACGGGGGGTGGGGACGAACAGCGGCCGGGTGGGTCGGGCCGTGACGAAGGGTGCGAGGACAGGCCCGGAAGGCCCCTCGCCCGAGAGCACAGACGCCCATTCACGGGCCGTGATAGGTTCGCGCGCATGACCGAGGCCGCAGCCAGATGGCGAAAGCTGGTGCAAGAGCTCGAGCCGAACCTGCCGGCCGACCGGACCCTCTACGTGAAGCCTCTGAGAAGCCCGGCGGATCGGATCGTCTCCGACCTCCTCGCGGTACCCGGGAACCACCCCAAGGTGCTACTCGTAGGGGCCCGAGGCGGCGGGAAGAGCTCGGAGCTGAGGGCGATCTCTCGTCTGCTCGCGAGCCAGGTTCGTACCGTGGAAATCGACCTGGATCGGAGCGGCGTCAGCGCGTCGAGCGTCTCCGCGTTCGACCTGCTCTATATCTGCGCGCTCGGACTGCTGCGACTCCTCCCGGACAAGGATGCGGAGGCGCTCTTCGACGAGCTCGCGCGGGTCTATGCAGGTGGGCAGGAGGAGCAGAAGCAGCGGCTCGGCACGCTCCGGACGGCCCTCTCCGGACTCGCGGACTTTGCAGGGATGGTGGCGAAGACCGGCCTCGCCGCGGGGTCGCTCGAGGCCGGCGCCGCGGCGAGCGCGGTCGGCGCTGCGGCCATCGGGCTGCGCTTGCTCGTCGGAGACGGCGGTGTCGTCGCGGAAAGTTCGCCGAGCGGCCGCCTCATGCAGGACATTTGCGCGAAGATCGCGCGGAGCGTTCGGGAAGCCGTTCGCAGTCCCATCTGCGTGATGGTCGACGGCCTCGAAAAGATCAACGGAGAGGCGGGCGAACGCTTCCGGCAGGTCTTCGAGCAGACGCGGCTCCTCGCGGATACGCCCTGGTCCGCAGTGATCGCCGCACCGCCGTGCACCCTCACGCAGACGAACTGCGTGGACGGGCGGGGATTCACGACGGTTCCCGTGTGGGGCTTCGACCCGGACGAGCCGTCGAACCTCCGCGATCTGCTCGCACGGCGCTTCGACGACGCCGACCTCGACCCGAGCCGCTGCGTCGCGCCGGCGAACTCGAACGCATCGCGACCGAGAGCGGAGGCCTCCCTCGCCACGCCGTGCAGATTACGCGGCGCGCCGTCCTCAGCCTGCTTTCCGAGAAAGCCTCGACCATCACGCGCAATCATGTCGACGTCGGCATTCAGGAGCTCGGTGAGGCGCTGGGGCGGGGTCTCAACACCGACTACCTCACCGTGCTGAAGCGCGTCGCCCGAACGGGCATGCTTCCTGGGGGCGACGGCGGCGCCGCCACGCTCTTCGCCGACGGTCGGATTCTCGCCCGGCCGCCCGCTGAGGGCAGCCGGATCGTCCACTTCGTGGTGCACCCGCTCCTGCGAAAGGACGTCGACGCGTTCACGCCCGAGGAGCGATGACCCTCGCGGCCGCACGCGCACAGCTCGACCAGTTCGTCGGGTTGCAGCTCTCGGGTGTCGCAGTCGTGGTGGTGCCCCCGGGAGAGCAGCCCAAACATGCCGCGGCCCTTGCAGAAGGTGTCGGGCGCGCGGTGGTTGCGCTGGAGGCGATCAGCGGCCGGGAGCCTGCGCAGGTGCTGGTGGTCCCTGGGCTCCCCCGAGACCCCAAGAGCGCAACGGCAGCGCTGGCGCGCTTCAACGGGATGCGCAACCTGCTCGGGGCCACAGGTCATCTGGTGGCGCTGGTGCTCACGCGGCGGGAGCTCGCGGAGATGCAGCGCCACGCGGCGGACGTGTACTCCGCGCGGCTGTTCATCGTCGAGGTTCCGTTCGCGCCGGATCCGGACGTGGACGTCGAGGTCGCCCGGCGCGCGCTCAGGTACTGGCAACGCGAGCGATTCGGGCGGCTCGACCTGCGTGGGTTCGTCCGCTCGGAGGGCGAGGACGTCGCGTGGCGCATCGAGGACATCTACCAGGACATCGAGGCGTCCTCGGTGCAGGCGCTCGGTGATGGGACGCTCCGCGGCGGCGAGTTCGAACAGACCGTCGTGGACTGGCTGGAGGAAGGTCACACCTTCGTGCTCCTGGGCCACCCGGGTTCGGGGAAGACCTTCTTCCTTCGCTGGCTCGCCCTGTCGGTGGTGGGTCGTGAGTCCTTCGGCGAAGTGGCGCGCCCCTTCCCGCTGCTCGCTTCCCTCGCGGCCTACGCCGAGGCGCCGGGGCCGCTCACGCTTTACGACCATCTGGTGGAGACGCTGCTAGAGGCCGGCCAGCCCGCGGCGCACGCCCTCGCTGGGCAGGTCGCCGCTGGCCACGCAGTGTTTCTGCTCGACGGTCTGGACGAGGTCGGCGACGAGTCCGCACGCGCGCGCGTAGTGGTGGCGGTCGAAGCGCTGCGCGAGCGCGCCCCCGGATGCATGATCGTCGCCACCAGCCGCATCGCCGGGTACGACGCGTCCGTCCTGCCGCACGCCCTCCATCTGATGCTGTCGCCCTTCGACGACGGCGCGATCCGCGGCTTCCTCCTCCGGTGGTGCGAACAGTACGCGCTCGATCGCGCGGAAGACTCACCGCGCGCGGGGCTGGAGGGGCAGGAAGAGGGCGAGCAGCTCGCGCGCGACGTGCTGGCCCACAAGGACGTCCGCGAGCTGGCCCGCAACCCGCTCATGCTCACCGTGCTGGCGATCGTTCATCGGACGGGGGTTCGCCTGCCCGACCACCGCGTCGAGCTCTACGACCACGCGACCCGTGTGCTGGTCGAGCGCTGGAACCGTGTTCGGAGCCTGACCTCGCAGCGCCCGCCCCCGCCGCTCAAGACGGCGGACGCGGTTCGTCTCCTAGGCCCCGTGGCGCTGGAGATGGTGCGATCGAACGTCCACGGCGTGATCGCCGAAGACGACCTGCGACGATTGCTCGACCGTGCGTTGTCGGGGGGGGCGCTGCGCGGCTTGGCGACCGTCGACGAGGCGATCTCGCTGTTTCGCAATGCGCTGGGGCTGCTGGTCGAGCAGGGCCCGGGTCTCTTCGCCTTCATGCACCTCACGCTGGCCGAGTATTTCGCGGCCTGGGAGCTCGCTCGCTCCGATGAACTGGAGCGCCTTGTCAGCCGAGAGGTCGACGCGTTCCACGCAGAATGGCGTGAGGTGATCCTGCTGGCGGCCGGCGTGCTCGGCGTGATCCGCGCAGACGACGAGCGGTTGGAGTCTCTGGTCGATGGGCTGATGGACAGCGCTGCCAGGCGTCGGGGAAGGCCATCACCCGGGGTCCCCTCGCTGCTCGGCGGGCTCCTGGCCGACGACCCGGGGCTCCCTCAGGCGTCGATCGAGAAGCTGGTGAAATTTCTCATCCCGGCGTGGTGGTTCGAGCGTGGGTATGGCGCGTCCAATTCGCTCCTCCTGGTTGTGCGGGAGGCCACCAGCCTTGTCCGGGACCGCATCCGTAGCGGGCGAGCCGAAGCGGTACTTCAGCACGAGATCCTACGGTCCTACGGCGACGGACCAGGA
>Ga0073899_10002425_pt1 | contig 16823 bp, 11 predicted proteins | sample KloWWTmetaKNB5Ph_FD_88975 | JGI IMG/M metagenome (GOLD analysis project Ga0073899, IMG submission 88975) | Active sludge microbial communities from Klosterneuburg, Austria, studying microevolution and ecology of nitrifiers - Klosterneuburg... | ecosystem: Engineered > WWTP > Aerobic digester >...
AAGCGCTCGAAGGTCAGCACCGTGGCCAGCCTGTTCGGCGCGGGCGGCTCGTTCAAGACGGGCAGCAGCAAGCTGGTCGGCAAGAAGGACGGCGAGCTCACCTCGTGCAAGGCCTCTTCGACGGAGGCGCTGAAGCCGCCCGAGGGCTGCGGCGCGCTCTGGAAGATCGAGCTGCGCCCCTTCGACGAGCCGAAGAAGGCCGCCACCAAGGACGAGAAGGGCAGCTTGGTCAAGACCGACGACATTCCCGAGTGCGATTCGGGGTTCGTGTGGGACGGGAAGAAGTGCGCGAGCAAGGCCACCGCCAAGGCCTTCGCCTGCTCGGGCCGGGACGAGGGGCAGTGCCGCTCGCAGTGCGACAAGAACAACGCCAAGAGCTGCACGCAGCTCGCCCGCATCTACCGCAACGCCGGTAAGGATCCGATCCAGGCGGTGGAGTTCTTCAAGAAGGCTTGCGGCCTGGGCGACGAGGCCGCCTGCGCCGAGCACGGCTGGCACCTGCTGAACGGCATCGACGTGAACGCCGACAAGTTCAAGGCGTTCGAGGCGTTCGAGAAGGCGTGCAACGCCGGTGACGGCCTGGGCTGCTCGTTCTTGGCGGGCATGCACCGCTCGGGCGCGGCGCCGGAAGCCACCCCGGAGAAGGCGTTCAACCTGTTCAAGCGCGCGTGCAACGGCGGCCTCGCGGAGGGCTGCGTCGAGCTCGGCACGATGTACGAGAAGGGTGTGGGCACCCCGCGCGACGCCAAGAAGGCTCTGACCATCTACGAGCGCGCCTGCCGCGCCGACAACCCCGACGGCTGCGCACACCAGGGCAGCCTGTTCACCAACGAACGGCGCGGCGCAGGGCTCGATCGCCAGAAGGCCATCAGCCTGTTCAAGAGCGCCTGCGAGAAGGGCAGCGCGCTCGGCTGCACCGAGCTCGGCAACATGTACTTCGGCGGCGCGGGCATGGAGCGCGAGAAGCAGTCCGAGAACGACGCCGAGGCGGCCAAGCTCTACGAGAAGGCCTGCAAGCTGTGGGGCGGGGCCGAAGGCTGCGCGCGGCTCGGCAACCTGATGATCAAGGGCTGGGGCGTGAAGCGCGACACCTACAACGGCGTCTTGAACATCGAGAAGGGCTGCGCCAAGGGCAGCGGCTACGCCTGCGCCGAGCTGGGCAAGATCTACCAATACGGCGTCTACAAGCCGCGCGACGCGGTCAAGGCCTACGAGTACTACCAGAAGTCTTGCGGCCTGTTCGAAGGCGAAGGCTGCCGCCTGATCGCGCAGCTGTATCGCGGCGAGGCCGGCGCCGGCGTGGCCCGCGACGACAAGCGCTCCCACGACTTCTACGCCAAGGGCTGTCGAACCGGCCACCTGGGCTCGTGCCACCAGGTCGCCGTGGACCTGTACAACGGCGTCGGTGTCACGCCCGACTACGCCAAGGCGCTCACCTATTACGAGAACGCGTGCACCGGCGGCTACGCCAAGAGCTGCAACGAGGTGGGCTTCTTGTACGACAAGGGCCAGGGCGGCGTGAAGCAAGACAAGGTCAAGGCCGCGCAGTGGTTCGAGAAGGGCTGCGAGTGGGGCGACGGCTGGTCGTGCGAGAACCTGGGCCGCTACATCGAGGCCAAGATCCACAAGGCGCCTTCGCAGGACCGCGCCCTCGACCTGTTCGGCAAGGCGTGTGAGGCGGCAGAGGGCGATCCGACCGCGTGCGCCCGGCTCGCCAGTCGCTATTTCAACGGCGTGGGCGTGGACAAGGATCCGATGAAGGGCATCCAGTACCTGCGCCGCGGCTGCGAGGTGAAGGGCGACAAGTACTCGTGCTCGCAGCTCGGTGACCTGTACCGGTCGAGCCGCTACGGTGTGTCGACCAACTTCACCGAGGCGCTCAAGTACTTCGATCGCGCCTGCTGGGGCCGCGTCGAGTCGGCCTGCGACGCCAAGGCCGACATGTACGCCGCCGGGCAGGGCGTTGCCCCGAACCCCACCGAGGCCGCGCGGATCCGCAAAGAGAGCTGCGATCGCGGCAACACCATCGGCTGCCGCAACCTGGCAAAGATGTACCGGGACGGCATCGGCGTGCCCAAGAAGGACCCGGCCATGGCCGCCACCCTGCACGACAAGGCCTGCCTGATGCGCTCGAACGCGGACTGCTACGAGCTGGCGCTGATGTACGACAAGGGCGAGGGCGTGAAGGCCGAGGGCAAGAAGGTCGCCGAGCTCTTCCAGCGCGCTTGCGCCTTCGGCAACTACGAGGCCTGCGCGAACATGGGGTACTTCATCTACCGCGGCTCGGCAGACCAGAAGAAGGACACGACCCTCGGGCTCTCGAAGCTGCGCTCGGGGTGCAGCAACTACAGCTGGCGGTTCAAGGACGAGAAAGACAAGGTCAAGAACGTCTGGTCGTGCGGCGCCCTGAAGAAGCTGAACCAGAAGCTCGAGGCGCCCGCCGCCAAGCCCACCCCGGGCTACCCGCCGTCGCCGGCGCCCCCGCCCGGCTACTACGGCGGTGGCACTCAGAAGATGTGAGGTCTATCCTCGCGCTTCATGTACTCATGGAGCGGGGATACCTCGGACTGGTACGGCTCGGAAACCTACGACTTCGACCCGGCGCACCGGGCGGCTCGCGAGCACGAGGCCGCCCGCGCCGGCGCCGCGGGGCCGCGCACCTACGAAGAAAAGGGGCGCCCGCTTCAGGCGCTGATCGATCCCAAGCGCGCCATTGCGTGCAGCAGCAAGACGCCGATCATCGTCGCCGTGGACGTGACGGGCTCGATGGCGCGCTGGCCCTTCGAGATCTTCGACCGGTTGCCGCTGCTCTACATGACGCTGCACCAGTATCGGCCCGATCTCGAGATCTGCTTCGCGGCCATCGGTGACGCCCGCTACGACCAGTGGCCGCTGCAGGTCACCGGCTTCGCCAAGGGGTACGACCTGGAACAGCAGCTGAAAGCGCTGTACGGCGAGGGCGGCGGGGGCGATGGCCCCGAGGGCTATGGGCTGTTCGCCTGGTACATGCTGAACCGGGTGTCCACCCCCAACGCTGCCGAGCCGCCCTTCTTGATCGTGTACGGGGACGCCCCGATGCACGAGACGGTGCACGGCAAGGAGATCGAGCAGGTGTGCGGCGTCTCGGCGCAAAACCAGAACGCCATCCAGCTCTGGCAAGCCGTGGCCCAGCGGTACAACACCTGGTTCTTGCGCCGCCCCACCGGCAGCGCCGGCGACGAGGTGGACCAGCAGTGGTTCCAGGCGCTGGGGCCGCAGCAGGTGGCGCGGGTGCACGACGAGGCGCGCGCCATCGACTATGCGCTGGGCATCGTGGCGCGGTCGTGGGGCCGCTTCGAGGACTTCAAGCAGAACATGGCGGCGCGCCACGCGAAGGAGAAGGTCGACGATCTGGCGCGGCGCATCGTCGAAGAAGTGAAGCCCCGCGTGCTCCACTGCCCCAGCTGCATGGCAGGCCTGCCGCCCACGGCCTTCGGCCGCTGGGTGTGCGAGTACTGCAAGGCCACCCTCGACCTGTGACGGCCGCCTCCGTCATCGTCGCTCTGCCGCCGTACGCAGACTTCGCCGTCGAGGTCGCCAGGCACCCGTGCGTGGCCGGGCTGCGACTGAACACGGTGATGCCGATCCGCGGCTTCGACGGCACCCCGGCCACCTCGCGCGCGCTCGACCCGCTGCTGTCACGGCTGTCGGACCTGGGCGTTCCGCTCTGGGTCGACCTCAAGGGCCGACAGCTGCGGGTGGTGGGCGGCGCAGTGCCGCCGTTCACCGAAGTGCGCCTGAGCCATCGGATCCGCGTGAATGCCCCCTGCGACGCGTATTTCGACGATGGCCGCGAGCACGCGCGGGTGCTCGCGGTCGATGGCGATCGCCTGATCCTGGCGGACTCGCCCCGGCGTTACGTGGGCCCGGGCGAGAGCGTGAACATCGTCGACCCATCGCTCGAGATCGAGGGCACGCTCACCCCCGCAGATCTCGCTTACCTGGAAGCGATGGGGCGGGTCGGGCCGTCGCGGGTGATGCTGTCGTTCGTGGAGCAGGCTCGAGACGCCGCCGAGGTGCGCGCGGTGTTGCCCTCGGCAGAGCTGGTCTGCAAGATCGAGTCGCAGCGGGGGCTTGACTACGTGGCAGGGCACGGGGCCACGCACGGTCGGCTGATGGCCGCGCGCGGGGATCTCTACGTCGAGGTGGCGAAGCCGCACCAGGTGATCGCTGCGCTGCGCACGATCATCGCCGCCGATCCAGAGGCCATCGTGGCTTCCCGCATCTTGCCGTCACTGGCGCGGCACACCGTGCCGAGCTCGAGCGACGTGAGCGACGTCGCCTACTTGCTGGGCCTGGGCTACCGCACGCTGATGCTGGGCGACGAGGTGTGCCTGCGGCGGGACTCGGTGCTGGCGGCGCTGAACCTGATCGACGCCATCGCCAGCGAGGTCTGATGCGGGTCGGCATCGCCCAGATCGACTCGCGGATCGGCGATTTCTCCGGCAACGTGCGGCGCATCGTGCGCGCCGCCGAGATCGCCCGCGCGGCGGGCGCCGAGCTGTGCGTGATGCCCGAGCTGGTGGTCACCGGCTACCCACCGCGCGACCTGCTCTTCGACCCACGCTTCGTCGCCAGCGCGGCCAGCGCGGTCGACGCCATCGCCGCCCAGACCGCGGGCGGGATGCCGGTCTTGGTCGGATCGGTGGTCGCGGCGGGCCCCGGGCGGCCCGGGCACCCGGGGCTGTGGGACGCGGCGCTGCTCCTCGAGGGCGGCCAGGTGCGTCAGGTGATCGCCAAGCGCCTCTTGCCCTCGTACGACGTGTTCCACGAGACGCGCTGGTTCGTGCCTGGCCCGCGCTCTCGGGTGCTCGACCTGGCGGGCCGCCGGGTGGGCGTGCTGATCTGCGAAGACCTGTGGGACGAAGGCTACCCGCTCTCGCCGGGCGCCGAGCTCGAAGCGGCGGGGGCCCAGCTCTTGATCTGTGTCTCGGCCTCGCCCTTCCGCGCGGGCGTGCTGGCCGAGCGTGAGCGTCACGCGCATCGGCGAAGCGTGCCGGTGGTGTACGCCAACGCGTGCGGCGCCAACGACGAGCTGATCTTCGATGGCGGCAGCTTCGTGGCCCAGGGCGGGGGCGTGGTCGCCCGGCTGCCACGTTTCGCCGAAGCCGTGCGGGTGGTCGACACCTGCGCCCCGCCGGGTGCCGAAGCGAGCAGCGACGGGATCGACGACGTGCTCGGGGCCTTGATCCTGGGCGTCCGGGGCTTCGCCCAGAAGAACCGCCTGGGCCATGCGACCCTGGGGCTGTCGGGCGGCATCGATTCGAGCCTGGTGGCCTGCATCGCCGCCGAAGCCCTGGGCAAGACCCGGGTCACGGCGCTGGCGATGCCCTCGCGCCACAGCGACCCGCGATCCACCGAGTGCGCCCGAAGCCTGTGCGACGCCCTGGGCATCGAGCTGGTGGTGCACCCCATCGAGCCGCTGCACGCAGCGCTGGAGTCGGATCTGGCCGCCGTGATCGGCGAGCGCGACTCGCTGGTGGCCGAGAACCTGCAAGCTCGCTTGCGCGCGATGATCCTGATGGCCCACGTGAACCGCCGGGGCGGCCTGCTGCTCAACACCAGCAACAAGACCGAGCTCGCACTGGGTTACGGCACGCTCTACGGCGACCTCGCGGGGACGCTGTGCGTGATTGGCGACGTGAGCAAGCCCGACGTGTATCGGCTCGCTCGCCACTACGACGCCGGCCGCGGCATGATCCCCGCGTTCGTGTTCGACCGCCCGCCGAGCGCCGAGCTGCGACCGGCCCAGGTCGACCCCTTCGACTACGAGCGCGTCTCGCCGCAGGTCGAGGCCATCGTTGCCGGGGCCCTGCACGATCCAGAGCTGGAGGCGAGCATCCGGGCCGCCGAGCACAAGCGCTGGCAGGCGGGGATCGTGCTGAAGGTCAGCGCAAAGGCGTTCGGCACCGGTCGGATGATCCCGGTCACGCGGGTGTGAGGTCGATGCCGGCGTACAGCTCACTCACGCTCAGGGAACACTCGGGGTTCTGAAGTGCGAGTCGGTCTCCGGCGCGATGCTCGGTCTCGTCCCAGCCATCCGCGGTGCGCACCACGGCGGTGACTCGCTGCTGCCGGTGCGACACCAAGAGCACCGCTCGCACGCTCGCACACTGCTTGTAGTGTTTGAGCTTCTCCCCGCGATCGTAGTCCTCGGTCGATGGGCTGGTCACCTCGACCAGAAGCGTGGGGTTGGTGACCGCGTTCTTGTCGATGCTCGACACCTCGCGCTCGCCGCACACCACGGTCACGTCCGGAAAGGTCGAAAGGTCGGTCGCTTCGATGCGGATCTTCAGGTCCGACGACGAGACGCGGCACCGCCCGAGCAGCGCGTTTCCGAGCAGGCGCGTGATCGAAGCAGAAAGGTCCGCGTGCGCCGGGGTCCCACCCGCCATCGCGTAGATCTCCCCTTCGCAGTACTCGAGCTTGACGCCGCTGACCTCGAGCGCGGCCAGGTACTCGTGGTAGCTGTGGTGCAGCCGGCGCGCGGTGGTCACCCCTCCAATCTAGCCGACTTGCGCATCGCCGGCGAGGCTCCTAGCTTCCTCCCATGACCCGCTGGGGCCTGCCATTCGCCCTTCTCGCGCTGGCGTGTGCACCGGCGGCGCCGGGCGGTACCGCCGACAAGGTGACGCTCTGTCGCTCGGAAGCGGACTGCCTCGCGGCCTGCGACACCGAGCGGCCGGCGGCGTGCTACGCGCTCCTGTTCTTGTACTCGCGCGGCGAAGCAGCGCCCGACAGCGCGAAGAAGGGCCATGCCCAGCTCGAGGCAGGCTGCGAGGCCAAGAACGCCACCGGCTGTCACTTGCTCGGCGCCGCGCTGCTCGAGGGGCTGGGCATCGAGCGCCGGCGTTCGGCAGCGGCCGCCGCCTTCGTGCGGGCGTGCGAGCTGGGCCGTGACGCGGATTGCGCGCTGGCGGGTGAGCTGCTGCGCAATGGGCGGGCCGGCCCCCCGGACTTCACGCGGGCCAGGGCGCTCTTGGGCCGCGGGTGCCAGCGCGGCAACGGCGCCAGCTGCACCGAGCTCGGAAACATGGCCCGGCACGGCGAGGGCGAAGCCAAGAACGCAGCGCGGGCCGCGCAGCTCTATCAGCAGGGCTGCGATCACGGCGATCCGGTCGGCTGCGGCCTGCTCGGCACGCTGCTCGGCGGCGACGAGGGGCTGCCCGCCGATCCCACTCGTGCCGCCAGCGCTTTCGAGAAAGCCTGCGAGGGCGGCGTGGCCATCGCCTGCACCAGCCTGGGCGTGATGCTGGCGCGGACCGACACGCAGAAGGGCGCGACGCTCCTCGAGCGTGGCTGCTCGGGGGGCCAGCCCGCGGCGTGCGCTTACCTGGCGACGTTGCTGTACGAGGGCAGCGGGGTCGCCCGCAACGTGCCCCGCGCCGTGGAGCTCTTGGAGCAGACCTGCGACAAGAACCTGCTCGAGAGCTGCACGCTGCTGGGAACCATCTTGGCCTCGGGCAAGGGCGTGCCGCGGGACGAGGTGCGCGCCGCCCGGGCTTACGACCGCGGGTGCTCGGGCGGCGACCAGCTGGCGTGCTCGGGGCTGGGCGCGCTGCTGCTGATCGGCGGGGGCCTGCCCAAAGACGAGGCCCGCGGCGCCGCGCTCTTGTCACGCGCCTGCGAGTCGGGGCGGGCGGACGCGTGCGGCGTGCTCGGTGCGCATCACCACGCGAGCGGTCAGGACGCCCGGGCGAAGCCCCTGCTCGAGCGGGCCTGCAGCGGAGGGCAGAGCAGCAGCTGCGAGCTGCTGAAGAACCTGTCGGGGGCGACGCCGTGAGCCTGGTCGAGATCAGCCGCCGGCTCTCGCGGCGAGTGGACCAACTGCGCTTCGCTCTCCCGGTCACCCACGTCTACAACCCGCTCGGCTACGCCCGCGCGCCCCACGAGCAGTACCTCGAGCGCTTTGGCCAGGGGAAGAAGCGCGTGGTGTTCCTGGGCATGAACCCGGGGCCCTTCGGCATGGTGCAGACCGGGGTGCCGTTCGGAGAGATCACCCTGGTGCGCGACTGGCTCGGGATCTCGGGCCCAGTGAAGAAGCCCGCGGCGCTGCACCCGAAGCGCCCGATCGAGGGCTTTGCGTGCGCGCGCTCCGAGGTGAGTGGGGCCAGGCTCTGGGGCCTCTTCCGTAGCGCGTACGCCTCGCCCGCGGCCTTCTTCCAGCAGCACTTCGTGGCGAACTATTGCCCCCTGGCCTTCATGGAAGAGAGCGGGAAGAACCGCACGCCCGACAAGCTGGCAGAGCCCGAGCGGGCGCTGCTCTACGCCGCCTGCGACGCCGCACTGGTCGAGCTGGTCCGGGCGCTCGAGCCCGAAGTGGTGATTGGCGTCGGGGCGTTCGCCGCCGCTCGCGCCGAGCGGGCGCTCGAGGGCCGTCCGATCCGGATCGCCAGCGTGCTCCACCCCAGCCCGGCCAGCCCCAAGGCGAACCGCGGGTGGGCGGCGGCCGCGACGCAAGAGCTCGCCGACCTCGGTGTGCGGCTCGGCTCATGAACCGAGCGCTCCCGGCCCTGGCGCTGGCGCTGCTGGTTCTGTGCTGGGCGGTGGTGAGCTGGCGCACCGCCCCGCCGCCGCCGGCGCCCGCCGACGCGCCGGCCGCCGAGTTCAGCGCCGAGCGCGGCTACCAGACCCTGCGCCAGATCTTGCCCACGAACACGCCGCACCCCACCGGCAGCGCCGAGCAGCGTCGCGTGCGCGAGCGGATCGAAGCCCGGCTGCGCGAGCTCGGGTGGTCGGTGCGCGTGCAGCGCGCGCCCGCCTGCAGCCGCTTCGGCACCTGTGCCGTGGTCGAGAACGTCGTCGCCGAGCAGGCTTCTCCGTCCGGGCCGCGCGTGCTCGTCGCCGCCCACTACGACTCGGTTCCCGCGGGGCCGGGCGGCTCGGACGACGGCATCGGCGTCGCGACCGTGCTCGAGCTCGCGCGCGCGCTTTCCCACGGCACCACGCGCCTGCCGGTGATGCTGCTCTTGACCGACGGCGAAGAGGCGGGGCTGCTGGGCGCCGAGGCGTTCGCGCGCGACGAGCTGCCGAAGGTCGCCGTGGTCGCGGTGATCAACGTCGAGGCGCGGGGGACGTCGGGGCCCTCGTTGCTGTTCGAGACCAGCGGTGCGAACGACTGGCTGGTGAGCGCCTTCGCCCATGCGAGCCGCCGCCCCGTGACCAGCTCCCTGTTCCCGGCGGTCTACGAGCGCCTGCCGAACGACACCGATCTGAGCGTGTTTCGCCGGGCCGGCGTGGCAGGTGTCAACTTCGCGAACATCGGCGGCATCGGCCACTATCACACGCCGCACGACGATCTCGACCGGCTCTCGCTCCGCACCCTGCAGCACCACGGCGACGCCGCGCTGGGGCTCGCCAGGACCCTGGGCGCTCGCCCCCCGGCCGCCGAGCGCGCGCAGTTCTTCGACCTCGTCGGGGTGAGCGTCGTGCAGCTGCCCTTGCGCTGGGCGCCGTGGCTCCACGCGCTCGCGTGCTGCGCGTGGCTGCTGGCGCTCAGGCGCGGGTTCTCGGCTGGGGCACGAGCGACTCGGTTCCTCAGGGCCCTCGGCGCCTGGCCGCTGGCGGTGATCGTGGCCACGGTGGCAACCTTCGGGCTCGGCTCTCTGCTGCGGGTGGCCGGCGCGCTGGGCTCGGGGTGGCCGGCGCACTCCGCGCCGTTCTTCCTGGCCCTGGGCGCTGGCGTGATGGGGATGGCCCTGGCCGCGCTGGCTCTCTCGGACGCGAGCGTTCACGAGCTCTGGCTCGCGACCTGGACGTTCTTCGGCGGGCTGGGCTGGGCGGTCGTCGTGCTGCTCCCCGAGGCTGGTTTCTTGTTCACGCTGCCCTGGCTGGTCGCAGCCCTGACCGCGGTCGTCACCCGCGGCGTCCTGTCGGTGCTCGCGCCCGCCGTGGTGGGCGCGCTCCTCTGGCTGCCGGTCGGGTCGCTCGCCTACGACGCCCTGGGGCTCGCCGTGCCCGGCGTGTTCGCCGCGACCGCCGCGCTGGGGCTGGGCGGCTTCGTCCCGGCGTTCGTTCCGCTCTCTCCCCGCCCCCGCCGCTTCGCGCTGCGCTTCTCCTTGGCCGCCGCGGTGGGCGCCGCAGCCGTGGGTTGCCTGATGCCGGCGTACTCGGCGCGCGAGCCCCAGCGGCTCAGCCTGGCGTACCACCTGGACGCAGGCGCGGGCCGCGCGCGCTATCTGGTCGATGCGTCGTCCGGTCCGGTGCCCCGGGCCGTGGTCGATGCCGCGCGCTTCGCGCCCGGGGTCGTCGACCCGGCGCCGACCTTCGTGGGCTGGCGACCTGAGGCGCTGGCGGCCGAAGCGCCGGTGGTGACCCTCGCGCCGCCAGTCGCCGAGCGCGTGGCCCCGGGCCGCTGGCGCGTTCGCTCCGCCCGCGGCGCCGACACGCTGTCGCTGCACTTCGCAGAGCCCGCGGGGAAGGTCACCTTCGGCGAGATCCCCGCGTCGCTGCGCCGCGGAGCACTGACCCTGGTCGGGCTCGGGCCCGACGGCGCCGAGGTGTCCACCGACGCGCCGTTCGTGCTCGCCGACCACAGCCCCGGGCTGCCCAGCGTCGCCGCGGGGCTGACCGCCGCCCGGCCCGCCTGGGCCGTGCCGTCGCAGGCCGGCGACGAGACCGTGGTCAGCGCGCCGGGCTCACGCTGACTTGCGCCCGGCGATTTCGCGCGCGAGCCCCAGCAAGTCGCGCGACTCGAAGGGCTTCGAGATCCGTGGCCGCCCGGTCTTGACCAGGAACTCTTCGCCACCGGGCGCGAAGGCGCCGCCCGTCAAGAAGACGATCTTCTCGACCTGCTCGGGCGCGTGCTGGCGCACGTGCTCGAACACCTCCATGCCGGACATCTCGGGCATCATCACGTCCAGAAACACCACGTCCCAGTCTTCCGGACCGGCCAGGCGTTCGGCGGCCTCGCGCCCCGAGCCGATCCACTGCACCTCGTTGGTCTTGCCGAAACAGCGGCGGACCACCCGACCGATGAGCTCTTCGTCGTCCACGACCAGCACCTTCAGTGGGCCCGCCGCGCCGGTCTGCAGGTGATCGGACGTCACGGCGCGGGCGGGTGCCGCCTGGGCCGAGCGGGGCAGCGCCACGCGGAACACGCTGCCTTTGCCCAACGCGCTCTCGACCTCGATGGTGCCTCCGAGCTTCATCACGATGTCGCGACAGATGGCCAGGCCGAGGCCCGTCCCCTGACCCACCGGCTTGGTGGTGAAGAAGGGCTCGAACAGCCGCGAGAGGTGGTCGGCGGCAATCCCAGAACCGCTGTCGCGAACCTCGACCACCACGCGGTCGCCAGCGGTCGCCGTCGAAACGCGGATCTCGTGGCGGTCGGCAGCACCCAGCGGAATGGCGTGCGCGGCGTTCACCAGCAGGTTCAAGAACACCTGGCCGAGCCGACCCTCGTTGCCGGTCACGGCGGGCACGTCACCGTATTCGGTGACGATTCGGGCGCGATGCTTGATCTCGTTGCGCGCCATGCCGATGGCGGCGTCGAGAACCGACTCGATGCGCACCGGACCGATCAGCTCTTCTTCGGGGCGCGAGAAGGTGCGCAGGTCGCGCACGATCTCTTGAACGCGCCGCGCCCCCTGGCGTGCTTCCCCAATCGCCTCGCGCAGCTCCCGAACACCGTCGAGCAGCGCGAACACCGCCTCGAGCGCGTTGGGGTCCATCTTTGCGGCGGAAGGCCCCTCGGCCACGCGCTGGAGCTCGCCGGCCCGACGATAGGCCACGTCCACGTTGGCGGTGACCAGGCTGAGGGGGTTGTTGATCTCGTGCCCCAAGCCCAGCGCCAAGAGCCCCACCGAGTGCATGCGATCGACCTGGAGCAACTGTGCGGTGAACGCCCGGCGCGTGACCGCATCGAGGCCCAGCACCAGCACCGCCGGCTCGCCCTCGAAGTGGATCGGCACTGCCGTGACCTCGGCCAGCAGCACCTCGCCGGTCTTGGTCACCAGGCGCTGCTCCATGGGGGGATTGTCGAGGCCGGCGAACGCGCGCTGCATGCGCGCGATGACCAGCGCATGATCGTCGGGGTGCACGAACTCGAGCACCGGGCGCCCCAGGACCTCGTCGCGGCGCTCGTAGCCCAGCGAGTCGAGCGCGACCCCGTTGACCCACACCAGCTTGCCCAGGCGATGGATGCCGAGCCCCTGGGGGAATTGCTCGAGCAGCGTCCGAAAGTCCGCCTCGGACCGGCGCAGCGCCTCTTCGATCGACCGGCGGTCCGTGATGTCGGTGTGGGTCACCACGACGCCGGACTCGGCCCCCGTCATGCGGTCCACCTGCTGCATGAACCACCGCAGACCCGCCGGGGTCTCTTGGCGGTACTCGCACCTGAAATGCGGAGCCTGGCCCGCCAGCACGCGCTCGAACCCGCGCTGGGCCTGCCCTCGCTCGGGCTCGGAGGTCGCCAGCTTGGCCAGCACGTCCACGTAGGCAGCGCCGGCGCTGGGGCCAGCGTGGCGTTCCCACGAGCGATTGGTGAGCACGATCACGCCGTGCTCGTCGACCGCGGCGATGTTCGGCGAAAGGGCGGCAAAGGCGCTGTCCAGAAGTTGCTCGCGCCGCTCGAAGTGACCCCGCAGCCACATGCGGTCCACCGCGCGGGTGGCCACCCGGTGGACGGTGACTCGGTCGTCTGCCTTGCTCAGGCAGTCTTCGGCGCCCGCGCGCATCGCTTCGAACGCCACGGGCTCGGTGTCGCCGGCAACCAGCGCCAGGAGGGCGCTCATCGGGCAGATCTCGCGCACCGCCGCGATCAGCGACAGGTCGCGCGCGCCCCCCAAGTCCAGGTCGACCAGCACCGCGTCGAACGCGACCGCCGCGGCGAGCTCGGCGGCCTCGGCCAGAGTGGCGGCCACCCTCGACACGCGCAGGGCCGGCGGCGCCAGAAAGCCCGCCACGTATGCTGGATCGGCCGAGAGCAGCAGCAGCGACCCCTTCGACATGACCGGTCGGGACTGTACGCGGTCGGAAGCCCTTGGGCTAGCCGGTAGCGCGCACACGCCCCACCCGGACTGATCGCGCATTCGCCGCGCCTCAGTCGTCGTCGAAGAACAAGGGCTCGCGGTGCGCCAAGAACGCCTCGATCCGCGCCTGTGCGTCAGCGCCCAGGTCGATGAATCGAATGCCCACCCCCGGAGGAACGTCGCTGTGCTCGCCGTACTCGCGCACCCACCGGACCTCGCCGCGCGCGCGAACTGGCTCGTCGCCATCGGGAAGCGAGATGCAGACCTCGAACACCGTCCCGACGGCCTTCAGCGAGTGCGTGGCGACGAACACGCCGCCGTTCGACAGGTTCTCGACGAACCCAGCGTAGAAGTTGTGCTCGCTCGACAGGCTCACGTTCAGCTCGACGGCGTAACGGGGGTGGCGGCGCCGATTGTCTTCGCTGGGAAGCTCGGAGAGTTGCCGGATCGTCGCTTCGGTGTTCTGGGCTTCTTCCATCTCAGCTTCCTTTCTGTACGGTCCGCGTCAGCGACGCGACGCGGTCGTGCGCCTGACAATGGCTCGGGGCGTCACCTCGGTCTGATCGGACGTACCGGACGGCCCCGAGGCTATCTCGACGAAGTCGTAGCCCAGGGACTGCCGCGAGCCGTCTTCGACGTCCACCCGCAGAACCCACGGACCTCCGCCGCGCTTGGGCGCGATGACACCGCGAAGCCACTTCCCGTCACGGGCGAACGGGACACTGAGCGTTTGCGTGTTGAGCCGCACGCGCGGGTTGGCCTTGACGAACGCGGGGACGGGCTGCCCCGTTGGGTCCTCGAGCCGGATCCGGATCTCGATGCGGTCCCGAGGCCAGACCGCGTTGCGGGGGCTGATCTCGATCACCGAACGGACCGAGTGGGGCGCCATCTGCAAGAGGACGTGATCAGACGCGCCGGGCAGCCGCAAGAGCACGGTGCGCCGCTCGTCGCGCGACATGACCAGGCTCTTCGAAGCGCCGATCCAGCCGCCCTTCCCGAAGCTCATCTCCAGACCCTCGGCGCCACGCAAGAACAGGCGCTGGTCGAGCCCCAGCCGGTAAACACCGGCAGGGTCGCGGTAGCCCCCGGCGGGTGCCTCGACCCCGACGATGCGCAGCGGCGTCTCCAGGGGTTGCGTGTTCGGGATCCCAGACGGGTCACGGGTCCAGACCCGCAGGCGATAGCGGCCGACGCTCTGCTCCTCGAAGCTGGACGCGAGGGTGGTCTCCGCGCCTTCGACGTGCGCGACGACTCGCCCCGTCCCCTCGTCGACCAGCTCGGCACGGTAGCCGGCGGCGCCCGGCACGGCCTCCCACGACAGACCGGCGAAGCGCGCGCGCGCCGTGGCCGACAGCAGCAAGCGAGGCCCCTGCACGGCGGTGGGTGACACCGCGAGCTTGCGCGAGCCCTGGGTCGTGGGCGTGGCAACGAACACCTGCCCGGCAGACAGCGGGCGGTAGGGCCCCTCTTGGATCGAGAGCGAGGTCTCGCCTTCGACGTTGGCCAGGGCCGTGGTGCCGTCGTGCGCGGCGATGCGGAACACGCCGTGACGAACGATCGCCCCATGCTTGCGCGGCGCGACGACCACGACGGCGCTCCGGGCCTTGCGCGGCGCGGTCACCTCGACCTTGCCCGAACGCACGATCAGCGTGTAGCCCGAGACCTTCGCTCCGGGTCCCAGCAGCAGCGGTTGCGGCGTGGGGTGCAGGCGCAGCACGGCTCCGGCCTCAGCCCGGACCCGCGGGCCACCGGGCACCACCCATTCGGCCCCTTCCGGCCCGACCTCCGAGCCCTGCACGCCGTCCGTCACCGTCCCCTGGGTCAGGGTCGGAACGGTTGGCTCCGCGAGCGCCGCCGGCGCCAGCGTGAGAAGAGCGAGGAAGGGGAGGACAGTTCGTCTTGCCACGAGACCCTCTACGGCCCCACGGCCCCGATCTTGAGGAGCTCAGCGTGATCGCACGACGACGGAAGCGCCTCCGGGGGTCGGCGAGGGAGAGCCATGCATCTGTCGTGGGATGTGAACCCACACGGTCGTTCCCTGGTCGACGCCGCTGGCGATCTCGAGCTGCCCGCCGACGCGCTCCAGCAGGCGCGCCGCGGCCATCAGGCTCTGGCCCCAGGGCCGACCGCCCGGCTGCGGCCGCCGGAGGATGGCGGGATCGAACACCCGGGCCAGCTCGTCGCCGTCCACTCCCGGGCCGGTGTCGGTGATCTCGAAGGTCAAGAGCTCGTCGTTCCCGCAGAGGTCGATCCGAAGCTGCCCCTGCTCGAGCTGGGCCGCGGTGTGCGCCAACACCGCGTCGAGGGTCCGATCGAGGATCAACCGGTCTGCGTCGATCTCCGAAGGGGCATGGGGCAAGACGCGCGTGCTCACCTCGACTGGTTTGTCGCCCAGCAGCGCACGGGACCGCCGCCCCAGGCGCTCCGCGATGTCGCTCGCGGCGACCCGCTCGATCACGACCTCTACCTGGCTCAGATCGAAAGTGGCGACGCTGGTGATCGCCGTCAAGAGCTCCTCGACCCGCTGGATCCCCAGGTAGATGTCGTCGAGCACCTCGACCGTCTCGTCGTCGGCAAACGAGCCCGAGTCACGCAAGAACCCGACGTTGGTCTTGATGACGGTGAGCGGGCTGCGAAGATCGTGGGACAGCGCGCGAACCGAGCCGACCCAGCGCTCGCGCGTGGCCTCCATCCCTCGGGCCATGAGCTCGATGGCGCTGGATGGGTCGCGCTGGCCATCGAGCCGCGCCATCCAGTCGCGCTGGCGGCTGACCAGGTCGAACAGCTCGCGCCGAGTGCTCTCGTGCCGATCGAGCTCACGCCGGAGCAGCTCGCAGGCCGCGGCCACCGCACCGTCCGCCGGAACCGCTGCCAAGGCGTCGTTCCCCACGCGCTCGCGCACCAGTGCGAGCAGGGGTTCGGGCAGAGTGGGCGGTGAGGGCGAGGACACTTCGGATTCCAACCAAGCGCGACATCAGCCGAGAATCAACCCACCCCTGGCACTGCCCCCACGATGCGGTTCCTGCCCGCGCGTTTGGCGCCATACAGGCGCTCGTCCGCGCGGCCGAGCAGCGCACTGCCCGATCGATCGCCGCCGTCGCTCAGGGCCGCGGCGCCGCCGCTCACCGTCACGGGGATCAGCGACTTCTCGAAGCGCGCGCTCAGCGCCTCGACGCTGGCGCGTATGCGTTCTGCGACCCGCACCGCGCCCCGCACGTCGGTGGCACGAAGCAGCACCACGAACTCTTCACCACCGTAGCGGGCGAATACGTCCTCGCTGCGCAGCTGCGCTGCCGTCACCTGGGCCACGTGACGGATCACGGCGTCCCCGGCCTGGTGGCCGCGGGTGTCATTGACCTGTTTGAAGTGATCGATGTCGAGCATGACCACTCCCAGATCCGCGCGGTGGCGCAGCGCGTACGCGAGCTCTTCGCGCAACCGTTCGTCGAAGTGTCGTCGATTGTAGGCGCCAGTCAGCGGGTCGCGCGTGCTCGATTCGTGAAGCTTGCGCAGCATGCCTTCGTGCAGGCCGTCGGTGACGGTGAAGCGGAAGCTGGCATGGGAGCCGAACTGCAAGACATCCCCGTCGGAGAGCACCGCCCGCGTGACGCGCTGGGCCTTGAGCCACGTGCCATTGGCCGAACCGAGGTCTTCGATGGCGTAGGCGTTCCCCAGCCAGGTGATGCGTGCGTGAAATCGGCTGACGCCGCCTTCGGCGACTCGCAGCGTGTTCGAAACGTGTCTGCCCACGGTACAGCCCTCGGCGCCGAGCGTGACCAGGCTGCCCGCATCCACGCCATCCAACCGGATCAA
>Ga0073899_10002426_pt1 | contig 16820 bp, 10 predicted proteins | sample KloWWTmetaKNB5Ph_FD_88975 | JGI IMG/M metagenome (GOLD analysis project Ga0073899, IMG submission 88975) | Active sludge microbial communities from Klosterneuburg, Austria, studying microevolution and ecology of nitrifiers - Klosterneuburg... | ecosystem: Engineered > WWTP > Aerobic digester >...
CCGCCCCCGAGCGTCTCCCTGGGCACCCCGTCCACGGTCCCCACGACGCGGCGCGCTGGGGTTGGTGCCGCCCCCCCACGGCGGAGCCCTCACGCGCCCCCCGCTCCGACGTCACCGCCTCTGGCGACGACGTCACCCGACCCACTCCGCGCCCTCCCCTTTCCCCTCGCTGTCTCAACGCGCTGCTCCCCGCGACGTCACATCACCCGGCGACGACGTCACCCCCGTCCCGCGTCGACGTCACCCGCCACTGGCCGCCCCCTCACGCACTTTGGCGGCGACGTCACCCGCTCCAGGCCGCGCCCTCACCCGCTCCGAGCGCACGCTCACGCCCCTCGCCCCGCGACGTCACGCGCCCGGACGCTCTCCTCACGCGCTCCGGCACGCGACGTCACGCCCGCCGGCGGTGACGTCACGCCCCTCCCCCCGCGACGTCACGGCCACCAGCACGCGCATCGTCCGCCGCCGACCTCTACCGCCGCCCGAGCACGTCGTCGAAGAAGCGGACCACCTCGCCGTACGCGCGGATGCGGTTCTCGCGGCGGGCGACGCCGTGGCCCTCGTTTTCGAAACGGAGGTACTCCACCCGGCGCTGCCGCTGGCGCAGGGCCGCCACGATCTGCTCGGCCTCGCCGACGGGCACGCGCGGGTCGTTGGCGCCGTGGATCACGAACAGCGGCGCGCGGATCCGGTCGACCCGGTGGATGGGCGAGAGCCGGTCGAGGAGCTCGCCGTCGCGCGCGAGGGAGCCGTACTCGGCCTCGCGGAGGGCGCGGCGGTAGGAGGCGGTGCGCTCGAGGAAGGTGCGGAAGTTGGCGATGCCGACGATGTCGCAGCCGGCCGCCCAGCGCTCGGGCTGGAGCGTGAGGGCAGCGAGCACCATGTACCCGCCATACGACCCGCCGAAGACGGCGATGCGGTCGGGGGCGACGTCGGGGCGGGCGCGGAGCCACTGGTTGACGGCGCCGAGGTCGCGCACGCTGTCCTCGCGGAGGGCGACGTCGTCGAGGTGGGAGTAGCGCTTGCCGTAGCCCGTCGAGCCGCGGACGTTGGGCGCCGCCACGATGTACCCGTGGCCCACCAGGTACTGGATCACCGGGTTGAAATACGGCGTGAACTGCGACTCCGGGCCGCCGTGGACGTTGACCACCACGGGGGCGCGCTCGCCCGGGGCGAGGTCGCGCGGGCGGAAGAGGTACACCGGCACGTCGACGCCGTCGAAGCTCCGCACGCGCTCGATGGTGGGCTCGACCAGCGCGGACTCGTCGAGGCCGGCGTGGTCGCTGCGGGTCACGCGCTCGGCCCGCGTCGTGGAGAGGTCGAGGCGGTACACCTCGTCGGGCGCCGACGCGCGCGTCAGCCCGAACACCAGCGCCCGCCCGTCGGCCGAGAACTCCGGCGCCGCCACCTCCCCCGGGGGCACCTCGGGCCGGGGCTCCTCCCGCGGGTGCGCGGGGTCGCTCACGTCGTAGAGCCGGAGCTGCCCGAAGCCGTCGAGGTTGACCACCGCGGCGAGGGTGTTGCCGTCGGGCGAGAGCTCCATCGCGTCGACGTCGTGCTCCTCCTCGATGACGAAGCGCGGGGTCGTCGGCCCCGCGGCGTTGGCGTCGAGGAGGGCGACGTTCATGAACTCCCGGCCCCGGTCGCTGAGGACGAAGAGCTGCGCGCCGTCGCGGGTGAAGCGCGGCTGCTGGTAGCGCACGTCCCCCTCCGCGGGGTGCGCCGTGAGGTTGCGCACCGCGCCCCCGGCGACGCTCACCACGTGGACGTCCTGGTCGAAGTTGGAGCGCTCCTCCACCACGGCGAGCCTCGCGCCGTCGCGCGAAAAGGCGGCGGCCTCGCGGTGCCCGGCGCCCTCGAGGACGCGGCGCGGCGGGGCGGCGTCGTCGGCGGCGGCGCGCACGTAGACGTCGAAGTCGCCGCGGCTCCGCGCGTTGGAGGCGTAGGCCACCCAGCGCCCGTCGTCGGAGAGGGCGCCGAACATGTGCTTGATCTCCGGCGCGCGGGTGAGGTCGGTCACGGCCTCGCCGGTGGGGAGCGCGCGGAAGAGCTGGGTGTTCTCGTTGCCGCCGACGTCGCGGCCGAAGAAGACGTGCTGGCCGCTCGGGGCGTAGCGGACAAACTGGACGCGCTCGGAGTCGGTGACCACGCGGCGCCAGGCGCTCTCGGGGACGGCGTCGCTCCCGACGGTCACGGCCCAGGGCTGCGCCAGCCCCGACGCGTCGGAGAGGAACATCACCGTCCGGCCGTCGGGGGACACCGTCGGCGACGACGCGCGGTGCACGTTGAGGAGCTGCTCCATCGAGGGCCCCTGGTGCGGGCGCCACGCGAACGCGGGGGGCCTGGGGGCCGCCGGGCGCTGCGCGCCGGAGCACGCGGCGAGGGTGAGGGAGAGCGCGAGGGTGAGGGCGCGGGGCTTCATCGCGCGCGGACGGTACGCTAAGGCCGGACGTTGGCCCAGGGGGTCGCGTCGGTGGCCCAGGCGGTGACCCAGTCGAGCAGCGACGCGCCGCCGGGGCCGCGGAGGGTGCTGAAGCCGCCCACCATGGTGTGGTTGGTCCCCGTCACCACGAAGTAGCGGAAGTTGGGCGCGGGGTCGAAGCCCGTGCGGAGCAGCGCGTTCAGCGAGTCTTCGAACTGCGCCCCGGTGAGCCCGAAGTACGTGCTGATGGTGCGGTCTTGTGTGTAGGAGAGGAGGCCCATGCGGTGGGGCGGCGGGAAGCGCCCGCGGTAGTAGGGCAGGAGCGCGCTCAGGTCGTCGACGCAGCGCGTACACCCGCTCGGAAACTGGAGGTTCCACGCGGCCTTCATGAGCTCGTAGCGGGCCATCGGGGGGTTGATGGGCGGCCCCGAGTCGTCGAGCAGGTCGACGCGCGCCATCGGGAACGCGCGGGCGACCCGGTCCCAGTGGATGCCGGCGCCGTAGCCGCCGGCGCTCGACCCCATGAGCCACACCCGGTCGGCGCGCGGGAAGGAGCGGCCGAGGCGGGCGAGGTACGACTCCATGTTGCGCGCGCCGACGTGGTAGGTGGTGCGCTGCTGCCCGCCGACGGCGTACTGGATCACGTTGTTGCCGCCGTGGATGTCGCCCGTGCAGTAGGGGACGAAGACCATGGTCGCGTCGCGGAAGGGGTTCTGCGGGTTGGCCCGGTTGAAGATGAGGAGGTTGCGCGCGCCGCCGATCTCACGGTTGAAGGCCGCCTCGTCGTAGCCCGTGCTGAGGTTGGCCGCGGTGTTGAGCAGGTGGCAGGTGAGCGCGTCCCAGCACCCGCCGCCGCCCATGAGGAAGATGAGCACGCGGTCGGAGCGGGTGGAGCGGTTGACGCCGATGCCTGTGGGGGCCCCGTTGCCGCAGGCCGAGTCCGCGAAGGGGACCCACGACCAGGTGTCGACGGGCGTCTCGATGGGCGCGGTGCTGGGCGCGGCGTCGGGCGTCCAGGGGTTGAAGGCCCCACCGTCCGCCACGTCGGGCGTGACGGCCGCGTCGACGGGATCTGCATCGGCGGCATCTGCATCGGCGGGGGCCGCGTCGGCGGGGGAGGCGTCGTCCACGACGGGCGCGTCGGGGGCGCCGTCGAGCGGCGGGAGCTGGGTGACGCTGCCGCTGCACGCGGCGAGCGAAAGGAGGAGGGGGAGCGCGGCGACGCGGGTCATGGTCGGCGACGGTATCACCCCCCAAAGCCTGCAACGGGTGCGTTTCTCCCCGGTCCCCTTCTCGACACCCCTGCGAGGCTCCGGTAGCTTCGCCCCGCGATGACCACCCTTCACAAATTCACCTTCGCCGCCCTGGCGGCGCTCGTCTCCGTCCCCCTGCTCGCGGGCGACGCCGGGGCCATCCCCCTGCTCACGGGCTTCGGCGGCCCCTCGGGCTACGGCCTCCCGCAAAATTGCGTGCACCCGAATGACGACGGCTCCTACGCCGGCCCGCCCCCGACGACGGGCTACCCCGCCGTCCCGGTGAGCATCACGCGCGCCTTCCCCATGGGGCTGCGCTTCTTCGGGATGACGTACAACACCATGTACGTCAACACCAACGGCAACATCACCTTCCGCGCGGCCGTCGGGACGTACACGCCGTCGCCGTTCCCGATCGCGGACCAGCCGATGATCGCGCCGTGGTGGGCGGACGTGGACACGCGCGGCGGCGGCCAGCCCGCGCGCAACAACATCTGCTTCCACGTCGAGCCCAACCGGGTGGTGGTGACGTGGAACAACGTCGGCTACTTCAGCTCGCACGACGACCGCCAGAACGACTTCCAGCTCATCCTGACGACGAGCAACACGTGCACGACGACGGGGGACTTCGACGTGGAGTTCCGCTACAACCGCTGCCAGTGGACGACGGGTGACGCGTCGGGCGGCTCCGGGGGCCTCGGCGGCACGCCCGCCCAGGTGGGCTTCGACGCCGGCAACCGGCGCAACTACGTCTCGCTCCCCATGTCGCGCACGATGGCCATCCTCGACGTGTGCCGCATGTCGAACGTGCCGGGCGGGACGCCGGGCCTGTGGCGCTTCCAGGTTCGAGGGGGCGACCTCGTCGGCGGGTGCATGGGGGGCGGTACGGCGTGCACGGTGGCGGGCCAGATGGGCGCGTGCGGCCAGGGCGTCAACGTGTGCGAGGCGATGGGGGTGCGCTGCGCCCAGGTGAACATGCCGCGCAGCGAGCGGTGCAACGGCAACGACGACGACTGCAACGGGATGGTGGACGAGGGGGACGCCCTCTGCCCGATGAACTACGTGTGCGACCGCGGCTCGTGCGTCGAGCGCTGCTCGGGCGAGCTGGGGTGCGTGGCGGGTCGCACCTGCACGGAGGCGGGCATCTGCGTGGAGAACACCTGCATGGGGGTGACCTGCCCGGAGGGCCAGCGCTGCGTGTCGGGCAACTGCGTGGGGGTGTGCGACGGGGTGACGTGCCCGGTGGGCCAGGTCTGCCGGGCGGGCCGCTGCGCCAACCCCTGCGAGGGTGTGATGTGCAACCCGATGGAGGTGTGCGACCGCAACCCCGGCCCGACGGCGGGCCTGTGCGTCCCCGGCTGCCAGTGCACCCCCTGCCCGATGGGCCAGTCGTGCCAGCCCGACGGGTACTGCGTCCCCGACGACTGCGCCGGCGTCACCTGCCCCACGGGCGAGTACTGCCGCGGCGGCATGTGCCGCGACGCCTGCGAGACCGGGCCCGACACCCGGCTCTGCCCCAGCGGCGAGGTCTGCTCCATGGGCGACTGCGTCCCGCAGGCGACGACGCCCCGCCCCGACGCGGGCGTGAGCGACGGCGGGCGCGTCGACGGCGGGCGCACCGACAGCGGCCTCCCTCCGGTCGACGTGATGATCGGCGTCGACGCCGGGACGGGCGGCCCCGACGCCGACGAGCCCGTCGTCCTCCCCCCCTCGCGCCGCGGCTGCCAGTGCAGCACCGTCGGCGCGCCCGGCGACGCGCGCTTCGCGGCCCTCGGCCTCGCGGCGGGCCTCGCGGTGATCGCCCGCCGCCGCCGCAGGGGGTGACAGCCCCCGGGCGCGTCCCCATGATGCCCTCCGCGCCGACGTCGTCGTCGGCGCGGAGGAGGCATCGAACATGAACGTCAACATCCGCTACTGCGTGGCCTGAAACTACAGGCCAAGGGCCGCGAGTCTCGCGGCCGTGATCAAGGAAGAGTTCGACGTCGACGCGACGCTGGAGAAGGGCTCCGGCGGGTGCTTCGAGGTCACCGTCGACGGGCGGCTGGTGTTCTCCAAACTGAAGGAGGGCCGCTTCCCCTCGGAGGACGAGGTGATCACCGCGATCGGTCCGTAGCGACCGCCACGGTTCATTTCAATCGTCACCACCTTCGCGGGAACCTGCCGTACCCTCCGGCGTTCCGACATTCGCACATGGTTCCACCACGCTCCGCCCCCCACCTCCTCCTCGCGCTGGGGGCCCTCTCGGCCTGTCGCGCCACCACCTCCACCGCCTCCTCCGGCCCCAGCCTCCCGACGCCCGAGGCGCCCGCCTCCCACGTCGGCGACGTGCTCGTCCGAGCCCGCGAGGCCCCGGCGATGCCCGTGTGCGAGGCCACCGACGCGATCACGGCCGCCGCGCTGAGCCCCTCGGTCCCCGCGCACCCGGCCATCGCGCGGCGCGGTGAGGGGGGCCTGGTCGCCTTCGTCACCGACCCTCACAACGACGGCAACCCCCGCCTCGAGCTCCTCTCGCTCGGCGCGCAGGCCTCCCCCACGGACGCGAGCGGCAACCTCCGCGACCTCGTCGAGCTCACCGACACCGGCCCCGCGCCGACCTACCCCGCGCTCGCGGCCTTCGGCGAGGGCTACCTCCTCGCGTGGCGCGAGGGGGCGCGCGCGCGTCACCGCGTGATGGTGCGCCGCCTCGACGCCCGCGGCGTGCCGCAGGGGCCCGCGCGCGCCGTCGGCCCCGGGGGAATCCTCGGCGCCCCCGCGCTCCACGTCGACGGCGAACGCTGGACCGTCGCCGTCGCCCGCGCCGAGGCGATGGAGCCCGACGGCGGCCGCGCCGAGGGCGTCCCCTGGGCCTCCCACGTCGACGTGAGCGACGAAGGCGCCTCGCGCGCCGTCGCCGCGCCCGCGGGGTCCCGCTTCGACGGGAGCGCGCCGGTGATCGTCGCCACCCCCGCGGGCCTGCGGGTGTACGCGACGGTCGCGCGGCGCGGGGCCGCGCAGGGCGACGAGCGGGCGCTCCTCCGCCTGCTCGACGGCGACGCGCCGACGATGGTGGCGCGCGACCTCGACCACCCCGCGGCGCTCGGCACCCCGCGGGGCGTCCTCCTCGCGTGGCGCGCGCGGATGACCCGGCACGACGCCTCCGTCCGCGCCGTTCGCCTCCCGCACGAGGGCTTCGCCGACGCGCCGCCGGTGACCCTCGCCACCTACCGCGGCGCCTTCGAACTCGCCCCTGCCATCGCCCCGCTCGGCCACGGGCTCGTCGGGGTCTTCTCGGTCTCGACGCTCTCGGACGACGCCGCGGGCTCGCTCAACGTGTCGCTCCTCGACGAGGCGGGCGCGTACATCGGCCGCGCCGCGGTGCTCACGGGCTTCCCGACGCGCACCGCCCGCGTGGCCGTGGCCGCGGCCCCCGCGGGCGCCTCCGACGCCGCCGCGTGGTTCGCCGTGGACGGGCGCGCGACGGATGGTTCGGGGCCGAAGCTCCTGCTCACCCGCGCGGGCTGCGACCCGGCGCGCACGGCCGACCGCCTCGACGTCTCGCCCGGCACCTTCGTGCAGGACGTCTCCGCCGCCGACCCCGCCCCCCGCGCGCTCGCCCGGGGCGCCTCCGAGCAGCGCTGCACCGCGCGCAACCACGGCGTGTTCGCCCCGCACCTCTCCGGCGTCGACGACGTCCTCGTGGGCACCTCCGCGGGCGTGGCCGTGACCCCGACGGGCGCCGCGCTCTTCGCCGTGACCCGAGGCGCCGCCGGGGCCGCCCCGAAGCTCATGTACGCGACCCTCGACGCGCAGGGGAGGCCCTCGCCCGCGCGCCCCGTCCTCGACGACGCGGGCGACGTGCTCGCGGTCGAGTCCGTCCCGGGCGCGGTCGTCGCCGTCGTCACCCGCATTCAGCGCGGCGTCTCCCGCCCCTTCGTCATCATCGTCCGCGGCGCGACGGTGGCGGGTCGACCCCTCGCCGCGGCGTACCGCGACGCCTCCTCCGCGGTGGTCGTCCCCGAGACGGGCGCGATCTTCCTCGTGGCGCGCGACGACGCGGGCGCGACGGCGCTCGTCCACATCCCGTGGACGGCGGCCGGGCCGGGTGCCCCGACGCCCGTCGCGTGGCTCCGGCGCGGGGACGCGGTGGTCGACGCGGCGCGGCGCGGCAACGCCACCGAGCTCCTCCTCACGCGCCCCGACGGCATGGGCGGTGAGGTCGGCCAGGCGGTGGCGCAGTGGGCGCTCCGCGACGGCGTGCAACCGTCTCCGGCCGCCCGAGATGCGCGCGACGTGTTCGCCGACCCCCTGGGGCACGCGCGGCGCTCGGCCCTCTGGCTGCGCGTCGCCGGCGCCCCCGCGCTCGCCTACGATGAGAACGCCTCGCTCCGGGTCGCCGACGTCGTGGACGGGTCGCTGCGCAACGCGCGCGGCGTGCTCGACCTGTTCCCCGCGGGGGGCGCGGTCCTCTCGTCGTCGTGGGGCGGCGGCGGGGTGCGCTGGCTCGCCCTGGCGACGGGCTTCCCCGACGAGGCGCACGGCGCGATGCGCCCGGTCACCCTCGCGGCCCTCGACGACCGCGGCGAGGTGCGCGCCCTCACCACGGCGCTCCCCAACGACAACGACGCCATCCCGACGGGCGTCGCCCTCGGCGCGCGCGGCGAGCGCGTGGTGATGCTCCACCCCCGCACCGAGCGGGCGGGCGGCATGAGCTGGGCGTGGATCGACGTCACCTGCACCCTCCCCGGAGAAGGACGATGAAGCGAACCCTCACCGCCGCACTCTGCGCCGCGGCCTCCCTCCTCGCGACGGGAGCCCTCGCGCAGACCCGCGAGCCGCTCTGCGTGACCACGGAGGTGCGACGTCTCGTGAGCGCCCCCTACCTCCGCGTGAACGGCAGCGACTTCCTCGTCGCCCGCCCGCTCCCGGCGCCCGCCGCCGACGGCGCGGCCTTCGTGGTGGCCGTGCGCGACCCCGACCACAGCCTCCGCGTGGGCGACGCGCGCGGGCTCCCGCGCTCCGTCGACGAGATGGAGTTCGAAGGCCCGCAGCCCTCGCCGGACCGCGAGCCGGGCCTCACCGTGCTCCGCCTCGACCGGGCGATGCGCGCGGTGGGGGAGCCCCTGTTCGTGGCCGACCCGGTGCGCGGCGAGCGGGGGAGCGAGACCTACGCGCCGGGCATCCCCGCGGGCGCCACCGTGGACGACGGCGTCCTCGTCGTGCAGCACGTCGCGGGCGACCTCTACGCGACGGTGGTGCCGCCGTCGGGCGCGGTCCCGACGGCGCGGCGCGTGGCCCAGGCGCCCGCCGCGACGGAGAGCGGCCACCGCGGGTTCGTGTGGTTCACGCTGGTCGAGCGACGTCGCGGCGACGCGCGCGGCGCGGCCCTCCTCGCGGGGACCGACGACGGCGAGGTGACGGCGCTCGCCTTCGACGGCCACGGCGCGCGCGTCGGGGAGCCCGTCCTCTGGGCCCAGCACGTCGGCGGCGAGATGCAGCTCGTGCCCGTCCCCGGCGGCGACCCCGCGGCCATCCTCGAGCGCCCCGTGCGCGGCACCGCGATGAACGGCTCGCAGGCCCGCGAGCAGGTGCTCGTGCGCCTCTCGCCCACGCTCGAACCCGTCGGCGAACCCGAGCGCCTCGGCCTCGGCCCCTACCCCACCACCGCCGTCGCCCGCGGCGACGACCTCGTCGTGTCGCAGTGGGCCGAGTCCCGCGGCCTCGCGGTCGCCACGCTCCCCGTGCGCGAGGGCAGGGTCCAGACGGAGCTCCCGCGCCTCTGGACCACCTCTCCGCTCGAGGGGATTCCCCTCGCGCACGCGGCGATCCGCGGCGCGGGCAACGTCGTCTACGACCTCATGCTCCATGGCGACGACGTGGCCGGCGGGCTCCACGCCTATGTCACCTGGCAACCGCCCGCCGGCGCGCCGTTCCCGCGCCGGGACGTGATCCCGTGGCGCGCGCGCATGATCACACGCCCCGCGCTGCTGCCCGCCGAGGACGGCGTCGTCGTCCTCATGGCCGCCTACGACGAGCTCGGGGGCGGCATCGATGCCGCCCATGTGCGCTGCGAATTGACCACCCTCCCCACACGCGCCGCCCAATAGCTTCGTGTTAGAACCGTCCTGGCAAGGCCCCCCCTTGGGCGGACCTCACCGCAACACAGGACGAGACATGCGCAGCTCCTCTTTTCTTCTGGTCGCCTTGTCCGCGCTCATGGGCTGTTCGCTGGTCGTCGACCCCGACACGTCACGGCTGCACCCGCGCGCCGACGACGTCCCCGGGATCGATGCGCCCAACGACGCGGACGTCCCGACGCCCGACGACCGCCCCGACGTCCCGGCGCCTGACGCGGACGTCCCTGCGCCCGACGACCGCCCCGACGTCCCTGCGCCCGACGACCGCCCCGACGCGCCCGGGTGCACCGAGGGCCAGCTGCTGTGCGGCGACGTCTGCGTCGACGCGCAGAGCGACCCCAACCACTGCGGCGCCTGCGGCCGCGCCTGCGCCGCGGCGGAGAGCTGCGCGATGGGGAGCTGCCGCACCGTGACCACCTGCGCCGACCCGATGCGCATGTGCGGGGCGGCCTGCGTCAACCCCCTCACCGACACCCGCCACTGCGGCGCCTGCGACAACCGCTGCGCCGCCGGCCAGGCATGCAACGACGGCGTGTGCGCCTGCGCCTGCCCCGCGGGCCAGTCGTGCTGCGACGGCGGCTGCGCGAGCCTCCAGGCCGACCCGCGCAACTGCGGCGCGTGCGGCCGCGCGTGCGGCGCAGGCCAGGCGTGCGCCGACGGCGCCTGCGTCGTCTCCTGCGGCTCGATGACCCGCTGCGACGGCATGTGCGTCAACACCCGCACCAGCGCCGCCCACTGCGGCGCCTGCGGCAACGCCTGCGCGGCCAGCCAGATGTGCGCCGACGGCGTCTGCTCGACCCGCTGCAACGCGCCGAGCCGCGTGTGCGGCGGGCTCTGCGTCGACGCGCAGACCGACAACGCCAACTGCGGCGCCTGCGGGACGCGCTGCGCCGCCGACCGGGCCTGCGCCGCCGGCCGCTGCCTCCCGGTGTGCTCCGACCCGCAGGTGCTCTGCGGCGAGGCCTGCGCCGACACCGACACCGACCCGCGCAACTGCGGGATGTGCGGCCGCGCCTGCCCCAGCGCGCAGGTGTGCGTCACGGGGACGTGCCGCCCGGCCTCGATGTGCACGGCGCCCCGGACGATGTGCGGCGGCGCCTGCGTCGACACGTCGAGCGACAACGGCCACTGCGGGGCCTGCGGCCGGGCGTGCCCCGCGGGCCAGTCCTGCGCGGCCGGGGCGTGCGTCGCCATCTGCGGGGCGGGGGTGACCTTCTGCAGCGGCGCCTGCGTCGACACGATGACCGACCAGAGCAACTGCGGGGGCTGCGCGGTCGCCTGCGTGGCGGGCCACTCGTGCGTCGGCGGCGCGTGCCGCTCGGTGTGCGCGACGGGCCAGACCTTCTGCGGCGGCGCCTGCGTCGACACGACGGCCGACGCCTCCAACTGCGGCGCCTGCGGCACCGCCTGCCCGGCGGGCCAGTCGTGCATGGCCGGCGCGTGCCGGGCGGTGTGCATGGCGGGCCAGACCCTCTGCAGCGGCGCCTGCGCGACCCTCCTCACCGACCGGAGCCACTGCGGCGCCTGCGGCAACGCCTGCCCGGCGGGCCTCGTCTGCGCGGCGGGCCGCTGCACCTGCGCCTGCGCCCCGGGCCTCTCGTGCTGCGGGATGGGGACGGCGCTCACCTGCGTCAACACCCAGACCGACGCGCGCAACTGCGGCATGTGCGGCCGCGCCTGCGCCACGGGCCAGTCGTGCGTGGCCGGCGCCTGCGTGGCCGCGTGCGCGATGCCCCGGCTCATGTGCGGCGCGTCCTGCGTCGACCCGTCGAGCGACGGCGCCAACTGCGGCGCGTGCGGCAACGCCTGCCCCTCGGGCCAGAGCTGCGTCGCGGGGGCCTGCGCCTGCACCGGCGGCGCCACGCGCTGCGGCGCCGCCTGCGTCAACACGATGACCGACGGCGCCAACTGCGGGCGCTGCGGGGCGGCCTGCACCGGCGGGCGCACCTGCGTCGCCGGCGCCTGCGCCTGCGCCGCGCCGTCCGTGGTGTGCGGCGGCGCCTGCACCAGCCTGCTCACCGACGCGCGCAACTGCGGGATGTGCGGGCGCGCCTGCCCGACCGGCGCCACCTGCTCGACGGGGACGTGCCGCTGCCCGACGGGCTACCAGCTCAGCGGCGGCGCCTGCGTCAACACCACCATCGACCCGCAGAACTGCGGCTCCATCGGCAACACCTGCCGCTCGGAGCAGATGTGCTCGGGCGGGCGCTGCACCTGCCGGCCGCCCTTCACCACCCTCACCACGGGGGGCTGCACGGACTTCAACGCGAGCCCCAACAACTGCGGCCGCGTGGGCAACTTCTGCACGGGGGGCAACGTCTGTGTGATGGGGTCGTGCCAGCCCGCGATGCGCTGCGCGTCGCCCAACGCCGTGTGCACGATCAACGGGCGGCCCTGGTGCCTCAACACCCGCACCAGCGTCCTCGCGTGCGGGGGCTGCAACCGCACCTGCCGCACCGACCAGGTGTGCGTCAGCGGGCAGTGCCGGGACTACGACCCGGGGCCCATCGGCTGCGCCGCCTGCCCCTGCGCGATGCCCGCGTGCCCGGGCGGCGCCGCGTGTTGCAGCGCGCCGGACAACACCGCCCCGGTGTGCGTCGCCGGCGGCGCCTGCGCGTAGCCCCTACCGCGCGCGCTCGGGCAGGAGCGCGCGCAGCGTCGCCGCGGCGCTCTCCGCGGGCACCCGATCGAGCAGCACCACCGTCCGCCCGCGCGTCCCCACGAGGGAGACGCGGCCGCCCCCGACGTCGCGCGCCGCGGCCGCGTCGGCCACGCGGGCGACGGGGCGGGCGGCGTAGCGCCGGGCGAGCGTCGCGGTGAGGGCGGCGGTGAGCTCGCGGGCCTCGGCGTCGTCCTGCGGGCGCCCTGCGTCCATGACGCTCACCCACACGAGGGCCGCGCCCGGGAGCGCCGCGGCGGAGAGGGCCACCCCCCCGTCGCCCCCGGGCGCGACGGACCCGCGCGGGGCGAGGAGCATCGCGTGGTCGCCGCCCCAGCCCTGCGCCGCCGCGTGGGCGCGCGCCTCCCCGACGGCGTCGGCGAGCACGAGGCGCGTGCCGAACTCCCCCACCACGTCGTGGTAGGCGAGTTCGAAGGCCGCGGCGAGGGGGGCGGGCACCGCGGCGGGCACCTCCACGGGGGCCTCGCGGGCGGCGAGCTTGTCGGCGTGGAGCGCCTGCTCGGTCGACGCGGGGGGCGCGGTGAGGAGCGCGTCGACGGCGGCGTGCCCGCCGGCCCGCATGCGCTCGACGCAGAGGCGGAGGCCCGTGATGTAGGGGAAGAGGAGCGTCTCGCGGAGCGCGCGGGGGGCGGCGGCGAGGCGCGGCTGGTCGCCGCCCGACATCTGCCCGGCGACGGAGCTGGTCACGTCGGGGAGGTCGAGCACGGTGCGCCCCGAGGGGGCCAGCGCGAAGTCGAACATCGCGGCCGTCGCGTCGCCCTCCACGACGGCCATGGCGGCGGTCTGGGCGTCGCCGCGGCCGCGGACGTGGTGGGTGAAGCGGCCGATGTCGAAGTGCTGGTCCTGGAGGGCGTGGGTCACCTCGTGGGCCATGGTGCTCGTCTGCATCTCCGCCGGGACCCAGTCGGCGATGTAGAGCCGGTGCTCGTCGGGGTCGTAGAAGCCCAGCACCTGCTCCTCGAGGAGGTCGAACATCGTCCGCTCGTAGTCGAGCGCCTCGGGGATGAGCCCGAGGCGCTTGAGGGTCTCGCCCTCCAGCTCGAGCTCCCCCGGGGGGTACTCCGCGCGCGTGCGGCGGCGCAGCCGGTCGATCACCGCGGCGCGCGACATCACCCCGCGGGCGACGGGGCGGCGCACGGCGAGGCCGCGCACGACGGCCATGCGCTCGGCGAGCTCGTCGGCCATGGCGGACAGGCGCCGCGCGAGCGGGTCGTCGGGGGGCGGGGCGACGTCGTCGGGGGCGGCGTCGACGGGGGCGGCGTCGACGGGCGGCGCGGCGCGGGGCGGCGGCGACGGGCGGTCGGAGGGCGGCGTGACGGCGTGGCGGCACGCGAGGAGGCCGAGGGCGAGCGCGAGGGAGCGGGTCTTCATGGCGGGGGGCATCACATCCCGTAGGAGGCGACGGCGCGCGCGATGGCGCCCGCGAGCACGTCGCGGTACCCGTCGGCCCGCAACCGCTGCTCCTCCATCGCGTTGGAGATGAACGACAGCTCGACCAGCACCGCGGGCATGCGGGCCGTCACGAGCACGTGGAAGGACGCCGGGTGCACGCCGAGGTCGTCGACCGCGGGGTAGAGCAGCCGGAGGTCGTGGAGCATCGACCCCTGGATGGACTCCGCGAGCGCGAACGACTGACGTCCCGGGCCGCTCAAGCGCAGGCTCGTGAGGATGCGGGTGACGTGCCACGAGCTCACCGGGTCGTCGGCGACGAGCTCGCCCTCGCGGCGGCCGACGCGGGCGGCGACCCGCTCGCTGCCGGTGTCGAGGACGAAGGTGGCGAGGCCGTGGGCGTCGCGGTTGGGCGCCGCGTTGCAGTGGATCGACACGAACAGGTCGGAGCGCGTGTCGTTGGCGTGGGCGGTGCGCGTCTCGAGGTCGACGTAGGCGTCGTCGTCGCGCGTGAGGACCACCTGGATGCCGTAGCGCGCGGCGAGGCGGTCGGCCACGCGGCGCGCGACGTCGAGGGTGACGGCGGCCTCGGTGAGCCCCGTGGGGCCGATGGCGCCCGGGTCGCTCCCGCCGTGCCCGGGGTCGAGCACGACGCGCCGCACGCGCGTGGCGGACACCGGCCCGGTGGGGGCGCCGGGCGCGCGGCGGGCGCGCAGGGGCGGCGGGACGCAGGCGTTTTCGAAGGCGGCCCCCGCGGCGGCGGCGCCGGGGTCGCCGGACTCGGTGAGGAGCTCGCGCCGACCGCGGAGCGCCGCGCAGGCGGCGGGCCGCGCGGGGTCGACCGCGGCGGCCCGGTAGTAGTCGAGCGCGCGGCGGAGGTCGCCGGGGTCGCGCGCGAGGCGCCAGCGGCCGCCGACGAGGTCGCCCGCGAGGCGGAGCGCGTCGGGCCCGCGGGGGTTGCGCGCGTCGCGGCCGGCGAGCGCGAGGTCTTGCACCGTCGCGTCGAGGTCGCGGGGCACCTGCCTGCGCGCGAGGGCCGCGAGGGCGCCGCGCGCGCGGGCCGCGGGGTCGCGCGCGGCGGGGGGGGCCGGGTCGCGCGGGACGTCGTCGCCGTCGGCGGCGTGGCCGCAGCCGAGCGCCAGGGCGAGGACGGCGGCGGGGAGGGGGCGCATCGGAGCGGTGTCATGGCAGAGGGGAGGCGGCGTTGTCCATTTCGCGGCAACGGTCTTGCGCGCTCCGGAGCGGTGATTACATGTCTCAGCGCGAGGCCGCCGCGGGAAGGGTGGCCCCGCGAAGCCCACCACCGCCGCGCTCCCCTGCGAGCGCAGAAGGAGAGACCTGTCATGTCCACGCTCAACGCCTACCGCCCCAACGACGTGTTCTCCGACCTCCGACGCGACATGGACGGCGCGTTCGCGACCTGGTTCGGCCGCAACCGCGCGCTCGCGGCGCAGGACGGCGACGCCTTCTTCGCCCCGCTCGACGTGCACGAGAGCGACAAGGAGTACACCGTGCGCATGGACGCGCCGGGGCTCACCGAGAAGGACTTCAAGGTGACCTGCCACGGCGACGTGCTCACGCTCTCCGGCGAGCGCCGCAACGAGAAGACCGAGGCCCGCGGCGCGACCCGCTACGCCGAGCGCTCCTTCGGGAGCTTCGCGCGGACGATGCGCCTGCCGGTCCACGTGGCCCACGACCAGATCCGCGCGCGCTACACCCACGGCGTGCTCGAGGTGGTGGTCCCCAAGGCGCCGTCGGCGCAGCAGCGGGAGATCAAGGTCGAGGTCTGACGCGGCGCCGCGCGGCGAGCAGCGCCGCGAGCGCGAGGAGCCCGACGCCTCCGCGACGCCCCGGGGACGCGCCGCACGCGCAGTCTCCGGGGCGCTCGGGCACGACGTATGTGGCCGCGTCCGCGGACACGTCGCGGGCGGCGTCGGCGGCGGCGTCACGCGGCGCGGGGGCGTCCGTCCCGGGGCCGACGTCCGCGACGGCCGGTACGTCCGGTGAGGCCGCCGCGTCGGGCGCCACCGAGGCGTCGGGCGCCGCGCTCGCCTCGCCGACGAGGTGGAGCTCGCCGAAGCGGTAGGGGTCCTTCCGCAGCCCGATGCCTGACGTCCACTCCATCCACCCTTCGCGCCCGTTGCCCTCCGGGGTCGTCGCGCCGTCGTTGTCGTTCACCAGGAACGACCACCCCAGCACCGCCCCGCGGGCGAGGTTCGCGGGCGTGAGCGAGGCCATCGGGAGCGCCAGCTCGTAGCGCGTGAGCGTCCCCTCGCGGCGCACCACCACGGAGGTCGGGGGGGCCGCGCCGGGCGGCCCGTGGAAGCGGTTGATCCGCGTGCCGCCGCGCGCGAGGGCGATGGTGAGCTCGTGGTCGTCGGTGGCGTCGTAGCGGTCGCCGAGGTTGCGCGCGACGTCGAAGGCCACCTGGAGCGAGTCGCCCGCCCACAGCGAGTCGTCGCCCCGGTCGTTGGCGTGTCGCTCGTCGGTGACCTCCGCGGCGAGGTACAGCGTCCCCGGCGCCCAGCGCGCCGCCAGCCGGACCCCGAGGTCGCCCGTCACCAGCAGCGGCACCCCGCCCACCCACGACGCGCGCGGGAGGGTGACCCAGCCCGCGTCGCTCCACTCGTCGAAGGCGCCGTCCACGCGCACCGCGCCCGCCGCCACCGCGAGGGCGTCGACGCGGAGCCGCGGCGGGTCGTCGGCCTCGTTCGTGTCGAGGCCGTTGGCGCACCCGCGGTCGTCGCCGTCGACGCGCCGGTCGCCGTCGTCGTCGACCCCGTTGGCGCACTGGGCGGGCATCGCGCGCGACACCACCTCGGGGTGCGCCCGGATGAAGTCCCGCAGCGCGGTGAACGCCGGCTTCACCCTGTAGTCCGCGGGGTAGCGCCGCGGGCCGCCGGTGATGGGGCGGAGCGCGCGGGAGAGCCCGAAGCCGTCGATGTCGCACCCGGCCTGGTCGA
>Ga0073899_10002427_pt1 | contig 16820 bp, 13 predicted proteins | sample KloWWTmetaKNB5Ph_FD_88975 | JGI IMG/M metagenome (GOLD analysis project Ga0073899, IMG submission 88975) | Active sludge microbial communities from Klosterneuburg, Austria, studying microevolution and ecology of nitrifiers - Klosterneuburg... | ecosystem: Engineered > WWTP > Aerobic digester >...
AGCGGATCCCGCTCGTGCAGGTCGACCCGGTCCTGGCAGTCGATGCGGGCGAACGCCCGCGGCGGCTCCGGCGAGTACACCGCGAAGCTGTGCTTGGTGGCGCTGCCCCCGTTGCCGTGGACGAGTCCCGCTCCCCCGCCCCGCACCAGCGGAACCATCGCCGCGATCGAGTGACCGACAGAGTTGCTGATCGCGGCACCGGCGAACCCCAACCCGCCGGTGACGGTCAGCGGCCGACCCTCGTCGAGCCCGAGAGCGGCCGAGGACATCTGCACGATCGACGGGAAGCAGGCGTAGAGGTCGACGTGCTCGATGTCGGACACGTCCAGCCCGGAGTGCTCGAGCGCCGCCTCTCCCGCCGCGGTGAGTGCCGGGCACCCGGTCAGCTCGGCGCGTCGGCGCACCTCCCAGGTCTCGTGGGAGGAGGTGACGACGTGCGGGAACACCCGCCGGTCGTCGGCCACGCCCGCGGAGCGGGCCAGCTCGGCCGAGCAGATCAGGACCGCCGACGCCATGTTGACCGTGTTGTTGGCCACCATCGCCTTGGGGTACGGGAAGCAGATCATCCGGTTCTGCTCCGACTCGTCGCGGATGGCTGCGACCTCGTGGCGGGTGCGGTCCCATGCGTACGGGTTCGCCTCCGCCACCCGCGACTCCCGCGCCCACAGCTCGGCGCAGTGGTCGCGCTGCTCGTCCACCGTGCGGCCGTGGCTCAGGCGCAGCGCATCCTCGAACAGCGCGTAGAACACCGTCGCTGATCCGAGTTGAGCCATCTCGGCGATCGCCTCGGGGGCGAACCCTCCGATCACCTCCGGCGTTCCGTCGCCCGGCGACTCGTTCCAGCGCGGCGACAGGCCCTGGCGCTTGAGCTGCTGGTTGGTCCAACGTGCCTCGCCGCCCAGCACCAGCGCCGCATCGAGCTCTCCCGCCGCGACCCGCTCGCACGCGAGGCCGACCAGGTCCTGGGGGGCGGTTCCGGTGATCTCGGTGATGGCGGTGCCGACACCGCTGAGTCCGAGCTCCTCGGCCACGACCGCGGCCGGGTTCCGGTAGCGGTAGAAGCCTCCGGTGACTCCGATCCAGCCGACCCGGTCGAGCAGGGCGGGCGCCCCCGCGTCGGCGGCCGCGGCACGGGCCGCCGCGACCATCAGCTCGATGGGCCCGGGGGCGTCGAGGAGGTCGTGGTCGCCCGGGCGGTCGATGCTCTGGGCCGCCCCCACGATGACGGGGGTGGCCACGGGGCGCTGCGGCGCGGGACCGGAGTCGTTCTGTGTCGGCACGGGCGACAGTCTGGCAGCGCCGTGACGCTGTGATCACCGGCACGCACCGCGAACGACGTCGTTCCCGGCAGACTGTGACACAGGGGGATCGAGACCCGGAAGGGATCGCGTGGTGGAGAAGGCAGTGCCCATGTCCCGAACGTCACGACGCCGCAGTCGCGGGCACCGGTGGGTGCGCTGCGGTGCCGCGGTGCTCCTCGCGTCGCTCGGCGCCGCCGCCTGCGGCGGGAGCAGCGACGACCGGACGGATCGAGGCTCGACCGACCCCGTGACCGACACCGCCACATGCGCCACGGACCTGGCCGACGGGCCGACCGAGATCACCGTGTGGCATCCCTACAACACGCTGACCAAGACCACGCTCGAATCGATCGCCGAGGCCTACAACGCGTCGCAGACCAAGGTGCACGTCGACGTCGAGGCCCAGGGCAACACCATCGAGCTCCAGAAGAAGTTCGACGAGATGATGGCCACGCCCGACCAGCTCCCCGACGTGGTCTTCACCGAGGACACCAACCTCCAGTTCATGAGCGACTCCGGCGTCGTCGTACCGGCCTCGGCGTGCCAGAGCTCCGACGAGAGCGGTGGTCGGTACCTCGACGGACTCTTCCCCGCCGTCACCGCCGCGTACACGGTGCAGGGCACCCTGTGGCCCGCCGCGTTCAGCGTCTCGACGTTGATGATGTACGCCAACGACGCCCAGCTCCGGGCCGCCGGCCTCGAACCGGGCGTCTTCCCCACCACCCTCGACGAGCTGCGGACCATGTCCGAGAAGATCAAGGCCGCGAACCTCCCCGGGGTGAAGGCGCCGCTGGTGATGAAGCTCGATCCGTGGGTGCTCGAGACGCTGCTCACCGGGTCGGGTCAGCTCATCGTCAACCACGGCAACGGCCGCGACGAGCTCGCCTCGGCTTCCGAGCTCGACAACCGCAGCGCCGTCGACGTCCTGGAGTGGATCCAGGGCATGGTCGACGACGGGCTGCTCACCACCATCCCCTACGGCGACAGCATCGACGACTTCCTGGCGTTCAGCCAGGGCAACTCCAGCTTCATCATCAGCGGCCAGCGGTCGATCACGACTGTCGCCGCGGTGATGGACGGCCAGACCCAGGGCGTCGACATCGCCGGCGCCCCGAGCTCGGACGTCCTTCAGAAGCTCGACATCCAAGCCGGGTTGTTCCCCGGCCTGGAGGAGGCCGGCCGCTCCGGGGTCTCGGGCAGCGCCGGCTACGTGGTCGGCGGATCCGACGCCCGGACCGCGGCCGCGTGGGACTTCATGAAGTTCTTCAACGCCCTCCCCCAGCAGCAGCGCTGGGTGCTCGAGGGGTCCTACGTGCCGTCGAGCCAAGCAGTGCTCGACTCACCCGAGGTGCAGAAGGCGTTCACCACGACCCGGGGCGGACGCTGGACCGCCACGGTCTCCGAGGGGATCGCCGAGCTCGACCCGGACTTCCCCGGTCCGCTCGTCGGCCCCTACGGCGAGTACCGGGACCGGCTCAACCGACTGCTGGACGAGGTCGGCGCAGGCGCCGAGGTCCGACCGGCGCTGACCGCGGCATCCGACGACATCACCGACCTCCTGCGCAGCTACCGATCCGAGGTCGGCGGCTGAGCTGTCCGCCGAGCCGAACGCGGCCGGCGGATGGGTCGGAGTCGACCGAGAGTCAGGCGAACAACGTCTGGATGATGCGGCCGTCGCGGTCGGCGGCCGACTGGTCGAGGTCCGTGACCACGAATGCCCGCTGCAACCAGCGGTCGGTCCCGTCGAAGCGAGCCTGGTACGACGACCGGCCGTGGACCGCCGCGGTGTTGTCGACCACCAGGCAGTCGCCGGCCTCGAGCACGACCGAGCGGTGGTGGTCGGCCACCGCCCGATCCAGGCGATCCAGGGCGGCCTGAGCCGCCGGGTCGGTACCCCGCATCAGATCCGCGTCGTACCAGAGGGTGGGGCGATCGGCGGTTCCCCCGATGACCGGGAACGGGCCCCGCGGTCCGAGCGGTCCGGTCGACGCCGCCGACACCGACCCCGACCGCCGCTCGGTCGATGCGAGAGCGGTCCGGGCGTCGTCGAGGAACGACTCGTCCACGCCGCAGACGAACCGCGCCTGGCGGAGGACCGAGATGGTGTCGCCGTCGAGGGCATCGATCAGGTCGTGGACCGAGCAGAGGGTGGTCCGGGCGTCGGGATGGCCCCGCAGGCACAGCAGGACCAGGAACCTCGGGGCGTGGGGGTGGAACGCCGTCTCGGTGTGGAACGCCAGGTCCACCCGCGACGAGGTCGACACCTGGCGGTCGGCTCCCGCGACGGTCGGGACCAGGTTCTGGACCAGATCGCCGCCGTGCTCGGGTCGGTAGCCGACCGGCTCCCCCAACGTCCGGGCGACCGCGGTCAGCACGAGCTCGCTGACGTGGTCCTTGGTCGTCGGCTCCGTCGGGGTCGCCGGGGTGGGCGGGAGCTCCCCGACCGGAACGCCCCGGACCAGGATCGCCCCCTCGCGGGGCGGCGAGTCGACCATCCGGAGCAGAGCGGAGCGGACCGTCGGCGGCAGCGTCCGTCCGAGCACCTCCGCCTCGGCGACGAACGGCTCGGATCCCGGCACGGCCGACGACGGCTCGGGCTCGGCCACGGCCGGATCCCACGTCACTGCAATAACCATTCCACCATGCTAGCCGGATCGGACCAGTTGTTTCAGTCTCGGGTGGGGTCGAGGTCCCGGCTCAGTCGCTCAACGCATCGGTGTCGACCCACACCGACTCGAGCGCGTCCAGGCGGTCCACCGCGCTCCGGCCCGCCCGGACCGCCACCCCGGCCACGAGCACCTCGCCCACGGCCAACGCCGAGACGTAGCTGTCGAAGGGTCCGACGTCGTGGGATTCGACCGTCAGCACCACATCCGCTCCGGCGGCCACCGGCGACAGCGACGAGTCGGTCACGGCGATCGTCCGGACCCCGCGCCCTCGGGCCCAGGCCACCACGTCGAGCACGGCCCGGTCGTAGCGGGGGAGATCGATCACGACCAGGACGTCGTCGGGGCCGGACCGGGCGACCGTCCGACCGACCTCTACCGCACCGCCGACGAGCTCCTCGACCCCTTCACGCAGCATCGACAGGTGCACCGACACCTGGTGGGCCACGCCGGACCCGGCATCCCCGCCCATCACGAACACCCGACGGCGACGACCCGCCAGCAGTCGGATCGCACGATCGACCTCCCCCGGATCGAGGTGGCGGAGGGTCCGCTCCAGCGACGCCGCCACGGATCGCCCCAGGCTCCCCACCAGGTCGTTCGAGACCGGGCGCCGGATCCGGGCCGCCGCGGGCAGCAACCGGTGCGACAGTTCCGCCCGCACCGACTCCTGCAGGCCGCGGAACCCCGAGAAGCCGAGCCGGTCGGCGAAGCGGACGACCGTCGCCCCGCTCGTGCCGGCCCGCTCGGCGATGCGCGCCACCGTCCCGAACGCAACCAGCTCCCGGTCCGCGACCACGACCTCGGCCACCCGTCGCTCGGCGGCGGAGAGCGAGCCCGAGGCGTCGGCCAGCCGGTCGTCGAGGGAGATGGCGCCGGTGTCAGCGGGTTCGGTCACACCCCATATTGGGCCGCGACCCACCCCGACGGGGCCATCGGCGTTGCCCCGACGGACCGTTCGGCGGCACACCGACCGATTCCGTAGGATGGCCGCTTCCATAGGATCACTTATGGAGGAGCCCGACCCCGGCCACGACGGTCGGAGCGTGCTCCTCCTCGACCGCACAGGGGGACCCATGACCGAGGCCTGGATCATCGACGCGTGCCGCACGCCGCGGGGGACGGGCAAGGTGGGCAAGGGATCGCTCGCCCACCTCCACACCCAGCGGCTGGGCGCGACCGTGCTCGCCGCGCTGGCCGAGCGCACCGGGCTCGACACCGGCGACGTCGACGACGTGATCTTCGGCTGCTCCTGGCAGGTCGGCACCCAGAGCGGCGACCTCGGCCGCATGGCCGCCCTCGACGCCGGCTACCCGATCACCGCCAGCGGCGTCACCCTCGACCGGTTCTGCGGATCCGGGATCACCGCGGTCAACCTGGCCGCAGCCAGCGTCATGTCCGGCCTCGAGGACGTGGTGGTCGCCGGCGGCGCCGAGATGATGTCGAGCTACAAGCAGAACGCCCCCAAGAACCGCAACCCGTTCATGGACAACGGCAACCTCCACCTGCGGGCCCAGCACCCCCAGACCAACCAGGGCGTCGCCGCCGACGCGATCGCCACGCTCGAGGGCATCCCCCGCTCCGCCCTCGACGCTCTGGCCGCCGAGTCGCAGCGTCGGGCCGAGGTCGCCATCTCCGAGGGCCGCTTCGAGCGCTCGCTCGTGCCGGTGCTCGACGAGGACGGCACCGTCGCGCTCGACCGCGAGGAGTACCCCCGCCCCGGCACGACCGTCGACTCGCTGGCACAGCTCCCCGCGAGCTTCGAGGCGCTCGCCGACATGCCGCTCGACGAGGACGGCACCACGTACCGGGCGATGGTCCTGGCGCGCTACCCCGGCCTGGAGATCGAGCACGTGCACCACGCCGGGAACTCCTCCGGCGTGGTCGACGGCGCCGCGGCGATCCTGGTGACGAGCCCCGAGTACGCGCGGGCCCACGGCCTGACGCCACGGGCACGGGTGCGGGCGATCGCCAACATGGGCGACGACCCGACCCTGATGCTCAACGCCCCGGTGCCCGCCACCCGCAAGGTGCTCGACCGCGCCGGCATGACGCTGGACGACATCGACCTGTTCGAGGTCAACGAGGCGTTCGCCGTCGTCCCCGAGAAGTACATCCGCGACCTCGACATCGACCGGGAGAAGATCAACGTCAACGGCGGAGCGATCGCGCTCGGACACCCGATCGGAGCCACCGGCAGCCTGCTGATCGGCACCGTCCTCGACGAGCTCGAGCGCCGCGACCTCAACGTCGGCCTGGTCACCATGTGCGCCGCAGGTGGCATGGCCCCCGCCGTCGTCATCGAACGCATCTGAGAACCGAACCCGACCCGACCAGCAGGAGCAACCGAATGTCGATCGCCATCAACGAGGACCACGTCGCGCTCGCCGACACCGTCGCCGCCTTCCTGACCCAGCGCGGCTCGCTCACCGAGGCCCGGGCACGCCTCGACGGCGCCCCCGAGACCCTCCCCGACTTCTGGAGTGAGCTGGCCGGGCTCGGCTGGTTGGGCCTGCACCTGGGCGAGGACGTCGGCGGGTCCGGCTTCGGGCTCGAGGAGCTCGTCGTCGTCGCCGAGCAGACCGGACGCGCCCTGATGCCCGGGCCGTTCCTGCCCACCGTGATCGCCTCCGCGGCCGTGCAGTCCGCCGGCACCGACGAGCAGCGGGCCCGCCTGCTGCCCGGCCTGGCCGACGGCTCGGTCACCGCCGCGGTCGCCCTCGACGGTGACGTGACCGTCGCCGACCGGAAGGCCTCGGGCTTCGTACGCACCGCGGTCGGTGCCGGGATCGCCGACCTGCTGCTGGTCCCGGTCGGAAGCGACGTCGTGGTCGTGACGCTGCGCGACTCCGGTCCGGCCGCCGATCCGGTCGCCGGCGTGTCGATCGAGGTGCCCGACAACCTCGACCCCAGCCGCCGCTCCGGCCGGGTCACCCTGGACGGCGCCCCCGCCGAGACCGTCGCCGGCGGCGCCGGCGCGCTGGTCGACTCGGCCCGGCTGCTGTTCTCGGCCGAGGCGGTCGGCATCGCCCGGGAGTGCACCGAACAGGCCGCCGAGTACGCCAAGGAGCGTCAGCAGTTCGGCCGGCCGATCGCCATGTTCCAGGCGGTCAAGCACCACTGCGCCAACATGCTCGTCGCCGCCGAGTTGGCCACCGGCAACGTGTGGGACGCGGCTCGCACCGACGCGGGCACCGACGCCTTCTCCGCCGCTGCGGCCGCCGCCGCCACCCTGGCGATCCCCGCTGCGGACCTGTGCGCCCAGCTGAACATCCAGGTGCACGGCGGCATCGGCTTCACCTGGGAGCACGACGCCCACATGTTCCTGCGTCGGGCCACCGCGGTCGAACGGGTCGTCTCCGCCGACCACGCGGCCGCCGCGCTGACCGACCTGCACCGCTCCGGTGTGCGCCGTTCGGTCACGATCGAGCTGCCGCCCGAGGCCGAGGCGTTCCGGGACGAGGTCCGGTCCTTCGCCGATCGGATCAAGGGCCTGCCCGCGGATGAGCAGCGCACCGAGCTGATCGACTCGGGCTACGTGATGCCGCACTGGCCGGCACCGTGGGGTCGTGACGCCGGGGCGGTCGAGCAGCTGGTGATCGAGCAGGAGTTCTCCGCGGCGGCCGTCCAGAAGCCGGGCTACGGCATCACCGGCTGGGTGATCCTCACGCTCATCCAGTACGCCACCGAGGACCAGATCGCCCGCTGGGTGCGCCCCGCGCTCGAGCAGGAGGTGATCTGGTGCCAGCTGTTCAGCGAGCCCGACGCCGGCTCCGACGCGGCGGGCATCACCACCAGGGCCACCCGGGTCGACGGCGGCTGGCTGCTCAACGGCCAGAAGGTGTGGACCAGCGGCGCCCACGTCGCCGGCTTCGGCTTCGCCACCGTGCGCACCGATCCCGACGTGCCCAAGCACGACGGCATCACCGTGATGGTCATCGACATGCACGCCGAGGGCGTCGAGGTCCGGCCGCTCAAGATGCCGATGGGCTCCTCGGAGTTCAACGAGGTGTTCTTCACCGACGTGTTCATCCCCGACGACGACGTGGTCGGACCGGTCGACGGCGGCTGGACCGTCGCCCGGGCCACGCTCGGCAACGAGAGCGTCAGCATCGGCGGCGGCCAGGGCGGCATGGCCATGCCCGCCGAGATGCTGATCGACGCCTTCGACGCCAACCCGACCTCGCTCGCCGGGGGCGCCGAGCGCGTCGGCCGCTACGCGGCCAACAACCGCGCGTGCGACATCCTGAACCTGCGCAGCGCGCACCGGGCCGTGGCTGGCGCCGCACCGGGCCCCGAGGGTGCGATCACCAAGCTGGTGCTGTCGGAGAACCTGGCCGAGGCCGCCGCGGTGCTCAACGCGACCAACCCCGACGCCGCCTACCTCGATGCCGCCGGGCTGACGTCGGGGGCGCTGGTGCTGTGGCACCGGGGCATGTCGATCGCCGGCGGCACCTCGGAGATCAAGCGGAACCAGATCGGCGAGCGGATCCTCGGGCTCCCCCGCGACCCCCTGATCAAGTAGCCCCACCCGTTCCTGCGCCCCTCCCCGTTCCTGCCCCTCCCCGTTCTGTAGTGCGAGATCCAGGCGTTCGCCTGTATCTCGCACTACAGAACCGCTGCGGAGGGGGCGTGGGAACGGGAGGGGGACGTGGAGGGATGTGCAGTGGTCAGGGCTCGCCGAGGCGGACCACGGCCACCCCGCCGAGCACGACCGCGGCACCGACCAGCTGGACCGGCAACGGTGTCTGGCCCAGCAGCAGCCACGCGAACGCGGTGGCCGCGATCACCTCGGTCAGCGCCACGAAGCTGGCCAGGCGAGAACCCAGCCGTCGAGTGGCGGCGATCCCGGTCACGTACGCGACCGCGGCGGTGACCACCCCAAGCGCCAGGACCGGGACCCACCACGGGACGACCAGCCGTTGGAACGCGACGTCGTCGGTCGTCGCGGTCACCGGCAGCACGCCCAGCAGCCCGGCCGCACCCAGGACGACCGCGCCGACGACCAGGCCTGATGCGGCCAGCGTGATCGGCGGGAGACCCGATCGGTCATCGGCGGACATGACGAAGTAGGCCGCGGCGCCGACCATCGCGGCGAGCGCCCAGGCGACCCCGACGGGGTCCACCCCACCTCCGCCGCCCGAGGACCCCAGCAGGTCGAGCAGCAGCGGTAGCCCGCACAGCGCGATCGCTGCGCCGAGCACGGTCAGCCGGCTGGGGCGTTGGCGGTGCACCGCCCACATCCAGCCGACGACTCCGACCGGGGCGGTGTACTCGACCAGCAGTGCGACCCCGACCGGCAGGTGGGACACCGCGTAGAAGTAGCAGAGCTGGGTCGCGGCGACCGCGAGCACCCCGTAGGCCACGATCGTCCCCGCGTTGCGCCGCAGCATCGCCCAGCGGTCCCGACCGTCGACACCCGCCGCCCTCACTCCAGGGACCACCAGCACCAGCGCGGCGATCGTGACCCGGGCGGTCACCGCGGCGCCCGCGGTCCACCCGCTGAGCATCAGCGCCGAGGCCAGCGATCCGGACAAGCCGAAGCATGCGGCCGACGCGACGGCCAGGGAGATCCCGTTGCGGACGTCCGGTCCGGCCGGGGCCTCCACCGATGCTTCGGACGACGGGCTCGGCCCGACCGCGGGGGCCGGCGGGGCCGCGGAACCCGGCGGAGCTGCGGAACCCGGCGGAGTTGCGGAACCCGGTCCGGTCACGGGAGGTGGTTCGTTCGGGGTGCTCAGGGGAGCACCGGTTCCGTGACGGTCATCGCCCCAGACTGCCCCGGTCCTCGCTGAGCTGCCACCGACCATCGGGCCGGCGCTCCACCGACCCGCGCCCGGACAAGCCGATCAGGTGGGCGAGCACCGAGCGGCCCGCAGGCCGGTGCAGCTCCGGACGGACGTCCGCGTACATCACCGCCACCAGACCCTCGACGCTGACGCCGTCACCAGCCGGAGCTGCCGCGAGCAGGTCGAGGATCTGGCGGTCGCGTTCGAGTCGATGCTCGATGAGCGACTCGACGTAGGGACCCGGGTCCACGATGGCCGGCCCGTGGGTGGGCAGGTAGGTGGCGTCCCGGCCTGTGGCGTGTCGGTCGACCAGGCGGCGGAGGTTGGCGATGTAGGCGTCCATGTCGCCATCGGGCGGCGACACGACCGTGGTGGACCAGCCCATCACGTGGTCGCCCGGGAACAGCAGATTGCGCTCCACCTCGGCGAAGCACACGTGGTTGGAGATGTGGCCGGGGGTGTGGAGGCACTCGATGCGGAACCCGTCGCCGACCAGCACATCGCCGTCGCGCACGACGACGTCGGGGACGAAGTCCCGATCTCCCGACTCGGTCTCCTCACCTCCGTCGGCTGCGTCCGGCCGGTCCGCAGCATCAGGCCGGTCTGCCGCATCCGGCCCGTCGACCGCGTCGTCGCCGGTTCCGGCATCGATCGGATGGGGCCCGAACCCGTAGGTGGGCGCCCCCGTCGCCGCCGCCAGCGCGGCGGCCGCCGGCGAGTGGTCCGCGTGGGTGTGGGTGATCAGGATGTGCGACACCGCTCGACCGTCGAGCGCCGCGAGCAGGGCGTCGACATGGGCGGTCAGGTCCGGGCCGGGGTCGATGACGGCCACCTGGGCCTCGCCGAGCACGTAGGTCCCTGTTCCCCAGGCGGTGTACTTGCTCGGGTTGTCCGCCACCACACGGACGACGCCGTCGGAGACCGCCACCGGCTCGCCGTACCGCGGGTCGAACTCGGTCAGGAACGTCGGGGCCACCACCCCACGGTACGACCGATGGAGATCAGTCGGGACCGGCTGGACGACCCCACGGCGTGACGACCGGGCGCAGACCCGCAACGGTGTTGGCCAGCCCCCGGTGATCCGGCGTCATCACCGCCACCACCACGCTGAACGCGGCCAGGACGAGCAGCAGCACGCCGGACCACCCCGAGTCCCACCAGCCGACCGCCGCGATCAGCCCCGGACCGAACGCCAGCTTGAGCACGCGCCCGGGGAACGTCCAGCCGGGTCGCCGGGCGACGGTCCCGAGTCGCACCGCCCACTCCCCGATCGTGCGTCCGAAGCCCACGACGGCGATCGCCTCGAGCGCCAGCGGCACGCCCCACTGCAGCGTTCGCTGCACCAGCGGATGGACGGCCTCGTCGATCCGCAGGGTCCGCAGAGCGGCGGCCCGCCATGCGACGACGGTGGCCGTACCGACCAGCAGCATGACCACGACGTCGCAGGCGACGGCCACGATCCGTTGACCCGACGTCGCCATCGCATCATCGGGGACCACCTTGGGATCAGGGCGATGGCGCAGCACCAGCCACGACAGCACCGACCCGACGACGGCGCCGGTCGTGTTGGTGATCAGGTCGTCCACGTCGAAGTAGCGGTACGCGCAGTCGTAGACCCCCCACAGCCCGGTCAACTGCGTCGTCTCGATGAGCAACGACACGGCGAAGCCGACGACCGTGGCGACCAGCACTCCCCGCCGGAACCGCCACCTGAGGATGACCCCCAGCGGCACGAACAGCAGGACGTTCAGCACCGTCGTGGCGAACGCCCAGTTCGTCAGCAGGTCCGCCAGAGAGTCCACCCCCGACGCCCGGATCTGATCGACGAAGCGGAAGGCGTCGAGGTTCGGGTCGCGACACACGATGTCGTCGGGATCCGGCAACGGCAGCAGCGTGTAGGTCCACAACGCCAGCGCGTAGGTCGGGACCACGACGACGGCCACCACGTCCGATCCCCGCAGTCGCCCGGACCGGCGGTACCGGTAGGCCACGTCGGGCACGAAGATGACGACGGCGACGATGACGCCACCGACGATCGCTGCGACCGCCGAGGCCGTGTAGCTCCCCACGGGGGCCGGACGCTACCGCCCCCGCCGTGTCCCGCTACCGCTTTGTCCCGCACAGACGCGGTGATCACCGCGTCTGTGCGGGACAGAGCGGGGGTGGGTGCGGGTCGATCAGCGTCGCACGGGTCGCGTGCCGACGATGCTGGCCCGCTCCATCACCCGGACGTCGGGCCAGTAGTCGCTGCAGGCGTAGTGCTGCACCGCCCGGTTGTCCCAGAACGCGACCGAGTCCGGCTCCCACCGGAGGCGCACCTGCAGCTCGGGGGTCTCGAACGGTCGGCACAGCTGGTCGACCAGACGGGCGCTCTCATCCGGGTCGAGGGGCTCGCCGTCGGCTTCGGTCAGGTGCGACACGAAGAAGCGGTTGACGTAGAGGTGGTCCCGACCGGTGCGGTCGTGGGTGGCGATCACCGGATGCGCCACCGGCGGATGCAGCTCCCGCATGGAGGCAAGGTCGTCCGACGACAGCGTGTGGCCGAACACGTGGACGAAGTCATGCACCGCGAGCAGCCCGTCGACCCGCTCGCGCAGCTGCGGGTCGAGCTCGTCGAGCGCGGCGTGGGCGTCCGCGAACAGCGTGTCCCCTCCGGAGTCGGGCACCTCGACGGCGTGGAGCACCGCCCCCATCGACGGCACCTCGCGCCAGGTGACGTCGTGGTGCCAGCCGTTCTCGTAGCCGCCGACGTCCGCGGACTTGGCGAAGCGGACGACCTCGGGGCTGTCGGTGTTCGCCGGCAGGAACGGGTGGACCTCGAGCTCACCGAACCGGCGGGCGAACGCGACGTGTTGGGCCGTGGTGAGCGGCTGGTCACGGAAGAACAGCACCTTGTAGTCGGCCAGAGCGCGGGCCAGGTCGGCCACGACCGGATCGGGTAGGTCGTCGGCCAGGGAGATCCCGCTCACCTCGGCCCCCAACGTCGCCGAGGTCCGGGTGACGTCGAAGTGCTCCCAGCGCAGGGCGTCGAGCCGCTGTCGTTCGGCCGCCAGGTGACCGAGAGGGCCGACCTTCACGTCGCTGCCCGGCAGAGCGACCCGCTGGGCGCCGATCGCGGTCGGATCCGCCCGGTCCGGCGGCGGCGGTCGGTCCTCGCGGTGTGCCGTGTCGTTCCGTGCGGCCGTGTCGTTCCGGGTGGTCGTACCGCTCCGGGTGGTTGTCTCGGTCATGTCGATCCCCCTGTCGGTGCGCCCCTGCCGATGTCTACACCGCAGCCGACCTCCGGACGGCTACGGCGGGGTCTGCCCGGTTCGGCACGCCTGGCGACGAGCGGTGAGGAACCGCCGCTCCGCATCCGAGGCGGTGAGGGCGATCGCCCGGTCGTACGCCTCGACGGCCTCGGATGGACGCCCGGCCCGGGCCAGGAGGTCGGCCCGGGCGGCGTGCCACGGCTGGTAGGAGTCGAGCTGCTGGCGTTCGTCGTCGGAGATGTCGTCGAGGGCGAGGAGCGCGGGCGCGGGCCCGTCGAGCTCGCCGAGCGCGACGGCCCGGTTGACCACCACCACCGGGTCGGACCGCCGCGCCAGCAGGACGTCGTACAGATCGACGATCCGCGCCCAGTCGGTGTCGGCGAAGGTGGCGGCTCTCGCGTGCACCGCAGCCAGCTCGGCCTGGATCCGGAACCGACCGGGATCCGCCCGTCTGCTCCAGGGGGCGAGCCGGTCCAGTCCCTCGGCGATCCGATCCTGATCCCACCGGTCCCGGTCCTGCCCTGCCAGCGGAACCAGAGCACCTGTCGCGTCCAGGCGCGCCGAGCGGCGGGCGTCGGTCAGCAGCATCAGCGCCAGCAGGCCTGCCGCCTCGGGCTCGTCGGGCATGAGATCCGCCAGGACTCGCCCCAGTCGGATCGCCTCGTTCGACAGCTCGACGCGGACCAGACCGGACCCGTCGGTGGCGCGGTGCCCCTCGGTGAAGATCAGCGAGATCGCCGCGAGAACGGGCGGCAGCCGGTCGGGGAGCTCGGCCTCGACCGGGATCCGGTACCGGGCGTGGTTGTCGCGCAGCTTGCGCTTGGCCCGCACGATCCGCTGGGCCATCGTGGCCTCGGGGACCAGGAACGCCCGGGCGATCTCCGGCGTCTGCAGACCTCCCAACAGGCGCAACGTCAGCGCCACCTGCGAATCGGGCGCCAGCACCGGATGGCAGCACAGGAACATCAGTCGGAGCTGGTCATCGGCGACGACCTCCACCTGCTCACCTCCCAGTTCCTCGACCAGCCGACCGACGGTCGAGGGGTCAGCGCCGGTCGAGCCGTCGGTCCCAAACGTGCGGTGGGCCGCCACGTGTCGGTCGTGGCGGGTCGACTCACGTCGGAGTCGGTCGAGAGCCCGCCGCCGGGCGGTGGTGGTGATCCACGCCCCCGGGTTGTCGGGCACGCCGTCACGGGGCCATCGCGTCAGGGCCACCTCGAACGCTTCGGCCACCGCGTCCTCGGCGAGGTCGACGTCGCCGAGGACACGGATCAGCGTGGCGGTGCAGCGTCCCGACTCCCGCCGGAACACGGACTCGACCGCATTGCTCAGCTCCGCGGCGGGGCCAGCGGAGCTCGCGGACCGAGCGGCCCGAGCTCCGCTCTCACTCATCCTGGAACGGGCGCAGCTCGACGGCTCCCTCGCACGCGAGTGCCGCCCGGCGGGTCCACTCCAGCGCCGAATCCAGGTCGGGGGCTTCGATCACCCAGAAGCCACCCATCATCTCCTTGGCCTCGGCGTAGGGGCCGTCGGTGATCGACACGTCGCCGTCGGTGCCGGGGCGCACCACGGTGGCCGACGACGCCGGCACCAGCCCGCCGCCGAACACCCAGACGCCCTTCTTCTCCATGTCGGCGTTGAGCGCTCCCACTTGGGCGTGGAGCCGCTCGATCACCTCGGGCGGGGTGGTCTCGAACGCGTCGATGTAGTCCTCGTCGTGCCACACCGAGAGCAGGTACTGCGCCATGGTCGTTCTCCTCGTCCTGGACCGGCCCGGAACCTCCGGAGCGTTGCGGTCACCACCACGACGAACGGGACGACGTGGATCGACACCGATCACCGAGAATTCTCCCGCCCACCGTTCTGTAGTGCGAGATCCAGGCGTTCGCCTGTATCTCGCACTACAGAACGGGGTGTGGCGGTGGAGACTGGGTCGATGGCGCAGCCACCGACACCGACCGGACCGGACGTCGTGCTCCGGGCAACTCGGCTGCGGAAGGACTTCGGCGACACCCGCGCCGTCGACGACGTCAGCATCACGATCCACGCCGGGGAGCGGGTCGGCATCGTCGGGCCCAACGGTGCGGGCAAGACCACGACGCTGCTCATGCTGCTGGGCGCCATCGAGCCCGACCACGGCACGATCGACATCGCCGGGCACCGCCTGCCCGGAGGCCGCAGCGACGCCATGGCCCGGGTCGGCTTCGCGGCGGGCTACCTGCCGCTGCCGTCGGGCCTCACCGTCACCGAGACCCTCGAGCTGTTCGGCCGCCTCTACGGCGTGGCCGACCCGACCACCCGGGCCGCCGAGGTGCTCGACGAGCTGCACATCGGTCGGCTGGCGGGCCAGAAGGTGGAGTCGCTGTCGTCGGGCCAGGGCACCCTGGTCGGCTTCGCCAAGGCGGTCATCCACCATCCGCGCCTCATCGTGTTGGACGAGCCCACCGCGTCGCTCGACCCCGACGTGGCGATGAGGGTGCGGGACCGCCTCGAGCACATGAACTCGGAGCGCAACGCCACGCTGCTGCTGACCAGCCACGACATGCGCGAGGTCGCCGAGCTGACCACCCGGGTGGTCTTCCTCCGCCAGGGTCGGATCATCGCGGACGGCCCACCGGACCAGGTCGTGGCTTCCCACGGTCACGCGGATCTCGAATCGATGTTCCTGGCCGAGGCCGCCCGCGTGCGCGAACAGGAGGTCTGATGGATCCCGCCACCCCCTCGACAACCGAGACCGATTCCCGGAGCGCCCCACCGACGTTCGACACCAGGCGGGTCCGGGCCATGGTGCGCCGCAGCCTCCTGTCGCAGAGCCGCAACCCCGACTTCTGGTTCCTGCTGCTCGTGCTGCCGCTGGTCGACGGGCTCCTGTTCGGGTCGATCGGCGTGGCCTACGGGATCGGGGACGCACCGGTGGTCCTGCTGGTCACGGGGATCATGCTGTTCCATCTGATCTGGCAGCTCACCCTGGCCGGCTCCTTCGGGCTGCTCGACGAGGTGTGGAGCCGCAACCTGCTCAACCTGATCGCCACACCGCTCACCGAGCGAGAGATGCTGAGCAGCTTCGGCGTCGTCGGACTGCTGCGAACCGGGGTGTCGGTCACCGTCATCGGTGCGGTCGGCGTCGTGTTCTTCGCCGTGTCGCCCACCTCGGCCGGGGTCGTGCTCGTCCCCAGCGCCGCGCTCCTGCTGCTGTTCGGCTGGTCCGTCGCCCTGTTCGTGGTCGGGTTGACGCTCCAGTACGGCGATCGGGCGGAGGTGTTCTCGTGGGGGACGCTCGTGCTGCTGATGCCGCTGTCGGGCGTGTTCTACCCCGTCGAGTCGCTGCCGCCGGTCCTGCAGGCCGTCGCCCGCGCCATCCCGCTCACCCACGTGTTCGACGCGGTGAGGATCGGCATCGAGGACGGCGAGGTGGCATGGGCCCAGCTCGCGATCGCCGCCGTCGGCACCGCGGCCATCGCCGCGGCGTCGACGTGGTTCGTGGCCCACCAGCTCCGCCGGTTCCGCCGCGACGGCTGGGTGACCCGCTTCGTCTGAGCCCCGCTCCGTCGGATCACCCGTTCGGGGCGACGACGACCGCCGGCCGACCTCCGTAGGCTGCACCGGTACCGCGGCGGGCACCCGCCGGCGGACCGACGGAACGGAGCTCCCAATGGCGATCGACACCTTCTACGCCTACCTCGGCGTCTACGACGACCCCGCCGACGCCCTCGCCGACTACGAGGCGGTCCACGCCCTGCACACAGAGGCCGGCCTGATCGACGCCTATGACGCCGCCGTGGTCGAGAAGCGCGACGACGGCAAGGTCAAGAT
>Ga0073899_10002428_pt1 | contig 16812 bp, 14 predicted proteins | sample KloWWTmetaKNB5Ph_FD_88975 | JGI IMG/M metagenome (GOLD analysis project Ga0073899, IMG submission 88975) | Active sludge microbial communities from Klosterneuburg, Austria, studying microevolution and ecology of nitrifiers - Klosterneuburg... | ecosystem: Engineered > WWTP > Aerobic digester >...
AGCGCTGCCTCGTCAATGCGGTCGAAGAGGTTGGTCGTGCAGATGAACACGCCCTTGAAACGCTCCATGCCTTGCAGCATTTCGTTGACTTCGGTGATCTCGTAGCTGCGCTGAGCGAGTGCGCGGTTCTGCAGGAACGAGTCCGCTTCGTCGAGCAGCAGCACCGCCTTTTCCTGTTCGGCTTCCTTAAACATTGCGGCCATTTGCTGCTCGGTTTCGCCCACGTACTTGCTCATCAGGTCGCTGGCTTTCTTGATGATGAGCGGTCGTTCGATGGACTTTGCGATGTGCTCGCCGAGGGCGGTTTTGCCGGTACCCGGCATGCCGAAGAAGCAGAGCGTGCCGGCGCCCTTGCTCTTCAGTGCGTTGATGATTTTTTCAACCGGATGTCGCGTCTCGATGTTGAGCAGTGACAGGTCGTAGGTCGTTACCAGCGGGCGATATTGCGACTTGTTGCTTTCGTCGGTGTGGCCAAGCGCTTCGTCGCTACGCTCAAGCTGCTTGAGCATCAGCGCTTCAACGCTGTCCTTCACTTGACCTTCGACCTTGCCGAATGTGAGTTGCGCGAAGCGCGCAGCAGCGTGGATCTGTGCGGGCGTCAGCGTGCGGCGTGTAGCGAGCTTTTCGACGAAATCAGGACTCACATCGAGCCCCGCGAGATGCTTGCGCGTGATGTTGGCACGCACGTTCTGCGGGGGATTCTTGAGTTCGAGATGAAACTGGAAGCGACGACGATACGCCGGGTCAATCTGGTTGATCGAATTGGAAATCCAGATTGTCGGTACCGGATTGTTCTCGAGTGTCTGATTGACCCACGCCTTGCCATTCACGCTGCCACGATGATGGTCATCCGCGAGGAACATGTTGAGCATTTCCGATGGATTGCTCGGGAACACGTCTTCCACTTCATCGAACAACAGCACGGTATTGCCGCGTCCCTTGAGGAACGACTGCGACACCTGCAGCGACCGGTAACGCTCCTTGCCGTTGAGACTTTGGCCTTCGCGGTCGAAGCATTCGACTTCATAGAGTTCGGTGCCGGAGAGCGCTGTGATCACTTTGGCGAACTCGGTCTTGCCCGTGCCCGGTGCGCCGTAAATCAGCACGTTCACGCCTTTTTCCGAACGCTCGGTCGCACTCTTGAGCAGGGCGGCGAGGTAGCGCGCGTCGGCCTCCACGTGCGGGTAGTCGGCGAGCGTCAAATCGGACGCTTTCGATGGCTTGGTGAACGCCGCCATCATCGCGCTCTCGCTCTCATACGGCTCAAGCAGGATCGGCAACAGTCGATCCGACAGACGCATGAGATCGCCGAGATCGGTAATGTTGTGCTCGGCAATCGGCGTGTCGATCAGCGCCAGCGATTCCAGCCGGCCACCCTGCTTGAGCGCGACCGCGATGTCGTTCGGCGAAACTTTGGCCACTTCGCCGAGCATCGCATGCGCTTCTGCAGCGCTTGCAGCCTTGCAGTCGACGAGGATCGGGCGCAGATCGCGCGTGCATTTGGCGAGTGCGGCGCACTGGATCAGCGTGCGTTCTGCCGCGTTGAGCGAGAGCACCTTGGCCAGCATGCCGATGTTTTCAATCAGGCGCAACGGCGTGTCGCGGGTGGATTTGTCCAACGCGTCGACGGTGCCCTGAAACAGCGCCAGGACGTCTTTCGCATTCTGTTTGCAGAATTCGTCGAGGTAGTAAAAAAGCGTTGCGTCGTCGTAAGTGCCGTTCCAGACGCCGTGACGCGCGATGAATTCTTCGGCGGACAATTTGCCCACGCCCGCCCACGCTGGCATCTCGACACAACGGTGACTAAGAAAGTTTTGCACCTTGCGGGCGATGGAAACCGGCCACACCAGATGTCGCGCGGCCAGTGTCATCACATCATTGATATCGCGACGGAGATTGAATTTCGGTCCCAGCGACAACACGAGCCTGAGCGCAAGCAGGGACGACAGGCGATCCGTAGGCGCATTCAGATGCGCGTGTGGAGACACGATCATCACGGCGCTATCGTTCAGGTCAGACATCTCGATCCCTTAAGGCACAGGAGGACATTGAAGCTATTTTCGGCAATTGCGGCCACCAAGGCAGCTACGTCCGGAAAAACAATTACTAAACCACACGGCGTTCAGCGACACTGTAACGCAGGTGTCACCGCGATGGTGGACAGCGCAGCTACAATCCGCCGCAAATTCAATTTATGACTGCCATGCGCTCCTTTTCTGCCTTTCTGTGCCTGCCCCTTTGCCTGTTCACGGCGACTGCGGCCCTCGCCGACTACCCTGATCGCCCGATCAAGCTGATCGTGCCATTTGCAGCGGGCGCAGGCACCGATGCCGTTGCGCGCTTCACCGCACAAAAGCTCGAAGAACAGCTCAAACAGCCCGTTGTTGTGGAAAACCGGGTTGGTGCAAGCGGCGCCATCGGGACGCAGGCTGTGGCTTCCGCCGCGCCGGATGGCTACACCTTGTTGTTCGTGGCATCCCCGTTCACGACAGTCGCCGCGGCGACGCCAGCCATCGCCAATTACGATCCGGTCAAACAGTTCGCACCGGTCGCACTAATTGCTGCCGGTCCGCTGGTATGGATCACGCATGCGAACGCGCCATACGCCAGCATGCGCGAGATGATTGCGTTCGCGAAAGCGAATCCGGGCAAGCTCGCGTACGGTTCTGCCGGCGCGGGCGGCGTGAATCATCTGGCTCTGGAACTGTTCAAACTCAGAACTGGCACCGACATCCTGCACGTGCCATACAAGGGAATTGCACCGGCCACCACCGATCTTCTGGGCGGCTCCATTGCGCTCTTGACCGGAACCATTCCGGCTGTATTGCAGCACGTGCGGTCCGGCAAGGCGCGCGCGCTGGCGGTCACCGGCGACAAGCGTTCGCCATTGATGCCGGATGTACCGACGCTCAAGGAAGCCGGCGCGAGCGGTACCGAGGTCTACAACTATTGGGGCATTACCGCACCGGCAGGCACACCAGCGGCAGTTGTTCAGCGCCTGAATGTCGAAGTGCAGAAATTTCTCGCACAGAAGGATGTGCAGGAGCGGCTCGCGGCGGATGGCGTTGAGTTGACGCCGGGCGGGCCTGAGCGCCTCGCAAGTTTTATCGCGAACGATTACAGCGGATGGATGAAGCTCGTCGCCGAAGCGAAATTGAAGATCGAGTAGCGCTTTTCTCGCGCATCATGCGCGATGCTTACGATTACGATTCAACCGTTTGCGCGTATTCCTTGAGCGCGGCTAGTGGGATGATGTCAAGGGCTTTTTCATGTGTCGCGTCGAGCACCACTTGCGGTGCGCATCCCGCACCATAAGCCTCAAGCCATCGGCTCGCACACAGACACCAGCGGTCCCCCGGTAACAGTCCGGGAAAGCCCCACATCGGAGCAGGCGTCGACAGATCGTTGCCGCGTGATTTGCTGAAAGCCAGAAATTCGGCGGACACAATGGTGCACACCGTGTGCGAACCAACGTCATGCGGACCGGTCTCGCAGCAGCCGGTGCGCATGAATCCGGTCAATGGATCCAGACTGCAATCCTTGATCGGAGTACCGAGAACATTGAGGCCGCGAAAAGACATGATCGGTCAATCCTGATGGGATTGACCGATTGTATTTCGGTCGCGCTTTTTACAGCGCAAGTAGAAACGTACTGGCCTAGTTCATACCGGTGTCAGGCTCCTTGCGCGTGGGTTTCGTGTCAGTGCGTTCCATCTTTTTGGTGGACGCGATAACCGTTGCTTGCGGCGTTGCTTCTGCGGCTTGAGCGGCAACGGGCATAGTCTTGGTGGTTATCGGGGTGAACCATGAATCAAGCAGATCAAGGTTGCGGTCAGTAGCCTTGGACGCGGCGAAAGCAGCGCTTACACAAACTGCGGACAAAGCAATAGCCGCGACAGAACGAATCGTCGATTTCATAAAAGTCTCCAGAGGGATTGATAAGTTGGCACCAAGTAGTCATGGTGCGCGTATTAATCCTTACGTATGCAACTGGCAATCTGGTTTTCGCAATTCGCGATTAACCGATGAGTGGCAGATGCGTCAAATCGTCTGTGATAGCTCGCGTACTGACTCGTCGTCTTCGTGGTCCTGCACGCTGACTGCCGCCAAGCGTAACGACGATGAGCACGCACGTATCAACTTTTGCCTGTAAGCCTGATTTAATGGGGGCTAAGGGCTCAATACGTACTAAGTCGACAAATAGGAAAATGCAGTTTAAGCCCATACAGAATGGTCATTGCAATAAAAAGCTGTATGCACACAAACGTGCGGATTGACCTCAACCTTCACTGGCTGCGTCATTGCCTGTCGCACGGAATCGGCTCGCGGTTTTGCCCATCGTCCGTCGCAGCAGACGGTACACGTCGGCATCGAACGGTAGCCGCACACCACCTGAAAGCGCGCACCACTGATCGAAGACGAGTACGTCGCGGCGATCATTCGCGGTGTCCGTTTCTTCCAATACGGCCGGGCCCGCAAACGGCCACGCGGGCAAGGCGTTGGCAGCGAGCGCAACACGCAGGCGCTCGGCGTGTTGCGCTGGCGTCTCCACGCCTTCACAGACGCCAAAGCAGCGACCTACCTGGCGCGCAAAACAGGGCTCGTTTTCGTTGCGCGGTTTTGAAAAGCCGAGCAGGTGATCGCACAAACGATGTTCACGCGCGGCGAACATGAGCCATTTTTTTGCAGAAGCCTTGTCGCTGAACGGACCGAACACATTGGCGTGGTCGTCCGGCAGATTGGCAGCGGCAATCCATTCCAGCGTTAATCTTCCATCCGTCTCTTGCCACTTAAAGAATCCGACCTTGTCGCGGCGGCGCAGATTCACGTTGTGCAACGGCATACGCTCTTTCACCAGCTGCGCTTCAAGCAGCAGCGCGCTGAACTCACCCGCAGTCGGCAGCCATTCGATGCGTCGCATTTCCTGCGACAGACGGATGTCGTTCGGTGTCATGTGATCGCTGGAAAAATGCGCCCGGATGCGCTCCCTCAGGTGCTTCGCCTTGCCGATATAGAGCGGCAAATCATTGATGCCGTAGAAGAGGTACACACCGGGCGAATCGGGAATATCCGCGAGCGTAGTCGTCGGCAAATGCGCCGGCAGCGAGGGTGTTTTGAGTAGTGACTTGACGGCGAGTTTGAGCACTTCGGGCGTGTGGTCGTCACATGCCTTGCTCACAAAAGCAGCTGTCGCTTCAGTGTCGCCCATTGCGCGGTGCCGATTGAATCCGCTCAACCGGTGCCGCGAGATGATGGCATCGAGGCCGTGACCATCGTCATCGGGATAGAGCTTGCGCGAGAGGCGTACGGTGCACAGCACATCAGCAGTGAAAGATTCGCTCTGCCGACGAAATTCGTTCTTGATGAACCCGTAGTCAAAGCGTGCGTTGTGGGCTACGAAAACCGCGCCCTCCAGCAGGCGGCGAATGTCATCGCGCGCATCGAAGTAGCCCGGTGCATCGCGCACCATGGCATTGGTGATTCCGGTCAGCGCCTGAATTTCCGCAGGTATCGGCACGCCGGGATTGATGAGTGATTGCCAGGGCTCGACGTCGCCGTTGGCGTAGAAGCGGATGATGGCCACCTCGGTCACTCGGTCCTCGAGTGGTTTTGTACCGGTGGTTTCTACATCAATAAAGGCGAAGTCGCCCAGCGCGAGCAGTTCGGGCGGCAGGGTGAACGACACGGGCACAGCGATTTCCTGGTGTCGGCTCAGGGCTTGGGCACCACTGACAGCGCAATGGTCAGGCTCACAATCGCGATCAGGCTCGAAATGGCCGTGGCCGCGGTGATCGCGTTCTCGTTGGTCTGATAACGCTGTGCGAACATGAAGACGTTGTTGCCCATCGGGAGCGCGGCGGACGTGATCGCGACTGCGGTAACCAGCGGCGGCAACCCGAACGCCCAGCACGCGGCCGCTACGATCAACGGATGCGCAAAGTTCTTGGCGACCGCAAGTGCAAACGCGCCTCGCATGTGGTCCGCCAGCTTCATCGTGGACAGTTGTGCACCCATGAGTACGAGCATGATCGGACCCGCTGCGGACGCGAGAAAGCCTAACGGTTGGTCGGCCCAATCCGGCAGCGGAAACCCTGAAAAACTCCACAGCAATCCTGCGATGATGGGCAGGATTACTGGATGCACTACCGATGCTTTCACTACCTGCAACAGATTGCGCGCGACACCGTGTTCGTTCGGCGACTGTCGCGTCTTCCAGACCTCAAGCCACACGGTCGAAGTTGTGAGCAACACGAGCGAATGCATAGCGATGATGGACAAATGCAGCTTGAGGCCCGCCTCACCGTACGCCAGTTTCTGGATGGGGATGCCGAGCTGTACGGTGTTCGAAAAGACAGCGCCGAGCCCTAGCACGATAGCTCCCGGCGTAGGCTCGCCACGCCTGCGCACGAACAGCGCCACAATGAAAAACCACAGCAGCGATGCACCAAAGTAAGCGCCAAGCATCGCAACATCCGACCCTCCAAAGTTCGAGCTGGCCATCGAGCGAAATAGCAGGCATGGCAGAAACAGGAAGAAGACGAGGTCCGACAACGCCTTGATGCCAGCCGTGTCGAGCACACGTTTTCCGGCAACAAATCCGGCGATCACGATCACCGCAGCGGGCAGGATGACTTGAAGGGTTGCCAGCATGACCGCGCCGTTGTTGCGCCGTTAAACGCCGGTATCTTCGCGTGGCGTGTTCACCAGTAACTTGTCGACGCGTTTACCGTCCATGTCGACCACTTCGAGGCGGTAGTCTCCGTGCGTGGTCACATCAGCAACCGCCGCGATGCGTCCCAGTTCTGCCATCACAAAGCCACCGAGCGTACGGTAGTCGCCACTGGCCTCGCCGCGGAACGCCGGGGCATCATGGAACAGTTCGCGGAAGCGTTCCAGCGACATTGCGCCTTCAACGAGCCACGATCCATCGGCACGTTTGACCGCGTCAGAGTTGGCCGGCTCGCCTTCTTCGCCCAAGTCGCCAACGATTGCTTCCAGCACATCGGTCAGGGTGATCAGGCCCAATACCTCGCCATGTTCGTCAACGACGAAAGCAAGCGATTCATGAGTGCGTTTGAACGTCTCCAGCACCTCAAGCACGGTCACGGTCTCGGGTACAAAAACGGCTTCCTTGCGCACCCGTTCGGGCATCAGCTTGCCGCTCTTGAGATAGTGTGCGAGCAAGTCGCCCGAATCGATCACGCCGATGACATTCGAAACGTCATCCTTGACCACGGGATAGCGCGTGTAGTCACTCTGCTTGAGCAGTTCCAGCGTCACAGCTGGCTCGGCCTCGGTATCGATAACGACCATGTCCGCGCGCGGTGTCATGATGCGGTCAACTGTGTAGTCGTCGAGATTGAAAACGCGAGCGACGATATGACTTTCGCCCGCCTCGAATACGCCGGCGCTGGTGCCCTGGCGCATAAGGCCCTTGATTTCCTCTTCGGTTACCGGCGGGTCGTCAGATTTGCTGCGACCAAACGGTTTCACCAACGTGTCAGTGGTGATTGACAGAAGTCTGACCAGCGGCATGGCTGCCCGTGCCACCCACAGCATGGGACGTGCGCTCCATCGAGCGATCGCTTCGGGATAGATCAAGCCAATTCGCTTTGGCACTAGTTCGCCAAAAATCATGGAAACCACACCGATGGAGGCAATGACGATGAGTGTGGCGGCTTCCTTGCTGTAAGGCGCTGCCCACGCCCACTGTGCGAGGCCGCGCTCAAGCAGTACAGTGAAAGCGCTTTCGCCAAATGCGCCCATGGCAAGGGTAATCAACGTGATCCCCGCCTGTACGGTGGACAACAGCCGTGTTGGTTCTGCGCCCAGCGCGAGCGCGGCTTTCGCGCCTTTATCCCCGAGTGTCGCCATATGTTCAAGGCGAACTTTTTTGGCAGAAACCAGAGCGATTTCGCTCATGGCGAACAGGCCATTCAGCAGAATGAGCCCGATGAGTAAGAGTACGTCCAATGAAGGCGTTGGGGAGTAGCTTTGTTGCCGCTACTATACCCGACGCGCCCTCATTTTCCTTCCGCACCGCTCCGTCCATGACTGCACCGATTCTGCAAAGCAAGCTTCCCCGCGTTGGCACTACCGTTTTCTCCGTGATGTCTGCGCTCGCAGCAAAACACGCGGCCATTAACCTCGGCCAGGGATTCCCGGATTTTGATTGCGATCCGCAGCTCGTTAACGCGGTAACTGAAGCGATGCAGCAGGGGCACAATCAGTACCCGCTGATGACCGGTGTCCCGCTGCTGCGCGAGCGCGTAGCGGCGAAAACTGAAGCGCTGCATGGCGTTCGCTACGACGCAGCCACCGAAATCACGATCACCGCAGGGGCGACACAGGGGATTTTGTCGGCAATTCTCGCGGTGGTTCGCCAGGGGGACGAAGTGATCGTCCTTGAGCCCTGTTACGACAGCTATACCCCCAATATCGAACTGGCCGGAGGGGTTGCCGTGCCCGTCAGGCTCACGCCCGGGACGTACGAGCCGGATTTTGATGCGATCTCGGCCGCGGTCAGCTCGCGAACGCGGGCAATCATCGTGAACTCCCCGCACAACCCCAGCGGCCGCGTGTGGACGGCAGAGCATTGGCAGAAACTCGCCGAAATAATCGTGATTCGTGACATTTGGGTGTTGTCCGACGAGGTTTACGAGCACATGGTGTTTGACGGTGTCGCGCACCAAAGTGCAGCATTGAATCCGCTCATCCGGGAACGGGCATTCGTGATTTCTTCATTTGGCAAGACGTTCCATGTCACCGGGTGGAAGATTGGCACCGTGTGCGCACCAACGCCATTGACGGTCGAATTCCGCAAGGTGCATCAATACACAGTTTTCACGGCCAACAGCGCGATGCAACATGGCATTGCGAGCTACCTGTCGGATCCGTTGCCCTACCTCACTTTGCCGGCGTTCTATCAGGCCAAACGAGATCGCTTTGCCTCGGGACTGGAAAATACGCCGCTGCGACTCCTGCCTTGCGAAGGCAGTTACTTTCAGTGTGTGAGTTACGCGGATGTTCCTGAACTCCGTGATTTGAGTGAGCAGGCATGTTGCGAGCGCCTGACAGCCGAGTTTGGCGTCACGCCCATCCCGGTTTCTGCGTTCTATTCATCACCCGCCGAGCAGCAAGTGATCCGGTTCTGCTTCGCCAAGCGCAGCGAGACGCTTGATGCGGCGCTCAGTCGGCTGCAACGCCTTCGGGCTTAGGCGCGGTCTGGACGCGATACACTCTCATTCTTGGTTTGTCGAAGGTTCTGACACTGCAATGGTACGAATGCGCGCTAAACAATTTTCCTGGGGCCTGCGGGCCCTTGTCGTTGCAGGCTTGGGGCTGTCGCTCGTTCTGGGCGGTTGCGGTGGCGGATCAGACTCGTCAACCCCTGCACCCGTGGCTGGAACGCTTATCGCCAGTCCTGCCACGTTCGCGGCATTCGGCGATACGCCGAATACCGTGGCCATCACCGGTGGCGTGGGGCCGTTCACGGTCAGGTCAAGCGACACGACCCTGATCACCGTTGCGCAGCAGGTTGTCGGCGCGGCATTTACTTTTGTTCCCAAGAACGTAAACGTAGCGACACCGGTCACGCTGACCGTTACTGACAACGCGGGCGCGACGTCAGCGGTTGTTGTGACCGTTACCCCGGCGACCATTCCCGCCGGTGTGATTACCGTCACGCCGGCTACTGGCTCGGTTTGCGCCGGTGAGAACAATGCGACGACTTCGGTCGCCACGCTCTGTTCCGCTGAAAACGCGACGGCTTCGGTGACGCTGAAAGATGCCAATGGTGTAGCTATCGCCAATCGTCCGGTACGTTTTGAAGCCCTTACGTTCGGCGCGACCTTTGGTGTGACCGCCAACAGCACTGCGTTTTCAAGGATCGCGACCGTCAGTTCGGATGGCAATGGTGTGGCCACTGTGGCAATGCGAACCGATGTCGAAGTCACTTCAGAAGCAGCGTTTCTGCGGGCGACCGACACCATTAGCACGCATCGTGTGGACTCGTGGATCACAGTGCTTAAGCATGCTGACAACTTGACCGCCCTGAGCGTTTTGCCGACGACCGGTGGTTTGGTCAGCTTCTATTCCGGCGAATGCCCTTCGGTTCGTCGTGAATACGGTATTCAGGGCGGTAAACCGCCCTACGCAGTCACTCTCGCCGCCGGAAGCAGCCTGATTTTGAGTGACGGAGTGACGTCAGCCGCGCCAGGCGCAGGCGTTAGCGTGGCTGCTGCGGGCGGACATTTCACCGTAGAAAATGCGGCATTGGCAACATGTACAACGTCCAGCAACACAGTCACTGTGACCGATTCCATTGGAACGATTGCCAAAGGTACCTACACAATCGGATTGGGCACTGGTAGCCGTGGTACAGCGACTACGGAGCTTGCCGTTACGCCGCCGGGCTTGTCGCTGGTTGCTGACCCTGTAAGCGCGTACTGCACATCCAGCATGGCACGCTACGCAATCAGCGGCGGTACGGCTCCTTATCTGGCCTCGGCGTCAATTCCGCAGATTGCCACGTCTATCAGCGGCGGGACGAATCTCGAAGTGACGTTCGTCTCTGACCGAAAATGGAAACTGCTTAAAGGGCAGAGCGCGACCATTCTGGTCCTGGATAGTGTCGGTAAAGTGGCGGTCGCGACCATTACCTGCACCTAGACTTTTGCCACCGCCGAGCCGAACACTACCGCTTCGGCTCGGTAATGAATCCGATCCTTTTGAGCCCTGCCTGCTGCGCTGCCGCCATGACTTCGGCGACGCGTTCATAGCGCACGGCCTTGTCGCCGCGAATGTGCAGATCGGGCTGCGGATTTTTCGCGGCACTTTCCTTTAGCAATGCGGGCAACGCAGAATCTTCAACGCGCTGCTCATTCCAGAAGTAGGCGCCCGTTGCGTCCACCGTAAGCCGCATGGTCTCGGGCCTTGAATCCTGCGGTTGATTGGTGACTCGCGGCAGATCAATGTTGACCGCGTGCTTCATCACCGGCACCGTGATGATGAATATGATCAGCAGCACCAGCATGACGTCGACCAGCGGCGTCATATTTATCTCGTTCATGACGTCATCAATTTCGTCTTGTGTTCCGAAGGCCATGATCGACCTCTATGCCTTTTTGAGCGGAACGACCGTGGCTGCACTCGAGGCAGGGCGCGGAGCCTGCACGCGGGCACCGGTCACGAAGTGCGCGTGCAGGTCATGTGCGAAGCTTGAGAGCTTGCCGAGGATCGCCTTATTGCCGCGAACCAACGTGTTGTAGCCAAGTACCGCCGGGATCGCGACCGCGAGGCCGAGCGCGGTCATGATCAAAGCCTCGCCAATCGGGCCGGCCACTTTGTCAATCGTCGCCTGACCGCTGGTTCCGATGGACAATAGTGCGTGATAAATACCCCACACCGTACCGAACAGTCCGACGAACGGTGCAGTTGAACCTACTGAGGCGAGGATCGCCAGGCCCGATTGCAGCTTTGCCGTAAATTCGTCGAGCGTGTTTTTCAGGCAGCGCGTGACCCAATCCGACAGATCGAGCGTGTCATGCAATTGCGGCTTGGTATTGCGATGATGCGCGGTGGCTTCACGACCTTCGAGCGCGAGCTGACGCAGTGGGTTATCAAGCGGCGAGCCGAGGGAATCCACGCCCGATGCAAAGTCCTCCGAATGCCAAAACGCGTTGGCGTTTTTCATGATTTTTTTGTAGCGCGTAATCGCCAGCGCCTTGACGATGATCACCATCCAGGTCGCGAGCGACATCGCAAGCAAAAAGATCGCGACGAAGCGCGTAACAAAGTCACCTTGCGCCCACAGATTGAACAGACCGAATTGCGATTCCATTGACATTTACTCCAGAACAAAATTGATGGGGACGTTGAACCACATGGCCTCGGCCACACCTGCGCGACGGCCTGCCACGTAGCGCCACTTCATGACGGTTGTGGCTGCGGATTGATCCAGTCGGTCAAAGCCACTTGATTTGCGAATCTCAGCCTTCTGCGGCATGCCGTCTGCGCCGATCAGCACGCGCATGATCACGCTGCCCTGCTCGTTAAGCCGTTTGCTCATCGGCGGATACGGTGGCTTCGGGTTCTGCAGGTAATCGGCGTCGCTTGACGGCAGCTCAACGCGCGGTGGCGCGGGCGGTGCTGGCGGCGGCGTAACGGGAGCAGGCGGCGCAGGAGCGACGGGTGCCGCGATGGGGAGCAGCGGCTGCGATGGTTCGATCACGCCAACCGGCGTGTTCGGCAAGGGCGTCGGATCATTGACTGCCACCAGTTGCGGTGTCGGAGCGACCGTTGGCGTTTTCTGTTGCGGCTTCGGTGGCGGAGGAGGGGGTGGCGTCGGATCTTCTTTCAGGCGCGGCGGTTCGATGAATTCGGCCAACACCTGTGCAGGCACTACAAGCTCCACGGCGCGACGCAGCAGGCCGGTTTGCAGTAGCCACAGTGCGATTACGTGAAAGGCGACAACGCACAGCGCAACGATCATGTTGCGGCTCAAAACGGGAGCGGGAGGGTCTTCAAAGGCGGACATGTTGCGAATCAATAAATCAGGTGTCAGCCCACATACGCAGGAGGTTGTGATACGTGCCGGTCAGCGCAATCGTCGACGGGTTGTCGCCGTGCGCATTGCGCATGCCGATGATGGTGTTGTCGAGATCGAACAGCAGGCGCCGCTTTTCGTCGTCGCGCACCATGCTCTCGATCCAGAAAAAACAGGCGAGCCGATAGCCACGAGTCACCGGCGTAACCTGGTGCAGCGTGGTACCCGGGTAGATCACCGCGTCGCCCGCTGCAAGCTTGATGCTGCGCGGTCCACCGCTGTCCTGTATGATGAGTTCGCCCCCTTCGTATTCGTCCGGTTCGGCAAAAAAAAGCGTGCACGAAATGTCTGTGCGAATGCGCAATCCACTGTCCGGCGCAAAGCGGATCGAGTTATCAACATGGTCACCAAACGAATTGGTGTCGCCACCGTAGCGATTCACGCGTGGCGGGAATACACGCTTGGGCAGCGTTGCCGAGAAGAAAGTGGGATGACGATCCAGGCCTCGCAAAACGAGACCGCGAATCGCACGCGCAGCGTCACAATCGTGTGGGATCTGTTCGTTGTTCTTGATGCCGGCGGCCTGCTTGCCCGCGCTTTCGCGGCCCGCGGTCCACCGAGCGTCTGCGATGATCGTCCGCGCCTGCGAGAGCTCATCGGCAGTGAGCACGTTTTTTATGGTTAGAAGCATGGCGGCGGCTTTGCTCTTATCGGTTGGTGCCCTCTCCCGAGGCCGGGAGAGGGTGAAGGTCGAAGCAGCACATCACGATGATTGGCGCTTTACATCCGGTTAGAAATTAACGGTCAATGAGAGTTGATAGATGCGTCCCGCACCAGGGATGTAGTGACCGCGGTACAGCGAGTCGGCAAACAGCTTGTTGGTCACGTTGTTCACGTTGGCCTTGAGCTTGTACTGATCGTTGAAAACATACTCGGCCATCAGGTCACCCGTGACGTAGCTCGGGGCTTCCCACGCCGGTGCCGTCACGTCAGCCGGGGCCTGCTTGCTACGGAAATTCAAGCCACCACCGACACGAAGCTTCGGGTTGATTTGATACGTCGTCCACGCGGTACCGCTGTGCTTGGGGCTCAAGCCAGGGCGATCACCGACGCGATTGCCAACCGTGTTGACCGTCGATGCAGCGATATCAACCTTGGCAATCGGCATCCACATGTAGGAAACAAACACTTCCCATGCCGGTGTGAGTTTGCCTGCGAGATCGAGTTCGAAGCCCGCCGTGTGGCGCTTTCCGGACAGCAGCAAACGGGTTGCAGCGGTGTCAGGATCGGTGTTGCGTTCGTTCAATTTGGTTGAGTGGAACAGGGCGACACGCGTGGTGAAACGTTTGTCTGCGCTGTCGAGCTTCGCACCCAATTCGTAGTTGACACTGCTTTCTGGCGGCGTGTTGGCACTCAGTGCGTTGTACGAATAGGTGTCCCCCGAGGTGTTGAACGACGTGCCGTAGGAGAAATGGAAAGAGTGCAAATCACTCGGCTGAAACAGCAGGCCGGCGCGGTAGCTCATTTCCGAGATTTTTTGCCGATACGTAGTTTTGGTGACTGGCGTGACTGCGGTGTTTGGCACCGCATAGGCGTTGTACTTGCCATCCATGTTGTCGTAGCGCAAGCCGCCGACAACCTTCCACATCGGCGCAACTTCAAGCATGTCCTGCGCGTAGATGCCGAACGCCTTGGAGGCGAAATCGTTGGTAGCACGATAGGAGCGGCCGATTTCGTTTACTACCAACCCGTCGTTGGGGGTACCCGCAAGTGTCACGGGCTTGACTGGAGCAATACCGCCCTGAGCTGCGTTCAGCGCACCATAAACGACACGTTCATCGTGCGAATAGTCCACGCCGGCAAGCACGTGGTGCTTCACGCCGAGGCCAACAAACTTGGCGCTCAGATCGCTCTGCACCTGTACTGTGTCGAGGTCCTGAACCTTCAGGTTGGTGCCGCGTGTAAATACGGTGTTCGGCCCGAAGTTGCTCAGGTCCACCGCTGCGCGATTTGTCGTTGGTGTGGTGCCGACGCCAGCGAAACGCACGGTGCCAGCATGCTGATCGCGTTTGTACTCGCCTTTGCGAACCTGTGTCTTGACTTCGCTGTCGGAGTTGAATCGATAGATGTGGCTTACGGTGCCGATGTTCGCCTGACCAGCGTTGTAGTCGCTCGCCATGCCGTAGTAATCGCTGGGATCGAGACCGCTGATAATGGTGTTGGCTGCAGTGGTGTCAGTGGCGCGCGGCTTGATCCACGGCAGGCCGTAGTTCATGCCGTTGTTGTTATCCAGGTGATAAATGCTGGCTTGAAATTCGTTTTGTTCGCCGATGCCGAAGCGGAATGCCGCTGCGATGCCTTGCTTATCGATGCTGCTGCCCGCACCGTTGTTGTCGGCCTTGGTGTGCATGCCGGCAATGCGGAACGCGGAAGCTTCGCCGGTCTTCTGGTTCAGCTCTGCGACCAGGCGACGATACTGATGGTTGCCGACGGTGATGGTGGCGTTCTTCTCGTTAACCAGGCGCGGCACTTTGCTTACCTGATTCACCGCACCACCGGTCGAGCCGCGACCGAACAGCATCGACGCGGATCCGCGCAGCAGTTCAACGCGATCAAAGTTAAAGGTGTCGCGGTCATAAAAGGCCGCGTCACGCATGCCGTCGAGAAAGATGTCGCCGGTGGACGCGAGCGAGAAGCCGCGCAGGCGAATATCCTCTTCCCCGCCCTCCGCTGCCAGGAAGGTCACGCCAGCCGTACTGTGCAGCACTTCTCTAACCGTGTCCATGTTGCGGTCAACGATCAGCTTTTCAGTAACAACGGTGACGGATTGAGGAATGTCGCGCAGCGCCTGATTACCTTTGCCAACTGTTGAGGTTATGGCGCGGATAGCGTCCTTACCTTCTGGCGCTTCGGCTTTTTCCTTGACCACCACTGTCTTGAGAGTTTTCCCCTCAGTCGACGGCTCGGGGGCAGGTGCGCTCGTTGGGGCAGCGGGCGCGGGCGGCGTTTGCGCCCAGGTGTTCATGGATGCGGCGAGCATCACCGCGGCCAGGGGCAGCAGGGCAATGCCGTGAATCGCCGGGGATGCTGTGGTGGGTTTGCCAGTCGCGTGTCGCGCGTTTACGTCTTCGCCAGAAAGGGGAATGTGTGCCAAGAGGGCCTCCAGTCGTCGCCCCACTCGCTTGCAAGCGGGGCAGGTTAAACAACAGGCTGGCTGGCCCAAAAGCTGGGGTTGGCTTGCCGATTCAGAATATGCGTAACTGTATCAGAAATGCGAACGGTTCGCATTACGAATTAAGAGCAAGCTCATTTCTTGGACAGAAATTTTGTAAGAAACATTAAGCCGTCGACGGCAAACGCCGTCGCTCTGGTGGCTACGAGGCGGCCCCAGCCAGCGCGGCTTCGTGCTTTTCTGCTTCCAGCTTCTCGCGTTCGCTCGCACGCTGAAAGCCGGGCCGCACCTTCATGCGCTCAATGTAGGCAAGGCTTGATTCGCCGACGCCTTCAAGTTTGGCGGAGAGCGCCCAGGTCAGACAGTGCGTGGTCAGAATGTCTGCCACAGAGAACGCGTCGCCCGCGATGAAAGGATGCGCTGCAAGTGTTTTTTCTATCGGGCGCAACGCCCGCTGCAATTGCCACACCAGCGTAGGTTCAACAGCTGCCACTCGCTTGTCTTCGGGCAGTGCAAAGCGATGTTGCGCTATGGCCCACAGATGCGGTTCGATCTCGGTCACGACGTAGAAAATCCAGCGAAACACCTCGGCACGCGTGACTCCATCAATTGGCATCAACTGTGCTGCGGGAAATTTTTCAGCTACATACATGACGATTGCTGATGACTCGGTCAGAGTCAAGTCGCCATCGGTGAGGACGGGAATTTTCCCGGCGGGATTCACGGTTTTGAACGCGGCCGACTGGCCTTCGCCTTTCATCATCCAGACGCGCTGATAGTCGTAGGTTGCACCAGCTTCTTCAAGCGCCCATGCGCAGCGCAATGAACGGGAATTGCGGCTTCCGTAGAGTTTCATTGGGTTTCCTCCGTAGGACGCAATCCTATAGCGCCCGGTGATCGTATCGTCTATTGCGCCACTTTTTGTTTAGGCACTACTTCGTTCGCGACTAGTGCTGCCAGAACTATGGCGCCACCTAAAAGCGTGGTGCCCGGTGGCACTTCACCCGCGCCAAGCCACGACCACAGCGGCCCCATCAGAACCTCAAGCAGTCCGAGCAGCGCCACCTCCGGTGCGCTTAAGTGCGCGCTCGCA
>Ga0073899_10002429_pt1 | contig 16809 bp, 11 predicted proteins | sample KloWWTmetaKNB5Ph_FD_88975 | JGI IMG/M metagenome (GOLD analysis project Ga0073899, IMG submission 88975) | Active sludge microbial communities from Klosterneuburg, Austria, studying microevolution and ecology of nitrifiers - Klosterneuburg... | ecosystem: Engineered > WWTP > Aerobic digester >...
CTTGGCGACCCAAGTCAAGGGTGGCGCCGGGATTTTGGCGTCGGCGGGTCGATCGCGATCACCAGGCTGCCGGCGACGACGACGGTGAGCGACTCGCCGCCGAGGCCATAGTGGCTGTGCTGGCCGGTGAGCATCAGCGCGTCGACCCACGGCACCAACGCGACCCGCCCGTTCAACGGAAGCGCCACGCCCAACCGCGCACCGGCCGCGCCGAAGCCGCCGAGCGATGTACTCGAGGAGCCGATCGTGCGGTGACTCGTCTGCCGCAGCCCCGCGCCGGCGTGCCCGCAGGCTTCGAGCGGACCGATCGACACGCAGACCCGCGCCAGTCCGAGCAGGTCGACCACGCTGGTCGTCTCCGAGAAGAAGCCGCCGGGGTTGTCGGTGACGCTGCGCGTCTGCAGGCGCAGGCCGCCACCCGCCCACCACGGGCCGCGCGACCGAAGATACCCGGCCTCGACGACCAGCGCGGTGCCGCCAGCGCCCGCGACCTCGCCGCCGCCGCCGAGTTCGAAGCGCGCGACGGGTCGCCGCACCAGCGGCGCGGGCCGCGCGCCCGGCGCCAGCGCCGGCGGCGGCAGCGCGGCCAGGTGCCCCGCGATCGCGCCGGCCAGCGCGTCGGTCGCGTCGACGCAGGTCGCGCTCGGCGGGAACAGCCGCCGCTCGGCCGGCTCGCCCGGCGCGATCACCGTCAGCTCGACCAGGTAGCCCTCGCGGCTGTCGACGATGCGCGCGATCACCACCACCGCGGCGTCAGGGGCGACCCGCGCCCCCGGCACCCGCGCGTCGAGCTCGTCACGCAGCTGCGCCTCCGAGCACGCCGCCGGCGCGTCGTAGGTCAGCGCGATCGGCGGCGGCGCGCGCTCGGCCTCGCCGGCCGACGCCGGCCCCGCCCACCCGACCACCAGCGCCGCCGCGACCACCCCACTCCACCGTCGTGGCTGCATCGTCGCGCTCATACCACAGGCCGGCGCCGCCGCGTCAGAACCAGAGCAGCCCCGCGGCGTCGAGCCCGTACCCCCGTTGCCACGGCGTGAAGTCACCGATCCCCGCGTCGTAGCCGGTGCGCTGTGCGCCCAAGACGCCGACGCGGACCCCGAAGTGCTCGCCGAGCGGCGCCACTGCCGAGACCCGCGCGCCCAGCGCGAAGCCCCAGTTGGCCTGCCTGAACCCGATGTACGTGGACGTCTGGCGCGACTGCGACCATCGATCGCCACCCAGCCGCACGCAGCCCTCGAGCCAGCGCCAGCTCGCGCAGCCCTGCACGCCGGCGCTGACGTCGGTGCGGTTGATGGCCCATCCGTCGTTGGGCTCGCTCCCTTCGACGATCCGCACGAACGCCGCGACCGTCCGGGCGCCCGCGGTCCCCACCTCGGCCTCCATCGTGAGGTCGCCAAACCCGTCGAACAGCTCGGCCGCGGCGCCGGCGCCCATGGCGATCCGGCCACGCGGGACGAAGCGTCGACCGTCGACCTCCGCCTGGCGGATGGCGGCCCGCGCCGAGACCAGCTCGACGACACGCCGGATCGCGAGATCCATCGCTGCGTCGCACGTGGCGACACGCTCCGGCCGATCGCCCGGCGACTCGTCGCCGTGCACCGCCAGCACGACCTGCCAGGCGTCGCCGTGGGCCGCGATCGCCACCGCGATCGTCACCGGCGCGCGCTCGGCGATCGCCGCGGGCCCCAGCCGCTGCACGACCCCTTCGCGTAGCGCGTCGGCGCCGGGACATCCGGGCGGCGGCTGGTACGCCAGCGCGACCGCCTCGCCTGCCGACGCGGTCGACGCCGTCGTCGTCGTCGCCAACCCGATCGCGACCGCGACCACCCCACTCCAGCGTTGTGGCTGCATCGTCGCGCTGATACTACACAGCGACCGATGCGCGCGCTTCGCTTCACCGGTCGCGGGCTGTGGATCGCGCTCCTGCTCTTGGGCCACGGCCTGGTGTGGTTCGTCGGGTGGCTCGCGCTGCTGCTGAGCTTCCGCGGCAAGGCCGCGCGGCAGGCGTGGTTCGGGCGGCGGCTGGCGGCGCTGCTGATCGGCCTGGGCGCGACCTTCGTCAAGGTCGGCCAGATCATGTCGACCCGCCCCGATCTGTTCCCGCCGCACATCATCGGCGCGCTGACCCGGCTGCAGGACGACGTCGGCGCGTTCGCGTGGCGCCACGTCGAGCGCGCGTTCCGCGAGGACTTCGGCAAGGGCCCCGACGAGCTGTTCGCGCGCTTCGACCGGACGCCGGTGGCGTCGGCCTCGGTGGCGCAGGTGCACAAGGCGGCGCTGGCCGACGGCACCGCGGTGGCGGTCAAGGTGCGCCGCCCGGGGCTGCCCGAGCTGGTCGCGTTCGATCTGACGGTGATGCGGCTGGTCGCGCGGGTGATCGCGCTGATCCCCTCGGCGCGGCTCTTGGCCCCGGTCGAGAGCGTCGACGAGTTCGGCCGCGCGATCCGCGCGCAGATCGACCTGTCGATCGAGGCCGGCAACAACGCGCGGTTCGCCAAGAACTTCGCCAGCGATCCCGACGTCGCGTTCCCACGGCTGCACCTGGCGCTGTGCTCGCCGCGGGTGCTGACGATGGACTTCGTCACCGGCGCCAAGGTGCTCGACGCGCCGCGCGCCCAGGGCGCCGACGCCACCCGGCTGGCCAAGATCGGCTTCCGCACGCTCTTGCAGATGGTGTTCGCCGACGGCTTCGTCCACGCCGACCTGCACCCGGGCAACATCCTGGTCGATCGCGACGCCAAGGTGGTGCTGCTCGATCTCGGCCTGACCGCGGAGCTCGACGAGCGGGCCCGCCGCGCGTTCGCGATGTCGTTCGCCAGCTGGGCCGCCGGCGACGGCAAGACGATGGCCAAGCTGATGGCCGAGTTCTCGCCGTCGGCCAAGGTCCGTGACTACGCGGCCTACGAGGCCGACGTCATCGCGTTCGTCGGGCGCTACCTGGGCAAGGCGCTGGGCGAGGTGCAGGTGTCGACGGTCGCGCTCGACATGATGAACATCCTGCGCACCCACCGGGTGCGGGTGAACGCCACCTACACGATGTGCAACGTCGCGATCGCGGTCACCGAGGGCATCGGCAAGCAGCTCGACCCCGACCTCGACCTGATGCGCGAAGCGCTGCCGTTCTTCGCGACGCTCAAGGCCGCCGGTCGGCTGTAGCGCCGACGCTGTACGATCGTTGCACAGCCGGCGTGCGCGCGCGCGCGCGGTGGCTCGACGCGCCGCGCGGATTCTGCGAGCCATGCCGGGCCGCCGCAGGTTGTGCGCGAACGCCGACGCTGGCGACGGCCGGGCGCGGCGTCCTGCCTCAGGGCCGCGCGCGGCGCCCAGGTTGCAGACCCACGCGGCATGCGCTTGCTCGCTCGCGCGCTGATCGTCGTCACCCTCGCGGTGGCCGCCTGTGGCGGCGGCGCGGGGCAACCCACGGACGCCGCGGTGGCGGACGCCCCTGATCCGGACGCCGCCGTCGACGCGGTGGTGGCGGGCGACGCCGACGTCGACGCCGACGTCGACGCGGACGTCGACGCCGCGATCGAGCCGGCCTGCGAGACCTGTCACGGCGACGCCACGTCCGCGGCGCCACCGCGCGACACCACCGGCGGCGTGAGCCCGCTCCTGCGCGGCGTCGGCGCGCACCGCGCCCACCTGACCACCGACGCCTTCTGGCACCGCGACGTGGCGTGCGGCGACTGCCACGTGGTGCCACCGACCCGCGACTCGCTGGGGCACGTGGACAGCGCGCTGCCGGCCGAGCTGACGTGGAGCCCGCTAGCCAGCGCCGGCGGCGTCACGCCGGCCTTCGACGGCGTGCAGTGTACGACCTACTGCCACGGCGCCAGCCTGCCCGGCGGCACCAACCCGGCGCCGCGGTGGGCCTCGGGCCAGCCCGGTCAGGCCGCGTGCGGCGCCTGCCACGGCCTGCCGCCCGGCCCGCCGCACCCGGCGGCGACCTTCTGCAGCCCGTGCCACCCGTCGGTCGACCTGCGCACGCCGTTCCTCGACGCGACCAACCACATCAACGGCGTCGTCGAGCTGCGCCCGCTGGCGTGCGACTCGTGCCACGGGTCGGCCGGCGATCCATCGCCGCCCACCAGCGTCAGCGGCCAGACGACGACCACCGCCCGCGGCGTCGGCGCCCACCGCAGCCACCTGCGCGCGGCGACCTGGCACGCGCCGGTCGCGTGCGCCGAGTGCCACGCCGTGCCGGCCAGCGTCGGCGCGGTCGGCCACGCCGACACCGCGCTGCCCGCCGAGCTGACGTTCGGCCCGCTGGCGACCGCGGCCGGCGCCGCGCCGACGTTCGACGGCGTGACCTGCCAGGGCGCGTACTGCCACGGCGCCACGCTCGGCGGCGGCAGCGACACCACGCCGACCTGGACCCGGGTCGACGGCACCCAGGCCGCGTGCGGCACGTGCCATGGCCTCCCGCCGGGCGGCAGCCACCCGACGGTGACCGGCGCGGTGCCCGCGGCGTGCAGCGCGTGCCACGGCGCGGTGATCGCCGCCGACGGCAGCTTCGCCGACCCGACCTTGCACCTCGACGGCATCGTCGAGGTGGTCGCCACCAGCTGCGACGCGTGCCACGGCTCGAGCGCCAGCCCGGCGCCGCCGCGCGGCCTGCTGGGCGAGACCGCGACCACCGCGCGCGGGGTCGGCGCCCACACGGCGCACCTGGCGCCGTCGACGTGGCACGCCCCGCTCGCCTGCGAGGAGTGCCACCGCGTGCCTGCGACGCCGACCGCGGTCGGCCACCTCGACTCGCCGCGCCCGGCCGAGCTCACGTTCGGCCCGCTGGCGACCGCCGACGGCGCGACGCCGAGCTTCGACGGCGTCACCTGCCAGGGCGCGTACTGCCACGGCGCGACGCTGGCGCCGGGCGGCGCCGACACCACGCCGACCTGGACCCTGGTCGACGGCAGCCAGGACGCGTGCGGCACCTGCCATGGCCTGCCGCCGAGCGCGCCGCACCCCAGCGTCACCGGCGCGCCGCCGATGTCGTGCGCGCCGTGCCACGGCGCGGTGATCGCCGCCAGCGGCGGCTTCGCCAACCCCGCGCTGCACATCGACGGCGTCGTCGAGGTCACCGCCGCGGCGTGCGACGCGTGCCACGGCAGCGGCGGCGATCCGGCGCCGCCGCGCGACCTCGCCGGCAACCTCGCCACCACCGCCCGCGGCGTCGGCGCGCACCGCAGCCACCTGCGCACCTCGACCTGGCGCGCGCCGATGGCGTGCACCGACTGCCACCTGGTGCCGACGGCGGTCGACAGCCCCGGCCACCGCGACACCGCGCTGCCGGCCGAGCTGGCCTTCGGGCCGCGGGCCCGCGCCGACGGCGCGGCGCCGAGCTTCGGCGGCACGACCTGCGCCGGCGTCTACTGCCACGGCGCGACGCTGCGCCCGGGCGGCACGACCACGACGCCGACCTGGACCCGCGTCGACGGCACCCAGGCCGCGTGCGGCGCGTGCCACGGCCTGCCGCCCGGCGGCGGCCACCCGCCGGTCACCGGCGCGATCCCGGCCGCGTGCAGCGCCTGCCACGACGCGGTGATCGCCCCCGACGGCAGCTTCGCCAACGCCGCGCTGCACGTCGACGGCGTCGTCGAGGTGCGCAGCCTGACCTGCGACTCGTGCCACGGCGGCGCCGGCGATGCGTCGCCGCCCCGCGACGTCGGCGGCAACCTCGCGACCACCGCCCGCGGCGTCGGCGCCCACCGCAGCCACCTGCGCGCCTCGACCTGGCGCGCGCCGATCGCCTGCGCCGAGTGCCACGTGGTCCCGACCAGCGCGCTCGCGGCCGGCCACTTCGACACGCCGCTGCCGGCCGAGCTGCGGTTCGGCGCCACCGCGCGCGCCGACGGCGCCGCCCCGAGCTTCGACGGCGCGCGCTGCACCAGCGCCTACTGCCACGGCGCGACGCTGCTGCCGGGCGGCAGCAACCGCGCGCCGCTGTGGACCACCGTCGACGGCACCCAGGCCGCGTGCGGCACCTGCCACGGCCTGCCGCCGGGCGGGGCGCACCCCCCGGTCGGCGCGCCGGTGCCCCAGGCCTGCGGCATGTGCCACCCGGCGGTGGTGTCGCTGGCCGGCGCCTTCGTCGGGCCGGCGCTGCACGTCGACGGCGTCGTCGAGGTCACCGCGGTCCATCCGAGCGGCTGGGCGACGCCGGCGGCCCACGGCGCGGCGGCCAACGACGGCGGCCTCGCGGCCTGCCAGGCCTGCCACGGCGCCGACCTCCGCGGCGGCATGAGCGCGGTGTCGTGCACCTCGTGCCACGCCGACTGGGAGACCCGCTGCACGTTCTGCCACGGCGGCGTCGACAACGCGTCGGGCGCGCCGCCGGCCGGCGTCGGCGGCGAGCTGACGCGCAGCACCGTCGCGGTCGGCGCCCACACGCTGCACGTCGCCGCCACCGCGATCCACGCGCCGTGGACCTGCGCCCGCTGCCACGTCACGCCGGCGTCGGCGCTGTCGCCCGGCCACATCGACGGCGACGGCCGCGCCGAGGTCCGCTTCGACGCGCTCAACCCGACCGCGACCTACGCGCCGGCGACCGCCGGCTGCGCGGCGATGCACTGCCACGGCGACGGCCGCACCGACGGCGGCGCCGCGACCTGGACCACCGACCCGGTCATCACCTGCGCGTCGTGCCACCACGCGGCGTCGACGCCGACCGCGTCGTTCAACATGTCGGGCGAGCACAGGCTCCACGTGAAGAGCGAGGGCATCGCCTGCCAGGAGTGCCACGCCACGGTGGCGAGCGGGTCGACGACGATCATCGGGCTGCCGCTGCACGTCGACGGCGTCGTGCAGGTGTCCTTGCGCCAGGCCGGGACCTGGACCGCCGCGACCAAGCGCTGCGATCCGGCCTGCCACGGCCTCGAGACCTGGTGACGCGTCAGCGCCGCCGGCGCCGCGCGAGCAGCGCCGCCACCGCGAGCAGCGCCGCGGCGCCGTCCGGGGTCGGTCCGCTGGCGCAGCCGCACGCCGCGCCGCCGCCGGGATCGAGATCGAGGAACGCCTGGCTGGCGTCGGCGATCGCCGCGTCGGCCGCGGCGTCGGGCCGCGCGGCGTCGATCGGCGGCGTGGCGTCGGTGCCGGCGTCGGGCCGCGGCGCGTCGACGCCCGCGTCGGCCGGATCCCACGGGGTGCCGTCGTTGGGCCGGCGTGGCGACGGCGTCTCGACCCGCCAGTCGACCGCGACCACGTCGGTGTTGGCGATCCGCGCCAGCGCCAGGCCGGCCGGCGGCGGGATCGCCGCGGTGGCGTCGTCGGGGCCGAACAGATCGCGCACCGGCGTGGCGATCGCGCCCCAGCGCACGCAGTCGTAGCGGGTCGCCGAGGACACCAGGCACAGCTGGCCGGCGTCGAGCTCGATCGGCGGCACCAGGCCGCCGTCGACCTCGGCGATGCCGAACGCGGCCCGAGCCGCCGGCGTCGCCAGCACCAGGAACGTGCCGGCGGCGACGCAGGTCGCGCTGGCGAACGGCGCGACGTCGCCGACGACCGCGCCGGCGGCGTCGTAGCTGACCACCCGCGTCGACGGAAACACGCAGGCGGCGGCGGTGGCCTCGAGCTCGACGTACCGGGCCGCGGGATCGCCCACGGCGCTGGCGGTCGCGACCTCCGACAGCCGCACGTCGACCAGATCGGCGGCGGCCGGCGCCGCGGCCACCGCCAGGCCGACCAGGCTCACGACCCAGCGCATGGCGCATCGTAGCGCGGAACCCGTCGCCGCCGCCCCGGCGCGACGCCGATGTCGCGCTGCCTTGCGGTGGCCTGGACGCTCCGCCTACGATGGCCGCGGGTTAGGCAACCGCTGCGGCCTGCAGCCAGTCCTAGCTCGAACCAGCCTCGCCGTGACATGGTTGTCACGGTGCCCCGCCCGTGATCGACGTCGGACAGGTCCTCGACAAGTACGAGCTCCTGGCGCGCGTGGGCCAGGGCGGGATGGCGGTCGTCTATCGGGGGATGGATCGCTCGCTCAAGCGCGAGGTCGCGATCAAGGTGCTGCACCGGCACCTCGCCGAGCACGCCGAGGCCCGCGACCGCTTCGAGCGCGAGGCCCACGCGGTGGCCAAGCTGCGCCACGAGAACATCCTCGAGATCTTCGCCTACTCCGGCAAGGAGTCGCCCGAGAGCTACATCGTCACCGAGTTCATCGAGGGCTCGACGCTCAAGCAGTTCGTCACCGATCACCCGCCGCGGTTCGCCGAGTTCGGCGCGATGGTGGTGGCCGAGATCGGGCGCGCGCTGGCCCACGCCCACGGCCACGGCATCCTGCACCGCGACGTCAAGCCCGAGAACGTCATGATCCGCTCCGACGGCGTGGTCAAGCTGACCGACTTCGGCATCTCCCAGATGGTCGATGCGCAGCGCATGACCGTCACCGGCCAGCTGCTGGGCTCGCCGGCGTACATGTCGCCCGAGCACGTGCTGGGCAAGGAGCTCGACTTCCGCACCGACGTCTTCGCGTGCGGCATCGTGCTGTACCAGCTGACCGTCGGCAAGCTGCCGTTCGAGGGCAAGAACCCGCACGAGATCCTGAAGCGCATCGCCGAGTGCCGCTACGCCGATCCGCGCCAGAGCAACCCGCGGGTCGGCGCCGAGCTGGCCAAGATCATCGCCAAGGCGATGGCGCCCGAGCCCGGCAATCGCTACCCGACGATGGCGGCGATGGTGGCCGACCTCGAGGCGTACCTGGCCGGCTCGGGGCTGGGCTCGGCCAAGGACGAGCTGGCCCGCTACTTCGCGGCGCCCGCGGCCTACGAGCTGGCGCTGGGCGCGCGGCTGATCGATCACCTGCTGCGCCGGGCCAAGGCCGAGCTGCCGACCCGCCGCGCCCACGCGCTCGAGCTGCTCGACCGCGTGCTGCAGATCGAGCCCCAGCACGAGGGCGCGCGGGCGCTGCTCGCGTCGATCGAGCGCCAGCACCGCTGGCGGCGCGCCGCGGCGGTGGCCGGGCTGGTGGCGCTGGCCGGCGGCGGCGGCTGGGCGCTGCGGCGGACGGTGCGATCCGGCGGCGCCGCGCCGCCGGCGATCGACGCCGCGCCGGCGATCGACGCCCGCGCGATCGACGCCCGCCCGCCGATCGACGCCCGCCCGCCGATCGACGCCCCGCTCGCCACCGACGCCGCCGTCCTCGACGCCGAGCCGATCGACGCCGCCCCGCTGGCGGTGGTCCCCGATCGCCGCCCCGACGCCCGGACCGCGGCGCCGCCCGACGCCGGCGCCGCCCGCACGTTCACGCTGGCGGTGTCGCCGGCCGACGCCGAGGTCAAGCTGGGCGACGGGCCGTGGCAGCGGTTCGTCGGCGGCCACGCCGATCTGCCGGCGCCCGGCGCGCCGGTGGTGCTGGCGGTGCGGCGCGACGACTGCTGCGAGCCGACCCAGCGCACGATCGGGCCCGACGTCGCCGGCGGCCGGGTCGCGATCGAGCTGGGCTTCTTGCCGGCGCAGATCACGCCGCGCTGCCCGGGCGGCGACGTCCAGGTCGAGATCGACGGCGGCAAGGCCCGCCTCGACAAGCCGACGTTGATCACGTTCGGTGGCGCGCTGACCCAGCGCCAGGTGACGGTGCGCTTCATCGGTGACACCATCAGCACCCAGAAGATCACCGTGCGCTACGCCGAGGCCAAGGACGTGACGTGCGCGCCGTAGCGCTCGTGGCCGGCTGCGCGGTGGCGGCGCTGGTGGCGCGGGCCGACGCCGCGACGCCGGCCGAGGATCTGGCCCGGGCCCGGGCCGGGTTCCGCCAGGGCGACTTCGCCGCGGCGATCCCGCTGCTCAGCTACCTGCTCTACCCGTCGCCGCGGCTGGCCCGCGCCGAGGACCTGCTCGAGGCCCACGTGCTGCTCGGCGTGTGCGCGTTCGAGACCGGCGATCGCGCCACCGCCAGCCGCGAGTTCGAGGAGGCGCTGTACCTCGAGGCCGACCTGACGCTCGACACCGTGCTGTTCTCGGCCGAGGCGGTGCGCTACTTCGAGGAGCAGAAGGCGGCGATCCGCGAGCGCAGCCGGCTCGACGCCGAGCGCCGGCGGATCGCCGAGGAGAACGAGCGCTACAAGCAGCTCTTGGCCTCGATGGTGGTGATCGAGACCCGCCCCTACTACATCAACTTCGTGCCGTTCGGCGCCGGCCAGTTCCAGAACGGCCAGCCGGGCAAGGCCATCGCGTTCGCGGCCAGCCAGGGCGTGACCGGCGCGGTGTCGGCCGGCATCTGGCTGTACCTGGCCGGCACCTACGGCATCAACGGCGTCGTCCCCGACGAGGACAACCAGTTCGTGCGCCGCCTCGAGGCGATCGAGATCGGCGCCGGCGTGGCGTGCCTGGGCCTGATGGCCTGGGGCATCGTCGACTCGCTCCGCCACTACCAGCCGTCGGTGCAGCGCAAGGCCGACGAGTCGCTCTTGCCCCCCGAGCTGCGGCGCAAGCCCGACCCACCGCCCCGGCCGGCGGCCCGCCTCGAGCTGGCGCCGGTGATCACCGGCGACGGCGCCGGCGCCGCGCTGCGCTTCCAGTTCTGAGCCATCGCTCCGAGGACCCATGCCATCGCTCCGCACCACCGCCCCAGGCCGTCCGCCGACGGTGTACCACCTGTACAAGAAGATCACGTCGATCGGCAGCGGCCCCGACAACGACGTCGTGCTGCCCGATCCGCTGATCGGCGACACCTACGCGTCGATCCACTTCGACGGCCAGACCTACACGATCACGACGCTGGCGCGCAAAGCCGAGGTCGTCGTCAACGGCAAGAAGCGCGGCAAGCACAAGCTCAGCCACGACGACAAGCTGGTCATCGGCAGCTGCGAGCTGCGGTTCGCGCTGATCGACGAGGCGCCGCCGGCCGAGGACGAGGCCGCGCAGACCGTCGCCGACCTCGACGCCTACGGCAAGCTCTACGACTTCTCCGAGAAGCTGATGCAGAAGCGCGAGCTGGGCGAGCTGCTCGACACCCTGATGGATCTGGTCATCGAGATCACCAGCGCCGACAAGGGCTTCCTGATCCTGATGGAGGGCGACACCTTCGACGTCAAGATCGCCCGCAACCTGCGCAAGGAGAACATCGCCGACGCGGTCAGCCAGCTGTCGGACTCGATCGTCGCCAAGGTCGTCGCGTCGCGGCGGCCGGTGATCATCTCCGACGCGATGCACGACACCGAGTTCGCCGCGGCCAAGAGCGTCATGCAGCTGCGGCTGTCGAGCGTGATCTGCGTGCCGCTGCTCGATCGCGGCCGGCTGCTCGGCATCATCTACGTCGGCAACGACTCGATCGTCGACCTGTTCCAGGAGGCGACGATGCGGGTGCTGACGGTGTTCGCCGCCCAGGCGTCGCTGATCGTCGCCAACGCGCTCTTGCTCAACGAGCTGCAGGTCGACAACAAGAAGCTGGCCGAGCGGCTCGAGGCGGTACGGTTCGGCGAGATCGTCGGCACCTCGCCGCCGATGCAGGCGGTCTACCGCAAGGTCGAGAAGATCGCGCCGACCGACATCTCGGTCTTGATCACCGGCGAGACCGGCACCGGCAAGGAGCTGATCGCCCGCGAGATCCACACCCGCTCGCCGCGCGCCGGCAAGCCGTTCGTGACCATCAACTGCGGCGCCATCCCCGAGAACCTGCTCGAGAGCGAGCTATTCGGCCACGTCAAGGGCGCGTTCACCGGCGCGGTGGCCAACAAGCTGGGCAAGTTCCAGTCGGCTGACGGCGGCACGCTGTTCCTCGATGAGGTCGGCGAGATGCCGCTCGAGCTGCAGGTCAAGCTCTTGCGCGCGATCCAGGAGCGGGTCGTGGTGCGGGTCGGCGACACCCGCAGCGAGTCGGTCGACATCCGCATCCTGACCGCCACCAACCGCGATCTCGAGAAGGAGATCGCCGGCGGCCGGTTCCGCGAGGACCTCTACTACCGGCTCAACGTCGTCAACCTGCAGCTGCCGCCGCTGCGCGCCCGCGGCGAGGACGTCATCGTGATCGCGCGCTACCTGCTGTCGCGCTACACCCGCGAGTTCGACGCCAAGGTGAAGGGCTTCTCGCCCAACGCCACCGTGGCGATGCGCAAGCACGCCTGGCCCGGCAACATCCGCGAACTCGAGAACCGCATCAAGAAGGCGATCGTGCTGGCGGAGTCGACGGTGATCGGGCCCGACGATCTCGGGCTGTCGGCCGACAACCTGCCGGCGATCCTCACGCTGGCCGAGGCCAAGGACAAGTTCCAGCGCGAGTACATCAACGAGGTGCTGGCGGTGAACAACGGCAACCGCACCAAGACCGCGCGCGATCTCGGCGTCGACCCGCGGACGATCTTCCGCCACCTCGAGAAGGAGGCCGGCGACGGCTACGACGAGGGGATGCCGGAATGAGCCGGCGCGGGCGCACCCTGACATCGATGCCGTACCTGGGGTCCGCCGCGCGCCTGTCGAACGACCGCAACTACCCGCTTTCTCTCGCGAAAGCCATCATGGCGCGCTGCGTGCATGCGTTGGTACGCGTGACCTCCGCCGCCGCCCTCCTGTCGCCGCTCGTGGTGACGGGGTGCGTGATCCCCCCACCGCTGCAGACCGATGGCGCCGACGCGGCGGTCAACCACCCTCCGGCGTTCCGCTCGGTCAAGGACGGCACCGGCGAGGAGCTCGTGCGGCCGGGGCCCCACGTGTTCGCGGTCGGCACCGGCGAGCTGCGCATCACCGCCGAGGACACCGACCCCGGCGACACGCTGTACTACCGGATGTACCTGGACTACGGCCTGGCCGGGCCGACCCAGCTGCGCGCCGACTGCCAGGTCGGGCCCAGCCCGTCCGGCGACACCGCGCGCACCACCACCTGCTCGCTGATCGGCGTGTGCACCGACGACATCGCCGACGGCGCGCCCCACGTCTTCGAGCTGGACCTGATGGACCGGCTGCCGACCAGCACGACGACGCGCCTGTACCGCGACGTCACGCCGCCGGGCGAGATCGTCTCGTACTGGTGGAACATCACCTGCGAGAGGTCGCCGTCGTGAGCCGCCGCGCCCTCGCGCTCGCGCTGACCTCGCTCGCCGCCTGCCTGCCCGGCGTCGACGACGAGGCGCCGATCGTCGAGTGCGATCAGCCCGCCGACTGCAACCAGGCCGCCGGCGAGGTGTGCGAGGTCGGCGTGTGCTGGGGCGATCCGCCGGTCGGCACGTACAGCGCGGTGATCGCGCCGCCGACCGAGCTGCGCGGCACGCTGGTCAAGACCGCGATCCCGGCGCTGTCGATGGAGCCCGACGGCACGCTCGGCGACGGCACCGATCGGGCGCTGACGCTCGACGAGGCCGTGCTGGTGCGCGGCCAGGTGACGATCCCGTGCCCGCCGGTGGCGGTGTGCACCGATCGCCTGGGCCTGGCCGGTCAGCTGCGCTGGTACCGCGACCCCGCCTTCCCCGGCGGGCCGCGGCTGAGCGAGACCGCCGAGGTCGGCGACGACGGCAGCTACCAGGTGGCGCTGGCGCGGCCGACCGCCAGCGCGCCGCGGACCTTCACCGCGGTGTTCACGCCGGCGCTGGTGGTGGCGCCGGGCGCGCTGGTGCCGGCGACGCTGCTGCCGCCGGTGGCGGTCGAGGTCACGCTGACCGCCGAGGAGATCGACGCCGACAGCGGCGCGATCCTCCACGACTTCGGCCTGGACCCGATGACGCAGCGCTGGGTGCGCGGCCGCATCGTCCGGCCGATCGCCGACGGGCCGGTCGCCGGCTGGCGGGTCACCGCCGAGGTGGTGACCAACCCGGTGCTGGGGTCGCGGTCGATGATCTCGACCCTGGCCGTGACCGACGACCTCGGCGAGTTCGACCTGCTGGTGCCGCCGGACACGACGGTGGCCGACGTGCTCGTGCAGCCGCCGCCCGAGGCCGACGCCGACCACCGCCCCGCGGTGCGGCTCCGCGATCAGGTGCTGGGCACGACGATGGCCGACATCGCGATCCCGCTCGTGGGTCAGCCCAAGCTGGCGGTGATCGACGTGCGCGGCGTCGACGGCGCGGGCGCCGCGGTCGCGGTCGACGGCGCCACCGTGGTGGTCCGCCTCGACGAGCCGCTCGCCGGCGGCCGCGAGCTGACGGTCGAGGCCCGCACCCGGACGGTCGCCGGCCGCGCGACCTTGCCGCTGTTCCCGATCCTCGACAGCCTGCCGCTGCGCTACCGCGTCGACATCCTGCCGGCGCCGGGCAGCGAGCTGGCGGCCACCTACGGCGCCGAGCTGGTGCCCGAGGTCGGCCCGCTCGCGCTGGCGTTGCCGCGCCGGGTCGCGCTGGTCGGGCGGGTCCGCGATCACGACGGCCGCAACGTCGCCGGCGCGACCGTCACCGCGACGGTGGCGCAGGCGACCTTGTGCGTGCTGTCGTCGGAGGCGTCGCGGATCGCGCTGTCGCAGGCGCCGATCCAGGTCAGCACCAACGGCAAGGGCGAGTTCACGATGTACGTCGACGGCGATCTCGCCGGCGTCGACCTGACCTACGACGTCACGGTGCGGCCGTCGAGCGGCGATCCCCGCCCCGAGTGGACCTTCGCCGATCGCGATCCCGCGCTCGGCGGCGATCTCGACCTGCCCGACGCCGCCCACGTGCGCGCCCTGATCCTGTCGGCCGATCACGGCCCGGTGGCCCACGCCGCGGTGACGATCTACGAGCAACTCGACGACAGCACCAGCTGCGTGTCGGCGCTGGGCTCGACCGGCGTCGCGGTCGTGCGCGGTCGCGGCGAGGCGGACGAGGTCGGCACCGCCGCGGTGGTGCTGCCACGGCCCGCGCCCACGCGCTGATCCCGGGGGGTATCCTGGTGTCATGCTCCGGATCCTGATCGTCGCGGCGCTGGCGAGCGCCGGCTGCGGTCGGATCGGCTACGATCCGGTCGGCGACGGCGGCGACGGCCTCGCGATCGATCCGCCCCGCGCGACCATCAACCTGTCGTCGGCGCTGCAGCTGACCGCGCGCGGCGGCGCCCCGCCCTACGGGTTCGCGGTGACCGCGGGGGATGGCGAGGTCGACCTCGACGGCACCTTCGTGGCGCCGGCCCGGGTCGGCGCGACGGTCGTGACCGTCGCCGACGCCGCCGGCGCGCTGGCCACCGCGACGATCACCCACCGCGGCGCGCGGCTGTTCGTGCTCGGCGGGCAGGTCGCCGGCGCCGCCATCGACGAGGTGCTGGCGTCCGACGACGGCGTCACCTGGACGCTGGTCGGCCACCTGCCGGCGCCGCGCGACAGCGGCGCCGCGCTGGTGTGGAACGATCGGCTGTACTACCTCGGCGGCATCGACGCCGGCGGCGCGTCCCAGGACAACGTCTGGGCGTCGACCGACGGCGTCGCGTGGACCGTCGTCGGCGCCTTGCCGAACCGCGCCGGCAGCCTCGGCGCCACCGTCCACGGGCGCGCGCTGTGGATCGCGGGCGGCTACGAGGCCGGCAGCTACGATCAGGTCTACCGCTCGACCGACGGCGCCGCGTGGACGCAGGTCGGGCAGCTGCCGACGGCGCGCCACGAGCTGGACCTGCTGAGCACCGGCGGCAGCCTGTTCGCGCTGGGTGGCCACGACGCCGCCGGCTTCTTGACCGACGTGCTGGTGTCGAGCGACGGCGCGACCTGGGCGCGCCACGGGGATCTGACCATCGCCCAGGACTTCGCCTCGGCCGCGTGGCGCGGCCCGTACGTGTTGCGCGGCGGCGGCTTCGGCGTCGCGATCGAGCGCTCGACCGATCTGGCGACGTGGGCGCCGGTCGCGCCGCTGCCGGGCGCGCCGCGCGAGGCGCCGGGCATGATCGACGACGGCACGCGGCTGCTGGTCGTCGGCGGCGGCGCCGCGGTGCTGGCCACCGTCGACGGCGACGCCTGGATGACGATCGGCGCGCTGCCCGACGCCCGGGCCCGGGTCGCCGCGGTCACGTTCACGCCGCGCTGACGGCGCGCGACGGCGCCTACTTCTTCTTGGGCTTGCTGTCCTTGGCGCGCACGAACACCCGCAGCGGCGTGCCCTTGAACCCGTAGCGCTTGCGCAGCTGGTTGCTCAGGAAGCGGCGGTACGCTGGCGAGATGCCGTCGGGCGCGCTGGCCTTGAGCACGAAGGTCGGCGGGCCGACCGCGGCCTGGGTCAGGTAGTAGACTCGCACCGACTTGCCGTGCCAGATCGGCGGCGGCACGGTCTCGCACACCTCGGCGAAGAAGCGGTTGAGCTCGGCGGTGGTGATGCGGCGCTGGTGCTGGATCGCGACCTTGGCCACGGTGTCCATCAGCTTGTCGACGCCGTCGCCGCGCTCGGCCGACACCAGCACCGACGGCGCCCAGGTCAGGAAGTGGAAGTTGTCGGTGGTGGCGGTGCGCACCGCCTCGACCGCGGCGGCGCCGCGCAACAGGTCGCTCTTGTTGAGCGCGACGACGATCGCCTTGCCGGCGGCCTCGGCCGCGCCCAGCAACCGCGCGTCCTGCTCGCTGGGCCCGAGCGCCGCGTCGATCACCAGCACGACGACGTCGGCGCGCTCGATCTGCCCGAGCGCCATCGTCACGGCGAGCTTCTCGACGTCCTCCTCGACCCGGGCCTTGCGGCGGATGCCGGCGGTGTCGACCAGGATGTAGTCCTTGCCGGCGAAGCGGAGCGGGCTGTCGACCGGATCGGTGGTGGTGCCGGGCTGATGGTGGACCAGCGAGCGCTCCTCGCCGAGCAGCCGGTTGCACAAGGACGACTTGCCGGCGTTGGGCTTGCCCAGGAGCGCGATCCGGACCGGGCCAGCGTCGGCGTCGGCGCGGTGCGGCCGGCGGCGCTTCGACGGGCGCGCCGGGGCGTCGGGATCGTCGGGGTCGGCCGCGGCGTC
>Ga0073899_10002430_pt1 | contig 16809 bp, 15 predicted proteins | sample KloWWTmetaKNB5Ph_FD_88975 | JGI IMG/M metagenome (GOLD analysis project Ga0073899, IMG submission 88975) | Active sludge microbial communities from Klosterneuburg, Austria, studying microevolution and ecology of nitrifiers - Klosterneuburg... | ecosystem: Engineered > WWTP > Aerobic digester >...
CGGGTGCCGGGTCAGTCGGGACGAAGGGCGCGTCGAGCACCTCCGCCCTCTGTCTGCGGTAGCGCCGTCAGTGGCCTGCGGACGCGGCGGCGAGCACCAGGGTGAAGGGCGGCTCGGCCCGGATCCGGTCCACGAGCACGGCCATCACGGCGGCCCAGTCGTCGGGGTGACTGACGGCGAGGTCCTCCCAACCGGTCCAGACCAGCGCCGTCGGCACCGTGAGGTCGGTGAGGCAGTCCCACAGCGCGTCGAGGTTTCGGCCGTAGTGAGCGGGGAACTGCAGCGCGGCCGCGACGTGCTCGACGAACTCAGCCCGGTCGTGGGCGTCGAGCCGTCCCACCCTGAATCCCCGCCCGCGCAGGTCGGCGGCGACTCGCGCGGCAGAGACGGGGGTGCGCAGCAGGTCACCGCGCAGCGGCGGGGTCGGGGTCATCGGCGGATCCTCGCGAACGTGGCGTAATGATCGGTCGTCCAGTAGAAGAACTCGCGGCTGCCCCCCACGACGATCCGCACGGGCCCACGGTCGTCCGAGCCGGGCAACACGACGGTGTACTCCCGGTAGTAGCCCGACGCGGCCCTGGGCAGCAGACCCTCGGCGTTCCGGAAGACGGTGCCGTCCTTGTCGAAGTCGTAGGGTCCACCACGGTCGATGGCGTCGAGCACGGTGCGCGCCTGGCGAGGCAGGGTGGCGACCTCGATCCACGCCAGTCCCGACACGGGATCGACGCTCTGCCGCACGGCGGGCGCCGAGGAGCCGGGGCGCACGGCCGGGGTGGCGCTCGTTCGGGAGGGGGCCGGCGCGGTGGTCGTTGCCGAACCGCTCGCCGCGCTCCGGCCGCCGGCGACCCCCGGCCACATGAGCAGGGCCACCGCCAGCAGGGCGAGGCTCACCATCACCGCCGCGACGACGGCACGGGTGCGCGAGCCGCTGCCGGAGGTCGTGCGGGACGGGCCGGGGAACCGTCCGTCGGGCGCCCCCCGGCCGGCCACCGGGGGCACCGAGCGGCGCTGCGGCATCAGGGCTTCAGGCGACCTGTGCCCGTGCCGAACACGTCGAAGGCGTAGTGGCTCAGGGAGGCGTCGTCGAGCCAGGCGCGACGCAGACGATCACCGACGACGGCGATCACCTCGGCGGGTGCCTGCGAACCGAACGCCGCCCTCGTGAGCACCACGCGCCGCGCCCCCGCCTCCAGCACCGGTTCGAGCGTGGTGGCGTCGAGCCCGCCGATGGCGAACCACGGCTTGGACGCGGCGTCGCCGACCGGGAGCCGGCGCGCCGCCAACCGCACGAAGTCCAGCCCCGGGAGCCGGTGCCGCGGCTGGGCCCCGCCCCCCGCGACCGGTCCGACCGTGAGATAGGCAACGGCCGGGTCGGCCAGCGCGGCTTCGAGGCCTGCCTCGTCGTGAGTGGCAACGCCGACCAGCGCGTACTCGTGCTGGGCCGCCTTCGCCGGGCCGGGGGCCGCCAGCGCATCGAGGTGGAGCACGTCGGCTCCGAACGTGCTCGCGACCTCGACCTGCTCCGACACCACGACCAGCCGGTTCAGCTGCAGGGCCACCGAACGCGCGATCCCCAGGGCGTCGAGCAGTCGCTCGGGCGAGAGCCCCGGCTCGCGGACCTGCAGCATGTCGACCCCGGCCGCGAACACGGCGGCGCAGAAGTCGCCGAACGCGCGGCCGCCACCTCTCGTGTCGGTGACGAGCTGCAGGCGCGCCAGGCGAAGGCGGGCATCGAGTCCCATGAGTGCGGTCACAGGGCCAGACTACGCATGGCCGAACCCGGACGGCCGTGCTTCGGCGTGGTGGACCGCCTTCGTCGGCCCCCCTTCCTAGACTGCGAGCGCACGGTTCCCTTCCCCACCGTGATGGAGTCCCTATCGTGAGCGCCCAGACGAGAACGACCGACCGCCTGGTCGGACGCGTCTTCGGTGACCGCTACGAGATCGTGTCGCGGCTGGCCCGCGGGGGCATGGCCACCGTCTACCGGGCCCACGACCGGCGGCTGAACCGCACCGTGGCCATCAAGGTCATGCACGAGGGGATGGGCGACGACGTCGACTTCGCCGCCCAGTTCGACCGCGAGGCCAGGGCCGCGGCCCGGCTGTCCCACCCCAACGTGGTGAGCGTGTTCGACCAGGGCAGGGACGACGGCCGGCCGTTCATCGTGATGGAGTGCGTCGAGGGACGCACTCTTCGCTCGGTGATCAGCCGCGACGCCCCGCTGGCGCCGCTGCGCGCCCTCGAGTACCTGGAGCCCGTCGTCAGAGCGCTCGCGGCCGCTCATGAGGCGGGTCTTGTGCACCGGGACGTGAAGCCCGAGAACGTGCTGATCGCCGAGCGGGGCGTCGTCAAGGTGACGGACTTCGGCCTCGCGAAGGCGATCACCGCCCAGACGGCGACCGCCACCCAGGGCCTCCTGATCGGCACCGTCTCCTACCTCCCACCGGAGCTCGTCACCTCGGGACGGGCCGATGCGAGGTCCGACGTCTACTCCACGGGCATCGTGATGTTCGAGCTGCTCACCGGACGCAAGCCCCATACCGGCGACACGCCCATCACGGTGGCCTACAGCCACGTGCACAACGACGTCCCCGCGCCGTCGTCGGTGTATTCGGATCCGAAGGCGCCGATCCCGCCCTACCTCGACGCCCTCGTCAGGGCGTGCGCCAACCGTGACCCGGCCCGCCGTCCGGCCGACGGCCGCGCCCTGCAGATGCGGGTGGCGCAGGCTCGGCGCGCGCTGGTGGCAGGGATCGCCGACGATCCCGCGCTCACGCGAGCCCTCGGCGGCGGACCGGAGATGGACATGCGTCCGGTCGGCCCGCACCCCCATTCCCCGATCACGTCCGCCACGCCTCGGACTCCCCGGTCCGGCCCGTCGGCCGACACGGCCGTCACCCCCGTGGTACGGACGCCGGCCACCCCGGCGGAGCCGTCCACGACCTGGCGCCACCGGACGGATCCGCAGCGCTTCCGTCCCCGGGCATCGACTCCAGTGTCGCCGGTCGATCTGGAGAACACACTCGACGGGGCCACGTTCGACCCGGCCGCCGTCGAGCGCACGATCACCACCGCGAAGCCGTTGGTACGGCTGTCGCACGCGAAGGTGCACCGCCGGCGGCGTGGCCTGGTGGCGCTGGTGCTGCTGCTCGTCGTCGGCCTGGGGGCCGGTGGCGGGTCGTGGTACTGGTTGTCGGAGGGGCGGTGGAGCGACACCCCGGCGCTCGTCGGCCTCACCGAGCAGGACGCGCGCGCGAGCGCAGCCCAGGCGGTGCTCGGCGTCGAGGTGTCGAAGGAGTACTCCGAGACCGTGGCCGCGGGCCGCGTCATCCGCTCCGACCCCGCCCCCGGCCAGCGCATCCTCACCGACGGCACCGTGAGACTGTGGATCTCGCTGGGGCCGGAGCGCTTCGACGTTCCGGTTCTGGTGGGGCTGTCGCGCGCCGACGCCGCCGCCGCGCTGCAGAAGGCCACGCTCACCCTCGGTGGGGTGACCGAGGCCTATGACGAGCAGGCGGCCCCGGGTGCCGTCGTCTCCGCCGCGCTCGCGCCCGGCACCAAGGTCAAGCGGGGAACTGCGGTCGACGTGGTGGTGTCGAAGGGTCCGGCACCCATTCCCATCACCAGCTGGGTGGGCAAGCCGACCGCCGAGGCCAAGGCCGCCCTCGAGACTCTGGGCTTCGTCGTCACCATCACCGAGGAGAACTCCAAGACCGTGCCCCAGGGTGCCGTGATCGCCCAGAACCCGGCGCAGGGCGAAGGACGCAAGGGGGGGTCGATCGCCCTGGTCTCCTCCAAGGGGCCCGTGATGGTGCCGGTGCCCAACGTGCGCGGCAAGTCGAAGGACGCCGCCGTGGCCGCCCTCAAGGACGCCGGCTTCGTGGTGACCATCAAGACGCTCGTGGGCGGCGGCATCGCCTTCGGCATCGCCTACGGCACCGAACCCGCCGCCGGGGCGAGCGCTGCCGAAGGATCGACCGTCACCGTGCTGGTGGGGTAGCCCGGATCATGGTGGACGAACGCTTTCTCAGGGAGCTCGCCGGGCTCGGCTGGACCTATGTGGAGGACCCGGCCCCCGACGCCGTGATCGGTCTGAACTGCCCCCCCTTCGGCCAGGGCTACAGCCGCCGGGTGCTCGACCAGATCGTGGGGGCGACCAGGCTGGGCGTCCCCTTCCAGGCGGTGCGCTACGAGACCGACACCCACCGGGAGTACGGCCGCATCGTCACCCTGCGGCTCGACCACGCGATGCCGGCCCTCTTCGTGTCGCTGCCGGATCATCCCCGCAGCGGCATCGCCGGGCTGCGGATCCCCAACCGTGCGGGACTCCTGGTGGTCTGCGACGATCCCGGCTTCGCCGAGGCGGTGCTGGAGGTGGTGCAGCCCGCGCTCGTCCGGTGGGCGAGGCAGTACCCCATCAACCTTTCCATCGACGGTGACTCGCTGGTCTCCGTCGGTGCCCCCGTGCCCCCCGACCAGCTGCTGGCGTACGTGGAGGCGCTCGACGACATCGCCGCCGCCCTCAGCGCGGCGCCGAGCCTCGACCACTTCTCCGCGACGAAGCCGGCGACCCTGTCGTTCTACCAGCGGCCCGCGTGGGTCTACCGGCCACGGGACGACTCGATCATGGCGGGCGCCCAGATCTCGCAAGCCGGCTTCGACCATCAGGCCGTCGACGTGGTCGACATCCCCGAGCGGGGACTCTGGTTCACGGGGTTCACGCACCGCTACAAGACACGTCACAGCTCGGGCAAGTCGTCCTCGGTGCAGCAGCACGCCGTGCCGGTGGGCCAGATGCTGCTGCCGTTCGGCTTCCCCGTGTTCGCGAACCAGTGGAACGGCTACGGCGACCCGCTGGCCTTCTTCGGCCCGGGCTTCGACGACTACGCCTTCGCGTCACCGGACCCGGTCGTCGCCACCACCATCGTCGAGAGCATGCGCGACTTCCTGTCGACCGCCGACCTGCCCGCCTTCGCCATCACCGGCGACCGGGTGCACGTGCGGCCACGTGCCGCGCAGCCCGACGAGTTCGAGCGCCTCGCGTGGATGTTCGCGGAGTTCTTCTCCTACGTGCCGGCCGTGATCTGGCGCGATCTGGGCCGGGCCGGCAGCCCCGTTCCCCGCTCGCTGCGCTGAGCAGGCCGCGGCGCCATCCCGCCGCTGCGCGCCACGCCGTGAGGCCATGTGCCGGACGTCCGCGTGGTGGGCTCCGGCCGAGCCCCTGAGCCTTCGGCAGGCCCAGGGGCTCGGAGCCGTTCGCTACTCCCCCGGCTGCCGGACGCCGATGGTGAGCAGCAGGTTGGCGAAGAGCCGCTGGTCACCGGTCGCGATCACGCAACACAGGTCGTCGGACTTGGCGAGCTCGTAGAAGTCCCACCGCATCACTCTCGTGAACGGCACGTCCGGCAGGAGGGCCCGGAAGTCGTCGTGCGCGGGGATCTCGATCTGCTCGGCGTCCGGCGCCGGTCCCATCACCGCGGCGGCCTCGATCGGGATGGTGCGCTTGAGCACGTCCAGCACGTGGTTCACCGTCAAGAGGCCGGGGGCCAGGTTGAGGGCGATGCGCTCGGCCCGCTTCGACACCCACACGCCGTGGGGGTAGTTCGAGTCGGCGAGCAGGATCGTGGCGCCGTGGCCGGCGGCGCCGAGCACCCGGAGGAGTTCCGGATGCAGCATCGGTCCGTACAGCATCACAGGCCCTGGAGCACGTCGCCGCACAGGTGGACCCGAAGCCCCATCGCCTCGAACATCGCCGCCTTGGCGACGAGGGCCTTGTCGGCGGCGTCGGCGTCCGGCGCATACACCACGTTGAGGTGGTTGGCCTTGTGGCGGGCCATCAGCTGGTCGCGCGACACACCGTGCAGGACGCCGTTCATGATCGGCCACTCCTTGTTGGTCGAGTCGAGCCTGCGCTGCACCTCCTCGGGGGGCATCTCGATGCACGTGCCCCGGCCGAGGTCGACGTGCAGGGCGCCGCCCTCGAGGAAGACTCGCGACCAGACGAACTCGCCGGGCTTCGACACCCCCGACAGCGTGCCGCCCCCCAGCGGGAAGAAGTAGTACGACTGCCGGTAGCTGTGGGCGCGGTCGTAGCCGCCGAGGTGCGACGCGGGGACCGAGCCGGAGATCTCCAGGACCCAGACGAACTGGCCCTCCCAGTCGTCGCCCCAGCGGACGTCGTGGAGGGTCGTGGACGGGTCGAGGCCCATCGCGGTCCACACCCGGTTCGTCACGAGCGCGTCGACCGCGACGCCCTCGTCCACCTCGTTGAAGTGCGGGAGGGCCTTCCCCTCGAACAACACCCGCGAGCCGTCCCGAGACAGCACGGGGGGACGGTCGGGGTCGTTCAGCAGTCCCTCCGCCAGGTCGGAAGCGGGCACGACGTCCTTGAGACCCTGCTGGTACTGGATCCCGACCGCGTCGGCGCCGAAGTCGTCGGCGATCCGCAGAGCGGCGGCGTACATCTTGAACTGCCACGTGAGCTGCTCGTCGGTGAGGCACTCCTTCCAGTCGCCCTCGTTGTCGACGTGGAAGGTCATCCCGCGGGCGTCCAGCCAGGCGCGGATCGCGGCCGCCTCGTCGTCGCCGACCTTGAGCATCTCGGCGTAGAGGGCCGACTGCGACAGGCGCTCCTTGTAGATGCCGGTCGGGTTGAGCAGCTCGTCGTCGAAGATCGCGTTGTACATGCCCATGCAGCCCTCGTCGAAGACCGCGAGAATGCCCTTGTCGTTGCGCAGCTGCGCAGCCAGCGCGACGCCGAGGTCGCGCTCGGGGGAGTCGGGCAGCGCAGGCAGGTCACGCACGTGGGAGATGTCGTGGGTGATCTCGCCCACCTCGAGCCACGTCTTGAGCTGGTCCTTCGCCCAGTCGTCGGTGAAGTCCTTGCTCCACAGGGCCGAGTGCTTGATCCCGGCCTTCGTCATGGAACCCGTGAGGTTGAGCAGGCCCACGAGTCCGGGGAAGTCGCCGGCGAAGTTGGCCACCACCAGGATCGGGCCCTGGTGATCGCGCAGGCCGGCCAGCACGTGGTGCGAGTACTGCCAGACCGCCTCCACGACCACCAGCGGGGCGTCCAGCGGGATCGTCGCGAACACGTCCATGCCCTTGCGCTGGTTGTCGATGAACCCGTGACCGGTGACCGGGTCCACGCCGTGGGCCCGCTTCACCTGCCAGCCGAGCTCCCCGACGGCGGCCGCGAACTGCGCCTCGACCTGCTGCTGCATGCTCCAGGTCTTCAGGTTCGTCGTGAGCCGCAGGTCGCCGCTCGCCACGGTGTAGACGGTCCTCGGCTCGGCTGCGGGGCGCTGCCTCGGCGTGGGGATCGCGTAGGTGGTCATCTCTGGTTCTCCTCTTCCATGATGGGGAATGTGGTGGTGAAGGTCTCTTGGTCGTCTGTCACGACGGTGGGCAGCACCTCGCGCCGACCGGGTCCGTCGTAGCCGGCGATGCGCTCGATGAGCATCTCGGCCGACCGGCTGCCCAGCTCGCGGGCGGGCAGGTGCGTGACGATCATGCCGCGGGGCACGTACAGTCGGGCGGCGAGTTCGCCGAGCGACACGACGCCGATCTCGTGAGGGCCGGACCCTCGTCCGACCAGGTCGCGCACCACCCCGACGGCCAGTCGGTTGTTGGCGGCGAACACGGCGTCGACGGGCTCGGGCAGCGCCAGCAGCGCGCGCAGCCCCTCCTCCCCCGTCTCGATCGTGTACGGGCCCCGATGCAGCAGCTCGGGGGCCGGCTCGGCTCCGGTCTCGGCCAGCACGGCGGCACGCCACCCCGCCACGCGCAGGTCGGCGGTCATGACGCCCTCGGGTCCGGAGATGCAGCCGATGCGCCGAAAGCCGGCCCGGACGAGTTCCTCGGTCGCGGAGCGGCCCCCCGCCAGGTTGTCGACCACGACGGTGTCCACGTCGAAACGCGGAGCGTCGCGGTCGACGCAGACGACCGGGACACCACGGCCGATCGCCACCGACAGATCGGTGCCGGGTCCGGTGGGCGCCACGATCAGGCCCGCGACGGGGTCGGAGACGGCGACCCTGATGAACTCCGCCTCGAGCTCGGGCTCGTCGTCGGTGTTGCAGAGCATCACCCACAGGCCGGCCGCCCGGGCGACGTCGGTCACCGCGCGCACCATGGTGGTGAAGAAGGGGTTCTCCACGTCGGGCACGAGCATCGCGACGATCTCCGACGACTGGGTCCGCAGCCTGCGGGCGTTGCGGTTGGGGACGAAGCCCAGCTCGGCAGCCGCCGCGCGCACGGCCGCCACCCGCTCCGGAGAGACGGTCGTGCCGTTGAACACACGCGACACCGTGGCCGGGGACACCCCCGCGCGCGCTGCGACGTCGTAGATGGTGGTCATCCCGACGTCCCGAACCATGGCTCCATCGCCAGGTAGGCCGCGACGAAGCGTTCTAGATGCTCCCGGTAGGCGTCGGCACGACTCGTGGGCAGGAACTCGGCGTCGACGTCGGACAGCTCCGGAGCCCGGCCGAAGTCCAGCGCTCCCAGGCCGGCGAGGCCGGTGATGGCCACACCGAGGCTGGTCGCCCCGGCGGTGACCGAGCGGCGGCGGACCGGGCGGCCCCAGATGTCGGCCAGCAGAGCGAGCCACCCGTCACTGTCCGAGCCGCCGCCGACCACGTCGACCGGCTCGTCGTGCCCTACCAGGGGCTCCATGCACAGGGCAAGGCCGAAGCCGACACCCTCGAGCACCGCTCGCACCAGTTCGGGGCGTCCGTGGCCCCTGCGCAGGCCGGCCATGACTCCCGACGCGTGCGGGTTCCACCAGGGCGACCGCTCGCCCGTCAGGTAGGGCAGGAAGAAGAGTCCCGTGTCGGCGGCCCGGGTCGAGAGCCCCTCGTCGACCAGGTCTCCGATGGCCATGCCGGGAGCGATGCCGCCCCGGAGCCACTCCAGCGTTCCCGCCCCCGCCTGGGTCGTGGCGGTGGGGACGAAGAGGCCGGGGACCACGTGGGACAGGGTGAACGAGCGGCGCAGCGGGTCCAGCACCGGGGCCGTGGTGGTGCGCGAGTACCAGGCGGAGGTGCCGAGGCAGACGTAACCGGGTTGACCCGGGACGACGCAGCCGGCCCCGGCCGCGGCCATCGGGCCGTCGCCGCCGCCGGCCACCACCACCGTCGACGTGGTGAGGCCGAGTTCGGCCGCAGCGGCTCGCGTGAGCGGCCCGAGGATGCTGGTGCTCGGCACGACGAGGGGCAACAGTCGCGACTCGATGCCGGACGCGGTGACCAGCTCGTCGGACCACGACCCTTCGCGGAGGTCGTAGGCAGCCGTCGACGAGGCGTCGGTGACGTCGGTGGCGATGATGCCGGTGAGGCGGGCGTTGACCACGTCCTTGTGGCCGACGGCGCGGTAGGTGCGGGCGACGACGTCGGGCTCGTGTTCGGTGAGCCACATGAGCTTGGGGAGGGTGTAGGTGGCGGCCAGCCGGTTGCCCGTGACGGTGTAGCCGTGGTCGTCGCCCACGTCGGCGCGCAGCCGATCGGCCTGGGCCGCGGCTCGCTGGTCCGACCAGATCATGGCGGGCCGGAGCACCGTACCGGCCGCGTCGAGACAGACGACGGCCATCATGGTGCCGCCGACGCAGATGCCGGTGACGGCGGTCGGGGCGGTGCCGCTGGCCGCCAGCAGCCGCCGGGTTCCGGACACGACGGCACGCCACCAGTGCTCCGGGTCCTGCTCGCTCCGGGTGGCGGGACCGTAGGCGGTCGGATAGGACTCGGTGACCGAGGTGACGAGCGTGCCGTCGAGGTCGTAGAGGGAGGCCTTGTCACCGGAGGTGCCCAGGTCGTGGGCGATCAGCACGGCAGCTCCTCGGCAGAGGGGTGGTGCGCCGGGCCCGCGAGGGCCCGGCGCAGCCATGGTCACTGGTACAGGACGGCCTGGATCTTCGGGTCGTTGATGTTGGTCTTGTCGTACCAGTAGAAGCCGGTGTCGATGACCTTCTCGAGCGGCTGCTTGTTGATCGCCTTGACCGCGGCCTTGACGACCTCCTCGCCCATGCCGACCGGGTTCTGGGTGATGGCGCCGGCCATCAGCCCGGAGTTGATCGCGTCGATCTGTGCCTTGCCGGAGTCGAACCCGACGATCTGCAGGCCGGTCTTCTTCGACTCCTGGACGCCCTTGATCACGCCGATGGCCGAGCCCTCGTTGGAGCCGAAGATGCCCTTGAGATCAGGGTTGGCGGCGATGATGGACTTCGCGATGTCGGCCGACTTGGCCTGGTCGCCGCCGCCGTACTGCGGTGCGAGCACCTTGACGGCCGGGCAGTTGGCCTTCATGCCCTCGAGGAAGCCGTCGCGACGGTCGGTACCGGACTTCGACACCTGGTCGTGAACGACGAGGCCGACGGTGCCGGCGCTCCCGACGAGCTTGCACATCTGCTTCGCGGCCTCGGCGGCCGCCTTCTTGTTGTCGGTCGACGCCGTGGTCAGCGGGATGTCGGAGTCGACGCCCGAGTCGAACGCGATGACGGGGATGTTGGCCGTCTTGATCTGGGTCAGGGTGCTGGCCGCGGCCTTGCTGTCGAGAGCGGCGAAGCCGATGGCGTCGGGCTTCTTGGCCAGCGCGTTGCGCAGCATGTTCATCTGCGACTCGACCTCGGACTCGCTCGCCGGACCCTCGAAGGTGACCTTGACGCCCTGCTTGGCGGCCTCCTGCTCGGCGCCCTTCTTGACGGCCTGCCAGAACTGGTGCTGGAAGCCCTTGGAGACGATGGCGACGTACTTCTGGCCACCCGCCGACGCAGCTGCCGACCCGCCGGACGCCCCGGGCGTGGCGGTGGTGCTGGACGAGCAGGCCGCGGCGAGAGACACGCTCGTCGCCAGCGCCAGTGCCGCGACGGTCCTCGCGAACCTCTTCATGTTGTTCCTTTCCTTGGTGGGAGTTGCCGGGCGAGGCCGCATCAGTGGACGGCTTCGCGCCGAGTACGGAGCTGGTCGGCGTAGACCGCCAGCAGGATGACGATGCCGAGGATGACGTTCTGCCATTCCTGCGGCACGGAGTTGAGCTGCAGGCCGTTGTTGAGCACGGCGATGATGAGGGCACCGATCACGGTGCCGACGATCGAACCCTTGCCACCGGAGAGGCTGGTGCCCCCGATGACGACGGCCGCGATGGCCTGGAGTTCGTAGCCCGCGCCGGTGGCCGGCTGGGCCGAGCCGAGCCGGGCCGAGATCATCACGCCGGCCAGCCCCGTGAACATGCCCGCGACGGCGTAGACGATGATGAGCCACTTGCGCACGTTGATGCCCGAGAGCTTCGTGGCCTCTTCGTTGCTGCCGATCGACAGGGCGTAGCGCCCCAGCAGGGTGCGGCTCAGCAGCACGGCGGCGATGACGGCCGCCAGGGCGTAGACGATGACCGCGTTCGGGAAGCTGGGGATCAGGTTGCCGCCGGACAGGTCCGAGTAGGAGGGGTGGTCCGAGAAGTAGATCGGGGCGCTCTTCGACACGACGAGGGCAAGCCCCTGGCAGACCAGCATCATGGCCAGCGTGGCGATGAACGGCGGCAGGCCGAGGAACGTGACATTGGCACCGTTCACGAACCCGAGCAGCCCGCCGAACAGCACGGCCAGCACCACACCCAGCGGTACGGGGATGCCCCACGTGACGATGAAGGTGGCCGACATCACGGCGCTCAACGCCATGCCGGTGCCGCAGGAGAGGTCGATGCCCCCGGTGATGATCACCATCGTGGCGCCGAGGCTCAGCAGCCCCACCACCACGGTGGAGAAGAGGATCGTCGTGAAGTTGTCGTAGGTGGCGAACACGGCCGGGTTCATGACGGCGAACACGATGACGATCGCCACGAGGCCGGCGACGGCCAGCAGCTGTTGCACGCGCTGGCGCCACGCGGCGGCAGCGGTCGCGGTGGGAGCGACGGGATCGGCGACGGCGACGGCGCCTCGGGTGGCCTGGCCGGGGTTGTCGGCGCGGGTGGGGTCGGTCATGTCAGCCTGCCTTCGCGGTGGTGGCGGGTGGGGGGACGTCATCGGCGTGACGGGTGGTGGCGAGGGCCATGATCGACTCCTGGGTGGCCGCCTCGGCCGGCAGCACCCCGGTGACCCTGCCCTCGCTCATGACGAGGACGCGGTGCGAGAGCCGCAGCACTTCGGGCAGTTCGGAGCTGATCATGATGATGGATTTGCCCTGGGCGGCGAGAGCGTTCAGGAGCTGGTAGATCTCCTCCTTCGCGCCCACGTCGATGCCTCGCGTGGGCTCGTCGAAGATGAGCACGTCGCAGTCCTTGACGAGCCAGCGTCCGATGATGACCTTCTGCTGGTTGCCGCCCGAGAGGTTCTTGGTGAGCTGCCCGATGCTGGGGGTCTTGATGCGCAGCGCCACCCGCTGGGCCTCGGTGGCCACCCGGACCTTGGCGTCGTTCACGAAGCCGGCCGTCGAGAAGCGGTCGGACAGCGACGAGATCGCGGTGTTCGAGGCCACGGAATGGGCCAGCATCAGCCCGTAGCGCTTCCGGTCCTCCGACAGGTAGCCGATGCCACGAGCGGCGGCGTCGGCCGGGTTGTGGATGGTGAGCGGCTTGCCGCGAAGGGTGACGGTGCCGGTCACCGACGGATCGGCACCCACGATCGCGCGGGCCACCTCCGTACGGCCGGCGCCCATGAGCCCCGCGAAGCCGAGGATCTCTCCGGCGTAGAGGTCGAAGGAGACGTTCTTCAGCAGCGACTTGGTGGACAGGTTGCTGACGCTGAGCAGCACCTCCCGGTCGCTGCGGACGTTCTCCGGCGCGGCCTCGGTGTTGATGGCACGGCCGACCATGCGCGCGATCACCTGGTCCATCGTGGTGGTCGCCGTGTCGAGGGTGTCGATGTACTGGCCGTCGCGGATCACCTGGATGCGCTGCGTGATGCGCTTGAGCTCGTTCATGCGGTGGGAGATGTAGACCACGCCGGTCTCCGGGGTGACGAAGCGCCGGATCAGCTCGTGCAGCGTGTCGACCTCGGCGTCGTTCAGCGCGGCGGTCGGCTCGTCCATGATGAGCACCTTGGCGTTGTAGGACAGTGCCTTGGCGATCTCGACCATCTGCTGCTTGGCGACCGACAGCGAGGCCACCACGCTCGTCGCCCGCAGGGGCAGCCCCAGCTTGTCGAGCAGGTCCTGCGTGACCCGCTCCAGCGCCTTGGGCTGGGTGAAGAAGCCGCCGGCGAGCGGCTCGCGGCCGATGAAGATGTTCTCGGCCACCGTCAGGTGCGGCATCAGGTTGAACTCCTGATGGATGATCGCCAGGCCCTTGGCCTGCGCCTCCTTGGGGCTCTTCACGTTCAGCGGCTCGCCGTTGAGCCAGAACTGGCCCGACTCCATCGGGTAGATGCCCGTGAGCAGCTTCATGAGGGTGGACTTGCCGGCGCCGTTCTCACCGACCAGCGCGAGGACCTCGCCCTTGCGCAGGTCGAGGCGCATGTCGCTCAGTGCCTTCACCCCGGGGAAGGACTTGGAGACGCCCTCGGCCTGCAGCAACAGTGACGGATCGTGCAGGTGACCCACGTCGGACGTCATGTCAGGTCTCTCGTTGAACCAGGCATCGTTGCCCCTCTCGCTGTCGCGAAATCGATTTCACGAGGATCGTAGGGCGTGCTTCGCGAGGTGTCAACCGCTTCTTGCCGCGCGTTCACGGTTTCGTGGCGAACCGCCCCGGGAGCAGGGGACCCGGCTCGGCCACCGCCCCTGACGGGCGGGCGGACGACGCCCCGCCGGCCCCCGCCGGCCCCCGCCGCAGCGGCCTACCCGGCGTGCAGCACGACCGGCTCCACGGTGCCGCGCCGGCGTGCCTGTTCGGCCGCGAACACCATCAGATGGCTCTCCAGGCTCTGATCGGCGCCCGAGGAGACCAGCTGCTGATCGCCTTGTCGCACCGCGTTCAGCATCGCGACCACGAGGCCCTCGTCGCCTCCCCCGTGCCCGGACGCCAGGGCTCCGTCGCCGATCGGCTCGGTGTCGATCACCCGACGTTCGAGCGTGCGGAAGTCGTCGACGGTGATGGTGCGGGAGTCGGTGGTCAGTTCGCCGTGACTGCCGAAGATGCGGGTCTGCCGGCCCCGCATGGTCGTGAAGGCCACCATGGTGAAGGACGCCGTCACCCCGCCCTCGAACTCCAGCTGCACCACCTGGTGGTCGACCACGTCGTTGTCGCACGCGTAGACGCAACGCCCGTACGGCCCCTCGCGCAGAGCGGTCAGGACTCCGCGTTCGGTGGGGTCGTCGGTGATCACCGACACCGGCCACTCGATCGCCCCGCGCTCGAGGGCCGTGAGGTAGATCCGCCTGGCCGAGTAGGGACAGGCGGTCTCGATGTGGGCCGGGCAGTCGAGGCAGCGGTCGGCGGCCCCCGGGGGCTGGTGCTCCCGGGTGAAGTGCACGAGCGACCCGAAGCTCGCGACCCGCCGGCAGGGGCTGCCGACCACGTGGCGAAGCCAGTCGAGGTCGTGGCACGACTTGGCCAGGAGCATGGGGCTCGACGCTGCCTCGTTGCCCCAGTTGCCACGCACGAAGCTGTGGGCGTCGTGCCACCAGCCCACCGGCTCGAGGTGTTCGATCGACACGATGTCGCCGACCGCCCCCTCCTCCAGCAGCCGCATCAGGGCTTTCGTGTGGGGGGTGTAGCGAAGCACGTGGCAGACCCCGAAGATCACGCCCGTGCGCTTGACCGCTGCCACGACCGTGCGGGTCTCGGCTTCCGTCGGCGCGATCGGCTTCTCCAGGAGGAGGTGATAGCCGGCCTCGGCGCAAGCGATGGCCGGACGGACGTGGTGGGCGTCCTGCGTCGCGACGATCGCGAGGTCGGCGAAACGCGGGAGGGCGAGGGCCTGCTGCCAGGTCTCGAACACCCGGTCGGCGGGCAACCCGAAACGGTGGGCGAACCGCTCGCGTCTCACCGCGTTGGGCTCGGCGACCGCCACCACGCGACCCAGGTCGGGATGAGCTGCGATCAGCTCGCTGTAGCCGGCACCTCTGGCGCCCGCCCCCACGACCAGGACGTCGACCGGGCGCCCGCCCGTCCCCGGACCCCCCGTTCGGTCAGACATCCCAGGGGATCCCGTCGCGGAGGTCCCGCAGTTCCATCCGGCACATCTCCCCGAGCCTGCCGAAGGCCAGGTGCCAGCCCCGTTCGCTGAGCAGGCCGTCGTGCACGAGGAACCCGCGCGGGGCACCCACGGCCCGGCCGAAGTCGATGTGCTCCTTCATGGCGGCCCAGGGACCGTGCGCGGGCAGGCAGAGCACGTCGATGCCGGACGGCACCGCGGCCAGCGAGTCACCCGGCTGGAACAGGGTCGGCTCGCCCTCGGCGCGAACGACGAGTCCCACGTTCCCCACCTGCGGGATGTCGCGATGGATCACCGCGTGCAGGCCGCCCACCGCCGCGACGGTCACGCCGCCGAGGTCGATGGACTCGTCGGCCGCGATGCCGCGAGCCCGGGGCAGGTCGTAGGCCCCGAGCACCTGCGGCTCGACCCACAGCTGCGCGTGCGGGTTGGCCGCCAGCAGGGCAGGCAGGTGAGCCACGTCGATGTGGTCGGGGTGCTGGTGGGTGACCACCACGGCGTCGAGATCGGTCAGGCCGTGCCACGCGCCGGAGAAGTTGCCAGGATCGAGCAGCAGGCGCCGCCCGGCGGTCTCCACGAGCACGGCCGAGTGCCCCAGATGGGTGATACGCATGACTTCACCCTGCCACGAGCGAGCACCGGGCGTGCGGCTGGCGAGCCGTGGCCCCGGGAACTCAGCCCGTGAGAACCTCCCCGACGACGGCCCCCGCCTCCCGGCACTCGTCGAGCGTCACGTCGAGATGCGTCACCGCCCGCACGAGCCTCGGCCCGACGGCCGAGAGAGCCACACCGCGGCTCCTCGCCGCCGCGACCACCTCGGTCGGACTCCGGTCGCCCGTGGCCAGCACCACGATATTGGTCGGCGCGTCGGCCAGGACGCCCGTACGCTCTGCCACCGATTCGGCGAAAGCCCTGGCCGCAGCGTGATCGTCGGCGAGCCGCGCCACGTGATGCTCGAGGGCGTAGAGGCCCGCGGCGGCCAGGATGCCGGCCTGGCGCCACCCGCCGCCCAGTCGCTTCCGCTGCACGCGAGCCCGGGCGACGGCCTCCCGGGACGCGACCAGCACCGACCCGACCGGCGCACCCAACCCCTTCGACAGGCAGAGCGACACCGTGTCGAACAGCCGCCCGTAGTCCGCCAGGGGCACCCCGGTGGCCACGTGGGCGTTGGCGAGCCGGGCCCCGTCGAGGTGAAGCGCGATCCCGTGGGACCGGCAGGTGGCCGAGATGGCCGCCAGCGCGTCGAGGGGAGCAACGCTGCCGCCCCCGAAGTTGTGGGTGTTCTCGAGAGCCACCAGCCCGGTCTCGACGATGTAGGGCTTGGTGCCCACCGAGAGCATCGACGCCACCACCGCGGGGTCGGCCACGCCGCGGTCCGACGGGAACGTACGCGTCGTGACTCCGTGGAGCGACGCGTGCGCCCCCAGCTCGGCTCGCACGATGTGGGCCTGCGCGTCGCACAGCACCTCCTCGCCCTGGCGGGCCGACAGCCAGATGCCGAGCAGGTTGGCCAGCGACCCGGTGGCGCAGAACAACCCGGCCTCGTGACCCAGCAGCTCGGCCACCCGGCGCTCGAGCTCCGAGACGGTCGGGTCCTCGCCGTAGACGTCGTCGCCGACGTCGGCCGCGAGCATCGCCTCCCGCATCGCGGGGGTAGGGCGGGTGAGGGTGTCGGACCTCAGGTCGATCATCGAGTCGCCTCCGCGTCGATCCACCCCGTGGCGGAG
>Ga0073899_10002432_pt1 | contig 16805 bp, 18 predicted proteins | sample KloWWTmetaKNB5Ph_FD_88975 | JGI IMG/M metagenome (GOLD analysis project Ga0073899, IMG submission 88975) | Active sludge microbial communities from Klosterneuburg, Austria, studying microevolution and ecology of nitrifiers - Klosterneuburg... | ecosystem: Engineered > WWTP > Aerobic digester >...
CCGGATCCGGCGCGGCAGCAGCGGCAGGCGACGCGCCGAAAACGGCGAGCAGTCCGGCCAGCATGCCCAGGGTGGCTACCACCCGAAGAAACCGTGAGGGCTTCTTCATCACTCGTCAGTTCCCCTTCCAACGAGACACATCTGCTTGCGTTTCCCCCGACTGCCGCGCTGGCAAGCATCTCCATTCACGCGGCAGCAATTCAGACGTCCCGAGCTATCAGCAGTCCAGGTCGCCGCGCACCACCCCTACCCGCCTCCTTCCGGCTTGCAGAGCAGATCTTCATACGGTGTTTCCGCAGAGTATATCTGTGCATGATCGTAGACACAATACAACTCTGAGAATCGACACTGATCTGCGCTGTAGCAGTGTTTGATGCTTCTGACGGTTATGTCATGGTGGACGAGAGCTGTGGAGCGGGTCGCGGGGATATCGACAGTCGCGGGGTCGGCGGCAGGGAGGAGCTTGCCGGCCGGGCCGGCACGACGGCCGGGAAGCTAGCCGGCCTGTAACCTCAGCGCGCGTCGCCCGTTATACTTCCCGATGGTCCTGACGCCGCCGAATGGGCGGAAGACGAACGATGAGGAATGCCTTTTGTCATCCCACAACAACACGACGACCTCAACACGCCCGGGGCGCGCGGTGCGTCTGGGCATACTGCTCGCGCTGGCGGCGCTGGCCGTGCTGACGCTGCAGGCGTGCATGGGCAACTCGGGTCCGAAGACCGGGCTCATTTCAATGGAGACGTTCACGCCGGTTCCTCCGGGATGGAGCCCGACTGTCAACCCAACGCTCGAGGCCCAGCGGACCGCCGTCGCCGGGACAGCCACGGCGATCGCAAACGCGCCGACGCCGACGCTCGGCCCGACCCAGCCGCCAGCGACGATCGGCCCGAATGAGAAGGTGATCCTGCCGACGCCGCCACCGGGCGAGAATGTCGTCTTCCCGCCAACATCGACGTTGCTGACGCTGACCACCCGGTCGACTGCCTTCGCCGGCGTCGGCACCTATAACTGGTGGTCGGTGAGCGCAAACTCCGGCGGCAAGATCACCGCGCCGTTCATTCAGCTCGACCCGTCGTTCGCCATCGCGGTAGCCGGCGAGCAGGCGCAGCTCTACTTCCAGGACGGCAGCCCGACCCCGCAATCGACGGTGATTGAGGTGTTCCCGGCCGAGGGCAACGTTGCGACCCCGACCAACGCGCAGGGCATCCCGAACAAGACCCCCGCCTTCGTCCGCCAGACAGACCCGGTCATCAGCAAGACGATCGACGGGGGAGATCTGACCTTCGCGCTCACCGTCAACCCCGGCGAGTACCTTGTCTACGCCAAGGTCACCTGGCCGATGGTGAAGGGCGTCGAGGACCAGGGCGACCAGATGACGGAATACCTCTATCGGGTGCGGGTGCAGTAGCGGCAGCCAGCCATGAGGAGCCACTGATGATCGAGCAGCCAGGCCGGCCGCCGCGCAACGTCACGTCGGTCGGCGCGCTGGTCGTCCGCGAATCGTCGCTGCTGGTCGTGCGGATGACCTATGGACCCAGCCAGGGGCGCTACATGCTGCCGGGCGGGCTGCTGGACCCGGGCGAGACGCTGGATGTCGCCGCCGCCCGCGAAGTGCGCGAGGAGACGGGCGTCGAGGCCCGCCCACTGGGGATCGTCGGCCTGCGCTCGCGCTACGACGGCCCGAACACCGACACCTACATTCTCTGGCTGCTGGAGCATCTCTCCGGCGAGCCGGCCGGCGACGGCCAGGAGAACGACGACGCCCGCTACCTGTCCTTCGTCGACATCGCCCAGCGCGACGATGTCGTCTACCTCGTGAAGTACCTCGCCACCCGCCTCGCCACCGGCGCGATTCTCCCCCACTCCCACGCCGACGACTACGCCTACCAGTTCCCCGGCTCAACGCCCGATTCGTGGAAGCTGTTTATGTGAGGGATGAGGGATGAGGCAAAAGGGATGAGGGGGTAGGCACGAGTCATGTACCCGAAGGTGACACGGTTTGAGGATCTCGTTGCTTGGCAGCATGCGCGGACGTTAGCAGGTGCTGTATATGAGATAACCCGCAGTGAAGCGATGCGGCGCGATTTCGGCCTGTGCGACCAGATGCGACGCGCGGCGGTGTCGGTTATGTCTAATATCGCTGAGTGGGTTGTCAACGTCTAGCTGTCCGATCGATAGCCACCCGCTTGTCTTGTCATCTTGAGCCGCAGCGAAAGATCTCTCACCCATTCGATGCAGCCCGGCGCAGGGGAGATTCTTCGCGTGCGCGCTCAGAATGACAGGCCACGGGGGGTGGCTGCCGCGCCAACATGTGTGCCACTTTGACGTTGACAGCCCACTGAGGGATACGAACGAGGGACGACACAGGAGTACTTCCGGTTCCTGTCGATCGCCAAGGGTTCATGCGCAGAGGTGCGATCGCAACTCTATCTCGCTATCGATCTCGGGTACATCGACAACACAACCTTCGAAGAACACATTGAAATGGCTGACGGCACCGCACGCCTCATTGGCGCGCTGCGCTCCTCGATCGGCCGTCGCCTCAACACTCTCAAATAGCCCTCATCCCCCGTCCCCCGTCCCCGACGACGTAATGCTCACGGGCGAGGGCGGTGAAGGATTCGAGCTGGCGGGCGACCCAGGCGTCGTCGTGGTTCTGGAGCCTGGCCATGAGGGCGGCGACGGTGGGGGCGGCGTCGATGGCAGCTTCGGCGTCGAGGAGGAGGGCACGCAGGCGGCGGGCGAGGACGTCGTCGAGTTGGACTGGCATTTCATTCTCGATGACGTAGGCGGTCATCGCCAGGCTGTAGGGCAGGCGCGGGTGGAGGATGCCCGGGTACTTCGCCTCGTACTCGGCTGCTTCGTCGGCGCTCGCGCCGAACTCCATCCAGCGTGGGATCCGCGATGTCGCGCCGAGGAGCGGCAGATCGGCCGTGAGGCACTCGCGCCGGGGCAGCGCGGCGACTCCGGCGACGTGGTTGACGGTGTCCTCGGCCATGCGCCGGTAGGTCGTCCACTTGCCGCCGGCGATCGTCACCAGGCCCGAGGGGCTCTCCATGAGGGTGTGGTCGCGCGAGAGCGCGGCGGTCGATTCATCGTCGGCAAGCGGGCGGACCAGTGGACGCAGGCCAGCGAAGACCGCGCGGACGTCGGAGCGACTCGGCTTCCGCGTGAGGAAGCGGTCGACGTGGGCGAGGATGAAGTCGATCTCGTCCTCGTGGGCCTTCGGCTCCAGCTCGGGATCTGCCAGCTCGGTGTCGGTCGTTCCGGCGAGCGTGTGTCCCTGCCAGGGAATGATGAAGATGACGCGGCCATCGTCGGTCTTGGGGATCAGGATGCCGGTATCGGAGGGCAGGAAGCTGCGATCGAGGACGAGATGCACGCCCTGGCTGGGCGCCATCATCGGCTTGACTGCCGGGTCGTCCATCCGGCGGATCTCGTCGGCGAAGACCCCGGTGGCGTTGACGACGGCATGCGCGTACACCTCGTGGCGTTCTCCGTTGACGGTATCGTCGATGACTGCGCCGACGACACGGCCGCCGTCCTTGAGCAGATCGCGGACGGGGGCATCGTTGAGGATGGTCGCGCCTTGCTGGACGGCGGTGCGGGCCAGGATCAGTGCGAGGCGAGAGTCGTTGAACTGGGCGTCGCTGTAGATCACGCCGCCCTTGAGCCCGTCGGTGTTGATCGTCGGGATGAGCCTGGCTGCGCCACCGGCGGTGACGATCGTCGAACGCGACAGTCCGAGCCGGCCGGCGAGCAGGTCGTACATCTTCAGCCCGATACCGTAGTAGGGCAACTGCCAGGCATGATAGGTCGGGATGAGGAAGCGGAGCTCGTGGACGAGGTGTGGCGCGTTGCGGATCAGCCGGCCCCGCTCGTGAAGCGCCTCGTGGACCAGCTTGATATCGCCGCGTTCGAGGTAGCGCACGCCGCCGTGGACGAGCTTGGTGCTGCGCGAGCTGGTGCCCTGGGCGAAGTCGCGCGCCTCAACGAGCAGGGTCGAGTAGCCGCGCGAGGCGCTATCGAGCGCGACGCCGAGGCCCGTCGCCCCGCCGCCGATCACCAGCACGTCGAACGTGTGATTGAGCCTGGCGAGCTGTTCGTCCCGACGCATGGTTCACTCCTTCTCCCGTCATCACCGCTCGGACCCGCTGCCTTCGGCATGCTCGTTATGTCGCATGGCTGCTGCCACGGCAGCGAGAACAACAGCGGGACGCGGAACGCAGCTCGTCCGCGCTCCGCGTCCCGCATCTCACGTCCGGATCGTGCCTATGCTTCGACCCAGTCGAAGGTGCGCTCGACGGCGCGCTTCCAGTCACGGTAGTACTTTTCGCGCTCTGCCTCGTTCATGCGTGGATCCCAGCGCTTGTCTTCGTTCCAGTTCTGACGCAGATCTTCGAGGTTGCCCCAGAAGCCGGTTGCCAGGCCGGCCGCGTAGGCCGCGCCGAGCGCGGTCGTCTCGGCGACCTTCGGCCGGACGACGGTGACGCCGAGGATGTCCGCCTGGAATTGCATCAGCAGGTCGTTGTAGACCATCCCGCCGTCGACCTTCAGCGCGGCAAGCTCCGAGCCGGAGTCCTTCTCCATCGCCTCGGCCACCTCGCGCGTCTGATAGGCAGTCGCCTCCAGCGTGGCGCGGGCCAGGTGTCCCTTGTTGACGTAGCGAGTGAGACCGACTATTGCGCCGCGCGCGTCGCTGCGCCAGTAGGGGGCGAACAGGCCGGAGAAGGCGGGGACGAAGTAGATGCCGCCATTGTCGCTGACCGTCTTCGCCATATCCTCGATCTCGGGCGCGCTCTTGATCAGCCCGAGGTTGTCGCGGAGCCACTGGACGAGCGCGCCGCTGATCGCAACCGAGCCCTCGAGGGCGTAGACGGCCGGCTGATTGCCGAGCTTGTAGCAGACAGTCGTCAGCAGGCCGCTCTTCGAGGGCACCAGCTCCGTGCCGGTGTTGTAGATCATGAAGCAGCCGGTGCCATACGTATTCTTGGCCTCGCCGACGCCGAAGCAGACCTGGCCCATCGTGGCCGCCTGCTGATCGCCGAGGATGCCGGCCACCGGCACGCCATCCAGCGCGCCACCCTTGACGTGACCGTAGGTCTCGCTGCTCGATCGAATCTCGGGCAGCATCTGACGCGGCACACCGATCGCCTTCAGCAGGTCGTCGTCCCAATCCAGCGTCTCGAGGTTCATCAGCATCGTGCGCGACGCGTTGGTCACGTCGGTGATGTGGATGCCGCCATTCGGCCCGCCGGTGAGCCACCAGGTCACGAACGAGTCGATGTTGCCGAAGAGCGCATTGCCGGCCTCGGCTTTCTCCCGCGCGCCGGGGACGTTGTCGAGGATCCAGCGCACCTTCGGGCCGGAGAAGTAGGTGGCTAGCGGCAGACCCGTCTTGTCGCGGAAGCGATCCTGGCCGCCATCCCGGGCGAGCTCGTTGACGATATGGTCGGTGCGAGTGTCCTGCCAGACGATGGCGTTGTAGAGCGGCTCGCCGGTGCGCCTGTCCCAGACGACGGTCGTCTCACGCTGGTTGGTGATGCCGACCGCGGCGATATCCTCCTTGCGGACAAGACTCTTGGAGAGCGCGCCCTGGACGACTGCCTGCGTGTGATGCCAGATCTCGCCCGGGCGGTGTTCGACCCAGCCCGGCTGTGGGTAGACCTGCTCGTGCTCCATCTGCTCAACGGCAACGACGTTGCCGGAGTGGTCGAAGATCATGCAGCGCGTGCTCGTCGTCCCCTGGTCGATCGCCGCGACGTACTTCTTGTCGGCCATATGGTTCCTCCTTTGAGATGCTTCCCGAACGCCATCGGTCGGGCAGACGCTAATCGCCCTCGTGCGCAACGTCCGCGCCACGCGGCTGTGGCTCGGGCTCCTTGGGCAGCGGCAGCATCGGCTTCACGAGGAAGTCGTAGAAGAACGCGCCGGCCACGCCGCCGAGTAGCGGGGCAATGATCGGCACGAGGAAGTACGAGTCCTTGAACGCGATATTGTCGCCCGACAGGAAGATGCCGGAGAACAGGCGTGGCCCGAGGTCACGGGCCGGGTTGATCGCGTACCCGGTCGGGCCGCCGAGCGAGAGACCGATTGCCAGCACGGCCATGCCAACCATGAACGGCCAGAGATTCGCGCCCGGCCCGATGTTGCGGATGTTGTCGACGATGGCATAGATCAGCAGCACCAGCATGAAGGTGCCGACAAACTCGGCGAAATACAGGTTGAACCACGCCCCATCGTAGTACTTGCTCGGGCCGGTATAGAAGACATTTTTCCAGCCCTGGCCGTCGAAATCCCCCTTGTAGAGGACCCAGACGAGGAATGCGCCGACGAACCCGCCAGCGACCTGGACGATCCAGTAGAAGATGCCGGTTGTCACATCCATCGTTCTGCGCGCCATTGCGGCGGCGGTAACGGCAGGGTTGATATGCGCGCCGGTGATTCCGCCAGCGACATAGACCGCCATCACGACGGCGAAGGCCCAGCCCAGGGCGATCGTATTCCAATCGTAGCCTGCCCACGGGTTGTCAGGTGCGACACCCAAACGTGAGGCGAAGACCGTGTTAGCGACAACGCCATCACCCAATAACAACAGGAACGCAGTGCCGATGAACTCGGCCCATAATTTCGCCGAAAGGGTATCCCGACGCATCCACGTGCTCCCTTTATTCTTGATTCACATCGATCGTAACTGGAACGCGCGCGCGAACTGCAATGGATCAACGCGCGCCGCGACCCCTGCGCGGACGGGTATCCTCCCTTCCCGTATCGTTGCCGTCCGAGAGTCCGAACGGCGAAACCCGCGCTCTCGGCGTTAGAGTCACGGACTCTGGCTTCGGCCGGCGGGAAGCGCTTGTGACGCGCTGCGCCGACAGCCATCTTCGGGCTCAGCTTTTACGCCTCGACGCCACCTCGCTCCAGAATCGGCAGCGATCACGTCGGACGATAAGACATCGCTACAGATAGTCCACCATGGGGCTATTGTCAATGCGCCACGCGGCCAAACCAATGGCACGAACAATGCATGAAACGTTCCACTGTTGACCGATCGCGCAACCGCGCCGGAAGACCGAAGATACAAGGGAGTGAGACTCACGTGGATCCAGAAACCAGTTCCCCGTGAGTGACCTGGCGGCGGATCACACGTAACTACCGGCAAGACCACCACAGCCTTGTGATGGAGGAGAGTCGTGAAGAAGCTTATCAATAAGGTCGACGATGTCGTCCGCGAGTCGCTGGAAGGTATCGCCGCGGCCCATCCGTCGTTGCTGCGGGTTGATCCCGAGCTCAAGGTGATCGTGCGCGCCGACGCGCCAATCGCTGGGAAGGTCGGCGTCGTCTCCGGTGGCGGCAGCGGTCACGAGCCGCTGCATGGCGGTTTCGTCGGCATGGGCATGCTCGACGCCGCCTGTCCCGGCGAGGTGTTCACGTCACCTGTCCCGGATCAGATGCTGGCTGCGACGAAGGCGGTCGACGGCGGCGCTGGGATCATTCATATCGTGAAGAACTACACTGGCGACATCATGAACTTCGAGCTGGCGGCGGAGTTGGCCGAGGTTGAGGGGATCACCGTGCGGAGCGTCGTCATCAATGACGATGTCGCCGTTCTGGACAGTCTCTACACGGCAGGCCGGCGCGGCGTCGGCGGGACGGTGCTGGCCGAGAAGATCACCGGCGCGCTGGCGGAGCGCAGGGCCAGCCTCGATGACGTCACCGCGATCTGCCGAAAGGTGAACAACAATGTCCGCACCATGGGCATGGCGCTGACCTCCTGCACGGTGCCAGCCGCCGGCAAGCCGACATTCGACCTCGCCGAGAACGAGATGGAGATCGGCATCGGAATCCATGGCGAACCAGGCCGGCATCGACTGCCACTGGCGCCGGCCGACGAGATCGTCGACATGTTGACGACACCGATCGTTGACGATCTCGGTCTCCGGCAGGGCGAGCAGGTGCTGGCCTTCGTCAATGGGATGGGCGGCACCCCGCTGATGGAGCTTTACATCGTCTATCGCCACCTCGACAGGATCCTCCGAGGTCAGGGCGTTACGATCGTCCGTTCGCTCGTCGGCAACTACATCACGTCGCTGGAGATGGCCGGCACATCGATCACACTGCTGCGGCTGGACAACGAGCTGACCGATCTGTGGGACGCGCCAGTCCACACGGCCGCGCTGCGTTGGGGCGTATGATCCCGGCGACGCACGACGTAGCGGGTTGAGGAGGCTGGATGGGTAACACGGACGGATTGGGGCTCGCGATCGTCGAGCGGGTTCAGGCCACGCTTGCCGAGCACTCGGTCGAGCTGACCCAGCTCGACGCGGCGATCGGCGATGGCGACCACGGCACCAACATGAACCGCGGATTCACCGCCGCATGGGCGAAGGTTCAGGAGCAATCGGACCAGTCGCTGGCCGCAGTGATCAAGGCGGTTGCGATGACGTTGATCTCGACCGTTGGCGGCGCTGCCGGCCCCCTCTACGGCACGGCGTTCCTGCGGGCATCGGCGGTCATCCCCGCCAATGGCGCAACGACGACGACAGATCTCGCAGCCGCGATGAAGGCGGCGCTGGAGGGGGTCCAGGCGCGCGGCAAGGCGACGACGGGCGAGAAGACGATGGTTGACGCGATTTCACCCGCAGTCGATGCATTGACCGCGGCCGTCGAGGCGGGCGCCAGCGCGGTCGACGCGCTCGATCGTGCCGCCGAAGCCGCCCGCCAGGGGATGGAATCGACCATCCCGCTACTGGCGACCAAGGGCCGCGCCAGCTACCTCGGCGAGCGCAGCATCGGGCATCAGGATCCGGGAGCGACGTCGTCGTACTACATCCTTCGCGCGATCGCCGACCTCGTCCGTGAACGAGCGGACGCCTGACGAACGTCAGCGACAGGGGAGAGCATGCCGGTCGGGATCGTCATCGTCAGTCATAGCCGGAAGCTCGCCGAGGGTGTCCGGGAAATGGCCGAGCAGATGGCCGGAGGGCTCATCACGATCCGAGCCGTGGGCGGCGCTGCCGATGGCTCGCTCGGCACCGATCCCGGCGGGATCTGCGAGGCGCTAACGGCCGCCGACACCGGCGATGGCATCCTCGTGCTGATGGATCTCGGCTCGGCAGTGATGAGCGCCGAGACGGCGTTGGAGCTGGCAGGCGACACACTCACCTCACGAGTTGTCCTCAGCGATGCGCCGCTCGTCGAGGGCGCGGTCATCGCGGCGGTCGAGGCCTCCATTGGCGGCGGGCTCGACGAGGTCGCGGCCGCCGCTCTCGGGGCCAGAAGCCTGACCAAGATCACACACTGACAAACGCAAGCGCGAGAGGATGCGGCGGCGATGCGGGAGGCCCGACTGACGATCACCCACCCAGCGGGGCTACACGCGCGCCCGGCTGCCCTGCTCGTCCGGACCGCGGCCAGGTTCGACGCCGCAATCCGGCTGACCAACCTGACCAGGAACCCCCTGCGAGACGCCGACGCCAAGAGCATCCTCAGCCTGATGACGCTTGGCGTCGAGCATGACCACATCATTCTCATCCGCGCCGACGGGCCGGACGAAGACGCCGCGATCATCGCGCTGAGCTCTCTTATCGAGCGCGGCCTCGACGAGGTTGCGCCATGACCACCGAGATCCTGACCGGCACACCCGCAGCCGATGGGATCGGGATCGGCAGAATCGTGACGTACCGACGACGCGCGCCGAGCGCCGAACGCCCACCGCTGCAGGCCGGCGAGATCGAGCCAGAGCTTCGCCGGTTCCGGGATGCCGTCGAGGTGACGCGTCGTCGTATCGCGACCGCCCGGGCAACGACCGCCGAACGCGCCGGCCAGCGGGAAGCCGCGATCTTCGACGCCCAGAGCCTGTTCCTCGATGATCCGGCCTTCGTTGGCGAGATCGAGCGCGCAATCGGCGAGAGGCACGCGCGCGCCGAGAGCGCAATCGAAACAGTGACCGCATCGGTCGAGAGCATGTTCGCCGCGCTCGACGATGACTATCTCCGGGCCCGGGCCGACGATGCGCGAGACGTCGCGTCGCAGCTGCTCCAGTCGCTGGACGGCGGAGAGGCAACTACTGCGATCGACTTGCCAACCGAGGCGATCATCGTCGCGGATGAGCTGTTCCCATCGGACACGACACGCATGGATATCTCGCGACTGGCCGGGATCGCGACCGAACGTGGCAGCACAACTGCCCATGTCGCGATCCTCGCCCGGGCACTCGGCATCCCGACGGTCGTCGGCGTCGCGGGGCTGCTCCGGCGTGCGGTCGACGGCCAGGTCGCAATCCTCGATGGCGACGCCGGCCAGCTAATCCTGTCGCCAGACGACAATGCGCTCGCAGCCGCCGGGGAGCGGATGGCGCTCGCGAGCGCCGAACGTGAGCGCCTTGCCACCGACCGCGATCTGCCGGCCGTGACACTGGACGGAGAACGTGTCGAGCTTCGGGCAAACATCGGAACACCAGCCGAGGCGGCGGTCGCGCTGGCGCGCGGCGCAGAAGGGATCGGGCTGTTCCGCACCGAGTTCCTGTTCGTCGACCAGCCGGCGTTACCGGACGAGGAAGCGCAGTACACGGCCTACCGAAATGTGGCCAAGGTGATGGGCGAACGCCCGGTCATTATCCGCACGCTCGACGCCGGAGGCGACAAGCCACTGCCCGGCATCAGCAACGGCGGGCCGGCTGAGATGAACCCGTTCCTTGGCGTTCGCGGGCTGCGCCTGTCACTGGCCCATCCCGACCCATTCCGAACCCAGCTCCGCGCCCTGCTACGCGCGGCGACGGCCGGCAACATCTGGATCATGTTCCCGATGGTTGCGACCGTTGGCGATGTCCACGCGGCGCGCCGCTTCGTCGACGATGTTGCCGGGGAGTTGGCATCCGAGGGCATACCCCACCGGGACGACACTCCGCTAGGGATCATGATTGAGGTGCCGAGCGCGGCCATCGCGATCGACCTGCTGATCCGGGAGGTCGATTTCGTCAGCATCGGCACCAACGATCTGGTCCAGTACACGCTCGCCGTTGACCGCACGAACCCGGCGCTGGCGGCGCAGTATCCCGCGTTCGACGTCGCCGTCCTGCGGCTCATTCATGACGTGCTGGCGACGGCCCGCGCGGCCGGCAAGCACGCCGGCATCTGCGGCGAGATGGCCGGCGACCCGGTCGCAATCCCCCTACTGATCGGTCTTGGCGCCCGCAAGCTCAGCATGGGGAGCGCCCGGCTGGATGCCGCCCGGCAGTTGATCCGCATGACGGACAGCACCGACGCCCGGCGCGACGCCGAGGCGCGGCTGGGGCGAAAGACGTGAGGTCGCCCCTTCCCACCGCCGGACAACGGTGACGATGAAAAACCCTACTGCTGTGGCATCGCGGGGCCGGCGGCGGGTTGGCCCAGCTCGACCGTGCGCTGATAGGCGGCCCAGACGGCGCGGGAGATGACGGTGCGAAGGCTGCCCTTCTCCATCTGGTAGAGCGCCGCGGCCGTCGTGCCGCCCGGCGAGGTGACCATGTTGCGGAGCTCCGCCGGGTGCAGGCCGGACTCCCGCGCGAACTGGACCGAGCCCTGCATCGTCTGTAGCACGAGCTCCTCGGCGATCCGACGCGGGAAGCCCATATGGACACCGGCGTCGATTAGCGCCTCCATGACGAGGAAGACGTAGGCCGGCCCGGTGCCGGAGAGAGCGGTCGCCATGTCGACCATCTCCTCGCTCTCGACACGCACTGCCTCACCCATCGCGCCAAGGAGCGCCGCAACCGCCTGCGCCTGCTCGTCGGTCACCGATGGGGTCGCCAGCCAGACGGTCACGCCCTGCCCGATCTGCGCCGGGGTGTTGGGCATCGAGCGAACTAGCCGCTCGTGGCCGAGGGCCGCATGCAGCCGGTCGACGGTCGCGCCGGCCATGATCGAGACGACGACCTGGTCGCGACCCAGCCGGCCACGCAGGTCGTCGCCGACCTTGCCCAGCGACTGTGGCTTGATCGTCAGCATCACGATGTCAGCGCCTTCGGCGGCTTCGGCGTTGCCGGCCAGCATCCTGATGCCGTAGCGCTCGGCCAGCAGCTGGCGACGTTCCTCGTATGGCTCAGCGCCAACGAGCTGGTCGGTTGTGACGAGCTCGCCGCGCAGCAGCGTCGCGGCGATTGCCTCGCCCATCACGCCGCAGCCGATCAGCGCGATGCGCTTGCCGCGCAAGATCTCGATATCGCGTTCGGTCGCGTTCATGTGTCGTTCTCCTTCGGTGTCGATGACAGACGCTGATAACAGCGCGCGGACAGCACGCGTCTGCCATCCGCGCGAGCGGCTGCCGCGCCTGCCGGAGACGGGTTGGAGTCGAGGGGTTGCCCCCTACTCGCCGTCGCCGGTCGCGGCTCCGGCGGGCTCGGGGGTCGGCTCAGGGGCAACCGCGGTGGGAATCATGCCGAACAGGCGCGCGGCGTTGCCGTAGAAGATCCGCTCGCGCTCCTCGTCACCGAGGCGCAGGAGATCGAAGATCGTCTGCCAGTCGCGAATCTCTTCCTCGAATCGCTCGTTGTTGTCCGAGCCGTAGAGCAGCTTGTAGTGCGAGATCTCGTTCGGCACGAGACGTCGCTCCACGAGATGGCGGCGGACCATCTCGCCGCCGGAGATGTCGAAGAAGACGTTCCTCCGCCAGCGAGCGACGTGGGCGGCGAGATCGTAGTAGCCGATGCCTAGATGCGCCCCGATCAGCCTCAGCTCCGGGAAGGTGAAGGCGATCGTATCGAGCGTGATCGGCTCCATATGGGCCGACGAGACGCCGCTGCCGCGCGAGCGCTGCTCCCATGGACGGACGCGCTCGATCAGCTCGGGATCGAACGGGTCCTGGGTGCGGTAGTCCGCCCCGCCGCCGACAACGCCGGTGTGGAACAGGCAGGTGAAGCCGTGCTCCTCGGCCGCCTCGTAAATCGGGAAGTAGTCGGAATGATCGTAGCGCTTGAGTGGCAGAATGATCTTCAGACCGCGAAAGCCGCGCGCGGCCGCCTCGTGAACCTGCGCCGGGCCTTCGTGGTCGAGGTCGATGCCATACAGGCCGATGAACAATTCGGGGTCGCGCTCAATCGCGCGAGTGACCCGCTCGTTGTAATCGCCGAATCGCGAGCCGAGCAGGCAGAGGTGGACGACGCCGGCCGCAGCCGCGCGCTCGCGCAACTCGGTGATCGCGTCGTCCGGATCGCGATCCTCACCCCACGGAAAATGCACATGCGTATCGAAGATCTTCAATTGGCCCCGCTACTCCCTCACCAAACATGGCAAACAACGACCTAGTAAAGCACGAAATCTGTTCTTGCGTTCAACACTACCCGGCGCTGTCCTGCGGGTCATAGCCCAGCTCGCGGCGGGCTTTGGAGATGTCCCAGAACTGGCGTCGGTTGTTAGAGATTCCATAGTAAATGCCGAAGCGGATATCCGGAGTCGCCAGGCAGCGCTCGATGAGATGCGCACAGTCGCGCTGCGAGAGCCAGGTAGCGCGGAGACGATCGTAGGTCTGCTCCGTTGTAAGGTTCAACCAGCCGGATGACTGGCCGGCGTCAACCGACCGTGGATCGTCGTCGGCACGGACGCTGCCGATCCGCAGGCAGAAGACGCGCAGACCGTGGGTATCCGAGTAGTAGCGTCCCATCGCCTCGCCATATGCCTTCGAGACGCCGTAGTAGGAATCCGGCCGGATCTCGGCGCGATCGTCGACGACGAGTGGGTTGGCCGGCGCGTAGATATCCGGCTTGTTGTCGAGCTCGTACCCTCCAACGGCGTGGTTGCTGCTGGCGAAGACGACACGCTCGACCCCGGCCCGATGCGCGGCCTCGAAAACGTTGTATGTCCCGATGATGTTGTCGCGCAGGATATCCGGCCAGGGAGTCTCGACCGAGATGGATGCGGCCAGATGGACGACAGCGTCCATCCCCGCGAAGGCTGGCTGGATCGCGTCGAGGTCGCTGATGTCAGCGACATGGCTTGGGAAATCGGCCGGCCGATGGGTCAACGCCGAGATCTCGTAGTCGCCGGCCAGATCGTGACGGACCGCCGACCCGATCACCCCGGCAGCGCCGGTCACCAGCACACGCATCGATGTCTCCTTACGCTTCGGTCTGGCTCGCCTCAGTGATGATGTGTTCACGGGGCCGTATCCCGCGAACCGACTCCAGCGAGACCTCGATTGTTCGCTCCCCACGGTCTTCGGATCCACTGAACTGCAGGGCGAAGACCGCGTGCCGCTTCGGCGGGCTACCCGTGCCAACCCACTCGCCCTGGCGGAATCCTTCGATCGTCCGGCCAAGCAGCAATGCACGAACCTCACCAAGCGTGCGTTGTTTCCGATGGATTGCGCCGCCGCAGCACGGACAGGTCAGCGGGATGATGTGGTCGCCCGTCATCAGCAGCTCGACCTGGCCGTCTTCGCCCTCCGCGACGCCGAGGACGCGTTCGCCGCCGATCAGGGTATCGGCATACTCGACCGAACAGTAGAGATCGCCACGGATCTCGACAAGGGGGAAGCCGTCGCGCTCGCACGTCTCGACGCGCTGGAGGAACGGCAGCAGGGGCATACCTGTCATCGACGCACTCCGATGTAGCAGAACTCGCCGCGTCGCTCACGCAGCGCTCGAAGGCAACGATACCACCGGGTATACGGGAACCCCCGGGGATGAATCCCTGGGGGTTCCTGTCTCGTCACCCCTCCCGGAGGTGAGTGCGCTTCTGGTGTTGAGTTGCCTCAGATCAGGCCAGGACGACCTGTTCCTCGACGGAAGCGATGCGCTCGAGCTGCGTCAGAGCGTCACGGTATGCGACGACCGCGCCCTGAAGCTGCGTGTAGTACGGGTTCTCGCGGTAGGACTCCGGGTTACGCTCGACGATGTTCGACATCACGCGCTCGCGACTGCGGATCCTGGCGACCAGAACTGCTGCGGTGCTCATCTGAAGCTGACTATTCCCTTCGAAACACGCCGGTGGCGTTTCCGTCATCGACGCCGGCCGGTTACCGGTCGCCTGTTCTTTGCTATGCCAGACACCGCCAGAAAGCGGGGCACAAACGGATACGTTATCACGGCATGGCTATACGGTCAAGAGGCATTGGACCCGTCCACATCACCAGACCCATCCTCGCTGCGAATGAATGCCCTATCATGGGTCTCATCTCGGGCAATCAGAGTGGGAGTGGCAGATGGTGGACGTTTCCTGGATGGACGCAACGACGCTGGCCCGGTCGATCCGCAACCGCGACGTATCGGCAGTCGAGGCCGTCGCCGCGTGTGTTTCGCGGGTCGAACGGGTGAACCCGGCGCTGAACGCAGTGGTCACGCTTGACGCCGAGCGCGCCCTCGCCCGGGCGCGCGACTGCGACCTGAGGCTGGCGGCAGGAGAATATGCCGGCCCACTTGCGGGTGTGCCAGCGCTGCTCAAGGATTGCCACGAGACCGCCGGTATGCGCACGACGGCCGGATCACCATTGCTGCGCAACTATGTGCCGGCCCACGATGGCGTCGTTGCTCGGAGACTACGCGAGGCCGGCGCGATTATTCTCGGCAAGACGAACGTCTCCGAGCTGCTGACCGATCTGCAGACGACCAATCCGATCTTCGGTCGGACGAACAACCCGTGGAATCTTGACCGGACACCGGGCGGGTCGAGCGGTGGCGCGGCCGCGGCGGTTGCCGCCGGGCTGGCGCCGCTCGATATCGGCAGCGACATCGGCGGCTCGATCCGCGTCCCGGCGCACTGCTGCGGCGTGTTCGGGCTCAAGCCCACCGAGTTGCGCGTCCCCAACGCCGGCCATATTCCCGATCTGCCGGGTTATGTCCGGACGACACGCGTGATGAACTGCATCGGCCCGCTGGCGCGGTCACTCGACGACCTCGAGTTGGCATTACGTGTGATTGCTGGGCCTGACGCCAGCGACCCGGACGTGCCGCCGGCGCCGCTGCCAGCCATCTCGCCTCCGCCGCTCGACGGCTTGCGCATCGCGGTCGCGTCGACATTCCCCGGCCTGCCGGCCGACGCGGCGACTCGCGCGACGATCGAACGCCTGGCAGCGTCATTGGAACGGCACGGCGCACGCGTCGAGGCGAGACTGCCGGAAATCGACTTCGAAGAGCTGCTCACAACACGAGCAGCGCTGCGTTCGATCGTGCGGATGCTCATCGAGCCGCCGGCCGGCGGCCCGCCAAGCGCAGAGGACTACTTCCGCATACTCCAGCGCCGCGACGAGATCATCGCGACGTGGGAGCGATACTTCGCGACGGTCGACGCGCTGATCTGCCCGGTGATGATGATCCCGGCATTCGAGCATCGGGCGCGCGGCGGCGATGTGCCGCTGGATGGCGAACCCGCGAGCTACGACCTGCTGGCCGGCTATTGTCGACCGTTCAACCTCACTGGACATCCGGTCGTGACGCTACCGGCCGGCTCAAGCCCCGAAGGGCTCCCGATCGGCGTCCAGCTCGTCGGCGCGCGCTGGAGCGAGTCACGCCTGCTGGGTATTGCGCAGTCGATGGCGGCGACAAATCCGGAGGTTGCCTTTCGCCGCCCACCCGGCTACTGACGCCGGAGCCCGTCCGCGACAATACCCACCACGAGGCCGAGTCCAGCGCCAAACGCGATGCCCAGCGCCAGATTAAGCTCGAAGACGATGCCCACGAGGAGACCGAGCGCGGCGCCGAAGATCAACCCATAAGTAACCGATAAGCGCTGACTGGATCCGTCTTTGGGAAGTCGGGATTTGTCGTTCACTATCGTGCCTCCCTCCTGCGCGCATCATCGCCCGACCAGTGTCTCGGAAGCGCAACAGGA
>Ga0073899_10002433_pt1 | contig 16805 bp, 13 predicted proteins | sample KloWWTmetaKNB5Ph_FD_88975 | JGI IMG/M metagenome (GOLD analysis project Ga0073899, IMG submission 88975) | Active sludge microbial communities from Klosterneuburg, Austria, studying microevolution and ecology of nitrifiers - Klosterneuburg... | ecosystem: Engineered > WWTP > Aerobic digester >...
CTGCTCGACGCGACACCTGGCCCAGTCGGCTTCCATCTCGTCGGCAATGATCATCGGCATCGTGGTGCGGATGCCCTGGCCCATTTCCGAGCGGTGGCAGATGATCGTGACGGTGCCTGCGTCGTCGACGTGCACATAGACGTGCGGCGACCACGGATTGGCTGCGGTGCCCGGCAGCGGCTCGGCAGCGTCGAGGCGGCGCGCGCCGCCGGGTCCGAAGGCGATGACCAGGCCGCCGAGACTGAGCAACTGGATGAATGTGCGGCGCTGCAGGTCCTGCGGGCAATCGGCGCCTGCATCGGTTGCAGCGACAGGGGCGGGCATCCCGGCCTGCGCACCAGGCGCCGCCGCGCGCCGCACCCACGGCAGGAACTCGTTCGCGCTCATGAGCTTTTCTCCGCCGCGGCTTTGATCGCGGCGCGAATGCGTGGATAGGTGCCGCAGCGACAGAGGTTGCCGTTCATCGCGGCGTCGATCTGCTGGTCGGTTGGCTGCGGCGTGTTCTGCAGCAAGCCGGCGGCCTGCATGATCTGACCGGGCTGGCAGAAGCCACACTGCGGCACGTCGATTTCGCGCCAGGCCACCTGCAGCGGGTGCTCGCCGGTGGGGTGCAGTCCTTCGATCGTGGTAACGGTCGCGTCCTGGAGGTCCGCCATCGGCAGCTGGCAGGCGCGGGCAGGTTGTCCGCCGACGTGCACCGTGCAGGAACCGCACTGCGCGATGCCGCAGCCGTACTTCGTGCCGGTCAGCGCGAGATCATCGCGCAGGTACCAGAGGAGCGGCAGGGTGGGATCGCCGTCGAAGGTTCGACGCACGCCATTGACGGTCAGGGTGATCATCGCGACTCCGGGGCGGGTACAGGGATGTGCGGAAGACGGAGAATGGCACCCGAGCGGCAGCGGTTTCAATTCCAGCGTTGCGCCAGCGCCGCGATTCCCTGCTGCAGCGACTCACCGCCGCGGATGAGCGGTGCGTCGAGACGCAGGTTCCACGATACCCACAGCGGCAGACCACACTCTGCGGCGGCGCGCGCTCAGTGCCTGGGTTTCACGAACTTCAGGGTCATGCGATCGCTTTCGCCGATGGCGGCATATTTCGCCTTGTCGGTGTCGCCCAGGGCCAACGTCGGTGGCAGGGTCCACACGCCTTGCTGCCATTCGGTCGTGTCCTTCGGGTTGGCGTTGATCTCCGCACTGCCTGCGAACTCGAATCCGGCCTTCTCCGCGAGCGCGCGGATGGTCGAGACCTTGATGTAGCCACTGTCGCGCTCACGTTCTGCGGCAGCGGATTCAGGCAGGCGATGATCCTCGATACCGAGCACGCCGCCCGGCTTGAGCATGGCGAAGATCTCGCGGAACGCAGCTTCGCTGTAGTCAGCCTTTTCCGCCTGCATGTAACCCATCTTCCAGTTATGCACGTTGCGGAAGGTGAGGACGACGTCGGCGGTGCCCGCCGCGACGCCCGTTCCGCCCAGCACGGTCGGGAAGTTCGCGCGCTCGACCTTGCCGTAGAGCGCCGGGTTGGCATCGAACCGCTTAGCCATCGACTCGGCGCCTTTGCCCGCTGGTGCGGCGGCGAGCAACTTGCCCTTCGCTGCGAGATAAGGTGCGAGAATTTCCGTGTACCAGCCCCCGCCTGGCCACAGTTCCACGACGGTATCCGTCGGCTTGACGCCGATGAAGCCGAGCGTTTCGACCGGGTGACGATAGGCATCGCGCGCACGGTTGGTTTCACTGCGCTGCGTGCCGGCCACCGCTTGCTCGAGAGCTTCGCGCGCGGCCTGATCCAATCCGTCCTGGTCCCTGGCGTGCAATGTCGTGCCGCCGAGCAAGCCGACGCTGGCAAGCGTTGCGGCAATGATGGTCAGACGCATGGCTCCCTCCTGTCACCCAGTGATTTCTTGAGCCCCGCAGCATGTGCGGTGGTCCCGGCAGACGCAAGTGCCGGCATTCGTGCAACACTAGGCCGCAGGCAACCGGGTTCGGTCGGCAGGAAGACGGAATTCCATGCAGCACTCGAAGGCAGTCCACACACTCAGCGCCCGGTCCCTGCTCCGGCAGCATGCGTTGGCCGCATTGGCCTTGCTGGTCCTGAGCGCCTGTGGCGGCACCGACGACACCGGCAGCGCCGGCAGTGCCAATCAATTGCTGTCCAAGCCGGTAGCGGACGGCCAGGCCCCGGTTGCGGCGGCGCCAGCCGAGCCCGCGGCTGTGCCCGAGCCAACGCCGACCATGCCAGCAGTGTTGTCGGAGGAGGGCCAGCGTCCGCTGCTGCTGGCGATCGCCAGCAGCTATCCCGTAATCCAGCAGTTGCAACGCAAGGAAGAAACCGGTCGGGTTCACGCGCTCGAAGCTGCGAGAATCGAGGCCGACCTGGCGCGCGCCCGGGCCGATCTTGCCAGCATCAAACGCAATCTCGCGTCGCTCTCGGCAGGTGGACTCCCGACCTATGCCTTGATCCACCACGTCGCGAGCGACGGCAGCCTCAACGCCTGGATCGTGCTGCCGGATGGCAACGTGGTCGCCGGCACGACGACAGGGCCGTATGCCGGCCTCGGCACGCTGCAGGGAGGTCTCGGCGTCGATCGGATCGCAGCGACCCGCGGGCCGCAGCTGAAAGGTGAGGAAAAGCAGCGCCTCGATGCCGATGCCGAGATCGCCACGGATGAGGACGCTGATGCCGACCGCGGCGCCGGCAAGCGCGACAACTCGCCGGCAGCGATCAGCAAGCGCCGACAGGTCCTGGCAGGTGCTGCCGCAACGCTCCTGCCCGGCGACATTCGGCAGGTGCTCGCGGCGGGAGAGGGGCGCCTGCTGGTCGTGCCGGCCAGGGATACCGGCACTGCGCCGTATGCGGCGCTGCCGATCCGCAACCAGGATGACTTCGCAGCGCGGAGATGGTCCTTCGTCGTGATGCAGGACCTGCGGGTACTGGCTGACAGCGCCAGCGGCTTTGACATGGGCAAGGTCGATCTCTCGAAGTCGGTCATCGTCGGCGACCCCGACGACATGCGCGACGTGCGCTACAGCTTCCCCGCGCTACCCGGCGCGAGAAAAGAGGCGCAGGCGATCGCCCGGGAGCTGGGCATCGCCGAGCAGAATGTCCTGATCGGTGCGGACGCGACCCGGAAGAACGTCGTCCGTGCCATCGACCGCAGCGCCGGCGAGGGCGTCATCTACATGGCGACGCACGCCGTCGCCGATGCAAAGAATCCACTGACCCGCGGCTTCGTCGTCCTCAGCCAGCAGAACCTGTTTGCCGGCGAGCTGCGAACCGAGCAGTTCAGGGGATGGGACGAGCATCAGCCGCTGGTCGTCATGAGTGCGTGTCAGACAGCGCTGGGTCGCGTCTTCGAGGGTGGAACGTTCGGTGTCGCGCGCACCTGGACCAATGCCGGCGCAGGTCAGGTCGTCGCCAGTCTCTGGAACGTAAGCGATCTCGCGACCTACCGGTTGATGACGCGCTTCGTGGCCGGGCTGCAGCAAGGCCAGGTGCCGGAGCTGGCCATGCAGGCCGCGCAGCTCGAGACGATCAAGAACTATCCGGACGATCCGAAGATGTGGGCGAGTTTCACGATCATCGGCAAGCCATCGATCGACAGCCGTGCCATGCAGCAGCACTCCGGCTCGAGCCCCTGAGTGATGCATCCGTGGCCTGCGGTCACTCCACCACGAACACCACCGCCGTCCGCGCCGGCACGGTGAAGCGACCGTTCGCGGCGTCATAACTCGCCTGCTCTGCCGCCCGTCGATCGGTCGCACCGGATGCGCGATGCACCGGGTGCAGCACGTAGCGATTGCCGCGCTCGCCGTCGAAGTGCAGCGTGTGCGCTTCGATGTCGACGTTGACGAGGTACATCACCTCGCTGAAGTGGGCGCCCGGATAGCGGTCGCCCTGCAGGTGCCCGGCGATGACCTCCGGGACCTGCTGCGGGCCCGTGTTCAGGAAGCGCAGGCGCTCCATGACTGCGGCGGCATCGGGCAACCGGAACAGCGTCGAGCTCGAGCGGATGCGCAGCAGGTCATTGAACGCACCGCGGCTCCACGCGATGTCGGCGGGCGCCGGATCGAGCCGGGGATCGGCGAGCCGCGGCCGCATCAGCGGCCAGCTCGGTTCATTGACCCGCGCCGGCGGCAGGCCCGTGCCGAAGAAGCTGTCCTGTCCGGTCCAGTCGATGCGGTTGAACCAGTCGCCGGAGTCGAAGCTGTTGCGATCCATCGACTTGCTGCGCAGCAGTTCCATGCCCGCGTGGAAGTAGGCGATGCCCTGGCTGAACGCGTTCAGCGCCATCGCCAGGATCTGCACGCGCGCGCGCTCGGCGGTCGACGTGCCGAGCGGCAACTTGAAGGCGTTCAGGTCGTAGAGCGTCTGGTTGTCGTGGTTCTCGACGTAGTTGACCACTTCTGCCGGCGAGGTGACGTACCCGGCGGGCTGGCCACCGCCGTACGGTATCTGCGCGAGCGGCAGTTCGCGGCCGTCGCACGTGGCCATGCGGAAATCGCGCAGCGATCCCGCCAGTCCGACCCGCACCAGGTCGGCGGCGCGCATCAGGTCCGTCGCGGAGGTTTCGGTGGGCGCGGCCGCATTGCGGTCGTAGTGCAGTCCGTTGACGTAGCCCTGCACGCTCACCTGGCGTGCATCGCCGTCGCCGGCCCCGCCGCCGCGGATCGCGTCACGCCCGCGGTCGCTGAACGTCGCGATGCCGCTGCCGTCGAGTCCGAGCTGTGAGGCCTGCACGAAACGCGCACCGTCGGCGACTTCGCCGAAGTTCCAGCCTTCACCGATCAGCAATACGTTACGCCCGGTCGCGGCGTTGACGCGCGCCTGCAGCTCCTCCATCACCGTCCGTGGCTGGTGACCCATCAGGTCGAAACGGAACGAGTCGATCCGGTATTCGCGTGCCCACGTCACCACCGAGTCGAGCATCAGCTTCGCCATCATGCGGTGCTCGGTCGCCGTGTTCGCGCAGCAGGTCGAGGTCGCAACGCGGCCGGCCTCGTCGAGACGGTGGTAGTAACCAGGCACGATGCGATCGAGCACGGACCAGCGATCCTGGCCGGACGCGTAGGTGTGGTTGTAGACGACGTCCATGCCGACTCGAAGGCCCGCCCGGTGCAGTGACTGCACCATGCGCCGGAACTCGATGATGCGGACGGCGCCGTCCGCGGGATCGGTCGCATAGCTGCCTTCGGGCGCGGTGAAGTGCACCGGGTCGTAACCCCAGTTGAAGCAGTCGCGATCGCTCACCGCGGACACGGCCTGCTGTTGCGTCTCGCCGTCGCGCGTGCCCGCCGGGAAAGGCGTCACGCAACCCAGTTCCGGCACCGAGCCGAAATCGAACACCGGCAGCAGGTGAACGTCGGTGACCCCGGCCGCGGCGAGCTTCTGCAGGTGCCGCATGCCGTCGGAGTCGTCAAGCGTGAAAGCGAGGTATCTGCCACGGTAGTCGGGCCGTACCGTGGCGTCACCGATCGAAAAATCGCGCGCGTGCAGTTCGTAGATCACGGCGTCGGTCGCTGCCTGCACTCTTTGCGGCGAACGCGCGCGGTCCCAGCCCGGCGGCTTCAGGCGCGAGGACTGCAGGTTGGCGACGTAGCCACGACGGGAATCGGTCGTCAGGCTGACGGCGTAGGGATCCGTCACGCGGTTGCGCACCAGGCCGGCGCCGTCCACCCACACGTCGACGAGGAAGGTGTAGTAGTGGCCCGCGAGATCGCCGCCGATGTCGGCCGACCAGATCCCCGTGCGCGCCTCGAGGTGCAGCGGCTGCAGCGAACGCGCTGGCCGGTCGCCGTCGTCGTGCAGGCACAGCGCCACGTTGCGTGCGGTCGGGGCCCACAACGCGAACCTCGTGCGATCCGGTGCAACCGTCACGCCGAGTTGCGCGCCGGCCGCGTCCGCGTAGAGGTCGTCGAGAGCCCCCGGTGACTGCAGCCGCGTCGCGTACAGTACGCGGCCGTCGGCGTCTTCCTGGACGAGCAGCAGCTGCTCGCGATGAAGTTCGCGCAGTGTTTCGGCGTTCGCCTGCACCTGCAGCGTGACGCCCGTTGCGACGTGACGGAAGCGTGCGGCAACGGCGGGCGGTACCGCGCCTGCAGCGACTTCCAGATCCAGCGCGCCGTCGGCGCCGGTGACTGCGGTGCCGGGTCGTGCGACGGCCCGGCCGCTGGCTGAACGGTGCAGACGGAAGTGCCCGCCCGCTGCGACGCCGGGCCAGCGCAGCAGCCGGGCATCGAGCCAGATCGCGCGCGCCACGAGCGGCGCCTGCTCCGGTGCGGGTTGCAGCACGGTTGCGTGACCCGCTGCATCACAGTCAGCCGCGGTCGGCGATGCGGTCGCCGACGTGACCACCGCGGTGCTCAGGACGACTGTGGCAAGCATCGATCGCAACGACCTACCCTCTGCAGCAGACCTGGTCATCATGCCATGCAGGGGCGCGCCGCGAGCAGGCGGGACGTGGTGATTCCTGGGCCACTTGCAGGTTTGATCCTGGGCGTTGCGGAACTTTTTCAACCACCGCAAGTGCCTTGCTTGCCCGACGCCGGCTGCGGCGCCATCATCCACGGCATGAAGTCCGCGCAGCACCAGGGCGCGATCGCCGATCACCCGGGCGGCGCGCGCTCCGACATGCTCTACCGCGCCTTGCAGCCGTGACCGAACCGCGCCTCGGCATTGCGCTCGGCAGCGGGTCGGCGCGAGGCTGGGCGCACATCGGTATCCTGCGTGCACTCGCCGACCAGGGGCTGCGGCCTGCCGTCGTGACGGGGGCCTCAGTCGGGGCGCTCGTGGGCGCAGCCTTCGCCAACGACAAACTCGACGCACTGGAAGCCTGGGTCTGCGCGCTCACGCAGCGCGACGTGTGGCACCTGATCGATGCGACGTTCCGCGGTGGCGGCATCATGACGGGAAATCGCCTGATGGACGCCATTGCGGTGGGGGTGGGCGACACGCCGATCGAGCAGCTGCCGGTTGCATTCGGCGCCGTCGCCACCGATCTCTACACCGGCGAAGAAGTCTGGTTGCGCGAAGGCCCGATGATGCGCGTGGTGCGTGCGTCGAGTGGAGTGCCCGGACTGTTCGCACCAGCGTGGCACGCGGACCGCTGGCTGATCGACGGCGGCGTCGTGAACCCTGTGCCTGTCTCGATGTGCCGTGCGATGGGCGCTGATGTCGTCATCGCGGTTGACATCAGCCGCAGCGTGACCCGCGCGGGGCAACGCGCACAGCTTGCGGCCGGCACGAAGCCCGCGACCAGCGCGGTGGGTGAGCACACGGCGACGGAGGAGGGTTCCGCGATCCTGAAGCGATGGTCCGGAATGCTCGACGGACTGGTGGAGTCGTTTCGCTCCAAGCGCCAGGAGCCGGGGCTGCTGGAGGCGATCACCAGCTCCGTGAACATCATGCAGGACCGCATCACGCGCACGCGGCTGGCCATCGATCCGGCCGACGTGCTGCTGAGGCCTCGCATGGACGACTTTGCACTGATGGATTTTCACCGCGCACGCGAGGCGATCGATGCCGGCCGCGCCTGCATCGAAGCGGCAGCGCCGCAGCTTCAGTCCGTCGTGGCGCGACTTCAGTGATCCTGTGGCTTGCGCTCGAGGCGGACGACGCCAGACGCCTGGTACCCGCTCAGTGCGCGTTCGTACGCGGCGCTGCAATCGGCTGTGCGTTCCGCAATCGACCTCGGCGCGAGCCTGCTCATGAAATTGCCGAAGTCGCGGTGCACGGCATCGGTGCCGCAGTGGGCGTGCAGCCAGAGATTGATGCCGAGATAGACGTCGTCGGGCGAACTGGCGACGTAGCCGCTCAATAGCGTCGGCAGCATCGTGGCGGAAGGCATCACCGAGCAGCAACGCAGCCGCTTGCCCGGCACCGACGAGATGATGTGGAAGAACGTGATGCGCGTGTCGGCGATTTGCCGGAACCCGCTGTAGTCGTACTGGAAGCCGCCGGTGCTGGAGAACGTGTGCGGCTGATGATCGCCGAACACCAGCAGGACGAACGGGCGACCGGTACGCGCCTCGATGTCGACGAGATACTCCTGCAGCGACTGCACGGCAGCCGTCGTCGAGTCGAGCCGCCGCAGGTACTCGTGCAAGGCGCAGTTGGGGATGAACTCCTGCGTGCCGGCGAACCGGACGGCAAAGCCCGAGGCATCGGCCGGGGCGCAGTCGTGCGGCGAGTGGTTCTCGATCAACAGCACATAACTGAAGAAGGGCGCGGCCGGTGCAGGTCCCATGGCCGCTTGGACGCTGTCGGCGACGTCGCGGTCGGTCTTGATCCAGGGTCCACGACCCAGGTCCTCGCTGTCGAGGATGGTCTCGAAGCCGTAGTTCGTGTACGCGTTGCGAGCGTTGTAGAAATCGCCCCCGTGCGGAAAGAAGGCCCAGGTGCGATAGCCGTGCTGGCGCAGGTAGAGCGCGATACTGCGATCCACGAACGGTGACAGCGATGCATGGGTATACATCCCGGAATAACCAAAGAGCCGGGAGTCCAGGCCGACGATCGTCTCGAACTCGGTGATCCAGGTGCCGCCGCCCATCGCGTTCACGCGCAGCAGGCCATTGGCCGCCGTGTGCTCGCCGGTGCGGAAAAGAGCATCGTTCCATTCGCCCTGCAGGCGAAAAGTGGCTCCCGGGTCGAAGGTCGATTCGGCCAGGACGACCATGATGTTCGGCTGCGCTGGCGAGCTGGCTGTCCCGGCCGTGAAGTCCATGTATTGCAGGACCGCCGCGCGTACTTCCGCCGGACTCGGCGGCACGACGCCACTTTCGTCCCGGTAGATGTCGCCGGTCGATTGCGATTCGAGACGATAGGAGTAGCCGAGGAAGGGCAGTACACCCATCTTTCCGGCCAGGGCGGCGACGCCTTCGAGCTGCCACGTCGAGTTGTCCTGCGCGGCCGCGGCGTACAGCGCATTCAGGCGCGTCATTGCAAGCACGGCCAGGCTGCCGATGGCGGCGACCCGCAGCCAGGGGGTTTGTGTCCTGATCCGCGTACGGCAGGTCATCGCGAATCGCATGATGGCGACCAGGCCGGTGAGCAACCAGCCCAGCAACACGATCACAACGACGAAGCTGGCGACGTGGCGCGTCCAGTGCGGCAGGGCCAGCGCGTCCCACAGCCCCGCGGGATTGGCCAACGCAATCCTGATGTCGAGCACCGTCAGCGGCATGCCCGTGAGGCCGATCTTGAGGCCGTTGATCCAGCTCAGCAGCAACTGCAGTGCCATCACGCCAGCGAGCGTCACCATGCCGAAAGGCGCAGGCAGCAGGACACAACCAGCCGCCACGAAGCAGAGCAACACCCATGGGGCGGACTGAACCGGCCACGCCACCGATGCCACCGTGGCGCACGCGACCAGCAAGCCGGCGAACGTCCAGCGCAGCCATGACTGGTTGTTTCCAGCCGCCCTGCTGGAGACGTAGAGGACTGCGGCAAGAATGCCCACAATGATGACGTAGCCGATCAACTGAATGCCCCCGGGTTCGATATCCCACGCACCTGAAAGAAATCCATGAGCCTGGTTCAATGCAGCGGTGAGATCAGCACCCGCGTTTCCCCGCCGGCCGCCTGCATTTTCTGCTGGCGCGCCAGCGACCAGCCCGTGAACGCCCACACCAGGGCCAGTACCGCGCCGGCCACGGCGACCACCGCCGGATTCGAAGCGATCGCATCGACGCCTGTTTTAACCCAGCCGCTCACCGCGTCCGCGCCACGGTAGACAGCGGTGTCTATGACGTTCTTGGCCTTGTACTTGGCTTCGGGCGGGACCACGGTGAACAGCATCTCACGGCCCGGTCGCGCCAGCGCGTATTCGCCGGCACGGCGCATGACCATCACTGCCGCAAACACCGCGAAAGTCGGCGCCAGCGCGAGCCACAGGAAGCCCAGGGTCATGACCACGGGTACGGCCGTCAGCAGCGCGACGATGCCGAGCCGCTGCACGATGCGTCCGGTCAGGAACAGCTGGCTGAGCAGGGCCAGGCTCTGCACGATGAAGTCGAGCGTGCCGAACACGCGCGTCTGGTCGGTGCGATCCGGGAAATGCAGCTCGACCAGCCGCGCCTGTTCGAAATAGAGAAAGGTCGTGACACTCGCCAGCAGCACGACGAAGGCAGCGATGCCCAGCAGGTAGCGCGACTGCAGCACCTCGCCGATGCCGGCGAAGGGGTTGCCGCCGAGCGGCTGGCGGCGCGCAGCCTGATCATCAGCGCGCAGCGGCCGGTGATCGCGCCAGGCCTGCAGCGAGCGAGCTGCCAGGGCCGAACCCAGCAGCAAGGCCGTGCTCAGCACCAGCAACCCCGGCAGGCCGAGCGGACCCACCAGCAACACGCCCAGCAGCGGTCCGGCCAGCCCGCCGGCGCTCGCACCCGCCGCCATCACGGCAAAAAGCCGCTTGGCCTGTGCCACCGGGAACAGATCGGCCAGCACGCTCCAGGCCACCGAGATCGCCAGCAGGTTGAACACGGACAGCCAGATGTAGAAGGCGCGCGCGAGCCAGGGATTGTCGGGCTGCGCGGCCATCGCCGCCGCGAAACCCAGCAGGTTCAGCGCGAAGAAGCCGTAGGTCCAGGGCAGGATTCGCCGTCGCGTCGCGCGCGCGGCGATCCAGCCGAACAGCGGGATCGCCGCGAGCGTGGCGACGAAGGTGCCGGTGAACAACCACTGCAGGTTGTTCACGCCACCGGCGATGCCCATCGTCTCGCGCACCGGCCGCAACATGAAATAACCGGCGAACAGCAGGAAGAACATCAGCACGCCGGCCGCCACCGCCGGTGCTTCGTCGGATTCGACCGCGAAGAGCCGGGACAGGAAGCGGACCGCCGGGCCGGGCCCCGGTTTCGGCCTCGCCATCAGGCGAACATCGCCACGAGCTCGGCACGCTCGGCTGCGCTCAAGTCACGGCCCCGGCCGGCCTTGAGATTGTCGCTCTGGCGGTCGGGTTTGCCCGTGGCCGGGATCACCACGGTCACGGCCGGATGACTGATGACGAACCTCAGGAACAGCTGCGCCCACGACCTCACGCCCGCCTCGGCGGCCCAGCCCGGCAGTGCCTTGCCGGCCACGCGCTCGAACAGCCGCCCGTCGTCGAAGGCCCGGTTGATCATCACGGCGACACCGGTGTCCCTGGCCAGCGGCAGCAGGCGCTTCTCCGCATTGATGGTGCTGACCGAATAGTTGATCTGGATGAAGTCGGGTTTTTCCGCGGCCATGATGTCCGCGAGTTCGGCGTGCTTGCTGTCGACGTAGTGCGTCAGGCCGACGTACCTGGTCTTGCCCCGGGCTTTCAGTTCGCGCGCATAGGCCAGCTGGGTCTTCCAGTCGCGCAGGTTGTGCACGGCCAGCAGCTCCACTTTGTCGGTGCGCAGGCGCTTGAGCGACTGCGCGAACTGCGCCTCGCCGGCGGCGCGGTTGTCCGCGGCGAGCTTGGTCGCCAGCCAGATCCGGTCGCGCACGCCGAGCTCGGCCATCAGGTCGCCCAGCACGTCCTCGGCATTGCCGTAATTGGGCGAGGTGTCGATGACGCTGGCGCCGCCGGCGACGAAACGCCGCAGCACTTCCTGCAGCGGTCCGCGGCCGGCCGCATCCACCTCGAAACTGCCCGAGGTGCCCATGCCGATCACCGGGATGGATTCGCCGGTGGCGGGAATCACGCGTTTCGCCAGGCCGGGTGTCGCGGCCGGCGCGGCCGCCAGGGCGGGCAGGGGGTGCAGCACGGCGGCTGTTGCCGTGAACGCGGCGGCCGAGATAAAGGAGCGGCGACTGGTCATGGCGGCACCTCGTGGCAGGAACGCAAGCAGCGCTGGTGCGTGAGCGTAGTTCAATTTTCCGTCCGTCGCAGGAACCGCCGGGTCGATGGCAGGCACCATCGGCCGATGACCGGAGTTGAACACCGCGCCCATGAACCCGCGCCAGAACTGCTCGTAGGCGGCAGCGCTGCTTACGCCTGCATGTGGCGCCTGGTGCGGCTGGCACGGACCACGGTCGAACTCGAGACGTACATCGATGAGGCGGGCGCGGTCGGCGACCGGTTCCTGGCCGAACTGACCGGCGCGGCGCGACGCGGGGTCCGCGTGCGGGTGCTGGTCGACGCTATGGTTCGGACGCGCTGCGCCGGGGCTATTTCGCGCCGCTGATCGCCGCCGGCGGGGAACTGCGCTGGTTCAGCCCGAAGCGACTTCTGCACCGCAACTTCCGCAACCACCGCAAGCTGCTGCGTGTGGACGGCAAGGCCGTGATTGGCGGGCTCAACATTGCCGACACGTACGACGGCGACGGCCTCGAGGCTGGCTGGCGCGACTTCGCGGTGCGCGTGGACGGGCCTGTTGTGGACGCACTTGCGAAGAGCTTCGCCCGAATGTGGGATCTGTCCGTGTTCAGTCGACGCCAGTTCCGTCGCTTCTGGCGCAGGTCACCGCCGCTTGTCGCTGGCGCTTGCGGCGCTGGGGCGCCACGACACATCGGACGCCATCCAGCAACTCGATCTCGCCGCTCGTGCTTACGACCCGTTCCTCGTTTACATCGCCGACCATCCGCCGTTCACGCAGCTGTGGGCCGAGCCGCGCGCGCAGCCACTGTACCTGCGACTGAACCTTCCGGTTCGGTAGTGTCGTCGGTTCAACGGCGGCCGGCACCTGGCCGCTAGGGTGTCGTGACGCAGATCGCGTAGGCGTAAAGGGCGTACGAGCCGTTATTAGAGGCTATCCACCCGCATTCCCACGAATTGTTCTCAGGTGCGCTCCTGTGGAGGTTGAGGCCTGACGAGCAGCGGCCGCCAAGGACTTTCTTGCCCGTCGGACAGGAAAGCGACTTGACTACGTACTCACCCGGTACCACGTTGCCGGCGACGCCTGTCAACTCAACCACTTCATAGCCCGAGATTCCCGGTGACCCCTGCGGCCCCTCGGCACCCGCAGGGCCTCGCGGACCGGTCGCGGCGATCCAGGTCGGCGTCCAGTGGGTGGAGATGCCATTGAGCTTCACGAGTCCAGGGAGCGATCCGAAGTTGACGTCGCTGATCCGCAGCGTGTCCGGCTCGCCAGTGGGGCCTTGTAGCTCACCACCACGCGCCGGATATCCAGCGGGGCGCGGTCCGTGCCGCGGATGCGCGAAGTCGGGTTGCCACCGCCGCTGGCGCGTTGCGTGACGCGATCCTGCGCATGCCTTGCTGGTGAGATCTCGCGGTCTGGCTGGGGGGTGATCATGGAAATTTTCGAGTCCGCGATCACCTGAGATCGATTCGAGCAGTTTCCTGCGGTCGTGAAGGAAGAGGTCGGTCGAACCATGCGGCGGGCGACCACCGCACGGGTGTGCCAGCAGCGCCTTATGGCTTCGCAGGCCGCGAATCCGACGTGCTGCCCCAGATGCGCTGAAGTTCGGCCATCTCCTCGAGCGCGGCGACGATGCGCTCCAGTGGAAGCTGTGACCAGCGTCGCAGTTGCTCCCGCCGTGCACCTTCCCAGGTCGTCAGCCGCCAGTCGATCGGCAGATCGCCTGGCGTAGCCTCATCAGTCATCGTTGCGCTCGATGATCCGCAGGCTCTCGATGTCCAGGTGATCCTGCGGACGGCCAGCTGCCGACTTCATGCGGATAAGTGTGCCGGCCGACACGAATCGAACTTCGATTCGTTCATGCAGAGGCTTGATCAGTGCCCGGTGGTATTCCTGGTCGAAATCGAACACGGGAACCGAGGGTCGAAATCCGATCGCCTGCAGCGCGGCAAAGGCGCGCGAGACGTTTTCCGGCACCAGGTGCACGACGATGTCGACGTCCTTGGTGAAGCGCAGATAGCCGTGCGCATTGACCGCCAATCCGCCGGCAACCAGATAGCGCACCCCGGCGTCGGCGAGCGACGTGGCGATCGCTTCGAAGCTGGCGAGTTTCATCGGCTTTTCACGGACGAGCCGTCCGGCGCCCCTGTGTATTGAGAATGCGACCTTCGGTAGGCTGACGGAGGCCTCGATAAAAGGAAAGGCCCTGGGGTCACCAGGGCCTTTCTCGTCGTCGTCGGGGCGGGGTGAGCAACCCTCACCCGGCCTTAAAAATCGACTTCTCCCACGTGAGCGGGAGAGGCGAGGGTCACAGCAGCGGCACCAGCAGCAGCGCCACGATGTTGATGATCTTGATCAGCGGGTTGATGGCCGGACCGGCGGTGTCCTTGTACGGATCGCCGACGGTGTCGCCGGTGACGGCCGCCTTGTGCGTCTCCGAGCCCTTGCCGCCGAAGTTGCCTTCCTCGACGTACTTCTTGGCGTTGTCCCAGGCGCCGCCGCCGGTGCACATCGAGATGGCGACGAACAGGCCCGTGACGATCGTGCCGATCAGCACGCCGCCGAGCGCGCGGATACCCGCGCCGGGACCGAGCAGCCAGTTCATGCCGAAGCCGACGATGACCGGGACCAGGATCGGCAGCAGCGACGGCACGATCATCTCCTTGATCGCCGCCTTGGTCAGCATGTCCACCGCGCGCGAATAGTCGGGCTTCGCGGTGCCGGCCATGATGCCCGGGATCTCCTTGAACTGGCGGCGCACTTCCACGACCACCGAGCCCGCGGCACGACCGACGGCTTCCATCGCCATCGCGCCGAACAGGTAAGGCACCAGGCCGCCGATAAAGAGACCGATGATCACGGCCGGATCGGACAGCGAGAAAACTTCCAGCTTGCCCGCGATCTGCAGGTTGTTGGTGTAGTCGGCGAAGAGCACCAGCGCAGCGAGACCGGCGGAGCCGATCGCGTAACCCTTGGTCACGGCCTTGGTCGTGTTGCCGACCGCGTCGAGCGCGTCGGTGACCTTGCGCACTTCCTTCGGCAGGCCGGCCATCTCGGCGATGCCGCCACCGTTGTCGGTGATCGGACCGTAGGCGTCGAGCGCGACGATCACACCCGTCATCGACAGCATCGCCGTCGCGGCGATCGCGATGCCGTACAGGCCAGCCAGCGAGTACGCGCCCCAGATGGCAGCGCAGATCGCGAGCACCGGCCAGGCGGTGGAACGCATCGAGACCGCGAGGCCCGCGATCACGTTGGTGCCGTGGCCGGTCTGCGAGGCTGCCGCCACGTAACGCACCGGGGCGTATTCCGTCGCCGTGTAGTACTCGGTAATGACGATCATCGCGCCGGTCAGCACGAGGCCGATCAGCGCACAGCCGAACAGCGCCATGGCCGCGTCGCCCATCATGCGGGTCGTGACGAAGTAGAACGCGACGGCGGCGATCACGCCCGACACGATCAGGCCGCGATAGAGCGCGTTCATGATCTTGCCGCCATCGCGCGCCTTGACGAAGAAGGTGCCGGCGATCGAGGCGACGATCGACACGGCGCCGAGCACGAGCGGATACAGCACGGCGTTGATGCCGAGCGTGGCCTGCATCGTCAGGCCCGCGAGCAGCATGGTCGCCACCACGGTCACGGCGTAGGTCTCGAACAGGTCGGCCGCCATGCCGGCGCAGTCGCCGACGTTGTCACCGACGTTGTCGGCAATCACCGCCGGGTTGCGCGGGTCGTCTTCCGGGATGCCGGCTTCGACCTTGCCCACGAGGTCGGCGCCGACGTCGGCGCCCTTGGTGAAGATGCCGCCGCCGAGCCGCGCGAAGATCGAGATCAGCGAGCCGCCGAAGGCGAGACCGACGAGTGCGTGCAGCGACTTGTCCACGTCGCCGCCGGTGACGTTGAGCATCACCCAGTAATAGGCCGCCACGCCGATCAGGCCGAGGCCGACGACGAGCATGCCGGTGATGGCGCCGCCGCGGAACGCGACCTGCAATGCGGGGTTGAGCCCGACGCTGGCCGCATGGGCCGTGCGCACGTTGGCGCGGACCGATACGTTCATGCCGATGTAACCGGCGAGTCCCGACAGGATTGCGCCGACGGCAAAGCCGCCCGCCGTGCCCCAGCCGAGCGTGAAGCCAAGCACCAGGAAGAGCGCGATGCCGACGATGCCGATCGTCGAGTACTGGCGGTTCAGGTAGGCACTGGCACCCTGCTGGATGGCGGACGCGATTTCCTGCATGCGGGCGTTGCCGGCGGGCTGGGCGACGATCCAGCGCACGGACAGGATGCCGTAAAGAATTGCGGCCACGCCGGCGCCAATCGCCAGCAGCAGCGCGAAGTCAGTAGTCATGCTCAACCTCCCAAACGGGTCTTCACTCGTAAACCTGGCGGGGTCGAGCGGGCGGCGAGTTCTACGACTCGATCGGGTGCCCGGTCAGCCCCGGAAAAAAGGCGCGGGACTATACCACAAAGGCCTTTTTGAGCTTCTTTTTGACGGCTTTGTTCTTCAGCACCACGTACTTCGGCAGGCCACCCTCGTACGGCGGGTAGTCCTCGCCCTGGATCAGGGGCGCGAGGTACCTGCGGCCCTTGGCGGTGATGTGGAGGCCGTCCGGCGTGATGTAGTCGCGGGGCAGCATCTTCTCGACGTTGGCCACCTCGTCCAGGCTCGCCATGCCGATCTTCCAGCGGTAGGGCCGGTTCGAGGTGCGGACGATCGTCGGCATCACCGAGTTGTGGCCTTGCAGCGCCAGGTCGACGGCTGCCTTGCCGACGGCGTACGCCTGCTCGACGTCCACCTTCGACGCGATGTGCCGCGCGGAACGCTGCAGGTAGTCGGCCACGGCCCAGTGATACTTGTAGCCGAGCTTGTCTTTGACCAGCTGCGCCACGACCGGGCCGACGCCGCCCAGCTGTGCGTGGCCGAAGGCGTCACGCGTACCCGCATCGGCCAGGAACTTGCCGTCCTTGTTGCGCACGCCCTCAGACACCACGACCGCGCAGTAGCCGTACTTCTTGACGCATTCC
>Ga0073899_10002434_pt1 | contig 16803 bp, 13 predicted proteins | sample KloWWTmetaKNB5Ph_FD_88975 | JGI IMG/M metagenome (GOLD analysis project Ga0073899, IMG submission 88975) | Active sludge microbial communities from Klosterneuburg, Austria, studying microevolution and ecology of nitrifiers - Klosterneuburg... | ecosystem: Engineered > WWTP > Aerobic digester >...
AGGCGAAGGCGCCCGCGAAGTGAGTCGCTGAGGCGTCACGGCGTCACGGGGTGGTGGGGCGTCACGGGGTCACGGGCGGCCGCTTTGGAGGGCGCGGCTTTTGCCTCGTGGGCTGCTTTGGTCGCTTCTTCTTTGGTCGTTTCTTCTTCTTCTTCTTGGCCAGCTCGGCTTGCAGCAGCTTCGTCAGCTCATCCGGGGGGATGCGTGTGCGCAGCTCGTGGACGCGGAGCTTGCCGAAGCGGACGCGGAGCACGTATTGCTCGGTGACGATCTTGCGGAGGGCGGGCCACTGGTCGAGGGGGTCGTCGTGTACGCCGGGGAAGAAGCCGGCGCTGCGCACGAAGAAGGCCGGGGGAGCGGTCTGAAAGGCCGCGAGCAGCGTGTCGGCGGCCGGGCCGGGGCGGAAGTTCGTCGTCTTCGAGCGGGAGAACATGCCGTTCTGGTTGTAGTCCGTGACCTGCCCGAGCACCTTGAAGACCGGAGAGGGGGCGCGGCGGTCGGCCCAGAAGTACACCGGCCACGCGGCCCAGCCCCACACCTGTATGGTGTCGTGCGGCGTCGTTCGTGCGGCGATGTACTCGCCGGCCTGGCGCGCCCTCGGGTGGCCGCGGGAGTCGATCCGGGTCGCCTTGCCGCGCGGGATCTGGATCACGAGGGCCAGCGCGTTCGCGGTGCAGAGCGTAGCGAGTGCGATGGACAGCGCGCGCGCGCGCCATGGCTCCGGCGCCCAGGCCCGTCGCAGGTACGACCAGGCCTGCGGATGCGCGGCCAGCAGCGCGAGCGCGGGCAGGTACTGGGGCAGGTAATGGACGTAGAAGCGCATGCCACCGACCCCGCAGCCGACGACGCTGAGCGCGAGCAGCAGCAGCTGGGGCAGCAGCGGGAGGCCGGGCGTACGCCGCGCCCCGAGCAGCGCCGCGAGTGACAGCGTCGCATGCAGCGGATACACGGCGACGAGCTGGAGCGGGATCTGGTACGCGCCCCAGATCCACCAGGTCTCGCGCTGGGTGGCCGCGCCGTAGTCGCTGGCGACGCCGAGCGGGAACAGGCCCGCGATGATCAGGGGCAGCGCGTCGTGGCGCTGATACCAGAGCAGCAGCGGGAGCAGCCCGAGCAGCGCGCCGCCGGCCCACAGCGGCCAGGCTCGCGGTGTGGCTCCCGGCTCGCCGCGTCGACGCGCCCACAGCCACACCAGCGCGAAGCAGGGCGCGAGCACGAAGGCCTGCGCCTTGATCGCCACCGCGAGCGCCGCGAACACGCCGGCGAGCAGGTGCCACCACCCGCAGCGTCCGCGCAGCCCCAGCAGCAGGCAGGCGAAGGCCCACGCGTACGGGGTCGCCATCCACGCCGAGTAGTTGAGGTCGAAGCAGCCGATCGCGGCGAGGTAGAGCAGCACGGCGGCGCCGGTCGCGAGCCCGCGCCCGTAGAGGGCGCGCGCGGCCAGCCAGATCGCCGGGGCGGCGAGCAGGCACCAGCCGGTGTACACCAGCTGCACCGACTCGATGGAGCGCCCGAGGCCGGCGAAGATCGCCGCGAACAGGAACCAGCTGCCCGGCGACTTCATGTCGAGGGTGTCGCGGTACGGCAGGCCGCCGTCGCTGATGATGTCGGCCTCGTAGAGGATGCCGGCGATGTCGGCGTTGCCGAGCTCGGCGATCGGGTGCCACGCGCGCGTCGCCAGCAGCAGCGCCACGCCGAGCAGCACGAGCATGGCCGGGGCGCGGGCTCGCAGCGCGGTAAAGGCTCGCGGCGCGGTCCAGGCTCGCATGGTGCTGGGGCGGCCCGCCCCGCCGTTCTCCGCGCCCATCCTGGTCATGCCTAACATGTCCGGCCGCGCCGCGTCCAACCGTCGTCGAAGCGGGAGGCGGCGGGGTCACTCGAGCAGCTCGCAGCGCTCCTCGAGCGGTCGGCGGAGGCGGCGGCGGCCGATGACGAAGCGGGCGAGGTCGCCGCGGAGGGCGGCCTGGATGGCGGGGACGAGGGCGAGTGCGGTCTCTTCGCTCCACATGAAGACATGGTCGGCGCCGGCCTCGTGGATGGGGAGGACATCGTCGGGTCTGCTGGCGGTGGCGATGATGGTGCTGTGGCGATTGAGGGCGCGCAGGTTACGGACGATGTGACAGTTGTCGGTGCCCTTCAGGACGTCATCGGTGAGGGTGATGACGATGATGGTGGCCTGGTCGACGCTGGCGTGGCGGAGGGCGTCGAAGTTGGCGAGGTCGGCGTAGATGACCTCGGCGCCGCGGGCGTGGATCTCGGCGTGGAGGGCGATGGTGAGGTCGACGACGACGGTGTGGCGGAGGACCTCGGGGTTGCTGCGCTCGAGCTCGCAGAAGATCGCGGCGCCGAGGCGGTGAAAGCCGAGGATGGCGAGGCGCGGGCGGTAGGGCGGGCGTTCGGGGGGCGCGGGCGGGGTGCCGCGCAGGCGGGCGACGACCGAGAGCAGGCGCGGGTAGGAGCCCTCGGCGAGGCGGAACAGGGCGGGGGTGAGCACGGCGGTCAGGACGAAGGCGAAGATGACGGCGCTGGTGAAGCGCTGGTCGACGTGCCCGAGGTCCATGCCCAGGTACATGATGACGAGGCAAAACTCGGAGATCTGGGCGAGCTTGATCGAGGTCTCGGCGGCGCGGCGGACGTCGACGCCGACGCGCAGCAGCAGCGGCAGGAACACGAGCTGACGGATCGCCACGGCGACGACGCCGAGCAGCACGGCGAGGGCGAGGACGTCGACGCCCTCGGGCAGCGGGACGCTCATGCCGAGGCCGACGAAGAACAGGGTGACGAAGAAGTCGCGCAGGCTGCCGGCCTTGGCGATCACCTCGTGGGCGTAGGGGAAGGCGGCGATGCTGCTGCCGGCGATCAGGGCGCCCATCGCCAGCGAGATGGAGACCGCGAGCTCGAGGCCGAGGAGGGCGAGGAGGTCGCCGAGGTACTGGCCGAACAGGCCGAGGCCGAAGCACCAGGCCAGCGCCAGGGTGACGACGAGCTCGGGGGCGCGGCCGACCGCGCGAAAGGCCGCGGGCAGGATGAAGCGGGCGGCCAGAGCGGCGACGCCCATGACGACGCCGATGCCGCCGAGGGTCACGAGGACCGGGACGAGCGCGAGGTCGGCGAAGTTCGGCTGCAGCGCGAGGACCACCGCGGCCCACAGGTCCTGGAAGATCAGCAGGCCGACGGCGAGGCGGCCGGAGCGGGTGTCGAGCTCGCGGCGCGAGTGCAGGTGACCCGCGACCAGCAGCGTCGACGAGAAGGCGCAGGCGAGGCCGAGGTAGAGCGCGGTGTACGAGCCGGTCAACATCACCCAGCCGGTCTGGCGCAGGCCAACGAACAGCGCCCAGGCCAGGCCGGCGCTGAGCGGGACCTGCAGCAGGCCGGCGAGCAGCAGCGCCCGGCCGCCGCGAAACATGCTGTGCAGGTTGACCTCGAGGCCGATGACGAAGAGCAGCAGGGTCAGGCCGAGGTCGGCGATGGTGGCGATGTTGTCGGGGTCGGCGACGAGCGAGAGGCCGACCGGGCCGACGACGACGCCGGCGGCGAGCAGGGCGGCGATCGCCGGGAGGCGTAGGCGCTCGAACAGGACCACGAGCACGGCGGCGGCGACCAGGCACACGCCGATGTCCTGGACGAGGGAATGGTCGGCCCCGCCAGCGGCGAGCAAGGTGAGCACGGAGCCAGGCATCGCTGTAAACCGAGGCAAGCGTGGCACGGGTGGTGAAGCGCGGCCGGCAGTGCGCTGGTGGCGGACGGCGATGAACGGCGACTATGGGCCTCGTGGGCGGCGGCGAGGCGTGGTCGGGAGCGGCTTCGGCGGTCGGGGAGCGGGCGCGGGGCGGGCGCGCATCGACGGAGCCGGGCGCGTGCACGACCGATGCGGGTCACCGGCCGCGGGGATGTCGTTCGCCGGCGCGGCACGGCTCTTGCGCAGCACGGCTCTTGCGCGGCACGGCTGCTTGCGCAGCACGGCTCAGCACGGCTCTTGCGCAGCACGGCTCAGCACGACACGGCGCAGCACGACACGGCTCAGCTCTTGCGCAGCGGCACCGGCGCGCCGCGCAGCCACAGGTCGGCGAGGTGATCGTCGTGCATCACCGGCGAGACGAAGTAGCCCTTCGGGCGCGAGTTGGCGATCGCCTGCGCGGTCGCCAGCGGCTCGCTGATCACCACCCGGTCGTCGGTGTAGGAGGCGTGGACCAGATGGACCCCGGCGTCGTCGACGACCACGAAGCCGATGTGGTTCGATAGGCCGATGATATAGAGGCCTGCCCCGAGCTTGGTGATGCCGGCCGCCAGGGTCTCGCCGGGCACGCTGAAGAATCTGTGCACTTCGCCGGCGGCCGGCGCCAGCGTGCGCTGCACCGTCAGCGCCGGCGCCTGCGCGTACGAGAAGCGCGTCTGCACCCGCAGCCCCGCGTTCTCGAGCACCGAGGACACGAAGTATCCGCAGGCCACGGTCATGCCGGGCGCGTGCGGCCGGTTCGCCGTGCTGTTCGCGCCGAGGCCCCAGGACATCCCGAGCCAGGCCGGGAAGATGTCGCCCACGATCGCCGCGCGGACGAAGGCCCGGGCCTCGGCGCGGATGCTCGCCCGCTCGTGCGCCTCGTCGGCTCGCGCGTACAGCTGCGCCAGCCGCTGGCGCTCGGCCTCGATCGCGTGCAGGGTCGCCTCGTAGGCGGCCGTCGCGGCCAGGGCCGGGGGCTCGGCTGCGGGCTCCGCCGCGGCTTCGGCTGCGGGCCCGGCCTCGGCTCGACAGCCTGTCCCTTCAGACAGGAGCCCGATGCCGGCGATAACCATGTTTCGGACGAGCGCGCGCATCGTCGGCCCAACGCTCGGGCCCGGCGCGGGTATTCCGGGCTCGCGCTCACGGACCTGGGATCGCCCGGCGAATTCGCTTGTGCACGGCGGGCGGCGGCGTCAAGTTCGCTGCGTATGCACCGGCCGGCTCGCTTGCGCCGGTGCGCACGGAGGAAGCCATGGCATACGATGCAGAGATCGCGGAGCGCCTGCGCGACGCCGTGATGCGGGTAGGTCCCGCCGGGGTGGTCGACGAGCGCAAGATGTTCGGCGGCGTCGCCTTGCTGCTGGACGGCAGCATGGCCTGCGGGGTGATCGGGACGGACCTGGTCGTGCGCACCGGTGAGGCCGGCGCGGACGAGGCCCTGCGGCAGCCGCACGCCCGGCCGATGGACTTCACGGGCAGGCCGATGAAGGGCTTCGTTTATGTCGCGGCGCCGGGCTTCGCCAGCGAGGCGGCGCTCGACGCCTGGGTGGTCCGCGGCGTCGCGGGGGCCCGCGGTGCGAGCCGGAGCAAGTCCACGGCGCCGCCGAGGGCCGCGCGCCCGAAGCGGCCGCGGGCCGGGCCGGCGTGAAGCGGCGCGTCCGCGGGTGCGCGCGCGGGCTCACTGGGGGATCAGCGGGGCGCAGGTCGAGACGCCGGCGCCGACGATGCGCAGCGGCGCGTCCTGGTAGATGACCTTGAGGTCCTGCTTGCCGTTGTTGTCGCTGTCGTCGTAGTCGAGGTGGGTGACCTCGCTCTTGCTGTCCGACATGTTGTCGGTGAAGAAGTAGAAGTCGCCGCCGAAGAACGCGAAGGCGAAGCCGCCGCCGGTCTTCACGCCGGGCAGCGGGATCACGTCGAGCGTGGCGCCGTTGGCCTTGTCGACCTCGACCAGCTTCGAGGGGTCGGGGCCGGCGAACAGGAAGGCTCGCCCGTCGCCGGTGCCGGTCAGCTCGGCGAGGCCGTAGTTGCTCTTGCCGTGGGGCACGAGCGTGAGGGTCAGCGGGTCGATGCTGAAGAACTCGCTGGCCATCGGGGCCTCGGCGACGCCGTTGTAGTGGTTGCCGTAGAGCCGGTCGCACTTGTCGTCGGCGCTGTTCGACACGAAGGCCATGCCGAAGTTCTCGACGCCGCCCTGCCCGGGGACGAAGCCCGGGTCGCTGCAGTCGCTGACGTCGGTGATGTCGACCTTGCGGATCTGCAGGTCGCTGAACTGCACCCACGCGGCGCCCTGGCGGTCGACGCCCATCGAGAAGGTCGAGGGCGCGAGCCCGCAGTCGATCGCGCCGAGCAGCGTGAACTCGTTCTTGCCGGGGAAGTACTTCCACAGCTGCGCGGTCTTCGAGAGCACGAAGATCCCGTCGTCCAGCGCGACGTCGAGGTCGGGGCACGGGCAGGCGTCGACCACGCCGGTGTCCGTGCCGCCCGTGTCGTCCGCTCCGGTGTCGGTCTGCGCCGCGGTCGTGGCCGTGGTGTCAGCGGCGCCCGTGGTGCCGGTGATCGCGGTGTCGCTGTCGGTCTGGCTGTCGGTCTGGGCGGTGGTCTGGGTGCCGGTCTGGGAGCCGGTCGCGCTGCCCTCGGTCAAATCGGCGGTCGCGCTGCCCGCGGTGGGCGCGTCGCCGCTCGAGCTGCTGGTGGTCATGGGCATCGTGACCGTGCCGACGCTGGTCACGGTGGTGTCGGTGCCGGTCTGGCCCGGGCTCGAGCCGCTGCTGCAGGCGAGCGCGAGGGACAGGGCGAGGAGCGGGCAGGGCAGTCGCATCGGCGCAGGATAACCGGCGGGCGGGCGCAGCGGGCGGTCGGTGTGCGGCGGACCGGCGGATTGACCGGGGCGCAGGGACGGGCGAGCATCGCCGCGGACATGCGCGCTGGCCTGCCGATCCTCGACATGAAGCCGCCGCTCGGGGCCGGCGGCGACGCGGGGCACGAGGCGCTCGCGGGGGAGATCCGGGCCGCGTGTCGTGACTGCGGGTTCTTCTATGTGGTCGGCCACGGCGCCCCGCCGGCGCTGCTGCACGCGCTGGCGGCGGCGAGTCGTCGGTTCTTCGCGCTGCCGACCGCCCTCAAGCAGGAGATCGCAATGGCGCGCGGGGGGCGGGCCTGGCGGGGCTGGTTTCCGGTCGGCGGCGAGCTCACGGCGGGCGCGCCGGACCTCAAGGAGGGCCTGTACTTCGGCAGCGAGCTGGCGTCTGACCACCCGCGCGTGCGCGCGAGGGTGCCGATGCACGGCGCCAACCTGTTCCCCGCGCAGGTGCCCGAGCTGCGGGAGCTCGTGCTGCGCTACATCGACGCGATGACGACGGTGGCGCACGCGCTGCTGGTCGGCGTCGCCCGCAGCCTCGGCCTGCCGCGGGACTACTTCGCGCGGCACTATACGGCGGATCCGACGGTGCTGTTTCGCGTGTTTCATTATCCGGCGGCGACGGAGGCGGGCTGGGGCGTCGGGGAGCACACCGATTATGGCCTGCTCACATTGCTGGCGCAGGATGAGGTCGGCGGTCTGCAGGTCAAGACGCCGCGCGGATGGATCGACGCGCCGCCGATCGAGGGGGCGCTGGTGTGCAACATCGGCGATATGCTCGACCGCCTGACCGGCGGCGAGTTTCGCTCGACGCCGCACCGGGTGCGCAACATCAGCGGGCGCTCGCGGCTGTCGTTCCCGTTCTTCTTCGATCCGGACTTCGCGGCCGAGGTCCAGCCGCTGCCCCGCGCCGAGCGGCCGCTCTCCGACGACCACGCCGAGCGCTGGGATCGCGCGAGCGTGCACCTGTTTCGCGGGGCCTACGGCGATTACCTGCTCGGCAAGGTCGGGCGGGTGTTCCCGGGGCTGCAGGCCGCGATCGAGGGCGACGAGCGTCAGCCCTCGTAGGCGTCGATGCCGGCCTGGATCTCCGCGGCGCTCATCTCCTTGAGCCGCTGCGAGATCAGCCAGACGTGGCCGAAGGGGTCTCGGAGCCGGCCGGAGCGCTCGCCGTAGAATTGATCGCGGACGGGGTACACGACCGTCGCGCCGGCGGCCTCCATGCGCGCCGCGACGGCGTCGGCGTCGAGGACCTCGAGGTGAAGGATCACCGGCGAGCCGCCGAGCGAGGGCGGCGCGTGGTTGTGCCAGTCGCGGGCCTCCTCCGAGAGATAGAAGCGGGCCTCGCCGATCGCGAGCTCGGCATGGACGATGTGTCCGCCGAGCTTCGGATCCGCGAAGCAATTGATCACCTTGGCGTCGAGGGCTCGCGTGTAGAACTCGATGGCGCGCGCGGCGCCGAGGATGACGAGGCTGGGGATGAGCTCGAGCGGGCGGGGCGTGCCTGTCGCGCGGGGGGTGCCGGGTGTGCTGTCCATGCGCGGAGCATGGTCGGTCCGGGCGCGGTGAGATTGTAAAAAATTGTCAGTCGAGGACGACGTGGTTGCGGCCGCCGGGGTCCCGGGCGGCGTATGCGGTCGGGTGCAGGCCCGAGAAGGACCGGAATTCGTGGATGAGGTGGGCCTGATCGAAGTACCCACATTGTAACGCGAGCTCGGCCCAGGGCGGCGGGTGTTCGGTGGCGAGGGTCGTCAATACGCGCTGGAATCTTCGCACCCGGGCGAAGCGCTTGGGGGTCATGCCGACCTGCGCGGTGAATGCAGCGATCAGGCGCCGCGGGCTCAGACCCAGGCGCTCGCCGACGGTCGCCACCGGCACGTCGCGCTCGAGCGCCGCGATAGCGATCTGCAGCGCGGGGGCGGGGGTCAAGGGGCGGACGGCGCGGGCCAGCAGCGTCGCTTCGAGCGCCGCGAGCCGGGCCGCCGGCGTCGGCTGCTCGAGCAGGCGCTCGCGCAGCAGCGCGCCCTCGCGGCCCCAGACCTGGTCGAGCTCGACGTCGGTCTCGCGCAGGGCGTCGGCCGGCGGCGCGAAGAACGGGAAGGCGCCGCCCGGGCGGAAGCTGATGCCGACGATCGAGCGCTGCTCCGCGGTGTCGATCGCGAAGTGCCCGGCGTGAATGCCCGCGATCGTCGCGCCGCGGGTGCGACGCTCGTGCGCGAGGTCGGCGCCGTGGTAGCTGCGCAGCTCGTCCTCGTGCAGGTTGACCAGCAGCTGCATCGTCCCGTCGGGGAGGATGCGCTCGCGCGCGTGGGCGAGCTCGCCGGCGTCCTCGTAGTGCCACAGCGACGCGACGAAGGGCGCGAGCGCGGGCGAGGGGGTGCGCAGGAGCATCGGCATGACGGAGGGGGCCGGAGTATATCGCCCGAGCGCCGACTGCGGGCGCCGATGGGGTACAGGGCTGGACCCTGACGGCGCGAACGATCCCCTGCGCCCGCTGAGCCGCGGTATACCGTGGAGCCTATGACGCGGTCCTGGAGTCGTGCAGGGGGATGGATCTGTTCGCTGTCGCTTTCGCTGGCGGTGCTGGTGCCCGGGTGTACGGACGGGGGCGGGGAGGCGACGAGCGCCGCGAGTGAGGTGAACACGACGCCCGCGACCGGCATCGGCGATGACACGACGGCCGCGACCGCGACGCCGACGAGCGGCGGGGCGACGACTGGCGGGGCGACGACTGGCGGGCCGACGACTGGCGGGGCGACGACTGATGGGGCGACGACTGGTGGGCCGAATACCACCGGGACCGAGACTGGCGAGCCCGGAGGTCTGGTCTGCCCGCTCGCCGAGCAGGCGGGGGTCGCGGTGCTCACGCTCAGCCCGGCGCTCTATGCGGATGGGGCCGACCCGTCGGGATCGGGGGACTGCGAGGTGCTCAACCCGGAGCGCGGGTTCTATCAATTCGTGGACCTGCGGGAGCTCGACGCGAGCACGCTCGAGGACGCGGCAGCGGACGGTTTGTCGGTGCTCTACGGTCAGGTCTTGCTGCCCGAGTATCGTGACGCCCCGCTCGATGCGAAGCTGCTCGCCGGGGTCGCGGCGGCCTTCGATCTGGCGCGTGAGCACGGGATGAAGGTGGTGCCGCGATTTCACTACTCGGACGACATCGACGAGCCGGACGCGGACCTGCAGCGGATCCTCGGGCACATCGATCAGTTGAAGCCGATCCTTCAAGAGCACGCCGACGTGATCTTGACGCTGCAGGCGGGCTTCATCGGCGCGTGGGGCGAATGGCACGCGTCGCAGCACGGCCTCGACGCGCCGGGGCCCCGCAAGCAGATCCTCGACGCGCTGCTGGCCGCGCTGCCGGCGACGCGCACGGTCTCGGTCCGCCGGCCCTCGTTCAAGGACGACGCCTACGGCGGCCCGCTCACGCTGGCGACGGCGCACGACGGGAGCGCGCTCGCGCGGGTGGGGCACATCAACGACTGCTTCCTCGCGTCGGACGACGACGAGGGCACGTATCAGGTGGCGGGCGAGAAGGACTACGCGATCGCCGACTCGGCCTTCGCACCGGTCGGCGGCGAGACCTGTGCGGTCAACCCTCCGCGCTCGGAGTGCCCCGCGGCGCTCGCCGAGCTGGCGCTGCATCACTGGACCCACCTGAACCTCGGTTATCACCCGGATGTGATCGCCGATTGGCAGGCGGGCGGTTGCTTCGAGCAGATCGCCTGTCGCCTCGGATATCGGCTGGCGGTGCGGGAGATCCAGTGGGCCGCGCAGGCGACGGCCGGCGGCCCGCTCCCGGTGTCGCTGCGGATCTTCAACGACGGCTTCGCGGCGCCGGTGAACGCCCGGTCGATGCTGCTCGTGTTCGACGGCCCCGCGCGCCTCGAGGTGCCCGCGGCCGACGTCGACGCGCGAAGGTGGCTGCCCGGGGCGGAGGCCACGGTGTGCCTCGACGCCCAGCTGCCCGGCGACCTGCCGCCGGGCAGCTATCGCATCGGGCTGCGGCTGCCCGACGCCGAGGTGTCCCTGGCGGATGATCCGAGGCAGGCGATCCGGCTCGTGAACGGGGCGTGGGATCCGGCGGACGGGGTCAACTGGTTCGACGCGATGGTCGAGGTCCAGTGAGCGACGCGGGCATCCGCGCCTTCATCGCCGGAGGAGCTCGCGCAGCGCATGCCACTCGGGAAATAGCGATATCGCGTGGTCCGGGTTGTTGCGGACCCAGTTGCGGAGCTTTTGACGGAGCTCCTTGGGGCCGGGTGCGATGCTGCGGTAGGCAGCAGGCGCGAGCGCAGTCATTAGATCTTTGCCCGAGAACCACGCCAATACGTCCTCGATGGAGCCGTCGATGGCGAGACACAGCTGTCGGAGATAGTGTTTCAGATGCTCGCGAATGACGTCGTCTGCGAGCGCAGCGTTCGTTGCATCTCGATATCGCAGGACGCTGTCACGGACCCAGTCGGGGAGCTGATGCTCGTCGTACTTGACGGTCATGGTCCGGAATTCGTGACCCACGAAGGCTGTCGGGCGCGTAGCGAGCGCTCCTGACGATGGCATGTCGCGGCGTGCGACGCCGACGGCCCATCGCGCGGCGACATAAGCTTGAATTTCGCTGGCCGCCGCTCGCAGCGCATCGACGATGGTCGCCTCGGGGATCGTCGATGCCGCCGCGATGAGGCGCGGGTCGATCAGGTAAGACTCGATCTCGTGGCGACACCAGTGCCAGCCGAGGACCAGCCCGTTGTTGCCCGACACGAGGCTGTCGATGACCGGTGTGCTGCGGTCGAGGGGCGGGTCGAAGTCGAAGTCGCGGTCACGCAAGTAGCAGGCGAGGACCCCGGGATTCTCCTCGCGCGCGTTGCGTGCGCGGGGCTTGAGTGAGCCCTTCGAGCCGCCAGGCACGACGAGGGGGCGGCCTCCGAGCAGTGCCTGCAGGATCGACAGGTCGATCGGATCGCGGCCGTCACCCTCGACGTAGAGCTTGCTCACAGGCATCGCTGGCCGCCCTCGAGTCGGACTTCCTCCTCCGGCGGTGTGACGGACTCGAGGTAGGGCGAGTGGGTCGTGACGAAGAACTGGCAGTCGGGCCCGATCTTTCGCAACGCTGCGAGCAGCGCCTGCTGCTCGGGCGGATGGAGATGCAGCTCCAATTCGTCGAGCAGGACGACCGAACGTGCGACTGACTGCCGGACAAATTCGTACAGGATCGGGAGCACGGCCTGCTCGCCCGAGGACATCTCGGCGATGTCATAGGTGAGGCCGTCGCGCTCGAGCAGGACATAGGACGTGGGTTCGGCGGTGCCCTCGAAGGACATCGGCTGGGTGCCCACGAAGCGCGCGCCGGGGAAGACCTTGACGAGGTGACCCTCCAATTGCCCGAGGAAGTCGATGCCGTCGGGGCGTCGGGGCGAGACGTGGTACGACCACCAGCTGACGAGGAAGGCCCTGAGGTCCTCCATGCTCGCCAGGTTGCGGTTCTGGTCGAACCAAAACACATCGCCGAGATCGAGGAAGCGCCTGCGGAGGGCGGGGTCGGTGCGGATGAGGTACTTGATGAAGTAGCGCCCGAGGAACTGGCTCATCGCCTGCGGGCCTTCTGCGCAGGAGAGGGCCCCGTCCTGGTAGGCGAGGGTCACTCGGGGGAGTGCGCTGGGTGCCGCGATCGAGTTAGCGAGCTCGGGCCGGGCGCGCTGAGCCCAGTGGGTGTACAGGTCCCTGGTGGTCTCGAGCTCCGCGGTGTCGAAGACGACGCCCAGTTCGATGCGGGTCGCGCCGCGGGTCGACATTCGCTCGGGGAGGAAGCCGGGCCATCGCAGATCGCCTGGGGCGTTGAGCTTTCGGGTCGCGAGACCCAGCACCAGCGCGATCGCCTGGAGCAGCGTTGTCTTGCCGGACCCATTATCACCGAGGATCAAGGTGATCGGTCGCGGTCGGTTGTCCTCGGCCATGAAGGACAAGGAGAGCTCCGCGAGACGCTTGAAGTGAGTGATGTGCAGATGCGAGAGCTGCATGGACCTTCCGGCGCGCGACGGTATCGCACGGTCATCGCGGTCGCAAGCCAGGTGTCTCGCGGGAGGCGCTCAGCGGCGGCGGCTGGCGATCCACTCGGCGATGCGCAGGCAGGCGGGGACGAACAGGACCGAGCTGAGCAGGCACAGGGTCATGCCGATGACGTTGGTCCAGCCGAGCGAGCGCAGGCCCTGGTGCTCGACGAAGAGCATGCTGGAGAAGCCGATGACGGTGGTGAGGGTGGTGAGGAACACGGCGCCGCCGGTCTCGCGCAGGACCCGGGGGATGGTGCCGGGGCCGTCCTCGCGGTAGCGGTGGATGATGTGGAGGGCGTCGTCCTGGCCCATGCCGATCAGCAGCGGCAGGGCGATGAGGTTGAAGAGGTTGAGCTTCCAGTCGAGCAGGGCGAAGATGCCGGCGAGCCACAGCAGGGCGAGGACGACGGTGAGCAGGACGTAGAGGGCCTGAGCGACGCTGCGGAACATCAGCAGGGCGGTGACGATCAGCACGCCGAACACGGAGAGCATGACGCGCGGGCCGTCGAGGCGGATGGTGTCGACGATCTCGGGGATGACGAAGTAGTTGGCGATCGCGGGGACCGGGCCGGCGCTGCTCTCGAGCGGGGAGAAGGCCTCGGCGATGCGCTTGGCCTGCACGTAGTCGGCGGTCTCGCCGCTGGGCCAGAAGGCGACGAAGTGGCCGATGTTGCCGTCCATGTCGGTGAACTGGGACTGCACCCAGGCGGGCAGGTCGGGGACGTCGATCGGGCGCTCGACCTGGAGATAGGGCTCCCAGGTGGCGAGCTTCTCGCTGTCGGCCGCGGACAGCGAGCCGCGCTTCTTGGCGATGCGCTCGCGGATGTCGCGGATGACCAGGAGCTTCTCGGCCTGCAGCTCGGGGATGAAGGTGTAGATCGAGAGCACGCTGACGAGCAGGTCGTCCATCTCGCGCAGCCGCTCCGGCGAGTAGCGGTCGATCAGGGCGCGGGTCTCCGGCGCGATCACTGCGTGGGCGGCGGCGAGCTTGGCGAGCTCGACGAAGCGGGGGTCGTCGGGTTCGGCCTCGAATTCCTCGTCGTAGTCCTCGTCGTCGCTGTCGGGTGCGGGAGCGGGAGCGGGGGCGGCGACGGGCGGCGCGGGCGGCTCGGGATCGGGCGTGAGCGCGGGCAGGCCGGTGATCGCGGCGATCTCGGCGTGGCTCAGCTCGAGGATGGCGGCGAGCTGGCGGTGCAGCTCGCGGGTCTGCGTGCGGTCGGCGGTGAGGACGAGCGTCGGGTCGGTCGACTGGATCTTGCCGACCGCGTCGCGAAACTCGCGTGAACGCGCGCGCTCGGCCTCCGAGGCGGTGCTGGGGACGCCGAGCTTGTTGAGGTTGTACTCGAAGCTGAGCTGCGGCAGCGTGCTCGCGCCGAGCGCGGCGAGGCCGAGGCAGCCGGCGAGCAGGGTGAGCGCGAGCACCGGGATGCGACGAGCGTCGCTCGCGTCGTGTGGGGCGACGGGCGGCGCGGGCGGGCGCAGGCGGACCTTCCAGGGCCACACGCGGTCGAGGAGGAGCACGAGGGCCGGCAGGACCAGGATCGTGGCGACGTAGGCGACGATGATGCCGACGAAGGCGACGAGGCCGAATTGGGTGAAGCCGCGGAATTCGGCGAGCACCAGCAGGAGGAAGGCGAAGGCGGTGCTGAGGGCGCCGGCGGCGGTGGAGATGCCGGTGGTGGCGGTGGCGGTGGCGATGGCGTCGCGCGGGGAGAGGCCGCGGGCGAGCTCCTCGCGGTAGCGGGCGAGCATGTGGGTGCCGAAGTCGATGCCGAGGCCGAGCTGGACGGCGAAGATGAAGGCGCTGACGAGGTTCAGCTCGCCGTAGACGAGCGCCGCGAAGGCGAGGGCGACGACGGCGGAGATCAGCACGGGCGTGAGGACGAGGGGCACGGCGCGCAGGCCACGGAAGTACACGGCGACGGTCAGCAGCAGGAGGCCGAGGGCGGCGAGGCTGCCGTTGATGATGTCGCTCTGGAGGTCGCTGGCGAGCTTGCTGTGGGCGGCGTAGCTGCCGTTGATGGTGACCTCCATCGCCGGGTGGTGGGCGGAGGGGTCGGCCTCGGCGATGGTGGCGTTGACCTCGGTGAAGAGGGTGCGCGCGAAGGAGAGGTCGAGGTTGGGTCGAGTCGGCCGGGCGCGGACGACGATCAGGCGGCCCTCGTCGCCCTCGAAGTACTCGGGTGGCGCGTCGGCGAGGTGGTAGCGGCGGCGCAGCTCGGCCTCGTCGAGGTCGAGGCCGGGCTCGTCGTCGGGCTCGTCGTCGCCGAAGGCGCTGAGCTCGCGGCGGATGCGGGCCTGGATCGCCGCGATCACCTTGCCGCGCAGCTCGAGCAGGTCGCCGAGCTCGGCGTAGAGGAGGGCGTTGGCCGTGAAGAAGGCCGCGTCGCGGTGGAAGAGGACGTAGCGGATGTCGGGGCGCCTGGCGAGGGCGGCGGCGATCTTGGCGCCGAAGGCGAGGTTGGCGGCGCGCGAGGGGCTGCGGATCGAGACGTAGAGGTCCGACTGGTTGCCGAGGCGCTCGGCGGCGGCGTCGAGTCGCACGACGCTCGTGGCGTCGTCGGGGAGCATGGCGCGCAGCTCCTGATCGATGCCCAGCCGCCGCGCGCCGAGGAAGCCGAGCCCGCCGATCATCAGCGCCACGACGACGATCAGCGCCGGGAACCGGGCGATGAAGCTGGCGAGGCGCAGGCCGAAGCCGCCGCCGCGGTGGGGCGCGCCAGAGGGCAGGTCGGGGGCGGGCATGCGCGGGCCGGGTTATACCACCGCGCCGCGGTGACCGGCGGGCGCCCGGCCGCTCAGATGGGCACGTAGCAGGCGCCGATGCCCTCGAAGCCGGGGGCAGGCTCGCCGAAGAGCGGCCGACACAGGCTCGGCGCGACGCACTGCTCGTCGCCGAGCTCGAGGTCACAGGTGTTGGTGCAGCAGCTCTCGGAGCCGCAGCCGGGCACGGTCGCGCCGGCGAGGCAGGCGTGGTTCTCGACGCAGCCGCGCAGGCTGGTCAGGTCGCAGTTGTCGCCGGTCAAGCCGGTGTCGATCTCGATCTTCATGCCGCACAGGAAGCGGTCGTTGGCCTGGCGGCACACCAGGCCCTGCGGGCACGAGGATTCGAGGGGATCGCAGGACTCGGCGCAGAAGGTCGTGCCGGTGTAGGGGCTCTGGGTGCACTTGCCCGGCTCGCAGTCGTCGTCGTTGCGGCAGCCCTGGAGGCAGCGCCCGAGGGTGTCCGCGGGGTCGCTGAGCAGGCAGACCGCGCCGGAGCTGCAGCCGTCCTGGCCGGTGCCCGGCGACGGCGTGCACTCGTCGCCGGGCAGCAGCCCGCCGTCGTCGTTGACGCACTGGAACTTGTTCTGCGGGCCGCCGTTGCTGAGGGCGCTGCACTTCTGGCCTTCGGGACAGCTGGTCGGGTCGCCGGGCTCGCACTTGTACTCGGGGCCGAAGCCGCCCTCGTCGCCGTTGCTGTCGCCGGCCTCGTCGGTGACGCCGCCGCCGCTGGTGCCGCTGCTGCTGCTGGCCTCCTCGATGGGTGGCTCGTCGAAGGGCACGCGCTGGCAGGCCGCGAGCGGGAGCAGGCCGAGCACGGCAGGGAGGGCGCAGGACCAGGGGACGCGGACCATGGCGGCAGGCTAGTACGGATCGGTGGCGCCCGCGACCGGACGGGGATCGGCCCACGAGCGGGCGCCTGGGCGGGCGCTCGCGCGCGTCGGCCGCGGGCTAGCCGGGGCGGGCCCGCCCCGGGCGGGTCCGAATCAATCTGTCCGTGAGGACAGGCGGGCGACGCGGCTGCAGTCGTCGACGAGCGTGCGGGCCGCGGCGAGGGCCCGCTGTGCGGCGCTGTGCGGGCCGTGGCCGAGCTGCACCAGCGAGGCGCCGGGGACCACGGGGATCGCCAGCAGCTGCGCGGCGGCGGTCCGGGTGGCGGCGGAGAGCGGGTGGGCGCGGGTCTCGTCGGCGTCCGCGAGGGCGCGCAGGTGATCCAGGTAGCTTCGACCCCATCGCAGCGCCTCGTCGCCGTCCTGGCCGAGGGCCACGAGCACCGCGTTGACGGCCATGCCCGCGGCCCGGCGGGCGTGGGTGACGGCGACGCGGCGGCTCTCGACCTGGGCCTCACCGGCCGCGAGCTCGGCACCGGCCGCGCGCAACCAGGCGGCCGCGTCGAGCCGCCACAGCCAGTGCTCGCC
>Ga0073899_10002435_pt1 | contig 16797 bp, 13 predicted proteins | sample KloWWTmetaKNB5Ph_FD_88975 | JGI IMG/M metagenome (GOLD analysis project Ga0073899, IMG submission 88975) | Active sludge microbial communities from Klosterneuburg, Austria, studying microevolution and ecology of nitrifiers - Klosterneuburg... | ecosystem: Engineered > WWTP > Aerobic digester >...
ACGGGGGTTCGGGAGCGCAGCCCGACCTCCCGATGATCCTGCTGGTGGACGACGAGGCGCAGATCCGACGCGTCCTGCGCGCGGCTCTCCCGGCCCAGGGCTACCGGTTGGTGGAGGCCACCACCGGAGCCGAGGCCCTGGCGCAGGCTGCCACGCGCTCGCCCGACGTCATCCTGCTCGACCTGGGCCTGCCCGACATGGACGGCGTCGAGGTCGCCCGCCGCATCCGCGAGTGGACGCGCACGCCCATCCTGGTGCTCTCGGCGCGCGACCGCGAGGCCGAGAAGGTCGCGGCCCTCGACGCCGGCGCCGACGACTACCTTACCAAGCCCTTCGGCACCGACGAGCTCCTGGCCCGCCTGCGGGTGGCCCTGCGACACGCGTCCGTCGCCGGCCCTGGTCCGGGCGAGGCGGTCTTCGAGGCCGGGGACCTGCGGGTGGACTTCGGGGCGCGGCGCGTGCAGCGCGGCGGGCAGGACGTGCGCCTGACGCCGACCGAATACCGGCTGCTGGGCGTGCTGGTCAAGCACGCCGACAAAGTGGTGACCCACCGGCAGTTGCTGCGCGAGGTCTGGGGCCCGGGCTCGTCCGACCAGTCGCACTACCTGCGGGTCTTCATGGGCCAGCTGCGGCACAAGCTCGAGGCTGACCCGGCCCGCCCCCGCCACCTGCTGACCGAGACGGGCGTGGGCTACAGGTTCCGCAGCGAGCCCGCCTGAGCCGACGGTCGGCCGCGGCCCAAAAAAAGGGCTTTACAGCCGCTCGGGGCAGGGCGCAGACTGAAATCTTCCACGGGCGTCACCCGGCGGGGCCTTCCCTCCTGGCTCCAGCCGGTGGTGTCCCAGGTGGGGGGAGGAACCATGCGCAAGAAGGTGCCGTTTGTCCTTTCATTGGCTCTCGTCGTGCCGCTCGCCTTGACGTCCAGCGGGGACAGCCGCCCCGGCCTCGCCCAGCTGGCCGAGACCGAAGTGCGCGCGGCCTTGTCTGCCGTCAAGGAGGTGAGCGCTGACCCGATCACGACGGGCGGGATGGTGGTGCTGAATCCGAGCAGCGTTCCGGTGCTGGGCACTCTCTCAGCCGACGCGACTGGCATTGGCTTCGCTCCCTACAGCGGCTTCATGACTTGGGGCACCTCCGTCGGCGTGACCAGCAGCGCGGGGGTCCGCGGTCTGGCTGGTGTGAACCCCGACAACTCCGGGTTCGTGGCCGTCTTCAGCAGCGCCGGGACGGCCGGCACGCAGATCACCGGCAACTTCGGCGTGCGCACGTTCGCCGGCGACCTGGCCGAGGCGTTCCCCGCGGGCGTCAGGGCCGAGCCCGGCTCGGTGATGTCGATCGATCCCGCGAACGCCGGCGGGCTGATGCTGGCCCGCGAGCCCTACGACCGGCGCGTGGCCGGCGTGGTCTCTGGAGCCAAGGACTACGCCCCTGGCGTCACGCTGCGCGGCCTGGCCGAGATCCAGGGCGTGACGGTGACGCTGTCGGGCACCACCTACTGCCTGGCCAGCGACGTGAACGGCCCGATCCGGGCCGGCGACCTGCTGACGACCTCCTCGATCCCCGGCCACGCCATGCGCGCGAGCGATCTCGACCGCGCCCGTGGAGCGATCCTGGGCAAGGCCATGGAAGACCTGAAGGGCGGCCGCGGCCACGTCCTGATCCTGGCCAGCCTGCAGTAGCCAGCCGAGCGGTGGGGCCCCGGGGTTCCGGGGCTCCGCCGAGTTGCTCAGTCGAGCGGCAGGTCGCGGTGGCTGAAGCGTCGCAGGCCCGGCCCGTATTCGGTCGAGCACTGCCCGTGGCCGCGCAGCAGCCAGCGGTACGTCAGCAGTCCGTCCACGCCCACCGGGCCGCGCGCGTGCAGCTTGTCGGTGCTGATGCCGACCTCGGCCCCCAGGCCGTAACGGTAGCCGTCGGCGAAGCGCGTGCTGGCGTTCCAGTAGACGCCGGCCGCGTCGACCTCGGCCAGAAAGCGCCGCGCGGCGGCCTCGTCGCCGGTCACGATGGCCTCGGTGTGGCGCGAGCCGTGGGCGGCGATGTGCGCCAGGGCCTCGTCGAGGCCGGCCACGCGCCGGATGGAGAGCACCAGCGTGCCGTACTCGGCGTCCCAGTCGGGCTCCACGGCCGGCTCGAGCCCGGGGTGGCGGGCCAGCGTGGCCGGACAGCCGCGCAGCTCCACCCCGGCCTCGCGCAGCCTCTCGACGCAGGCGTCGAGGGCCGCCCCGGCGGCCTCGTCCCAAAGGAGCGTCTCGACCGCGTTGCAGGCGGCCGGGTAGCTGCACTTGGCGTCGAGCGCCAGCTGCGCGGCCATCTGCGGGTCGGCCCCCGCGTGCAGGTAGAGATGGCAGATGCCGGCCGCGTGGCTCATGACCGGGATGCGCGTCTGCGCCCGCACGGAGGCCACGAACTCGGACGAGCCGCGCGCCACCACCAGGTCCACCAGCCGGTCCAGGGCCAGCAGCTCGCGCACCTCCTCGCGGCCCTCGAGCAGGGTCAAGGCGGCAGGATCGAGCCCCCGCTGCGCCAGGACACCCTGCAACAGCTCGGCCAGGGCCTGGTTGCTATGGGCGGCCTCGCGGCCGCCCTTGAGCACCGCGGCATTGCCGCTGCGCAGGGCCAGGCCGGCGATCTGCGCCAGCGCGTCGGGGCGCGACTCGAAGACCACGCCCAGCAGGCCCAGCGGGCAGCTCACGCGCTCGAGCAGCAGGCCCGCGTCGAGCTCGCGCCGCAGGCTCACCCGGCCGACCAGGTCGGCCTGCGCAGCCAGCTGGCGCAGGCCCTCGGCCAGGCCCGCCAGCTTGGCGGCGTCGAGCCGCAGGCGCTGCACCAGCGCGGGCGCCAGACCGCCCGCCGCGGCCTCGGCCTGCGCCAGGCGCAGGTCCTCGGCGTTGGCGGCCAGCACGTGCTCGCGGCCGGCCGGTGACTGGAGCGCCTCGGCGCAGTTCGACAGCAGGGCCGAGCGCTCCGCGCCGTCGAGCGCCGCCAGGGCCTGCCCGGCCGCGCGGGCCGCCTGCACGCGCCGTGGCACCGAGCTCACAGGGCCCCCATCGCCAGGTTGTCGCGCGTCACCAGGGCGTCGTAGCCGCGCCAGCCCAGCACGCGCTCGATCTCCTCGCTGTGGCGTCCCAGCAGCGCCCGGCAGGCCGCCGCGTCGTAGTTCGCCAGGCCGCGCCCCAGCGCCCGCCCGCTCTGGTCGCGGATCTCGACCACGTCGCCCTTCTCGAACTCGCCGCTCACGGCCGTCACTCCGATCGGCAGCAGCGAGGCCTTGCCCGCGCCCAGGGCCCGCACCGCGCCGTCGTTGACCACCAGCGCCCCGCGCGCCTCGCCCACGGCGATGCGCCGCAGCCGCGCCGGGCGCCACTCGCGCGGCACCACCAGCGTCCCCAGAGACTCGCCGAGCAGCGCTCGCTCCAGCACGCGCGGCTCGTCGCCGGAAGCGATCAGGGCCGGGATCCCCTCGGCCGTCACCAGCCGCGCGGCCTCGAGCTTGCTCTGCATGCCGCCCGTGCCGCCGGCCGAGCCGCCTGCAGCCGCAGCCTGCAGGTCCTCGGCGAAGCCCTCGATCTCGGGGATCAGGCGCGCCTGCGGGTCGCTGTGGGGGTCGCCGGTGAAGACCCCGGCCACGTCGGTGAGCAGCACCAGCAGGTCGGCGTCGGTGGCCACGGCCACGCGAGCGGACAAGCCGTCGTTGTCGCCGAAGGCCGGCTCGAGGGCCTCGCTCCCTCCGCCGGAGCGCCGCCGGTGCTCGACCAGCTCGCGCACGCTGACGCTGTCGTTCTCGTTGAGCACTGGCAGCGTGCCCAGCTCGAGCAGCCGCAGCAGCGTGGTGCGCAGGCACAGGGCCCGGTCGCGCTCGGCCAGGTCCTCCTGGGTCAGCAGCACCTGGGCCGTCACCAGCCCCAGCTCGGAGAAGGCGTCCGTGTAGACCGACATCAGGTGCCCCTGGCCCACCGCGGCGCAGGCCTGGCGCAGGCCCAGCGACCGCGGGCGCTCCTGCAGGCCCAGCGCGCGGCGACCCATCCCGACGGCTCCGCTCGACACCAGCAGCAGCTCGCGCCCCTCGCGCCGCAGGCGCGCCAGGCTCTCCACCAGGCCCATCAGGCGGCCCAGGGCCAGCTCGACCCCGTCGTGGGTCACCACCTGGGTGCCGAGCTTGACCACCAGCCGGCGCGCCTCGCGCAGGCGGGCGCGGGACGCGCTCACGCTTTCGGCCCGCCCAGCTCGCCGGCCCGCACGCTGGCCACCTCGACCGCGCGCGACAGCACCGAGCGGATGCGCCCGTCCTCGAGGGTCAGGATGCCGGCGATGGTGCAGCCGGCCGGCGTCGTGACGTCGTCCTTGAGCGCCGCCGGGTGGCGGCCCGAGGCCAGCACCATGGCGGCCGCGCCGAAGACCATCTGGGAGGCCATCTCGATCGCCACCTGGCGCGGCAGGCCGCGCGCCACGCCGCCGTCCGCCAGGGCCTCGATCATCACGAACACGAAGGCCGGCCCCGAGGCCGACAGCCCCGTGACCGTGTCCATGTGCTTTTCCTCCAGCTCCAGCACGCGCCCCAGCGGCGCGAACAGCTTGCGGGCCAGGGCCAGGTGCGATGCCCCGGCCCTGGGCCCGGGCGACAGCACGGTCATGCCCTGACCGATGGCACAGGGCGTGTTGGGCATGGCCCGCACGATCGGGAACTGCGGCCCGAGCAGGGCCGAGAGCGTCGGGGTGTCGACGCCGGCGGCGATCGAGATCACCAGCGCCCCGCGCTTGAGCGCCCGGGCCTCGTGCAGCGCGCGGCAGACCGGGGCCACGGTCTTGGGCTTGAGGGCCAGCACCACGACGTCGGCGGCGCGCGTGGCGGCCACGTTGTCGGTCGTCACGCGCAGGCCGGTGGCGCGCGCCAGGCTCTCGGCCGCGGGCCGCGTGCGCGTCGTGCCGCACAGCAGGCGGCGGGGGTGGCCGGCCCGCACGAGACCGCCCAGGATGGCCTGGCCCATGGTGCCCGCGCCCAGCACGGCGATGGTCTTGCGCTTCATCGGCATCTCCCGCCCTGAGTGTATCCGCGCCAGCTACTTGCTGGTCAGCAGCCAGACGCCGTCCCAGTCGCCGGCTGGCGGGGACTTCAGGAAGTGGGCGCAGCGCTGGCGGTAGAGCTGCGCCGGCCCGTCGTCGGGGCGCACGTGCAGGGCCTCGTCGAACATCTTGAGCGCCGCCGCCCAGTCGCGCCGGCGGTAGCGCTCCAGCCCCTCGTTGTAGAGCGAGACCACGTAGCGCAGGTTGGCCAGCAGCTCGGCCGGGAAGTGGTCGAGCACCTCGAAGACGGCCACCGGCTGCTGCCGTCCCCGCACGCGCAGGCGGTCGACCTCGCGCAGCTGGTAGCTGCCGCCCAGCTCGGCCAGGGTGAACTCGGAGATCAGCAGCTGCGTGCCGTACTCGCGGTTGGCGCCCTCCAGGCGCGCGGCCAGGTTCACGCCGTCGCCCACCACGGTGTAGTCCATGCGGCGCGGCGAGCCGATGCTGCCCGAGACCACCTGGCCGGTGTTGAGCCCCAGCCCCATCTGCACGCGCGGCAGGCCCTCCTGGGAGCGGCGCAGGTTGAACTCACGCAGGGCCCGCAGCATGGCGACGGCCGAGCGCAGCGCGTCGCCGGCGTCGTCGCCCGAGGAGAAGGGCGCGCCGAAGACCGCCATCAGGCCGTCGCCCAGGTACTTGTCGAGCGTGCCGTGGTGGGACATCACGATGTCCACCAGCAGCGTGAAGCAGTCGTTGAGCAGCCGCACGGTGCCCTGGGGCCCGAGGCGCTCCGACAGGGCCGTGAAGTCGCGGATGTCGCTGAACAGCACCGTGGCCGTCAGCGTGCGCCCGCCCAGCGCGGCCTCGCCCTCGTCCAGCAGGCGCTCGGCCACGTCCTGGCTCATGTAGCGCGCCAGCGTGCCGCGCAGGCGCTGCTCGCGGGTGACGTCCTCGACCACCAGAAGCGCCCCGAGCAGCGTGCCGCTGGCGGCCGAGAGTGGCGAGGCCGTGGCGTTGACGCTGGCCTGCGCGCGCCGCCGCTCGGGCCATCCGGGCGGCGGCGGACCGCCGGTCGAGAGCTGCAGCTCGCCCCCCAGCACGCTGCGGGTCGGGGCGCCCGCGGCCACGCCCAGCGCCAGCTCGGCCAGCCAGGCGTTCGGGCCGGCGAAGTAGTCGGCGGCCATGCGGCCGGCCAGGTCGTCGCAGCGAAACAGGCGCCGCGCCACGCGGTTGGCCTTGGTCACGCGCCCCTCGGGGCCTATGGCCAGCACGGCGTGGCCCAGCGCGTCGAGGATGGTCTCGTTGTAGCCGGAGTGGCGCACCAGCTCCTCGAGCAGGCGCGTCTTCTCGAGCACCCCGGCCGCCTCGCCGCACAGCCGCTCCAGGCGCCGCGCGTCCTCGCGACAGAAGCCGCCCGGGCGGTTCCAGGCCTCGAACACGCCCTGCAGGCCGCCCGCCTCGTCGAGCAGCGGGACGATCAGGGCGCTCGTGGCGTGGAAGCCCGCCGGCCCGTCCACGGCCGGGTCGAAGCGCGGGTCGACGCGCGCGTCGGCGATCACGAGCGCCTCGCCCAGCAGCGCCGCTTGCCCGGCCAAGCCCTGCTCGCGCGGCCGCCGCGTCTCGACCAGCCTGTCGCCCTCCAGGCTGGCGCCCAGCAGCAGGTCGGCGCCCAGCGTGGCCCAGGCGCGACCAGCCTCTGCGCCCAGGAAGTCTCGCAGGCGCCCGGCCAGGCGCGGCAACAGCGCCGACACGCTGACCGCGTCGCCGAAGTCGTGCTGCAGCGCCAGAGCCGCCCGGGCCTCGCGCAGGTCCGCCTGCAAGGCCGCCAGCTCTCCGGGGAGCGCGTGCTGGTCGGGCGATCGTCCGTCGGGCAGCGTCACGCTCGGCTCCGGCAGCGCAGGTGCGCGCGCAGTGCGGCCGGATTATAACAACGCGGTGAGCTTCGTCCCGGTCGACCACGCCGCCCGCGAGCGCGCCCGCCGCGACCACGACACCAGCCTGGTGCTCGAGGCCGGGGCCGGCACCGGCAAGACCACGCTGCTGGTCGACCGCATCGAGGCGCTGGTGCGCTCGGGCCGCGCGCGCCTCGACCAGGTCGCGGCCGTGACCTTCACCGAGAACGCCGCCACGACCATGAAGCTGCGCCTGCGCGAGCGCCTGGAGCGGGCCCGCGTGGACGCGGCCCTGCCGCTCGAGGAGCGCCGCCGCGCGGCCGAGGCCCTGGACGGCCTGGAGCGCGCGCCGATCTCGACCATCCACGCGCTGTGCGCCGCGATCCTGCAGGAGCGGCCGCTGGAGTGCGGCGTGGTGCCCGGCTTCCGGGTGGCCGACGAGGCCAAGATGGACCTGCTCTTCGCCGCGGCCTGGGACGAGTGGCTGGCCGAGCGCCTGACGGCGGGCGACCCCGTGCTGCTGGCGGCCCTCGAGCAGGACATCCCGCTCGAGTCCGACAGCGCCTGGGGCGAGCGCACCTCGCTGCGCGGCCTGGCGCGCAAGCTGATCGAGGAGCGCGACCTCGAGCCGCTGACCGGCGAGGTGCAGGTGCAGCCCGCGGCCTGGCGCCTCGAGCTGCTCGACGCGACCAGCGGCCTGCCGGCGCTGCTGGCCGGCGTGCCCGAGGCCGACGCCCTGGCCTCGCGCCTGCTGGCCCTGGGCGAGTTCAGCGACCGGGCCCGTTTCCTGGCGGGCGAGGAGCTGCTGGCGCACCTGCTGCGGCTGCCAGCCGTGCCGAAGAACTTCGGCCACAAGGGCAACTGGCCCACGGCCGAGGCGCTGGCCCGTGCCCGCGCCCTGGCAGCCTGGACCAGCGAGGCCCAGAAGCGCTGGCTGGGCCAGCGCGCCGCCGCGCTGCACGGCCGGCTGGTGGGCGCGCTGCAGGAGGTGGCGCGCGGCTACGAGCGCCAGAAGCGGCGCGCCGGCGTGCTCGACTTCCTGGACCTGCTGCTGCTGGCGCGCAACGCGCTGCGCGACAGCCAGGCGGTGCGCCGCCACCTGCGCCGGCGCTTCCGCTGCCTGATCATCGACGAGTTCCAGGACACCGACCCGCTGCAGGGCGACATCGCCCGCCGGCTGACCGAGGGCCTGCCGGGTGGCCTGACCGTGGTGGGCGACGCCAAGCAGTCGATCTACCGCTTCCGGCGCGCGGACGTGACGCTCTTCCGGCGCGTCTCGGAGGAGGCCGCCCGCGACCCGGGCAGCGCCGTGCTGCAGCTGACCCAGAACTTCCGCTCGCGCCCGGCGCTGCTGCGCTTCGTCAACCGCGTCTTCCCGGCCCTGCTGACCGCCTCGGCCGAAACGGGCCAGGTGGGCTACCTACCCATCGCCCCGCCGCCGGGGCTGCCCGAGGGCCCGGCCGTGATCGCGCTGAGCTTCGAGGGCGAGCTGCTGGAGGGGCTGGACCTGCTGGAGGCAGAGGCGCGGGCCCTGGCCGCCTTCCTGGCCGAGGTGGCCGCGGGCGGCCTTCAGGTGCGCGACCCGCTCAGCGGGACAGGGCGCGCCAGCCGGGCCGGCGACGTGATGGTGCTGGCGCGGCGCCTCACGCAGGTGCGCCACCTCGAACAGGCCTGCGAGCGGGCCGGCCTGCGCTTCACGCTCGAGGGCGGCAAGTCCTTCTTCGACCGCCAGGAGGTGCACGAGGTGCTGGCGGCCCTGCGGGCCGTCGAGGACCCCTCCGACCACGTCAGCCTGGTGGCGGCGCTGCGCGGCTCGTTCCTGGGCGTGAGCGACCGCGACATCGTGCAGTACGCGCTGGCCGGCGGGCGCCTCGAGCTGCTGGCGCAGGGCGACGAGAACCTGCCGGGGGCCGCCACCGTGCTGCCCGCCCTGCGCCTGCTCGAGGAGCTGCACCGCGCGCGGCTGTCGCTTTCTCCGGCCGCGCTGCTGGAGCGGCTCTACGACGACACCCGCGTCCTGGCGGCCCTGACCCTCACGCCCCGCGGCGGGCCGGCCATCGCCAACCTGGAGAAGGTCGTGACCCTGGCGCGCCAGTCGGGCGCGCTGGGCGTGCTGACGTTGCGCGGCTTCGCGCGGCTGCTGGAGGAGCGCATCGCCGGCGCGCGCGAGGAGCCCGACCTGCCGGTTACGCGCCCGGGCGACCCCGACACGCTGCGCGTGCTCTCGATCCACAAGGCCAAGGGGCTCGAGGCCCCGGTGGTGGCGCTCTACGACACGGCCGACGACCACCGCGTCAAGCCCGACGTGATCCCGCTCTGGGCGGAGGGCCGCATCGCCATCGGCTTCCGCGAAGGCTGCCAGCCGCCGGACTGGCCGCAGCTGCGCGAGCCCGAGGAGCGGCGCGCCTGGGCCGAGGCCCGCCGGCTGCTGTACGTCGCCGTCACGCGCGCGCGCGACTTCCTGGTGGTCCCGCGGCCCCCGGGGAGCGCCAAGCTGGGCGCCTTCTGGAAGGAGCTGATCGCGGCCCTGCCGGCGGGGGGGGACGCGGACGTGCGCGAGGTCGACGCCTCCAGCCTGCCCGACCGCAGCGCCCTGTGGGCCCGCGCCAACCTGCGCGCGCTGGCGGCCGCCGAGGGCGGCGACGCTGCCGGCGCGCGCTGGGACGCGCAGCGCGCGGAGCTGCTGCGGGCCGCCGCCGAGCGGCCCCTGCCGCCGGTCTCCGTCACGCGCGCCGCGGCGCGCCAGGCGCCCCCGCCCGTGGCGGCCGTGGCGGGCGGCGGCGGGCGCGACTTCGGCCGGCTGGTGCATCGCATCCTGGAGTGGATCGCGTTCGAGTCGCCCGAGCAGGCGGCGGGCATGGCCGAGGCTCTGGCGCCGGCCTACGGCCTCGACAGCGCCGCCGCCGCTCGCGCCGCCGCCGACGTGCGGCGCGTGCTGGCCATGCCGCTGCTCGAGCGCTCGCGCCAGGCACCGCGGGCCTGGCGCGAGCTGCAGCTGTGGTTCCCCGACGAGGGCGAGCTGGTCGAGGGCCAGGTCGACCTGGTGTTCGAGGACGAGGGCCAGCTGGTGGTGGTGGACTACAAGACCGACCAGCTGGCCGAGGCCGACCTGGTGGCCCAGGCCGCCCACCACGCCCCCCAGCTGCAGCTCTACGGCCGCGGCCTGGCCCAGGCCAGCGGCCAGCGTGTGCGCGAGCGGCTGGTGGTCTTCACCGCCCTCGGCCGCGCCGTGCCGGTCTAGCGCGGCTCGCGTATACTCATCGCGCGCACCGGGCACCCTCCATCCATGCACGGAACCCTGACCGCCGAGCCGCGCATCAAGGGCGCGGCCCTGATCCCGCTGCTGGCCTGGTACGAGCGGCGCTTCGGCCGCGAGTGCCTCGAGGCCGTGCTGCGCACCCTGCCGCCGGCCCAGGCGGCCTACTTCGATCCCCGCGAGGCCCAGGGCGGGCTGCTCTCGTCGATCTGGTATCCCCAGGGGCCGGTGCACGCCGTGCTGGAGCGCATGCTGGCCGGGCTCGCGCCCGACGAGCAGTGCTCGCTCGCGCGCGAGGCCGGCCGGGCCGTCATCGAGACCACGCTGACCGGCCTCTACCGCTTCCTGTTCCAGGCCATGCTCACGCCCGAGCGCTACGCGCGCCACGCCCAGCGGCTGTTCGAGCACTTCTACGACCGCGGGCGGCTGGAGAAGGAGATCGTCGGGCCGCGCCACCACCGCACGCGCGTGGTCGGATGGGCGGCCCACCACCGCCTGATCTGCGCCGCCCACCTGGCCACGATCGAGTACATCTACGAAGCCCTGGGCTGCCGCGGGGTGCGGGCCGCGCGGGTGGCCTGCCTGGACGAGGGCGCCCCCTGCTGCCAGTTCGAGACCACCTGGCAGGAGTAGCTGGTCCCGGCCGCGCACGGGCGCGTGATAGCGTGGTCGCCGTGCAGCAGCCGAGCCCCGCCGAGGCCCGCCCGGGGCCGCCGCCCTTCTCGTGGTCGCTCTCGCGCCACGACACCTTCATGTCCTGTCGCCGCCGCTACTACTACACCTACTATGGCGTCTACGAGGACTCCGAGGTGGCGCGCCTCAAGCGTCTCTCGGCCCTGCCGCTGTGGGCCGGGCACGTGGTCCACGACGCCCTCGAGCGCCTGCTCAAGGAGCGCGACGAGCTGCCCTCCGCCACGGAGCAGGAGGCCATCGTGCGGGCCGCCGTGCACGAGCAGATGCTGCGCGACTGGCGCGAGAGCGAGAGTGGCACTGACGGCTTCCGGCTGTTCGAGCACGAGTACGCCCAGCCGGTGCAGCAGGAGGACAAGCGCCTGCTGGTCACGATCGTGATGCGCTCGCTGCGCAACGCCTTCCGCAGCGAGACCCTGCGCGGGGCCTTCGAGGCCGGCCGGGCGCGCTGGCTGACGGTCGAGGACCTGGTCTCGTTCGAGGTCGGTGACGTGCCGGTGCGCCTGCGCATGGACCTGGCCTACCGCGACCGTGACGGCCGGGTGCTGATCGTGGACTGGAAGACCGGTCGCGGCGAGGGGCGCTTCAACGCCGCCCAGGTGGCCGGCTACGCGCTCTACGCGCGCGCCAGCGGCTGGGTCGAGCAGGCCGAGGACCTGCGCACCGAGCTGGCCTACCTGGTGGTCCCGAAGTACGTGCGCCGCCAGGTCACGGCGGCGGCCCTCGAGCAGGCCGCCGGCTTCATCGAGAAGAGCGCCGCCGGGATGCGCGCGCTGCTCACCGACCGCGAGGCCAACCGCGCGCGCCTCGAGGACTTCCCCATGATCGACCGGCCCCAGGCCTGCCGCCGCTGCAACTACCGCAAGCTCTGCTTCCCGAAAGGCCAGCCGGCCGCCGGCTGATCCGTCACCGGCGCAGCAGGGCCAGCAGCGGCGGCACCAGCAGCAGCGCCAGCGCGCTCCACAGCAGCGGCTCGCGGCGCAGCGGCCGGCCGATGCGGCGGGCCTCCTGCAGCGCCATCCAGAAGCCCAGCAGCGCCCCCAGGCGGAAGGCGGGCTCGACCACGGAGGCGGCTGGCAGGAAGGCCGGCCACAGGCGTCCCCACTGCTCGCCCTGCAGCAGGTTCGCCAGCACGCTCACCAGGCTCAGCAGCACCACCGGGGGCGAGAGCGTGAGCGGCCGGTCGCGCGCGTCGCGGTCGAGGCCCAGGGCCCGCCAGCGGCGGTGCAGCCGGCCCTGGGTCACGAACCCCGTGGCCAGCAGCAGCAGCCCCAGCCCCACGGCCCCGCCCGCGCCGGCCACCGCGCCGACGCCCATCAGGGCCGGCAACGCCACGGCCGTGCCGATGTTGAGCAAAAGCGCGGCGCCGTAGGCCAGGTAGCGCTCGCGCCGCGGCAGCTCGCTCACGGGCGCCTCCGCCAGCAGGTCGCTGCGCAAGGCGGCGGCGTCGGCCTGGCGCTGGCCGGGGTCGGCGGCCAGCGCCTTGCGCAGCACGCGGTCGAAGGGCGGCCCGGGCAGCTCGAAGATGCCCACCGGCTGCCGCCCGGTCAGCATCTCGTAGAGCATGACGCCCAGCGAGTAGACGTCCATGCGCGGGTCGGGGGTGGCGCCCACCCGGGCCTCGGGCGCCATGTAGCCGGGCGTGCCCACGGCGTGGGCCAGGGCCGTCATGCGCGTGTCGTCGCGCTCCCCGTGGGTGAAGGCGGCCACGCCGAAGTCGGTCACCTTGACCCGCCCCGCCGGGGTCAGCAGCACGTTGGCCGGCTTCAGGTCGCGGTGCACCAGCCCGTAGCGGTGGGCGGCCGAGAGCGCGTCGCAGATCTGCGCCAGCACCTCCACGGCGCGCTGGGGCTTGAGCGGCAGCTGCTCGTTGAGGGGCTGCCCTTCGACGTACTCCATCACGATGAAGGGCGCGCTGCCCTCGGCGTCGAACTCCCGGAAGCGCACCACGTTGGGGTGGCGCAGCAGCGCCAAGGCGCGCGCCTCCCGGCGGAAGCGCTGCTGCAGGTCGGGCCGCCGTGCCAGCTCCTCGGACAGCACCTTGATGGCCACCAGCTCGCCGGTGCGGCGCTCCCGTGCCTGGTAGACCGCGCCCATGCCGCCGCGCCCGAGCAGGCGAAGGGACTCGTAGCGCGCGCCGAAGGGCGGCGGCGTGGCCACCAGGGCCTCGAGCGCGTGCGAGGGGCTGGGCTGGCTCATGCGTGGGGCCTGCGCATGTTACACGCGTCGGCGGCGCCTCAGGAGGCCCGGCGCGCCGCCAGCGCCCGGGCGATGGCCTCTCCGTGAAAGCGGCCCGTCTCGATGAAGATGCGGTTGGTCTGCCGCCCGGCGACCAGCGAGCCGGCCACGAACAGGCCCGGCACGCCGGTCTCGAGGCTCTGCGGGTCGTGGCGCGGCTCGAGCGTGGCGGGGTCGATGGCCACGCCGGCGGAGCGCAGCAGGTCGACGTCGGGGTGGTAGCCCGTCAGCAGCAGCACCGCCTCGGCCGGCAGCTCGCAGGGCCCGTCCGGGCCGTCCACCAGCGCGCTGGCGGGCCGGATCTCGACCACGCGGCTGCCCAGCCGCGCCGCGATCGAGCCCTCCTGGATGCGGTTCTCGAGGTCCGGACGGATCCAGTACTTGATCGAGTCGGAGAGGCGCTCGCCGCGGTGCACCAGCGTGACCGAGGCCGCGCCCGCGCGCCAGGCCTCGAGGGCCGCGATGGCGGCCGAGTTCTTGCCGCCCACCACCAGCACGTGCCGGCGCCAGAGGGCGTGCGGGTCGCCGTAATAGTGGCTGACGTGCGGCAGGCCCTCGCCCGGGATGCCCAGGCGGTTGGGGTGGTCGTAGTAGCCGGTGGCCATGACCACCGCCGGCGCCCCGTACTCGAAGCGCTCCTCTCGCTGGGAGCGGGCCGTGACGCGCAGGCCCCCGGCGGCGGGCGCCAGCCCCGTCACCGCGCGGTCGAGCTCGATCGCCAGCCCGTGCGTCTCGGCCACGCGCCGGTAGTAGCGCAGGGCCTCGACGCGGGTCGGCTTCTCGTAGGGCGTCACGAAGGGCAGGCCGCCGATCTCCAGCAGGTCGGGCGTGGTGAAGAAGGTCATCTGCGGCGGAAAGTGGTAGATGGAGTTGACCAGCACGCCCTTCTCGAGCACGCGCGCCCGCAGCCCGGCCTGCTTCAGGGCGATGGCGGCCGCCAGCCCGGCCGGCCCGGCGCCGACCACGAGCGCGTCGTCGGTGCTCACAGGTCGCTCCGCGTGACCCCCGCGATCTCGAGCACGAAGTCGGGACCGAAGGCCAGCGAGGGCGTCTGGAAGCCGGGCTCGACCTGCCCCGCCAGCACGCGCTCGACGGCCAGGAGCGCGGTCAGCACCGTGAAGGCGTAGCCCTCCGGCCCTTCCAGGCGGGTCGTGACGCTGGCGCCGCTGTCGTCGCGCGCCTGGCCCCACACCAGGCTGCGGCCGCGGGCGCGCTCCTCGTCGCTGGGCCCCGGGGGGCCGGCCTGGACGCGCCGCTTCAGGAACGACTGCACGGCGCGCGTGCCGACCAGCGGCCGGAGCGGGCGCAGGACCGACAGCGCCAGGCGCTGGCCGCCGGCCATGGCCGCGTAGACCGTCACGTCGGGGATGCCGGTGCTGTGGAACGCGGTCGAGACGTCGCCCCAGGGGATCGACACCACCGTGCGCGGGCCGCGGCCAAAGTCCACCTGGCGCGTGGCGTGGCCGGCCGGCACAGCGGTGAGGATGCCGCCGCGCCGCACGAGCCCGCCGCGGTGCAGGTTCTCGACCATGGTCGTGGCCGTGCCGCGCGACAGGCGGCCGAGGGCCAGCAGGGCCAGCTCCAGCCGCGTGGCGCCGGGCAGGCGGCGCTTGAGGTGGGCCGCCAGGCAGTCGCTCGGCACGACGTCGAAGCCCACGCCCGGCAGCAGCACGACGCCGGCCTGGCTGGCCGGCCGCCGCCGGGCGAACAGCGACTCGAAGACCGCCACCTCGCCGGTGATGTCGAGGTAGTGCACGCCGGCCTCGACGCAGGCGGCTGCCATGGGTGCCGAGGTGTGGAAGAACGGGCCGGCGCAGTGCAGCACCAGGGCCTGGCCGTCCAGGCCGCGGCGCAGGGCCGCGGGGTCGTCGAGCGGGAAGAGGCGCGCCTCGAGCCCCAGCTCGTCGGCCAGGGTGCGCACGGCCGGGCCGCGCCCGGCCAGCACGGGCCGCAGGCCCCGCCGCGCCGCCTCGCGCGCCACCAGCGCGCCGGTGTAGCCGCTCGCACCGTAGATCAGGAAGCTCTTGCCGGACATGGCGGGAGTCTAGCCCGGCTGGCCGCCGGCGTGGCGGTGGCCCGTGCTACGCTGTTTTCCGGGGCGAGGAGAAGCATGGCTGAGAAGCGCGATCTGGCGGCGCTGCGCGAGGGAATCCGGGCGCCGCGCGAGGACGTCGAAACCCAGGCGGGGCACTTCACGGCCCGGCGCCGGCCCGCCGCGCGCGGGAAGCGGCGGTAGGCGGCCGTGGCGCCCCCGCGTTCGATCGGCACCGGCACCGTCGCGTTCGGGATGGTCTCGATCCCGATCAAGCTCTTCTCGGCCGCCGAGACGGCCTCGGCCGTCTCCTTCAACCTGCTGCACGGCAAGTGCGGCTCGCGCCTCAAGCAGCAGTACGTCTGCCCCAAGGACGGCGAGCAGGTGCCGCGCGACCAGATGGTCAAGGGCTACGAGTTCGCCAAGGAGCAGTACGTCACCTTCACGGACGACGAGATCAAGTCCATGCAGGAGGAGGCCCAGCGCGCCATCGAGATCACCGAGTTCGTGCCGCTCGACAAGGTCGACCCCATCTACTACGACGGGGCCTACTTCCTGGGGCCCGACAAGGGCGGCGAGCGCGCCTACCGGCTGCTCTCGGCAGCCATGCGGGAGACCGGCCGCTGCGCCGTGGCCAAGTGGTGCGCGCGCGGCAAGATGTACCTGGTGCTGATCCGGCCCCAGCAGGACGGCCTGGTGATGCAGCCGCTGCACTTCGCCGACGAGGTGCGCCGCATCGACGAGGTGCCCGTGGGCGAGGTGGACGTGCGCGACGGCGAGCTGGCCCTGGCCAAGCAGCTCATCGCCCAGATCGCCCGCGACGAGTTCCGGCCCGAGCAGTACGAGGACGAGGTCAAGAAGCGCATGCAGGCCGCTATCCAGCGCAAGATCGACGGCCAGGAGGTCACGGCCGCGCCCGAGGCCCCCAAGGCCCAGATCATCGACCTGATGGAGGCCCTCAAGGCCAGCCTGGCGGCCAAGGCCGCGGCGCCGGCCGAAGGCCAGGACGAGGACCAGCGCAAGGCCGGCTAGCTCGAGCGGCGCCCCGCCTCCAGCAGCCGCGCCGCCCCGGCCTCGACCTGCGCGACCGTCACGAGCCGCAGGCACTCGGGTGGCTCGGGCCCCGAGCACTCGTTCGGCGGCTTGCGGATGAGGTTGCAGGGCGAGCACCAGAGCTCGGCCCGCACGACCACGTGGCGCGCGCCCGGCGCGCCGCTGCCGCCCGAGAAGTAGCGCAGCGGGTCCGAGGGGCCGAAGACGGCCAGCGAGGGCGTGCCCACGGCGCAGGCCATGTGCATCGGACCCGTGTCGGGCGACAGGAACAGGTCGAGCCGCTCGATGACCGCCAGCGTCTCTCGCGCGCCCAGCTTGCCGGCCAGGTCGAAGCTCAGGCGCCGGCAGGCCCGCGCGAGCTGCTGCGCCAGCGGCTGGTCCACCTGGCTGCCCGTGAAGACGAACTCGGCGTCGAAGCGGCGCTCGAGGCTGGCGGCCAGCTCGGCCCAGCGCTCGACGGGCCATTGCTTCACCAGCCGGCCGCCGCTGGGGTGGATGCCGACCACCGGGCCACGCTGGCCGAGACGCAGGTTCTCGAACAGGCGCGCCGCGAAGTCGCGGTCAACCGGCCCCAAGGCGTCGCAGCGGGAGGCACCGGGTGGGCGGCCCAGGGCCTGGCCCACGGCGCGGCGGTTCTG
>Ga0073899_10002437_pt1 | contig 16788 bp, 8 predicted proteins | sample KloWWTmetaKNB5Ph_FD_88975 | JGI IMG/M metagenome (GOLD analysis project Ga0073899, IMG submission 88975) | Active sludge microbial communities from Klosterneuburg, Austria, studying microevolution and ecology of nitrifiers - Klosterneuburg... | ecosystem: Engineered > WWTP > Aerobic digester >...
CACCCTGCGCCGCGGCGGGCGCATCGATGCCGGCGGCTGCATCCGCGTGCGCAATGCAAACACCACGCTGACGCTGAACGCAGTTCGCGTCGAGGACTGCCACGTCTACTATCAATCAGCGACACCAGGCGTGCGCGGCGGCGCATTGTTCGCGGCCGGGGCGCTGGTCATCAACGACTCGGTCTTCAGCAGCAACAGCATCCTCAGCGAGGCCGTGATCCCGGTCGCTGCAAGTGACGCGCTCGGCGGCGCCGTATACAAGGAAGGCGCGCACGCGGTCAGCATCGAGCGCAGCGTGTTCCAGAACAACCGCGTCTACCTCAACAACTCGCTGCCGAGTTTCTGCAGCAGCGGCCACGGCGGTGCGCTGGCGCTGAACATGCCGGGCAGCGGCATCGCGGTGACGGTCCGTGATTCACAGTTCGAGGGCAACCGCAATTCGTGTCGCAATCCTACCGTGAGCCAGGACATCGATGGCACCGGTGACGGTGGCGCCATCGTCTACTACGGCAATGGCCCCAACAACGTGCTGCTGGAGAACAACTACTTCCACGACAACCGCGGCAATCGTGGCGGCGCGGTCGGCTTCATCCAGTCATTGACGACCAACGTGATTGCGCGCAACAACACCTTTTTCGCAAACCATGCCAACGCCACCGGCGGTGGCCTGGCCTTCGTCAACTGCTGCACGGCGACGGTCGAGCACAACACCTTCCACGACAATGTTTCCGGATCGACCGGTCTGCCCGACCAGCTCGCGTTGATGGTCAATGCCTTGCCGTCGTTGCGGCATAACCTGATCAACGGCGGCATACCGGCCTGCGACTCGAGTCTGGCCGCGAGCCAGGGTGGCGTCGCGGGCTACAACCTGTATTTCGGCGGCAGCTGCCTGATTGCGAACGACAGCGGCAGCCAACATGTCGACTACATGAACTGGCTGCAGGCGCCCACGCTCAGCGGCGGCTACGTGCCGATACTGATGCCGGCCTATGGCAGCCCGGCGATCGATGCCGGCGACCCGAATGGCTGCGCACTCTTTGACGCGCGCTACGTCGGGCGCCCGGTCGATGGCGACGGCGACGGCATCGCCCGCTGCGACATCGGCGCGGTCGAGAGCACCATCGTCGACGCGATCTTCCGCAACCAGTTCGAGTAGCCGCGCCGACACACCTCGATTCGCGCGACAATCGGCGCCTTCGCAATCACCGGGAAGCACCATGTTCCGATCCTTCGTCGTCTGCCTCGCACTGCTGTCTTCCGCAACCGCGAGTTGCGCCGAGCCCGCGCCGGCCGCACGCGTCTTGGTGCTGGCGCGACACGGCCACTACGAAGCCGATCCCGCCGCCGATCCCAAACTCGGCCCGGGCCTGTCGTCGCTTGGCATCGCACAGGCCGAACTGCTCGGCGCGCGCCTGGCCGGCCTGCCGCAGCGCTTCGACGCCATCCTCGCGAGCCCGCTGACCCGCGCCCAGGAAACCGCGCGCGTCATCGCCGACGATCTTCCCGGCGTGGCGATGTCCACCATCGCCGACCTCGCCGAATGCACGCCACCGACGCGACGCCCGCAAGCCGTGGCCGGCGTGCCTGCGGAAGCGTTGAAGGCCTGCGCCGACCAACTCGACCGCCTGTTCGCCGAACACTTCAAACCCGCCACCGGCACGCCGCGCCGCGAACTGCTGGTCTGCCACGGCAACGTGATCCGCTACCTGACCACCAAGGCGCTCGCCGTCGACAGCGGCGCCTGGCTCGATCTCTCCGTCGGTCACACCAGCCTGACCACGATCCGCATCGAAGCCGACGGCAGCATCCGCCTGGTCGGCTCCGGCGACATCGGCCACATCCCCGCCAACCTCCAAACCGGCGCCATCGGCGACCCCGAACGCAAGCTCGCCGTCCCCGCCAAGTAAGCCCCGATCCAAGTCGAGCACCGAAGCATCCCGCGGTTTTCGCTCCGCGTCCTCCGCCCTTCGACAAGCTCAGGGCGAGCGGAGTGTGGCCGGCGGATCAGCGGGCGATGCGCTGGAGTTGCACGCCGTCGACGGTCATGTACCAGTGGTCGTCCTGTTCGTGCGGCGGTACCGAGACGTCGAACTTGGTGGTCATGAAGCTGAGGCCGACGCTGAAGTCGTCGCCTTCAAAGGTCTGCAGCGGGCCTTCCACGGTGGTGGTGGACTTGCCCTGCGATCGCCGGTATTCGACGCGACCTTCGCGGGTGATGCGCAAGCTCATTTCGGAGGATTGCCACACCCCGGCATAGTCGGCCTTGTCCTCGGGCAGTGCGATGCCGCAGCCTGCGAGCAGAAGCAGCGAAGCGATCAGGGCGGTGCGGATGGGTCGATACGGCATGGTTCGTTCCTCCGAAGATTCGAATGCCTTGGCGTGCCCGTCGGATGTGTCGAGCGTAGCGAGGCGCATCGGGTTCGTCGTGTTTGTCGTGTTCGCCGCGCCGCGGGGGGGCGGTGCGCCTCGCTTCGCTCGGCACACCCTATGCGTGGCGCACCCTGCGTGGAGTGTGATGGGGTTGGGCCGGTTCCACCGGCGTTCCGTGATATCCAGGCGCGGCGGGATCGGGCTGCGTCGCGATGGCAGGCAGGCCGACGATACGGAGAGCTTGGATGAGACGCATTGGATCGCTGGAGTCGAAACCCGGGGTCGTGCCGAGCCTGAGGCTGCGCGGAGCGTCGTGTCGATGGCGGCGTGGTCTGCGGGTCGCGGCGGTGTTGCTGTGGGTCGTTGCGGTCGGGCCGGTTGCCGCGGGCGGGTCCTGCTCGGCGCTGGTCACAAGCACGGACGCGTCGAGCGGCGGCTACGTCGGCGTCGGCTTCGCCTGGAGCGATGGTGCCTGCCAGCCGCGCGCGGCGCACATGGTCTACAACGATCGCGTCGATCCCGCCGGCAAGCGCGGCGGTTACCTGCGCTGGATGGACTACCGCCGATCGAATGCCGCGCTGCGCCACTGCGAGGGCAACTCGAACACGCATCCGGGCTGGGGCTACCTGACCAACCACTACGCCAGCACCGCGACGCTGAGCCACAACACGCTGGGCACGACCGAGCTGGTGTTCGCCGGCAGCCATCACGCGATCCTGCGCTACCGCTGGCGGTTGTCGATCGGCGGGCCGGTCGATGCGACGGTGGACTGGTTCTTCGCTACCGGTCGCGATGCACCGGTGTGGTCGGTCACCTACGACGCCAGCCCGGCCGGCCCGGACGTGGTCGATGCCGATTCGCGCTCGCCCTACGGTGACCTGAAATGGGACGGCGGCGCCGGGGTCAACGTCGATGGCGTCGGCTGGGGTGACTGGTACCGCATGACCACCCTGCAGAGCCCGGTGACGATGAACGTCGGCTGGGACTATAGCGTTCCGAATACGGTGCCCTACGTGCGCGAGTGGGCGGTCGGTGTCGATGCCGAGATGGGTGCGGTGCAGACCCAGACCATGCAGCAGCATGATTCGGGCTACGGCTGGTTCTATCCGAACTGGGGCACGGTAGATGCCGACGGGCCGATGCCGGTGGACTGGAACTGGACCTATCAGCTCAACCAGTACGAGATTCCCTTCATTCTGAGCTCCAAGCGCATGGCCTGGGGCATGAACTACGGCGCGGTCGGGCAGAACAGCTACCTGGCCTATGGCGACGCTGCGAATCTCGACGGCTATCCGTACCAGAGCTATGCCGTGCACATGGTGCTCGACGAGCACTCGAAGTCGCCGACGCTGGCGCAGGTTGCGCAAGTGGAGCGTTTGCAGGCGCTCGGCATCGTGGTCACGACCGGCAGCCTGCGCTTGACCGGCCCTGCGGGCGTCGGCCGCCCGGACACCGTGACCTGGAACCCTCCGGGCTACAACCCGACCTATGCCACGTACGAGTTCTACGCTTCCGGCAACGCCCTCGCGGCGACGCTCACGCCGGCGGGCGGCATGGTGCGCAACCCGGTGCTGCTGATCAACGGCTACACCGGCGGCACGCCGATGGTCACCTTCAACGCGGCGCCGGCGGTCGCCAATGTCGACTACTTCGCCTCGGTCGATGCTTCAGGCCAGAAGCTGTGGCTCACCCTGCACCGCGACCTCAACGCACCGCTCACGCTCACCATTGGCGCCGCCAGCACTACGATCTTTGCCGATCATTTCGAGTAGCGGGTTTCCGTAGGATGTGCCGAGCGCAGCGAGGCGCATCGGGTGCGTCGCGTTCGTCGCGCCGCAGGAGCCAGTGCGCGGTACGGTTGGCATACATAGCGAATGCAACCCACGATTGGTGTGCCGCGCGGTTGGGCCATTCCGATTTCACTCATGCACGCCAAATTCCAGGCAACTGCTGGAGTTCCAGCGGATTTCCAGTGGGCTGCCTGCATCTTCGATGCTCTCGGTGGACGGTTCCTTGCCGCTGCCCATATTGAGCTGACGGTCAGGCTGTTTCACCACACCGAGCGTTACCACGATGCGGCTGCCCTTGGTCAGCTTGCGTCCAATCACGCGCGAATCTTTCACGACGAGTCGTTGCGGCATTTCGGCTTGCAGCAGATGCCGTTGACGGCGATCCGCGTTGTAACTGGCTCGTTGCAACCACCAGGCAAGGTCGAGGTATTCGTTTTCGGCATTGCGCTCGTAAACGCCGATGGCGACATCGACATCCCGCTTGTTGACGGTGAACTCAAGCACGCCCCGGAAGTCCCCGGCCAGTTCGATGGCTTCCGGCAGCGGCGGACTGGCGAAGACAAGACCAAGATGCCGATCAAGCGTCTTGCTGACCACCTCCGGTGGCGGGGTCCAGCCGGCATCGCCACGATGGCGAAAATCCACGCGTTGCAGGACTGAAGTGCCAGGATTGGGTTGCGGCGACAAAGCAGGGTTGCCCTCTGCACCAGGCGACAGACACAACTGATGCCTGCGCGTTGCCATCGACTGCAGGTTGGGTGCATGCCGCCATGCATCCGCGCCCATGACTTGCCAATTCACACGGTCGGCCAGCAGTGATGGTTTCGGCGCGCCCTTGAACACGTGATCGAACCAGTCCAGCCGCAGCGCCTGCAGGTCGATGCGGGCGGACGCATCGACCTGGTAGCCCTGCACCACGGGCGGCACTCCGGTTTGCATGGAGAAGTGCTCGAACGGACCGATCACCAGCGTGTGGTCTGCATTGGGTCGATGGCGCAGATGCTCACGGAAGTAGTGCAGTGCGCCGATCTGCGCGCCGTCGAAATAGCCGGTGGTGGACAGCACTGGGATATCGATGCCAGCGAACTCGTCGCCTTGCGGGATCATCGACTGCCACCAGGCGTCGTAGGACGGGTGCTGCAACCAATACAGGAAGACCGGATTCGGCGAACCGTCGATGGTGGGCAGATCGCCGTAGGGACGACCGCTGGCGAACCACTTGCGATCCAGGCGTGCCCAGCGTGCACCATCTCCGTAGCGCGCGTCGTCCAGCGAGCGATTGCTGGCCGTGTAGAACGGCCATGGATACATGAAGTTCAGAAAGACGCCGCCTTCCATCGGTACGTCGATGCCAGGTGCCGTGGTGGCCGAGGCGGCGACGGCCTTCAGTGCTTTCGGTCGGTGCTTCAGTGCCGCCCATGGGGTGAAGCCGCTATAGCTGCCGCCATACATGCCGACGCGGCCGTCGCTCCATGGTTGCGCCGCGATCCAGCCGATCACCGCAGTGGCATCGGCGCCGTCATGCACGTAGGGTTCGATGGCGTCCGGGCTTCGGCCCTTGCCGCGCGAATACGCGACCACACCGGCGTAGCCGCGTGAGGCCATCTTCTTGGCATCGGCCCAGGCCCAGTCATCATTGGCGTAGATGGTGAATTGCAGCAGCGTGGGCACGGGCTCTGCGCGAGCAGGGCGCACCACGAGCGCAGCGATACGGACGCCATCCGACGTGTGGACCAGCGTGTCCCGGACGATGGTGTAGCGCCGTGCATCGTCTTCGCGCAGCACGGCATCAAACAGCGGCAGGAAGGCCGCATAGGACGCGTGCACCTGGTACGCGCGGATCAGCTCGATTGCCTCCGACACGTGCAGCGTCTTTTTGCCACTTGCCTGGGTCACGGCCGCATCCAGATCCTCGCGCATGCGCGCCAGATCGCCGCCGAAGGCAAACTCTGACTGCAATGCGACCGGGTCTTCCAGCGCGCCGAAGCGGTCTGCAAAGATCTTTCGCCAGTTCTGTGCTAACGGCAGTTTGCGCTTGGCCTGCAGCATTTTCGCCCGCGCATAGATTTCATACTGCAGGTAGAGGGGCGGCTGTGAAGGGGGATCATGGCGCAAGGCGCGCAGGCGCTCGATGCTCGCAAGTGCTTGCTGGTACTGCCCGGCGACCATCTGTAGCCGGAATAGGGTGCCGAGGTAGCGCGGACGATCGTCGTCGCGATAGGTCGCCATCGTCTCGCGCGCGAACTTCGGCATGACTTGATCGATGGATTCTCGATGAAGTCCCGCAGGAACACGGATGCCTTCCGCTCGGCCGATCGATGGCAATGTCAGTGCGATGAGCACCATGGTCAGGAGAGCATTCACGTGTTGGAGGCCCATTCTTGCGAGTCGCGCCGGAGTGCTGAAGGGATTTGAAGCAAGCTGCTTGGACAAGCCAGCCGCGGGCTACTCGGACACCCCACGGCCGGCGCGCCAGTCGCTCTGCCGGGCCGCCTCAACCCGTATTCTGCAGCGCCTGCGAGACGCCTTGCACGCAGGTGATGAGGGCGCGCAGGAGGTCATCGTCGGGGCGGTCGGCGCCGCGCCAGCGGGCGAGCAGGTCGGCTTGCAGCAGGCTCATCGGGTCGACGTAGGGATTGCGCAGGCGGATGGAGCGGGCGAGGCGGGGGTCGTTGGCCAGCAGCTCGCGTTCGGTGAGCAGGGCCAGCATCTCGCGCGTGCGCTGGTGTTCGGCTTCGAGTTGCGGGAAGAAGCGGTCGTGCAGCGGGCCAGAGAGTTGCGAGAACACGCGCGCGATCGCCATGTCGGACTTGGCAATGACCATCTCGACATCGGCGAGCAGGCTGGCCAGAAACCGCCAGTCGCGCGCCATCTCGCGCATCACCTCGACGCCGTAGGCGCGCACGCCGGCTTCGAGTGCGCTGCCGAGGCCGTACCAGCCGGTGAGCACGCAGCGTGACTGCGTCCAGGCGAACACCCACGGGATCGCGCGCAGGTCGCGGATCTGCGCGCCGCCGCGGCGCGCCGGGCGCGAGCCGAGCGACATGCGTTCGATCACGTCGATCGGGGTGGCATCGCGGAAGTAGGCGACGAAGGCATCGCCATCACTGACCAGGGCGCGGTAGTGCGCCAGCGACGCGTCGGCCATCGTCGTCATCATTTCGGCCCAGCGCGGTTCGCGCGGTTCCTCGGGCGGCGGCAGCAGCGACGGCATCAGTACCGCCGCCGTGGTCTGCGCCAGCGTGCGCAAGGCGAGCGCATCGATGCCGTACTTGCGGTGGATCACCTCGCCCTGCTCGGTCACGCGCAGGCGGCCGTTCATGGTCGCGCGCGGCGCGGCCAGGATCGCGGCACTGGTCTTGCCGCCGCCGCGACTGGCTGAGCCGCCGCGGCCATGGAAGAAGTCGAGTTCGATCGCATGCGCGCCGGCGACCTCGAGCAGTCGCGTCTGCGCGCCCTGCAGCGCCCAACGCGCCGCGAGCAGGCCGCCGTCCTTGGCCGAGTCGGAGTAGCCGAGCATCACGAATTGGCGATTGCCGCGCGCGGCCAGATGCTGGCGATAGACCGCATCCTCGAGCATGCGTGCCAGCGTCTGCGGCGCCTGCTGCAGGTCCTCGATGGTCTCGAACAGCGGCGCGATGTCGAGCGGCACCTGACCGTTGGCGTCGATCAGTTTTCCGGCGCGTGCGAGCGCGATCACCGAGAGCACATCGCTGGCGTTTGCGGCCATGCTGATGATGTACAGGCCGATGGCATCGCGACCGTAGCGCCGGCGCACGTCGGCGACGGTCGAGAATACGCGCCGCGCGCGGTCGAGCAGGGGGTCTTCGAGCGCGGTTTCGGCGAGGGCATCGCTGCATGCGAGTTCGGCGATGCGCGCGTCCGGCTGCGCATGCGTGGCCAACTGCGGATCGGCGGCGAGCAACACGCGCCGATGCACGCGCGCGTCCTGGCGCAGGTCGAGGCGGGCGAGATGAAAACCGAAGGTGCGCACGCGCCAGAGCATGCGTCGCAGCGCGTAACCGCCGGCGTGGTTGCCCTTGTGCGCGTGCAGGCTGGCGCGGATGGTTTCCAGATCGGCGATGAACTCGGCGTCGTCGCGGTAGGCGTGGTCGCCGCCGTTGGCACTCGCCTCGATGCGTGCGCGCATCAGCCGCAGCAGCACGCGGTAGGGCATGTCGCGATGGCGCGGGCTCACCAGCGCCGCGACCTCGGGCATGGTCGCCAGGTAGTGGTCGCGGCGCGCGTAGACCTCGGTCGAGAAGCTCGCCAGGCCCTCGCTCTGGCTGAGCAGGCCGGCCAGACGCTTGAGGTTGGCGGCGTAGTGGCCGAGGATCAAACGGCGATGGCGTGCGAGCGCGGCCGCGATCGTCTCTGGCCCGACGTTCGGATTGCCGTCCATGTCGCCGCCGACCCAGGAAGCGAAGCGCAGCACGGTCGGGATCTCGGGCGAGATGCCGAACTTGCGCTCGAAGCCATCGACCAGCACCTCGTAGAAGATCGGCAGGCTGCGATAGATCGGCTCGACCAGGTAATGCGTGGTGTGTTCGAGTTCGTCGCTGACATCGGGCTTGATCGGTGCCAGCGTCGCGGTCTGCCAGCCGGCGGTGAGCGCGGTGCGCATGCGCGCCCAGTCGGTGGCCGCTTCGCCCGGCGTACGCAGGCCGCCGATCTCGGCCAGCAGGCAGCGCACGATCTCCTCCTCTTTTTGCAGCAGCGACTGGCGAATGGCCTCGGTCGGGTGCGCGGTGAACACGGGTTCGATGTCGACGCGCGCGAGTTGCGCGAGGAGGGCGTCGGCATCGAAGCCGGCCTGCTTCAGCGTCTCCAGCGTCTCATGCAGGCCGCCTGGCTGATCGCCGCCCTCGTGGATCTGGTAGTGGCGACGACGGCGGATGCGGTGCACGCGCTCGGCCACGTTGACCACCTGGAAATAGGTCGCGAAGGCGCGCGCCAGCCGCTCGGCATGGCGCGGCGAATGCTCGCGCAGCAAGGCCGCGTAGGTGTCGATCGGTTGCGCCGATTCGCGGCGACGGATGGCTCCAATGCGCAGCCGCTCGATCTCGGCCAGGAACTCGGGCCCATGCTGTTCGGCCAGCATCTCGCCGACCATGGCACCCAGCCGGCGCACATCGTCTTTCAGCCCCTGGTCAACCTCGGGGAACTCGACTTCGCGCAGACGTTCCGGTTCCATCGTGGCAGCGACCTCGCACAGGGGATGCCCCGATCATGGCGGACGCGGGCCGCTGCGGGAATGCGACGAAGGGGCACGCAATCGTATGCATGCGGGCGCGCGGTTGGCGACCCCGGCGAGCGTCGCGGAACTTGTGTCACCAGGTGAACTCCCAGCGATGCGCGATCGGCGCGGAACAAGGAGCAAGGCGATGAAGGCGAGGATCATGGCGGGAGCATTGGTGTTGGCGCTGGCTGGCCTGAGCGGGTCGGCGGCAGCGGCGGATCCCTATCTCGGGCTCGGGATGACGCGCCTGAGCGACGCCGAAGACACCGCGTGGCGCCTGCATGGCGGCCTGCGGTTCAACCAGCACTTCGCGGTCGAGGCGGCGTACCACAGCTACGACAGCGACGGGTCGGCGATGTCGGTGTTCGGTATCGAAGGCGACATCTATTCCGTGGCGGTGCGCTACGACTTCATCGACGGGCCATTCACGCCCTATGCCAAGCTCGGCGCGGCGCGGGCGTCGTTCGATGCCACGCACTTCGGGACACCGAACAACGTCCGCATCAGCGAAAGCGAGACCGGCGGGATGGCCGAGATCGGCGCGCGTTATGCGTTCAACGACAGCGTCGCGTTGCGCGGCGGCTACGAGTGGTTCGACACCTTCGACGGCGACGGCGGCCTGAATCTCGCGGTCGAGTTCTCGTTCTGATGCAGCAAGCGCCGGCCGGAGCGATCCGGCCGGCGCGCGTCGTGCTTCCCGCATTGCCAGACAAGGACCGAGCACGTTGCGCTGCGGCCAAGGCGCCGGGATGCGTGCAATCAGCAATGGCAGGGCCGTCGTGGGTCGTCGGCCTCAGTGGCCATCCCAGTTGTAGAGCACTCGGCTGAAGTCGGCACGTGCAAGGTCGACGGGGTCGATGAAAAAGGCGCCGACGCCGCAATCACCCCACATCAAGTCGTCGTCGGAGTCGAGCTGCAGCAGCAGGCGGAGCGGCGAATCGGCTGGTCGCGGATCCTCCTGCGCGAAGGTTGGGTAGCCGCCGACCTTGTGACCCCCTGCATCCGGGAAAGCGCGTTCGCGAAAATCATCGGAAGCAACGCCGAGCCGTTGCGCCTGATCCTTGCACCAGTTGTCGACATCGATATCGAGCCAGGTGCGAAATCCGGCGTCCTGCGGGCTGATCGCTTCTCGTGCCGGCGCGAAACGCATCGCTCGTGGTTTCGCGGGGTTATGCGGAGTCGTAGTGTCGATGTCCGGCGGCTCGATCCGCTGCAACCTGGACACATCCATCAGTGGCTCAGCGATGTAGCGCAGGCGAAACGAATGCTGCGCCATGTGCGCTTCGGGCGTTTCGGCGCCATAGCGTATGCCATACATGCCGTCTTCCATCTCGCTGGCAATGAAGAACTGCAGCAGACCAAGTGTGGGATAGCCGTCCAGCGTCGGCAACTCGGCAAAGTTGATCTGCGCCAGCAGGACCATCGCGCGCTGATCATCGGCCAGCGGAAGGCACTCGCCGATTTCAAGATACGGTGCGCCTCCGAGCTTGCTGATCCACGGCAGATCATCGGTGATGGCGGTTAAGGAAATTCGCGCCAGCGCGCGCTCGCTCTGGCGGAGTCGTTCCCGAAATGGCTGCAACGCTTCTTCGATCTGCGCATCGCTCGCGTTCGGCACGACCTTCTTGATCCCGATCCGCTCGAGCAGCGCGATGAACAAGAGCCATAACGTCACCGGCACGATGAACAGTAACGTGACCAGGAACAGGAGCAGGGCGCGCAGCATCGGCGAATGCTGCCGAGATTTGTTGCACGCCGCAACGAAGTCCTGATCGAGTCGAGCCGATGAAGCGGCGGCTCGTAGCGAGCCGCCGCGTCTCGGGCGATGGACGCTATTCGAAACCGTCGAGGAACAGCACGCCGCAGGCGATGGTCTGGCAGCGCGGCCAGCTGATGTTGCTGACGCTGATGTCGTCAACCCAGAAGCCGACGTTGGCGCTGCCGGTGTCGGTGACCACGCGCCAGCGCAGGCGCACGGTGTCGCCGGCGAACGCCCCGAGGTTCACGATCGCGTTGCGCCAGGTGGTCTGTGCGCCGGACCAGGCCATGCGCCCCGGTGCGGTGTTGTTCTCGAACAGCGGGCCGTCGTAGGGCACCGAGCTGAGCGTGCCGATGTCGGTCCATTCGCCCGGGGCGATTTCCATTTCGAGCAAGGCGCCGTCCCAGTACTGACTGGCGTCGCCTTCGAGGTCGTAGCGCAGCCAGAAGCTCAGGCTGGAGGTCGCGGTCAGGGTGATCGGCGGCGAGATCAGCGACTTGTCGGAATAGCCGTCGGTGTTCGGCGCGAACCAGCTCGACGCGCCGCTGTGCACCTGGGTGGCGCTGCGCGCGAAGCCCTGGCTCGACACGCGCAGTTCGGTGCTGAAGGCGGTGATGGTGTCCTCGGCGCCTTCGTTGAGCACGCTGCTGCCGACGTCGCGGTTCGGGTTCAGGCTCAGCGCCTGCACGTCGCTGCCGGCGCTGGAGCTGATCGCCGCGCTCAGGTTCAGGCTGGCGAAACACTGGGTGCCACCGGTGAGGGTGGCATTGAAGTTGCGCGTGACCTCGGCGCCGGGCGCGATGTCGCCATACGACTGCGGCACGGCGCTGACGGTGAGCCCGCCGGAACCTGAGCTCAGCGCCAGCGAGACCGCGAACATCGTCTGCGTGCCGTGATTGCGCACGCCGACCACGAGATCGGCGGTTTCGCTGCTGTCGAGCACGCCATCGGCATCGCAGCCACTGGCGGAATCATCGACCGCGCTGATCGAGGCCGTGCCCGGGAAACGCGTCACCTTGTAGATGCCGCGGCCGTGGGTGCCGGCCCACATCACGTCATTGGTGGCCCAGACCAGTTGCATCACGCGGGTATAGGCCAGGCCGAAGTAGAAGCGTTGCCACAGGTAGCTGCCGACGTTGTTGCCCTCGGTGACCCACAGGCCGAGTTCGCTGCCGAGCCAGAGGCGGTCGGAGCTGACCGGGTCGACGGTAACGCTGAACACCGGGATGCCCGGCAGACCCGCGTGGATCGAGGTCCACGAGCTGCCGCCGTTGGTCGACTTCCAGACGCGGTTGGTGGCGTAGTCGGCCAGGGTGACGTAGAGCGTGTTGCCGGTGGCGTCATGCGGATCGACCTCGATCCAGGTCACGTCCGATCCGGCCCAGGCGGCGTCGTGGATCGCTGTCCAGGTGGAGGCCGCGGCCAGTGTATTGGCACGATACAGGCCGCCGGCGGCGGTGCCGGCGTAGGCGATGCTGGTCGAATGCGGGCTGTAGACGAGCGCCGAGACCGCGCCGTTGAGCACGCCGGAGAGGTCGGTGAAGCTGGCGGCGGCGATGTTGCGGATATTGCTCGACGCGTACACGCGCGTGGTGCCGACCAGCATGCGGTTGCCATCACTCGGATCGAGCGTGAACGGCGTGATGAACGGTGCGCCAGTGGTGCTCGGGATGGTGATGTCGGCCGTGCTGGTACCGCCATTGGCGGAACCGAACAGCCCGCCATTGGGCGTGGCACCGTAGATGTAGTTGGGCTGCTGTTGGTCCCAGGCCGAGTAGCCACCGTCGCCGCCGGCCCATTCCAGCCACAGTGCGCGATCGCCGAAGAACAGGTGCGAGCCATTGTCCTGGGTGCCGCCGATGACGCCGCGACCATTCGGATGCGCGGCGATGCCGTAGTACTGCGCGACGCGCAGGTCGTTGTTGAGGCTGTTCCAGGTCTCGCCATTGTCGGTCGACTTGAACAGGCCGCCATCGCAGCCGATGAATACGGTGCTGGCATTGTTCGGATCGAACGCGACCACGTGCAGATCGGCATGCACGTAGCTGTTCGGGAACTGGCCGACGCCTGGGTTCCAGAAGGTCTTCTTGGTGATCACCGCGCCGCTGTCGCTGCTCTTGTACATGTCCACGGCGCCGGCGAAGACCATCGCCGAGTCACCCGGTTTCACGCCCATGATCAGGTCGTACCAGCCCTGGCGCTCGATGAACGCGGTATTGCTCGCGGTCTTGACGAAGGCGGCGCCGCCTGCGGGTGAGCGCCAGAGGCCGCGGGTGGTGCTGGTGCTGCTTGCGATCGCGGCGTAGACCACGCCATCGCTGCCGAGGCCAAGCTCGATGCGGCCGATGTCGGCGTCGGTCGGCAGGCCCTGGGTGGCATTCAACTCGGTGAAGCTGACGCCGTCATCGTTCGAGAGATAGACGCGTCGCGTCGCGGCGGCGCTGCCATAGTGCACGGCGTAGAGGCGGTGCGCGCCGGGCGTGGCCACGCTCGGGTCGAGCTTGAGGTCGACGAAGCCGCGGCTCGATTCGGTGACGCCGGTGGTGCGGTCGGTCCACACCGGCACCGGCTGGGTGAAGTCGTCGGTGCCCCAGATGCCGCTGCGCGTGGCGACCAGCAGCTTGGTCGTGCCGGGAATGCGCGCGATGCGATTCACGTACAGGAAGCTGCTGTTGTTGGTGCCGGGAAGCTGCATCCAGCTGTCGCCGAAATCGCTGCTCATGAACACGCCGAGGCCTTGCGCCGCGTCGATGTTGAAGAAGCCTTCGCCGGTGCCGACGAAGACGCGGGCGTCGCTGTCCGGGTCGACCAGCATCGAACCGACGGCAAGCGATTGCAGGAAATCGGTCACCGGCGCCCAGCTGCTGCCACCGTTGGTGGACTTCCAGATGCCCCCGGAGACGCTGCCGACCAGCATGTGACTGCTATTGCTCGGGCGGATCACCAGACCGCGCAGGCGGCCGCCGAAATTGCCGGGCCCATAGCTCTCGATGCGCACGTTCGGCAGCGGCGCGCTGCTCGGCGCCTGCGCCTCGCGCGCTTCGATGACCTGCATCGCCTCGAAGTTCAACTGCGCGGCGGTCTTGCCGCTGTCGCTCTCATGCAGCCCGGCCCAGTAGGCCGCAGCCGCGTCGGGCTGGTCGTAACGCTTGCCGTCGCCGCGCGCGTCCGCGTCCGAGCGCAAGCTCGACATGTTGCTGCACGCCGCCACTGCCAGCAGCAGCACCGGTACGCAGGCAATACGAATCACCGATTTCATCGACAGATCCCCCGTAGTGAGGCGCGGATCTTAGCGAGTCCTGACGAACCGTGGCGATGCGCCTGCGGGTGCTATTGCGCCGACTTGGCGCCACGCGCGAGCTTGGCGATCAACTCCCCGCGGCGTTCGGCGAAGGCGGGGGCCAGTTCGCCGTTGCTGGCGGAGGCGTCGATCAGGGCGATTGCCTGCGCGTAATGCTCGGTGGCGCCGGCGCTTTCGTCCAGGGTGTCGCCGAGGGCTTCCTCGGCGTCAATCAGGTCTTCGCGATAGACGGCGATGTCGGCATGCGCCGCGACCAGCGCGGTCATCGCAGTGATCGCCTGCTGCAGACGCGACACCGCGGCGTCGCGGTCGCCGCGCGCGCGCTCGATGCGACCGAGATGCAGCAGGGTCAGCGCACGATGTGACTCGTTGTCGGCGTTCTGGTCAGCGATTCGCGTCTGCAGCGCCAGCGCCCGCAGGTGGGCCTGCGCAGCGCCGTCGTAATCGCTGAGCCCGGCGCGTTGTTCACCGCGCCGGCGATAGCCGAGTGACAGCGCCAGCAGCATTTCGGCATTGTCCGGCGCGGTATCGACGCGGCGCTGGTTGACCGCGATCTGGCGGTCGATGACCGGTGCCGCATCGACGAAGCGACTGGCGCGGATCAAGTACTTGGCGAGGATGCCGAGACCGGCACCGGCGCCCTGGCGCAACTGGTCGTTGGTCGGATCGGCGGCGAGCAGCGCCTCGACCATGTGCACCGATTGCGTGGCTGCTGCAATCGCCGCATCGAGTTCGCCGCCGAAGTCGTGCACCATGGCCATGCGCGAATACAGGCCGGCCAGTTCGCGCCGCAGCGCCACCCGACCCGGCGTGGCCGCGAGCAGGGTTTCGATGCGCTCGATCGCGCTGCCATACGCGGACGCGGCGCGCCCGAGATCGCGCGTCACGAAGGCATCGTCGCCGTCGCGCTCGATCGAGGTCGCCAGACCCAGCTGCAAGGCCGCATCGTCGGGAAAACGCTGCAGGGCATCGCTGAGCAATTGGCGCGCGGCGGCGTGCGCGGCGGCGCCGCCCTTGGCATCGAGCAGGGAGGCCTGCGCGCTGTTGCCGAGCAGGTCGCCGTAGAAGTCGAGGGTTGCGGCATGCTCGAGCAGGGTCGCGGCCACGCGCTCGCGTTCGGGAAGGGCTTCGAAGTCGGCGATGGCCGAGCGGAATCCTTGCGCGGCGGATTGCAGACGGCTCTGCTGGTGATCAAGCGCCGCAATGCGCGAACTCAGTCGCGCCTGCAACAAGGCGTTGCCCGGCGCGCCGGGCGCCAGTCGTTGCCACTGCGTCAGTGCCAGCTGCGCCTCGCGATAGCTCGATTCGGCACCGGCGACATCGCCGAGATTGGCGCGGTACGGATTGCCCTGGATGTCGCCGATGCGCAGGTAACCCGAGGCCAGTTCCCGCGACAAGGCCGCGTCTGCGCCGGCGACTTCGCGCAACGAGTCGAGATAGCGCATGGCATCGCGCACCATGCGCTCTTGCACCGGCAGCGAGCCGGGCAGATCGGCGATCTGCTCCGGGTAGTCGGTCAGGATGTCGTGCGCCAGCGTGCGCGCCTCGGCCAGATGGCGACGCGCGCGCTGTGTCTCCTGGGTCGCGACCGCGAGCGCCGCGACCACCGCCAGCAGCCCGAGCGTGGACAGCGCGCTGCCGAGTGGATGCCGACGCACGAACTTGGCGCTCAGGTAACGCCAGGTGGGCGCGCGCGCGGACACCGGTCGGCCGGCGAGATACGCCTGCAGATCGGCGGCCAGTGCGGCGACGCTGGCGTAGCGTCGGGCCGGTTCCGGTTCCAGCGCCTTCATCACGATGTTGTCGAGATCACCGCGCAACAGCGCTGCCGGAATCCCTTGCGGGGCAATCTGCGGTCCCTGACTCGGCGGCAGCAGCGGCGAGTTCGGGCCTGGCGTTGCGCTCCGCGGTGAATGCGAGCCGGCCGCTCCGCCCGGGCGCCTGCCGGTGAGGGTTTCGTGGAGCACGATGCCGAGCGCATAGACATCGGTCGCGGTTGTCACCGGTTCGCCGCGCAATTGCTCGGGTGCGGCGTAGGCCGGCGTCAGCGCGAAGCCACCGTCGCGCGTCAGCGTTGAAAGCTGCGTGTCATCGAGCAGCTTGGCGATGCCGAAATCGAGCAGGCGCGGCCGCCCGCTGGCATCGACCATGAGATTCGAGGGCTTGATGTCGCGATGCACCAGCAGCCGCTGATGGGCGTGGGCAACGGCGTCGCAGACCGCGAGGAAGGCGGTGATGCGTTCGCGCAGGCCGGGCTGGTCTTCGCTGATCCACTGCAGCCAGCTGCGGCCTTCGACCAGTTCCAGCACCAGGTAGGGCGTGGCATCGG
>Ga0073899_10002439_pt1 | contig 16785 bp, 11 predicted proteins | sample KloWWTmetaKNB5Ph_FD_88975 | JGI IMG/M metagenome (GOLD analysis project Ga0073899, IMG submission 88975) | Active sludge microbial communities from Klosterneuburg, Austria, studying microevolution and ecology of nitrifiers - Klosterneuburg... | ecosystem: Engineered > WWTP > Aerobic digester >...
CAAGCATGCCGTTCTCGCTCTGTAGCTGGATCGACATGCCCGCCGGCACATGGTTGGCCACCAGCGTGGGGATGCCGATCCCGAGGTTCACGTAGTAGCCGTCGCGCAATTCCTGAGCGGCCCGCGCCGCCATCTGATCCCGAGTCCAGGGCATGTCTATTCCTCCACGGGGGCGGCCCGGCGGCGCACCGTGCGCTGCTCGATCCGCTTGTCCACCTTGTCCACAACCACGATGCGATCCACAAAGATACCCGGGGTGATGATGTGATCCGGGTCGATCTGGCCGGGCTCCACCAGGCGCTCCACCTCGGCCACGGTCAGCGCCGCGGCCGAAGCCATCATCGGATTGAAGTTGCGCGCCGTCATGCGATAGACCAGATTGCCCTCGGTGTCGCCCTTCCAGGCATGCACCAGTGCCAGGTCGGCACGCAGGCCGCGCTCCATCAGATAGGTCTTGCCATCAAACTCGGCCAGGGGCTTGCCCTCGGCAATCACCGTACCGACGCCGGTGCGGGTATAGAAGGCCGGAATGCTTGCCCCCCCGGCACGGATACGCTCGGCCAGCGTGCCCTGGGGGTTGAACTCCACCTCCACCTCACCGGCCATGTACTGGCGGGCAAACTGGGCGTTCTCGCCGGCATAGGAACAGATGAGCTTGTGCACCTGTCGGGTATTGAACAGCTTGCCAAGGCCCAGCCCTTCCGCCCCCGGGTTGTTGGAGATGATCGTCAGCCCCCGCACCCCCGACGCCAGGACGGCGTCGATCAGCAGCGACGGAATGCCGCACAATCCGAAGCCACCCGACATGATGGTCATGTCATCATGCAATACATCGGCCAGCGCCAGCGCTGCCGTCGAATAGATCTTTCTCACAGACACCTTGCGTCCCTTCTATTCAAAAATCGCCCGGTCTCATTCCCGAACCTGCCCACCTGACATCGCGCCCAAAGCCCGCTCCGGGCGGCGTTCAATTCAGCAAGAGCGATGCCAGAGCCGGCAATCAATTGATTAAAAAGCGAAAAGCCGGCAGCGCAACGCCATGCCCGGGCCGCGCCAGGAATCAACCGTCCTGATAGCGGTCGGGCTCGACAGGCTTTCGTTCGGAATCCGGTCAAGCGGGCAGCCGAGCCACCCGCCTGGCATTCCGCCACCAGCGTGATCGACTTGGCCATGGGTAATACGCATACCTGTTAGGCTGAGAGCCCCCCGGGCAGACAGAAACACGACAAATAAATAAATTGAAATGCAAGTACAAGACCGCTATTCATGGCGGCTGCTCAGAACAAGTTCCAACAGCAGAACGCAATCAGATCCTCGACTTGCCGGGGATCTGACAAAAAAATTGATTTGGCATCAAGCCCGGATCGCGGGATGGGAGAATGACAATGACAAAAAGAGAACCTGCCGGAACGGCAGGAAGAAACACGGGCCTGCGCCTTCTCGGGCACCTGTTTTCCACGCTGGCATGCGCTGGCATGCTCGCATCCTGCGGGGGCGGTGGCGGGGGTGGCACCACGGATACCCTGCCACGGGTTCAACCGGCCTCCGCCAGCCAGATCGTGGATACCGAATACGGAAAGATCGTCTCCGGTTATCTGGAAGCCTATTCGGCCGAAGGGGTCAGCACCACCACGGTCAAGGAGTTCGTGAAAAGCAGCGGCTGGAAAATCGTCGGCTATGTCGAAGCTGCGCGAATGTTCCAGATCGACACCGGTGAAACGAACTTTGCCAGCCTCGCGGCCGCTCGGGACAAGGCCATCGCCAGCGGCCACTTCGGAACCGATGTCTATTACGTGACGCTGGTGGGCGAGAATACCAACCAGAGCATCGATGCCTTGAAGGACACCGCAACGTACTGGAACTACGATGCGGCATCGATCAAGTCGGCCTGGGCGCTATTGAGCGGCAGTCCTCTGAGTCTGGTCCCCGTTCAGGTCGCTGTCGCTGACCAAGGCTTCACCACAACAACGGCGGCTGACGACCTTGTACTGAACAACGTCTTTTCCGGCCAATCCGAGGCAGCCTGCAAGGACGGATGCAGCAATCACGGTTATCACGTTGCCGGGATCATTGGCGCATCCGCGAACGAGAAGGGTATCGTCGGAATACCCAACGCCCTGACAAGAAATGTCATCAACGGCGCGGGAGGCGGGGACTCAAGCTCCCTGGGGGATGGAATCTCGTCCCTGGTCATGGAAGGGCCGAGAGTCATCAACATGTCCATCGGAAACAGCGAAACGCCAAACGGCAAAAGCGAAGTGGTTTCCGACGACACGAACAGGAAGATCCTGAGTTACGCCGAATCCTCGGCAAAGAACTTTGCGACCCTGCTCAAGAACCTGATTGCCAGCAACGCAAACCAGGGAAGGCAAACAGACATGCTGATCGTGCAGGCGAGCGGCAACGCCGGGGCCTCGAGCTACAACGGCGCGCCGATTCCCAGTGAACGCAACGGCTTCGCCACAAGTGCGAACCCCATGGATGCCTGGACCAGACAGAATATCCACGAGAAGGCGATCATTGTCGGCGCCTACGACAAGAACAAGAAGGTCGCCACCTACACCCAGCTTCCGGTAGGCGAACAGGGCAAGGCGAACTTCATCCTCGCACCGGGGGATGCCATCTACTCCACGACACGAAGCGGTCTGCGCCAAATGTCGGGCACATCGATGGCCACGCCCCATGTATCGGGTGTGGCGGCGCTTGTCTGGACGGTCAATCCCGGCCTTTCCGCAAATCAGGTTCGAAACATCATCCTGAACAACAGCGACGAAATCTCCCACCAGGGCGCGAAATACCGCGCCCTCAATGCCGAGAAGGCCGTCCGTGCTGCCCTGGAAACCCTGGGGAAGCCCACCGCCACAATCACGATACTGACACCCACGCCAACCGCCGGCACCCCGACTTCCTTCCGGGTTGACCTGGGCGCCACGCCAAACGGCGGGATCAACGCAGTGGAGTGGGATTTCGGTGACGGCACCCCGCCGGTTCTTTCCGGTCTGGCAAGTGAATTCCGCCACACCTATTCCGCCGCCGGAAGCTATGCCCTGAAGCTCAAGATCAAGGACGCCAGGGGTGTCGAGAACACGATCTCCGGCAGTATTGCGGTCGCCGCATCCGCCGCATCCGGGTCACTGGACGCCGACGCCCTCTTTGCCGGGACGTATTACGACTACGTGGACAACGGCGCCGCGGGCAAATGCTATTACAAGACCGCCGGGAGCCCGGTGGGCGTCCGGACCTACTCGGTCTCGGAAGAGGCCTATTGTCTGGAAAACGGCAAATGGAAGAAGCAGACCTTTACGGGCTCAAACGTGATCCTCTCCGCTTCCGGCGAATGGATCGAACAGAAACCCCAGATCGTGGTGAATGGCAAGAACACCTTCTCGGTAAGGTTCGGTGGAAGCGAATTCCACACCGGGGTCATCTACCCGGAGGGTGAGGATCGCTTCACCCAGGTGCTCACGCGGACGCGCAATGCATACCGGATCTACGCGGGCGTGGAGAACAATTACATCTACAAGAACATATTCTCCCTCGCCCAGCTCGTGGACGACTGGAACAGCACCAAGTGGAACTTCACCACAGGCGAAGGCCCGTGGCTCGGGGCGAATTCGGGTCAATTCAAGTTCTATTTCCGTGGCGGTGGCCAGGCACCCGGCGGGGAGATCGACATCATTGATATCTCCCGCTCGCCGCCTTCGTTCGTGGTCACCACGATCTGGTCGCGGGTGCAGCTCGGGTCGGGCACCGAGGCCATCCTGCTCGGGCCGAAATCCACCCTGCTTTCCGGGCGTGACGGCGTGCAGAAGTTTTATGTCAAGAGGCCCGGCCGCAGCGGCGTCGAGGAGGGCGACATGGAACTGGCCGGAGGAAGTGACTCCATTCAGAGCATGACCAAATCGGGGATGAACGCCTACCTTGTCAGCATCGGCCTGCCGGCCGTTGCCAACTGAGAGGGTTTGAAGAAATCGTAGCGAGCGGTTCGAGTTCGCCCCGAGAAGCGCAGCCGTACAAGGGTACGGTGAGCATCGCAGGGACGAAATCGGGTCGCGCAGCAGATTTATTCACACCCGCTGAGCATCCTTTGCCAGCGCTGTCCACCCTCGTCGCCCCGGGGGTGGACGCCACACGCCGTCGGGTCCGGACGAAAGGCTTGCGGGCTATTTCGAATCAGCCCGGCGGTTCGCCTTCCAGCAGCGCCCGTAGCGCGGTCTTCAGCACCTTGCCGTAATTGTTCTTCGGCAGGGCATCCACGAAACGGTATTCCTTGGGCCGCTTGAAACGGGCGATGCGTTCCAGGCAATGGCGGTCGAGTTCATCCTGCCCCACCCCGCCGGCGGCCGGGTCGAGCACCACGAAGGCGACCACCACCTCGCCCCAATCGGCGTCCCGACGGCCGATCACCGACACTTCGCGCACCACGGGATGGGTGATCAGCACCTCCTCCACCTCCCGCGGGTAGATGTTGGACCCGCCGGAGATGATCAAGTCCTTCGAGCGGTCCTTGAGGGTCACGAAGCCGTGGGAATCCATGCAACCCATGTCGCCGGTCCACAGCCAGCCGTCGCGCAGGGCGGCGGCGCTCGCCTCGGGATTGCGCCAGTAGCCGGACATTACCGTGTCGCCTCGTACCACCACCTCGCCCACTTCATCATTGGGCAGGGTGCGCCCCTCCCGGTCGACGATGCGCACATCCACCAGGGTCTGGGCCACGCCGACGGAGGCGGCGCGCTGGGCCCAGGCGGGATCGGTGCGGTCCGCCAGCAGGCCGCGGGAAAGGGCGGTGATGGTCATCGGCGATTCGCCCTGGCCGTAGATCTGCACGAAGCGCGGCCCCATCACGTCGAGCGCCGCCTGGATGTCATCCCCATACATGGGCCCGCCACCATAGATGATGGTCTGGAAGCCCGCCGGGTCGGCACCGCTCTGCTTCACCCGGTCCACCAGGCGGCGGACCATGGTCGGCGCGGCAAACAGGGCCAGACGCCCGGGTTTGCGTGACAGGCTGATGAGTTCGTCCGGATCGAAGCCACCGGACTCGGGGATGACATGCCGGCATCCGCGCACGACGTAGGGAAAACTGTACAGCCCGGCCCCGTGGGAGAGGGGCGCGGCGTAGACCACCGCATCCCCGGGTGCCACCGGGTCCACGTCCATGAAAAAACACGCGGTCATGGCCTGCAGGTTGCGGTGGCTGAGCATCACGCCCTTGGGCTGGCCGGTGGTCCCCGAGGTGTAGAACAGCCAGGCCAGATCCTCCTGCGCACGCTCCTGCACCGGGATGGCCAGGGCCGACACGGCACGCAGGTAGTGCCCGTCGCCGGGCATCAGCAGGGGCACGGTGGGGCCGCCCTCTTCCAGCGCCGCGGCCAGCCCCCCGGCCAGCTCGGGCGACACGCACACCAGGCGGGCCTCGGCGTTGCGGACGATCCACGCCACCTCGCGGGGATGCAGCTTGGCGTTGACGGGCACCACCGCCAGCCCGGCCCACAGCACCCCGAAAAGGCTTTCCAGATACTCGGGGCTGTTGCCCATGTAAATGGCCACCCGATCACCGGGTGCAAGGCCCAGGTTCTGGCGCAGGTAGCCGGCCAGCCGCGCCGCGCGGGCGGCGAGCGCGGCATAGGTGAGCACGCACTTCGCCCCGACGAGGAGCGCGGGGCGCTCGGGGAAGGTCCGCGCCGAGCGGGCCAGGATCCGGGCCAGGTTCATTTTTCCCTCTCCAGTACACTCACATAGCTGGCGACCGCCGCGCCGCCCATGTTGAACACCCCGCCCAACCGGGCATCGGGCACCTGCATGGCGTCCGCCTCGCCGACGAGCTGCATGGCGGCCAGGACATGCATGGAGACCCCCGTCGCGCCGATGGGATGGCCCTTGGCCTTCAAACCTCCCGAGGGGTTGATGGGCAAGGTGCCCCCCGGGTAGACCGTGCCATCGGCCAGGCAATCCGCGCCCCGCCCGGGCCGGGCCAGCCCCATGGCCTCGTAGCTCAGCAATTCGGCAATGGTGAAGCAGTCGTGGACTTCGGCAAAGGACAGGTCAGCCACCCCGCAGCCGGCCTCGGCCAGGGCCCGCGCCCAGGCCAGGCGCGGCCCCTCGAAGCTCAGCAGATCACGCCGGGAGATGGGCAGATAGTCGTTGACCTGCACCCGTGAGCGGAAGCGCACGGCCCGGCCCGCCCCGGCCAGGATCGAGGAATCGGCCAGCACCAGCGCCGCGGCACCATCGGACACGAGGGAACAGTCCGTCTTGCGCAAGGGGCCGGCAATGCGCGGGTTGCGCTCGGATTCGGTATTGCAGAAGGCAAAGCCCAGATCCTTGCGCATGTGCGCCCAGGGGTTGCGGACGCCGTTGGCGTGGTTCTTCTCGGCAATGCGGGCCAGGGTGGCCGAATGATCCCCGTGGCGGCGGAAATACTCGGTGGCCAGTTCGCCGAACAGGCCGGGAAAGCTCAGCCCCCGGGACGCCTCCTCCCGCACGTAGGACGCGGCGCCCAGGATGCGGGTGACCTCGGCGCCGGACACGGCGGTCATCTTCTCGGCGCCCACCACCAGGGCCAGACGCGCGCGCCCGGCCTCAATGGCATCACAGGCCGCATACACCGCCGCGGCCCCCGACGCGCAGGCATTCTCGACCCGCGTGGCGGGGCACCAGCGCAACTCGGGGTCGGCCTGCAGGACCAGGGACGAGCAGAAGATGTCCGGGACAAAGCCGCCGTTGAGCTGACCCAGCCAGATTCCGTCCACATCCCGCGCCGCCACCTCCGCGTGGCGCAGCGCATCGCGGCTGACCCCGGCGATCAGGGCCTCCAGGTCCATGTCATCAAGCCGTCCAAAGGGCGAGTGCGCCCATCCAATGATGCTGACTCCCATCGTGTCTCCCTGCCTTGTGAGGATGCGGTGAAGGCCACCTGGCCATGCTGCCAGCGGGACACGTGGCAAGGGCCATGCCAAGGAGGGGAAAGCACTTGGGCCAGCCAAACCATTGAATTCGCAGATCAAAGGGATATACCCCGGCCCCTGCAGGCGTGCTCCGCCCGAAGACCGACCGTTTTCCGGACGCCCCACCGACCGGCCTAGACCGCTTCCCGGTCGCGCCGCGGAGCCGCCAACAGGCCAATCGGCGCTTTCCACCCGCCCCGGGACTTGGCACGCGCCTTGCCATGACTGCATGACCGAAACCACAACAACACCGGAGACATCCATGCAAAGATCCCGCAGCACCCCCGTCGACCGCATCCCCGTCAGCCTGCTCACCGGCTTTCTCGGCGCCGGCAAGACAACCCTCCTCAATGCCCTCTCCCAGGGGCCGGACATGGTGGGCACCGCGCTGCTGATCAACGAGTTCGGCGAGGTCGGCATCGATCACCACCTGGTCGAGAAGATCGACGAGCGCACCGTGCTGCTGGACTCGGGTTGCGTGTGCTGCAGCGTGCAGGGCGACCTGGTCCGGGCACTGAAGGAACTCCACCAGCGCAGTTCCCGCCGGGAGATCGCCCCCATTACCCGGGTGATCATTGAAACCACCGGCCTGGCCGACCCGGTGCCGGTGATCTACACCCTGATGGAAGAGCGCTTCATCGCCGCCCGCTACGTGTGCGACGGCGTGGTCACGGTAGTGGATGCCACCCATGGTCTGGCCCAGCTCGACGCCCATCGGGAGGCAGTGCGCCAGGTGGTGATGGCCGACCGTCTGGTCATCACCAAGGGCGATCTGACCGATACCGCCAGCCGCGCCCGCCTCGACGCCCGCCTCGACAGCCTCAACCCGGGCGCCCCCCGCCTGGACGTGCGCCACGGGCGTATCGAGGCGGCCCGCCTCTTCAGCAGCGGCATCTACGCGCCCGCCGACAGGATGCCCGACGTGGCGGCCTGGCTGGGAGAGGAACGCAGCCGCGACGAGCAGGCCCGCGCCGCGGCCCTCGAAGCACCGGTCCGCTGGTCACGACACCCCAAACCCGCTCATGCAGCCCATGGCGCAGGCCGCCACGAGGACGGCGTCACCAGCTTCGTGGTGCGCTTCGACACGCCGGTACCGTGGTTCGGCTTCGCGCTGGCGATGGCGCGCATCCTGCAGGAGCACGGCCCCCGGCTGCTGCGGGTGAAAGGGCTGATGAACGTGGCCGGCGACACCCTGCCGCGGGTCGTGCAGTGCGTCCAGAACGTGGCCTATCCGGTGGTGCGCCTGCCCCGCTGGCCCGAAGGGGGCCCCTTCGACGACCAGCGGGGGCGTCTCGTCTTCATCACCCATGATCTCGACGCCGCCGCCGCCCAGGCCATCCGCGACAGCCTGATGAACCTCCCCGGCGATGCGGCGGCCATCCGCATTGCCGCCGCCTCACCCCAGCTCCCCACGCGCTGCTGGCTGAACGAGCGGATCGCACCGAGCACCCCCGGCATGCCCCAGCTCGATGGCTGGCTGATCCAGCCCCGGCGTCTCCGGCACCGCACGGCCACCCTCTGATATCCGGACACCGCGTCCGGATATCGTCCGCAACCCTATCCCGCGCGCCAAGGCCTTGCCTTGGAAAACAAAGGCTTGGCGCAGCGGGCCGGGCCGTTTCCCGAATGGCATGCGACATGCTCATGGCCTCCTTCCCGTCGCCGCCGCGCGGTGACGGGCCGACCCACTTCCCATCACTTTGGAGACACCCCATGAAGGCACTTGTTTACGGCGGTCCCGGCAGGAAAACCCTCGAAGAACGCCCCATGCCCACACTGAAGGACGCTACCGATGCCATCGTGCGCATCACCAAGACCACCATCTGCGGCACCGACCTGCACATCCTCAAGGGAGACGTACCCACCGTTGCCCCCGGCACCGTGCTCGGCCACGAAGGCGTGGGCGTGATCGAATCGGTGGGTGCCGGCGTGACCACCTTCAAGCCGGGCGACCGGGTGCTGATCTCGTGCATCACCAGCTGCGGCAAATGCGAGTTCTGCCGCAAGGGCATGTACTCCCACTGCACCACCGGCGGCTGGCAGCTCGGCCACCTGATCGACGGTACCCAGGCCGAATACGTGCGGGTGCCCCACGCCGACACCAGCCTGTACCCGATCCCCGCCGACGCCGACGAGGAAGCCCTGGTCATGCTCAGCGACATCCTGCCCACCGGCTTCGAGTGCGGCGTGCTCAACGGCAAGGTTCAGCCCGGCAGCACCGTGGCCATCGTGGGTGCCGGCCCGGTGGGCCTTGCCGCCCTGCTGACCGCCCAGTTCTACTCCCCGGCCCGGATCATCGTGGTCGATCTGGACGACAACCGCCTTGAAGTCGCCACGCGCTTTGGCGCCACCGACGTGGTGAACAGCGCAGACGGCAAGGCCGCCGATGCCGTGAAGGCCCTGACCGACGGGCGCGGCGTGGACACGGCCATCGAGGCCGTGGGCATTCCCGCGACCTTCGGCGTGTGCGAGAACATCGTCGCAGCCGGCGGCACCATCGCCAACGTAGGGGTGCACGGGGCCAAGGTGGATCTGCACCTGGAAACCCTGTGGGCCCACAACATCTCCATCACCACCCGGCTGGTGGATACCGCCACCACCGGCATGCTGCTGAAGACGGTGCAGTCGAAGAAGCTCGACCCGTCGGTACTGATCACCCACCGCTTCAGCCTCGACCAGGCCCTTGACGCCTACGAGACCTTTGCCGCCGCTGCCAGCAGCAAGGCCCTGAAGGTCATCATCTCGGCCTGATCGACCCGCCCTGGCCGCCCCCACGGCGGAGGTGGCCAGGGCGGAATCCCCTTCTCAAACGGAGACCGACCAACGTGTTTGCCAACCGCAGGTGGCTCGCCCACCTGGGCCACTTTGCCGACGCCCTGGCGACCGGCAGCCCGCTTCCCTCCCCTTTCAAGGGCGCCCGGCACCTGGAAAGCCTTGATGCACGCCTGCACGCGGCGCATCAGGAAATCCTCGCCCGGGCCGGCCAGACGGCCCGCCGCCTGGCCGAGCTTGAGCAGCAGATCGCCACACTCACCCCGGCCTTCGAAGACGCCACCCGCCGGGCGGAAGATCTCGCGGAACGCTTCGACCTGATCAGCCGGGCCAGCGGCGAAGGCTTGTGGGACATCAACATCGCCAACGGCGACCCAAGCCACCCGGACAGCGTGGTGTGGTGGTCGAATCAGCTCCGCGAACTGCTCGGCTTTGACAACCAGCAGGATTTTCCGGACCGCCTCGAGAGTTGGCGCGAACGCCTGCACCCGGAGGACCAGCAGGGCACCCTGAACGCCTTTGCCGCCCACCTGGCCGACGCCAGCGGCCGGACGCCCTACGACATCCAGTACCGCCTCGCCCACCGGAACGGAAACTACCGCTGGTTCCGTGCCCGCGGCACGACCCTGCGCAATGCCTTCGGAACCCCCTTGCGCGTCGCCGGTTCGCTGCTCGACATCGACGACAGCCTGCACCGGGAAACCCTGCTGGCACGCAGCCTGGAACGCTTCGAGCTGGTGCGCGAACTGCTCAGCGATGGCCTGTGGGACATCGAGATCCGCAAGGGCAACGCCCTCGATCCGGCCAACACGGTGTGGTGGTCACCCCAGTTGCGGCGGATGCTGGGTTTCAGCGACGAGAGCGACTTTCCCAACACCCTGGATGCCTGGGCCTCGCGCCTTCATCCCGACGACCGGGAGCGGGTTCTTAATGCCTTCCTGGCGCATCTGGATGATCGCAGCGGGCGCACGCCCTATGACGAGTCCCACCGCCTCGCCCTGAAGAACGGCGAATACCGCTGGTTCCGGGCCTCGGCCCAGACCCGCCGGGGGGCGGACGGCACGCCCCTGCGAGCCGTGGGTGCCCTCGCCGACATCGACACCCAGTTGCGCGAACGGGACGCCCGCAGCGCCCGGGAGAAACAGCAGGCCAAGCTGGAAACCACCCTGCGCCGCATCAACGAACTGGTCGGCACCATCAAGGAGATTGCCGACCAGACCAACCTGCTGGCCCTCAATGCCGCCATTGAAGCGGCCCGGGCCGGCGATAGCGGCCGCGGCTTCGCGGTGGTGGCCGACGAAGTGCGCAAGCTGGCCGAGCGCACCCGCGACACCACCGCGCGCATCGAGAGGATGGCCAGCGAAGAGGCTTGACCACCGTTGGCCTTCCCCGTGTTGGCCTGCCCCGGGGGGCAGGCCAACCAGGCTCAGAACGAGTGGCTGATGCCGAAATCGAAGCCCGTCGTGCCATAGCCCCCCGCGGGGGAGCCCACGCCACCGGAATCCACCGCCGTGCGGGCCGGGTTGGGCTGGATCGAGCAGATGCCGTTGGCACTGTTGTTGATCTTCGCCACGTCGGCATACACGTAGGTGCTGCGCTCCGCCAGGTAATACACCCCGCCCAGGCCCCACTTGCGGCAGCTCGCATCCAGCGAGGTCTTGTCATCCAGGGCCACGTAGGAGGCGCGCAGCCTGGCCTTGTCGCCCAGCACCGGGGCCGACAGGCCGAGCATCCAGCTACGGTGGTTCAGCAGGGCGTTATAGGTGGCGAAGGTGCCATCGAAGACCTCCTTGTAGTTGTCGGTCTTGATGCTCTCCCAGTAGGCATGCACCTTCACCGGCCCGAAGTCATAGGCGCCGCCCGCCACCAGGATGTTGAGCTTGTGCTCCTCGCTGCCCTTGGCCTGGAGCTGCTCGATGTCCAGGGTCAGGTCCAGCCCGCCCTTCGAGTAGGACGGGATGAAGGCCCACAGGCGCCCGTCGCCCTTGTTGCCCGGGCTCTCCTGCCCCACCAGGCTGGTGGTGTAGGCCGCCAGGAAGGACAGGCCGTTCCAGGAGGGGGAGATGTAGGCGACGGCATTGTCGGCGCGGGTACCGTGCACCTGGATCGAGGCCATGTTGGCCACCGTGCCGTTGGCGAAGGGGTCGTACTTGCCGGCCACGCTGTAGCGCCCGCCGTCGATCCGCCCGAAGACCACGGTGCCCATGCTGCCGGCCAGGCCGACGAAGGACTTGCGCCTGAAGACGCTGTTGCCCTCGGCATCGCTGAGGGTGGATTTGCCATCGTCGATGGCAATGCCGGCTTCGAGCTGGAAAAGGGCGGTGAGCCCGTTGCGCAGGTCGCGGCTGCCCTTCAGGCCGATACGGCTCTCCGATTCGATACCGCTGGCCAGCTCCGACTTGTGGCCGGCAAAGCGCGTGCCGGCCTGGGCCGCGTAGGCACCGTTTTCGCCGCTGCGGCTGAGGAGGCCACCGTCCAGGGTGCCGTAGATGGACAGGCTGCCCTTGTCGCCATCCACAAGCGTGAAACCGCCTTCGGCGGCAGCGACAGAAGAAAGGCAGGCAAACAGGGCCGCGCCTGCACAGAGGGGTGCGTGAAATGTGATGTTCATGGATATTCCTGTTTCCGGATGCGCGGCAGCCGCATGCCCGGCCGTCCCGCGAGGGATGCCGTCGTGCCGCCGCATGCGGCCGCGCTGGATCTGAGCGTCGGCGGATCAGCCGAAGTGAATGACTGGCTTGATGATGCCGTCGGCCTTGGTGGTCATCATGTCCAGGGCCTTCTCGATCTCCGAGAACTGGAAATGATGCGTGGTGAGCCGGGTCGGATCGACGCGGCCACTTTCGATCAGGCGCATCAGGCGACCCATGCGCTCGCTGCCGCCCGGGCACAGCAGGGTGGTGATGGTCTTCTCGCCCATGCCCACACCCCACTCGGCGCGGGGGATGTTGACGGTGTCGCCGTGGCCGAAATAGCCGATGTTGGAGATCACGCCCCCGGCACGGGTGGCCTTCACGCAGTTCTCGAAAGTGGCCTGGGAACCCAGCGCATCCATGGCCGCGTCGGCACCGTGGCCACGGGTCAGGCGCATGATCTCGGCGATGGGGTCCTGCTCCTTGAAGTTGATCACCACATCCGCCCCGTACTGGCGGGCCAGTTCCAGGCGCGAGGGCACGCAGTCCACGGCGATCACCAGCCCGGCGCCCAGCAGGCGGGTGCCGGCCACGGCCATCAGCCCCACCGGCCCCATGCCGAACACCACGCCCGAGCCACCCAGCGGAATGCGGGCGTTTTCGGCCCCCTTGAAACCGGTGGACATCATGTCGGTGGTATAGCAGGCGGCCTCGTCCGACACCCCGTCGGGAATCAGCGCCAGGTTGGCCTCGGCATCGTTTACATGGAAGTACTCGGCCATGTTGCCGTCCTTCTGGGCGGTGAACTTGTAGCCCCCCAGCATCACCTGACACTGGGAGGTGAAGCCGCGCTGGCAGTTCTCGCACTTGTAGCAGGGCGTGATGGCATTCACCGCCACCCGCTGCCCAACGCGGAAGCCCGTCACCGCGCTGCCCAGCTCGTGGATCACCCCCACGGCCTCGTGGCCCAGCACCCGGTCCTTCAGCTCGCCGAGCCCACCCTCGATGGTGTGGCAATCGGAAGTACACACCATCGCCACCGTCGTCCGGACGATGGCATCGTTCGGCCCCGCCACCGGAATGGGTCTTTCCATTACGGCCACATCATGCAGACCACGCATCACCAGTGCCTTCATCGTCTTCGCCATATCACGCCTCCGTATGTCTTGAAGCGGGATGGCGCACGACACGGCCCCCTCCCGCCAAGCAGTTGTTATTGGACTCAACGGCTTTCCGCAGGACGGAAAGCCGCAGGGCGAACCGCAAGCAACGTGCCAACGGGATATGCAGGACAAGAAACACAAGCCCCACAAGGGCTATGGAGGGAGGAGGATGGACAAGTGCCCGGGGTCAGGCATCCGATATTGCAACGCTGGAGTCCGGCAGCGTTCGGCTTTCGAACTGCAGACGTCAACAGGCAGCAGGCCCGATCCAGGGACCGGGCCTGCCGGGCACAAGGCGAACGAAGCGCTGACGGCGCTCGATCGGCTCGCCTTGCCGAGCCGCGATCTGGTCAGGACAGGCGGCGCATCAGCAAGGCCAGCAAGCCGACGCCGGCCAACAGCAGCGTGTAGGGTTTGGGGATGGGGCTACCGTCGGTCCGGGCAGTGAGGGAAAGCACCCCGTTCAAGTCCGACACGCCATACGAGAAGCCCGCCATGAGGCCTTCCACCTCATAGCTCACATCGTCCAGGCTCAGGCTGGCCCCCTTCAGGAAATCAAAGGCGGCCCCTGCCGACGGTCCAAAACCGCCTGTGAACACGAAGCGGATCAGGACGTTGTCGAGCATGACGGCGCCGGTCACGTCGAGTATGTCAAAGGCGGAGGGGCCGGCGATCTCGATCACGATCAGGCCACCGTCCTGGCTGTAATCCCCTGCCACGTGCAGCGTGCCCGGGCTGTTGCCCGGCTTCACCGTGCCCCCCAGATTGGTCACGTTACCCGTGATCAGTCCGTTCCCGGTGAGGGTTCCGCCGCTGCCCACATAGACCGTCCCCTTGACCTCCCCGCCGTTTCGGACGTCAAGTACGGCCGTTCCGTGGTTCGGATCGTTGGTCTTGCTATTGGCGATACCGACCAGGATGTCATGGCTGCCCGCATCCAGCATGGACCCCGACCCATCCACCCGCACGGTGGCGCTGCCAGCGCTGGAGATCGTGGACAGGAAGACGGTGTTCCCGACCGCGACGACACCACCCGCCTGCACGTTGAGCGTGCCGTTCCCTTCCCTGGCCAGGCTCATCATCCCGACGGATGCTTCGAGCCGCGATCCGGCCCCCGATACGTTGATCGTGCCCACACTGCCCAGGCCACGGCCAATGCTGATCGCGGGAAAGCCGGGCAGGGGCCCCGTCGCACTGCTGTCAAGGGTGGCATTGAACTGGCCGCCCGCCGTGATATTGACCGTACCGGTGGAAGGCCGAAGCCCGTCCGCCTGCCCGACAAACAGCATGGGCGCACTTACCGCGCCACCACTCACGTTGAGGGTTCCGGTCGTGCCGAGTGAGTTGCCCACCACCACGCTATTGTCCAGGGGACGGAAGACCGGCGCCCCGATCGTGCCGGGAAGGTAGTTCAGATTGAGCGTGGCGCCGACGCCCACCTCGAGTGTGCCCACCGGATTACCCGCAAACGGTGCATGGCCGGTGAGTTGCGGGTCGGTACTGCGTACACCAATGCCGACGAAATCGTAGGTCGCGGTACCACTCACGGATGCCGCCCCCACGCCATCCACCCCCACATAGAGGGAATTGAACTCATTGACCACCGTCGGCAGCGCAAGGGCGCCGGTGGCGGGAAGGGCGATGGCTGCGGCCAGCACAATGCTGGCCATCCGCGGCATCAGGCGGGGGACTCGGGAAGGCAGGCTCATCATGTTCGGCACTCCTGAAAGTTCGTCAATCGGGGCCGGAACCGTGAGGGCGAAAACGCCTGGCCTCCGGTCCCTTCAGTCAGATGAAGTTGCAGAAGAGCCGGAGCAAGAAGAGTGCCTAATTCATCAAAATTATTTGTTTCACCATAAACACATTATTGGCATTGGTGCTCCACCCGGCACCCAATCCAATGACATATGCGCCAATCCGGGCAAAGTTACATTGTGTAAATAAAACCGACACAGCACCGGGTCTGCGGCAACCGGCAGAGGCCGCACACGGGAAGTCCGCCTTAGCCCGACGCAGCCTGCTTGCTCTTGAAATACGCATCCAGCCGGGCGATCCAGCCGGCCTTCTCGGCATCGGTGGCGAAGCTGGCCTCGAAGCTGTTGCGGGCCAGGCGGTACCAGGTGGGGGTGTCGAAGCGGAAGGCCTCCTGGACGGCGCGGAGGTTGGCGTTGAGGTAGCCGCCGAAGTAGGCCGGGTCGTCGCTGTTGAGGGTGACCTTGGCACCCGCGGCGAGCAGCCGGGGCAGGCTGTGGTCGCTCATCTTCTCGAACACGCACAGGCGGGTGTTGGAGAGGGGGCAGACGGTGAGGGGGATGCCGTCACGGGCCAGGCGGGCAAGCACAGCGGGGTCGTCGGTGGCGCGCACGCCGTGGTCGATGCGCACCGCACCGAGGAGGTCGAGGGCTTCGGTGATGTAGTCGGGCGGGCCTTCCTCGCCGGCGTGGGCCACCACCGGTTTGCCGAGGGCGCGGCAGCGGGCGAACAGGCGGGCAAACTTGGACGGCGGGTGGCCCTTCTCGGAAGAGTCCAGGCCGAAGCCATGGATGCGATCCAGCCAGGGCTCGGCCTCGTCCAGGCAGGCCAGGCATTCGTCCTCGCTGAGATGGCGCAGGAAACACAGGATCAGCCGCCCGGAGATGCCATAGCGCGCCCGCCCTTCGGCGAGGCCATCCTCCAGGCCTTCCAGCACGGTGGTAAAGGGAATGCCGCGGGCAGTGTGGGTCTGCGGGTCGAAGAAGATCTCCACATGGATGACCTTGTCGGCGGCGGCGCGCTTGAGGTAGGCCAGCACCAGATCGTAGAAGTCTTCCCGGGTGCGCAACACGTCGGCACAGGCGTAATACAGGTCGAGAAAGCTCTGCAGGCTGTCGAAGGCGTAGGCGGCACGCAGGGCGGCCTCGTCGGGATAGGGCAGGGTGATGCCGTTGCGGCGGGCCAGGGCGAAGGCCAGGTCGGGCTCCAGGGTGCCTTCGATATGCAGGTGAAGCTCGGCCTTGGGCATACCGAGGGCGATGTCGAGGGGGTCAGGTGCGGTCATGGGATCTCCCGGAGGCTGCGTAATACCCGCATCTTAGATGCCAAATCAAAAAGGGCGCAGCCGAAGCCGCGCCCAAATACCACTTTGCGAGGAGAAACCGGGTATTACTTGGGAATGGCGCCTTCGACGCCTTCCACGTAGAAATTCATCTTGCGCAGCTCCGGGTCGCCCATGGTCTTGGCGGCGGCCAGCACTTCCTTGCCGTCCTGGGCCTTCAGCGGGCCGGTGAAGGG
>Ga0073899_10002440_pt1 | contig 16783 bp, 10 predicted proteins | sample KloWWTmetaKNB5Ph_FD_88975 | JGI IMG/M metagenome (GOLD analysis project Ga0073899, IMG submission 88975) | Active sludge microbial communities from Klosterneuburg, Austria, studying microevolution and ecology of nitrifiers - Klosterneuburg... | ecosystem: Engineered > WWTP > Aerobic digester >...
CGGCTCGGCGGAGTCCGGCTCGGCGCGGGCGGCGAGATGCGGCTGCGACAGGCGGGCGGCGCGGAGGTCGTCGGCGTTGAAGGTCGAGGTCGGGTCGGTGGACTCCTCCGGCTCCTCGGGCTCCTCGGGCGACGCGGCCACTGCCTGCACGCGGAAGGTCGCGGTCGGGTCGGGCAGATCGTTGATGTCGGAGAAGTCGTCCTCGGCGACGGGTGGTCGGGGCGCCGGTGCGGCTGGCTTGAGGGTGCTGAGGGCGCGCGCCGGCTCGGCGCTGCGGCGGGCGCTGCCGGCCTCGGCGCGGGTCGGCTTGACCGGGGTCGTCACGATCGCCGGCGCGGCCGGGCCAGGCTCCGGGTCGTAGAGGTCGTCGGTGATGATCGGGATCGAGGTGGTGACGGGCTTCTGGGCGCCGGTGCGGCGGGCCTCGCCCTCGTCGATCTGGATGTCGAAGTCGAACTCGACGTCGCCGAAGGGCGGGAGGCTCGGCTCGGAGACCCGCACGTAGCCGGCCGCGAGCCCGCCCCACAGCGCGTCGAGGCCGGGGTAGTGCCGCCAGTAGCGGGCGGCCAGCCGCGGGCCAGGGCTCTCGGTGCCCTTGGCGACGTGGATGTTCATCAGGCCGGCGATCACGTTCACCGCGAGCACGTGGCCGGTGTAGTAGGTGTCGATCGCCTCCTTGAGGCGCCAGAACAGCTCCTGCGGGCTGCCGTCCTTGCCGATCACGGCCTTCCACAGGCGCAGCGGGCCGTGCTCGACCACCGGGGCGAACAGGAACTCGCGGCCGCTGGGGAAGAGCATCTGGAAGCGCTCTTGTTCGATGACGAAGTCGTCCTCGGCGACGCCGAGGCGGCGGACGATCTGCGCGAGCTGGGCGCCGGTCGGACGCAGCTCTCGCAGGCGCTCGAGCCGGCGCACCGCGGCGGTGAGGCCCGCGTCGCGCAGGACCTCGGCGAAGATATCCTCGACCTCGTGCCACGACTCTGCCAGCGGCAGGGTGGCGAGGATCCGTCCGCCGATCCGGTTGACGCGGATCATCTCGGCGAGCGCGGTGCCGATGTCGCCGGTGTCGCCGAGCACGAGGTTGGCGACGACCAGGTTGTAGCTGTCGTCGGCCATCGCCGCGACGTCGTCGAAGTTGCCGGGCTTGAGGTAGACCCGGTTCTTCCACTCGGGACGCATCCGGGTCTTCGCCATCTCGATGAGCGTGTCATCGGGCTCGATGGCGAGGACGCGGGCGGCGGGGCCCAGGCGCGCGAGCAGCTCGGCGGTGGTTCGCCCGACGCCGCAGTGGATGTCGAGGGCGATGACATCGCTGGCGCCCGGGAGGTTGCGGACGATGAGTCGCGCGAAGCGGTCGTGCCAGATCGGCGCGATCTCGCGGTCGATCACCCGGGCGACCCGGCGGTCTCTCAGGCTGGCGGCTCCTCCTCCGCGGCTGTCTTGATTGCTCAAGCTGCGATGCTTCGCTGGCGACGGAGGAGGGTGGATCGGGGTTGCGGTGGGCCTCAGTTGGCCGGCAGCGCGACCAGGCTGAAGTAGTAGTTGCTGCCGCCGCCGTTCTTGCGGACCAGCTCGGCGCGCTTGGCCGAGTCCATCTCGTTGTTGCCGCAGTCGTCGCCGTTATCGGCGATGCAGTAGTCGAACTGGATGTTGGCGACGTAGGCGCGGCCGCGGAAGCTGGCGATGGAGTCGTCGTTGATTTGGAGGGCGTGGGTGAAGCCGTCGAAGCCCTGGGCCGGGAACTTGCTGTTCGGGCTGGCGTTCACCTTGGCCGCCTGCGACAGCGTGTTGTAGGCGAAGGTGAAGGCGTAGAAGCAGGTGTTGCCGGGGCAGGCGTTGACGTCGTCGGTGACGGTGACCTTCGGGTCCGGGACATCGCTGCCGTAGTCGACCTTCTCGTCGGGGTCGAGGATGACGACGCCGGGCTTGAAGGTGGCGAGGTTGCCGGTGTCCTCGCGCATGACCTCGTAGGCGGTGGGGGCCTGGACGTCCTGCGGGGCGCAGTAGGGCACGTAGGCCTTGAGGCTGGTCTGCGTGAAGGTCGTGATCCAGGCGTAGATGCCGAAGGGCAGGTTGGAGCTGATCTTGCCGCCCCAGGCGCAGCTGCCGGCGTCGAGGGTGAGGCCCGGGGGCTGCGAGTCGGTGACGCCGTCCCACTTCTTGTTGCCGTTGCCGCGGCCGGGGACGAAGGCGCAGGCGATGGGGCTGCCGTCGCCGCCGAAGATGATGCCGTCGTCCTGCAGCTGCTTGAGGGTGACGCCGAGCGGCACGCAGCCGTCGGGGAAGACCTTGAGCAGCTCGTCGGTGTCGACCGAGATCGGGTCGCTGATGACGAGGTCGCCGCAGCTCGCCGTGGTCTCGACGCCGCTGCCGTCGACGATCGTGATCTCGAGGGCGTAGGTGCCCTTGGTGGTGGGCGTGCCGCTGATGGTCGCCGAGGTGCCGTTGGCGGCGTCCGGCGTGAACACGAGGCCGGGCGGGAGGTTCTTGTACGTCCAGGTGTAGGGCACGACGCCGCCGGGCGCGGTGACCTTGAAGTCGGCGTAGGTGATGCCGACGAAGCCGTCCGGGGCGCTGCCCGAGTCGTCGACGCAGTCGATCATCGGCTGGTCCGGCGGGTCGACCACGAGCTCGCCGCAGGTCTCGAAGACGCGGACGTTGCCGTCGCCGTCGGTGACCGTGATCGTGAAGTTGAACATGCCCTCTTCAGTGGGCGTGCCGGTGATGACACCGTTGTCGTCGATCGTGAGGCCCATCGGCAGGCCCGTCGCCTCAAACATGAGCGGCGCCACGCCACCAGTGACGTTCAGATCGAAGGTGTAGGGCTGGCCGAGGACCGCCGTCGGGACGTCCTTGCAGACGATCTGGATATCCTGCGGGAACCACGGTGCCAGCTCTTCGCGGCTACAGCCGCCCAGCGCGGTGCCAGTGAGGAGCCCAGAGGTCAGGAGCATGAGGCGGAAGTTCATCGTCGACTCCAAGCGGCGTCCGGCCTCCTGGCCATCACGCCTGGTCATGTTGAAGGGCATGCCACCCGCCAGGCAGGTCGCGGGGGCCAAGGTACCATGAGCGTCCGCCGCTTTACCAGGAAGCCGCGGGGGTCTGGTCCGGGGGCCGGGCGGGGTCGCTCGGGCCGCGCTTGATGGGGGCTGGCCATCAGCGACCCACGCAGTCCATCACGGCCTGGGCGGCCTTCGGGATCTCGGCGCTCAGGACCTCGGGGACGCCGGAGGTGCAACGGACATCATCCTCGATGCGGATGCCCCGCACGTCCGCGAAGGCAGCGAGACGATCACGCTGGAGGGTCCCGTCGTGATCGAAGGGCCCGCACAGGGTCGAGTCCTGCAAGATCGCTGGCACGAGGTAGAAGCCCGGCTCGATCGTGACGACCATGTCGACCGCGAGGTCACGGTCGAGGCGCAGGTAGCCGAGGCCGAACTGCCGGCTGCGCACCCGTCCAGGCCCGTAGCCGGCCCGGTCGCCGAGATCCTCCATATCGTGCACGTCGAGCCCGAGCAGGTGGCCGACGCCGTGCGGGAAGAACAGGGCGTGGGCACCCCGCTCGACCAGGCCGTCGACCTCGCCGCGCAGGATGCCCTCGTCGACCAGACCCCGCGTGAGGGTCCGGCAAGCTTGCAGGTGCACGTCGCGGTAGCGCACCCCCGGCCGGACCCGGTCGATGGCGTCGATGTTGGCCTGTAGGACAATGTCATACATGGCTCGCTGGGTCGGGCTGAACTCGCCGGAGACGGGCCAGGTGCGGGTCACGTCGCTGGCCCAGCCGTGCAGTTCGGCGCCGGCGTCGACCAGCAGGAGATCTCCGGCTCGCATGTGCTGGTGGCTGTGCTCGTTGTGCAGGACCTCGCCCGCGACCGAGACGATGCTGCCGTAGGCCGGGACGGCGCCGTGGGCCGTGAACTCGCGCTCGATCGCGGCCCGGACCTCGCGCTCGCGGCGGTCCGGGGAGGTGAGCGCCATGCCGGCGAGGTGGCCGCGGCGGGTGATCTGGACGGCGCCGCGGATGTGCGCCAGGGCGGCGGCGTCGTGGCTCAAGCGCACGCCGATCATGGCCTCGGCGAGCGCGCTGTCCGGTTCGCTCAGCGGGACGGCGCCGTGCTGCGCCTCGTCGTGCAGGCCCCAGAGACGAGCGAACAGGGCGGCCTGCTGGGCCCGGCTGCGCGGGTGGACGGCGGGGAGGGTGGCGACCGCCGCGGCGCCGCCGCGAGCGACGATCGCGTCGGCCAGCTCGGCGAGCGGGCGGATCACCTGCACACCGATCGCCGCGGCGAGGCTGTCCCAGGTCGCGGAGGCGCCGAGCCACAGGGCGTCATCGGGGGCCGGCGGGGTGGCGAAGATCTCCCACTCGTCGCCCTCGCCCAGCAGCACCGCGCCCGGCCACGCGGTGCCCGTCAGGTACAGAAAGTGGCTGTGCGCCCGGTAGGGGTGGACGTTGGCGGCGTAGTTGCGCGGGCTCGAGTCGCCGGCGAACAGGGCCACGGGCAGCTCGCCGAGCGCCGCCATCAGGCGTCGTCGACGCGCGATGAAGACCTCGGACCCCTCGATCGGCGGGAGCACGGACATGCGGCCATTTCTACCCCGCCGCGAGAGAAACCAGGAGCCCCTCCCAGGGCGGATCGGTGAGGGCCGCGGCCGTGCGTTGAGTGGCGGGACCCGGCGGGCGGGCGATGAGTGCGTCGCGTGAGGGGAGCCCCTCCCCGGCGCGGCGCGGGTCGTCTACCCTCCCGGCCCGTGTCGACCCCGGACTCCTCCTCGAGCGCGCCCGCCGTCGCGGCGCCACGTCCTGGCGTCGTGCCCTCGCGCCGCTGGCTGCTGTGGCTGACGGCGCTCGCGCTGCTGACCCGCCTGGTCTGGGTGCTCGTGGTCCACCCGCCCGGCAACTACGTGTTCAGCGACATGAACATGTATGTGAAGCGGGCCACCGACCTCGCGGTCCACGGCCCGCGCAGCGGCGTCCGCGACCTGGCCTGGCAGGCCTACGGCACGCACTACCTGCTCGCGGGGGTGTTCAAGATCTTCGGGCCGGGCGCGCCGTACCGGGCGGCCGCGGTGGTGTGGGGTCTGCTCGGGGCGGCCGCGGTGCCGCTGACCTACTTGCTCGCCTGCCGCGTGTTGCCGACGGCGCGCCTGGCCGCGGTCGCCGGGGTGCTCGCGCTGGTGTGGTATCCGAACCTGTCGACCACCGGCTTCTTCCTGTCGGAGACGCCCTTCCTGTGCGCGCAGCTGCTGTCGGCGTACTGGCTGGTGCGGGTGGTGCAGGAGGGCAAGATGGCGTGGGCGGCGGGGGTCGCCTCGGCGCTGTGCTTCATGCTGCGGCCGCAGTCGGCGCTGTTCTTCGTGCTGGTGTTCGGGCTGTGGCTGGTGAACGTGCGCGGGCTGCCGTGGGTGCGCCTGCGTCAGCTGGTCGGCGTCGGGCTGCCGTTGATCGCGGCGCTGGCGTTCAGCGTGTGGCGCTATCACAGCCACACTGGGCGCTGGGACGGCATCGCCGAGAACGCCAACATGAACCTCACCGCCGGGCGCTGTCACAACATCGTGACCCAGGCGTTCAAGAAGCAGGCGGACCTCGACCGCAGCGCGCGCGCCAACAACACCGACGACGGGCGGCGGGTGAGCCTGCCAAGCTACCGCACCTTGCTCGTCACCTTCCCGGCAGGCCACCCGCTCGCGCTCAATCCGGCGATGGGGGGCGAGACGATCCGCTTCGTCGGCTACATCGGCGACCCGTGGATCCACCGCGCGCTGCGGCGCGAGTGCTACCGCCGCACCGGCCTGGTCGGGCAGCTGCAGTACTCGGTCGTCAACCTACTGCTGCAGTGGTTCATCTCGCGGCAGTGGCCCGACAACGCCAAGCACCGGCAGTACTTCTTGCCGCCCTCGGAGGTGTTCCGCTACGGCTTCCAGATCTTCGTGCTGGTGCCCTCGCTGCTCGGGGTCGGGCTCGGCCTGGCGCGCCTGCGCCGCGCGCCGGCGACGGCCGTGCTGGCGCTGTGCCTGTTCAACTCGATGCTGCTGGCGGCGGTGTTCTTCGGCGACGTCCGCCTGCGCACGCCGTACGACCCCTACGCGATCATCCTGGCCCTGCTCGCCGTGCACTGGCTATGGACCCGCCGACGCGCCGCGCGAGCGCCCCGGGGCGCGCCTGGCCCCGCGTGACCTCGCGCCGCGCCTGTGATACCCCTGCCGCGCCAGGGGGACCCTCGATGCCCGTCGCCGACCACGCAACGTACTGCAACATGCTCGCCCACGCCCGGACGCACAAGTTCGCGTATCCGGCGATCAACATCACCTCGTCCAGCACGATCAACGCGGCGCTGGCGGCCTTCGCCGAGGCGAAGTGTGACGGCATCCTGCAGGTCAGCACCGGCGGCGGCGAGTTCGCGTCGGGTCAGTACGTGAAGGACATGGCCCTCGGCGCGATCGCCCTCGCGGAGTACATCCACCGCGTCGCCGCCCGCTACCCGATCAACGTGGCGATCCACACCGATCATTGCCCGGCTGACAAGCTCGACAAGTTCATGCGCCCGCTGCTGGCCGAGACCAGGCGCCGCCGGGCCGCCGGTCAGCCGAACCTGTTTTCGTCGCACATGTTCGACGGCTCCGAGCTGCCGCTGGCTGAGAACATGAAGCTCGCCCGCCAGCTGCTGGCCGAGTGCGCCGAGCTGGAGCTCATCCTCGAGGTCGAGGCCGGGGTCGTCGGCGGCGAGGAGGACGGCGTCAACCACGAGGGCGCGCCGGCCGAGAAGCTCTACACAACGCCCGAGGACATGGTCGCGGTGGCCCGCGCGCTCGGCGAGGTCAAGGGCGGGCGCTACATGTTCGCCGCCACCTTCGGCAACGTGCACGGGGTCTACAAGCCCGGCAACGTCAAGCTCAAGCCGACGATCTTGCGCGACGGTCAACACGCGGTGGAGCAGGCGCTCGGCACCGGCGCCCGCTTCGACCTCGTGTTCCACGGCGGCTCGGGCTCGGAGCTCGCCGACATCCACGAGACCCTCGAGTACGGCGTCATCAAGATGAATGTCGACACCGACACGCAATATGCGTACACCCGCCCGATCGCGGATCACATGTACAAGAACTACGACGGCGTGCTGCGCATCGACGGCGAGGTCGGCAACAAGAAGCACTACGACCCGCGCGGCTACCTCAAGGCGGCCGAGAAGGGCATGCAGGCCCGCGTGAAGCAGGCCTGCGTCGACCTCCGCGCGACCGGCACCACCCTGCATCGGTAGCGCCGCGAGAGCCGCGAGAGCCGAAGAAGTATGCGCGTCCACGTCGAGCCCGAGCGGCCCAATCCCCGCAAGCTGCAGCCCGCGCTCGACGCCCTGCGGCGCGGTCAGGTGATCGTCTACCCGACGGACACCGGCTACGCCTTCGGCTGCGCGCTGTCCAGCGTCAAGGGCATCGCCGCGATCCGCAAGCTCAAGGGCCTCGACGAGCGCTCGCATAAACCACTGACGATGATCGTGACGGCGCTGGCCGAGGTCGGCCGCTACGGCGTGATGAGCAACTCGCACTTTCGCCTGATCCGCCGCCTGCTGCCCGGGCCCTACACGCTGATCCTCAAGGCCGCGTCCGACGTGCCGCGCAGCATGTACAACCGCCACCACGAGGTCGGCATCCGCATGCCCGACCACCCGATCTGCAACCTGCTGGTCGGCGAGCTCGGCGAGCCGCTGCTGACCGGCTCGGTCACCCCGTACGACGAAGGCGTCCCGGAGCTCGAGGAGCCGGAGCTCTACGAGCAGCGTTATGCCCGCGAGGTCGCGGTGCTCGTCGACGCCGGCCCGCTGTGGCCCGACCCCTCCACCGTGCTGCGCTTCGTCGACGGCGAGGTCGAGCTGGTCCGCCAGGGCAAGGGCGAGTACAGCCCGTGAGCGCCGGGCCGGCACGGGGCTGAGCGGCGCGAAGCAGCGTCGCCGCAGCCGCCTCGACAGACGCGGCGATCCGCGGCACCTTGCGGTCATGCACGCCACCACCGCCCCGACCATCCTCGTCACGGGCGCCACCGACGGCATCGGCCGCGAGACCGCGCGCGAGCTGACCCGCCGCGGGGCCGCTGTGATCGTCCACGGCCGCAACCCGGAGCGCGTGGCCGCCACCGTCGCCGAGCTGCGCACGCTCGGCGGCGCGGTGCCCGAGCCGGTGATCGCCGACCTCGCCAGCCTGGCCGCCGTCCGCGGGATGGCGGCCGAGCTCGCCGCTCGCGACGTTCACCTCGAAGTGCTGCTGCACAACGCCGGCGTGTACATGAAGCGGCGCGAGCTCAGCGTCGACGGCTTCGAGATGACCCTCGCGGTCAATCACCTGGCGCCCTTCCTGCTCACGCACCTCGTGCTCGCCAGCGAGGTCGGCGCGCAGCTGCGGCGGGTCGTCAATGTCAGCTCGATGGCCCACAACCGCGGCCGCATCGACCTCGCGGACGTCCAGCTGCTGCGCGGGCCCTTCAACAGCTACGCCTCGTACGCGACGTCCAAGCTGGCCAACGTGCTGTTCACGGTGGAGCTCGCGCGCCGCCTGCACGCCCGCGGCGTCACCGTCAACGCGCTGCACCCGGGGGTCAGCTCGACCAAGCTGCTGACCGAGGGCTTCGAGATGGAGGGCAGCGACTCCCTCGCCGACGCGGCCGCGACCTCGGTGACGCTGTGCGTCGACCCGGCGCTGGCCGGCGCGACCGGCGGATACTACGTGCGCAGCAAGCCCGCGCCGATGCACGCGGCGGCGCGCGACGGCGAGCTGGCGCGGCGCTTCTACGAGCTGAGCGCGCAGTGGACCGGAGCGACGCCGCTGCCGGGGTGAGGAGGCCAGCCGGTCCGCGAGCTGGCTTAGATGGTTGGATAAATCTGGCGATGCCTGGCGCAGAAAACACCTGGCCCGGCGGCCGGTGTCGCTTCCAAGTTATTGGAATCATGGCATATCGTCACCTGCGCCCCGGCCGGCCCGCGTCCTGCTCTTTGACCTGGCATCGGCGCCGCGATGGTCGCGGCCCGTCACGCCGGAGCGCCCGTCATGGCCAATCTCGACCTCTTCTCCAACCTGTTCAAGCGCAAGCGACCGGCGCCGGCGACGGACGCCGTCAACGCGGCCGGCGGCGCGGCCTACCAGCGCAGCGACGCGCAGGCGTTGGCGCAGTACGTGGCGACCGGTTGCCTGAGCAACACCTTCTACGCCTCGGCGAGCGATCAGCTGGCGGAGCTGCAGCGGCTGGCGCTGCAGGCCCCGGCGCCCTTCGTGGCGCGCGCGGCGGTCTACGCCCGCGAGCAGGGCTTCATGAAGGACACGCCGGCGCTGCTGCTGGCGGTGCTGGCGTCCCGCGACGGCGCGCTGTTCGAGGCCGTGTTTCATCGCATCTGCGACAACGGCAAGATGCTGCGCAACTTCGTGCAGATCGTCCGCTCCGGCGCGACCGGCCGGCGATCGCTGGGCTCGCGGCCCAAGCGGGCGGTGCAGCGCTGGCTCAAGAATCGAAGCGACGCGCAGCTGCTCGCGGCGAGCGTGGGCGACTCGCCCTCGCTGGCTGACATCGTCAAGATGGTGCACCCGCTGCCGGACACGCCGGCCCGTCGGGCGCTGTACGCCTGGCTGCTGGGCCGCGAGCACGCGGCGCACGAGCTGCCGGCGGCCGTCCGCGAGTTCGAGGACTTCAAGGCTGGCCGCACGCGCACGCCGCCGGACCTGCCGTTTCAGCTGCTGACCGCGCGGCCGCTCGACAAGCAGCAGTGGCGGACGATCGCCGAGCGGGCGCCGTGGCAGATGACGCGGATGAATCTCAACACTTTCCTGCGCCACGAGGTCTTCGACGATCACAAGCTGACCCGCAAGATCGCCGCGCGCCTCGCGTCGCCGGAGCAGATCCAGCGCGCCCGCGCCTTCCCCTACCAGCTGCTCATGGCCTACAAGCAGGCCGACCCCAAGCTCCCGCGGATCGTCCGCGAGGCGCTGCAGGACGCCATGGAGGCGGCGATCGCCAACGTGCCGGCGATCGACGGCAAGGTCTATCTGCTGCCCGATGTCTCGGGCTCGATGCACTCGCCCGTGACGGGCCGCCGCAAGGGCGCGACCACGCAGGTCCGCTGCATCGACGTCGCCGCGCTGGTCGCCGCGGCGTTCCTGCGCCGCAACCGCGAGGCCGAGCTGCTGCCCTTCCACGACCGCGTGCTCCGCTGCGAGCTCAAGGCGGACTCGGGCGTCATGAAGAACGCGGCCACGCTGGCCGGCCTGCCCTCGGGCGGCACCGACTGCTCGGTGCCGCTGCGCGCGCTCAACGAGCGCAAGGCGAGGGGCGACCTGGTGATCTTCATCTCGGACAACGAGTCGTGGATCGACGCGAAGGGTCGCGGCCGGGCGACGGGTGTGATGCGCGAGTGGGAGGCCTTCCGCGCCCGCAACCCGCGGGCCAAGCTGGTGTGCATCGATGTCCAGCCGTCGGCGACCGTGCAGGCGCCGGACCGGCCCGACATCCTCAACGTGGGCGGCTTCTCCGACGCCGTCTTCGAGCTGGTCGCCGCGTTCGCCCGCGGCGGCCTCGGCCCCGACCACTGGGTCGGGGTGATCGACGCCCTCGCCCTGTGAACAAACAATTGACGAGGGCCCTGATTTGGGCCGCGAATGCTCGCCGGGACTACATCCTTTCACGATACCGCGTCCCGGTGAAATCTCGTCGCGACCCGCCACGAATGCGCGGGTGACTACAAGGTTCATGTCACCCGCAATCCTCGTCGTGGCACCTTTCGACTTTGACCGCGAATGCGGGCGAAACTACATCTTTAAAGCAGACGGGATCCCGGTTCGACCCCGGGCCGCTCCATTCCCACAATCAGCCTGTGGGGCGCCTATGGGGCGGTAGCTCAACGGTAGAGCACGAATGTTTCGCCCACCCTCGTCGCGGTCACCTTTTCCCCGGCGCCATGTGCACGGCCACGACATCGCGCGCCTGGGCCGCCCGCGGCGAGCGCGAGCTCTCGTGGGCCCGGCTCGGCTGAGATATCCTGCCGCGACCATGGAGCTCGTCGACATCGGGGTGAACCTCGGGCATCGATCGTTCGCCTCGGACCGTGAGGCGGTGATCGAGCGCGCCCTCAAGTCCGGCGTGCGCACGATGATCTGCACCGGCACCAACGTGCGCGGCAGCCAAGAAGCGCTGGCCCTGAGCGGCCGGCGACCGGGGGTGCTGTTCGCCACCGCGGGCGTCCACCCGCACGACGCCGCCCGCTGCGACAACACGACGATCGCCGCGCTGCGATCGCTGGCGACGCACCGCTCGGTGGTGGCGATCGGCGAGTGCGGCCTCGACTTCAACCGCGACTTCTCGCCGCGGCCGGTCCAGGTCGAGTGGTTTCGTCGCCAGGTCGCGCTGGCGAAGGAGCTGGAGCTGCCGCTGTTCCTGCACGAGCGCGACGCGGCCGCGGCCTTCCTCGAGGTGCTCGACGCGGAGCGACCGGCGCCCGAGACGGTCGTGGTGCACTGCTTCACCGGCGACGCGCCGACGCTGCAGCAGTACCTGCGCCGCGGCTACAACATCGGCATCACCGGGTGGATCTGCGACGAGCGCCGCGGACAGCACCTGCGCGCGCTGGTCAAGCAGATCGACCGCACGCGACTGCTGGTCGAGACCGACGCGCCGTTCCTGACCCCGCGCGACCTCCGGCCCAAGCCCGCCGACGGGCGCAACGAGCCGGCCTTCTTGCCGCACGTGGTCCACGCGATCGCGAGCTGCCGCGGTGAGGCGGCGGCCCTGCTGGCGGCGGCGACCACCGCCAACGCGCGCCGGGTGTTCCCGCGGCTCGGCGACGGCTGAGGGTTGCCACAGCCATGACGGAGCCCCGCCCGCTGACCCGAACTGCCTGACCTGTTCGAGCTCGCGGCGACTCCCACGCCGACCGTCGATCACCCGGGCGGGCTGGGGGCGGCGGCCTTGAGCTCCTGGACGACCGCCGCGACAGCCGGTGCGTTCGCGGCGGCGCGCAGGCGGGCGAGCGCGTCGCGGTTGCGCTGCTGGTCGGCGTCGTTCAGGCCGAGCTTGGCGGCGTAGTCGGGGGCATAGACGCCGAGCCACCAGAAGCCGGCGCTGCGAACCGTCGGCACGGCGGGCAGGGTCGCGGACTCGAGGTCGGCGAGGGCGAGGTCGGCCTCGCTGATGTCGGCGCCGCTGAGGTCGGCCTGGGCCAGGTTGGCGCCGTGGAGCAGCGCGCCCGCGAGCTGGGTCTGCTTGAACACGGCCTTCTTGAGGACGGCGCCGCTGAGGTCGGCGTTGGTGAGGTTGGCCTCGGCGAGCACGGCGTCGGTGAGGTTGGCACGGTGGAGCACGGCGCTCGCCATGTTGGCGGCCGTGAAGTCGCTGCGCGCGAGGAGGCTGAGCGACAGGTCGGTGCCGACGAGGTTGGCGCCGGACAGGCGAGCGTCGTACATGGTGGCGCTGGGCATACGCACCCGCGGGAGCTGGATCCGCGAGAGGTCGGCGCCGGAGATCTGGACGTGCGCGAGGTAGGCCGGCGAGAGGTCGATGTCGCTGAAGTCGACGTTCATGGCGGCGAGGTAGCGGACCAGCTGCTCCTGCTCGGGGCTGCGGAGCTCGGCGGAGAGGATGTTCTCGTTGGTGGTGAAGTCGACGTTGACGCCCTTGTACGGGCCCAGCTGCGAGATGGCGATCGTGATGAGGTTGGCGGTGGTCGGGCTGAGCCCGCGCTTGCCGTCCTGCGTGGGCGAGCGGTCGCTGTTGATGACGCCGAGGATCTCCCGGGCGGTCGCCTGGCGGCGCTCGGCGATGCTGAGGGCGACGGCGATCTTCTGCTGCTGATCGTCGAGCTGCATCTGGCGGTCGGCCTGCTCGAGCTGGCGCGCGATGAGCTGGTTCTGCGCGTCCATCCGCTCGACCTGCATGTACGAGGTGAGGAACACGGCGAAGCTGATCGCGCCGCCGAGCACGGCGAAGAGGGTGCTCATGGCCATGACGCGGAACACCGCGGCGAACGAGAGGCCGGCGATCTCCTCGGCGGCGGGGCGCATCCGCCGCAGGTGCTCCCACACCTGGGGCAGGGCCGCGAGGTCGCGGCTCCACACCATCGCCATGATCCGCTGGCTGAGCCCGGGCAGCTCGCCGCCGGCCTCGCGCAGCATCGCCATGCCGTGGGCCTGCAGGCGCTTGCGTCGGCGCTCGAACACGTAGTTGCCGATCAAGATGCCGAGCAGGCAGGTCAGGACCAGCGTGACCATGCTGCTGACCACGAACCACATCGACTCGAGCTTGAAGGCGACCGAGATCACGAGCGCGAACACGACGCCGAGCGCCATGCCCTTGAGCATCGAGGGCTCGGTGAACCACAAGATCAGCCGGACGATCGGGTTGCGCGAGGGACGATACGGCTTGCTGGCCGAAGGGACAGGTGTCGAGGGGCGCGGCTCGGGCGGCGAGTAGGCCGGCTGCGGCGGGTACCCGGGCTGCGGCCCCGGCTGCGGGTACCCGGGCTGCGGGTACCCGGGCTGTGGCGGGTGCTCGGGCTGCGAGTAGGCCGGCTGCGACGGGTACGCGGGTTGTGGAGCGGCGTGCACGAAGCTGCCGGGCGGCGCTGGAGGCTCACCCGCGGGCACGAAGCTGCCCGGCGGCGGATGGCCCGACGCTGGCACGAAGCCCGGCTGCGGCGGCTGACCGACCACGGTTGCTTGCGGCGGCCGACCGTCGGACGAGGGAGGCGTGGAGGAGGGCGGCGTGGGTTCGTTGGTCATGGCCAGGCGAGGCCGCACTATAGCTGCATCCCCGGGGCCGGCGTATCATCGCGGCGCCGTGAACCCTGACGCTTCCACCATCGCCAGTGTGCCCGAGTCAGCCGCGCGCGAGCAGGCGCTGGAGGCCTGGCGCGCGCAGGCATTGAAGGAGCTGCAAGGGGCGCCGCTCGAGCGCCTGACGACGCGCAGCGCTGAGGGGCTACGCCAGGAGCCGCTGTACTCCGCGGAGCCGACGGCGCTGCCGGGGCGTGAGCTGCTGCTGGCGCGCGCGGGCTGGGCGGTGTGCCCGGAGTATCGCCAGCCGGGGGCCGCGGACGCGGCGGCGGCGATCGCCGCCGACCGGGGGCGCGGGGCGCAGTCGGCGTGGATCGAGCTCGACGAGCGGCTCGCCGCCGGGGTCGGCGGAGCGGCGCCGCCGAGCGGTCGCCACGGGGTCGTGCTGCGCGACGCGGACGAGCTCGGCATGCTGTTGGCGGCGATCGATCCTGGCTCGCCGCTGACCCTGGCGATCGGCTCCGCGGGGCGAACGATCGCGGGCTGGCTCGCTGGCAGATCGAACGCGATCACGGGGCTGCTCGGCTGCGATCCGCTCGCGGCGCTGGCGCGGCGCGGCGCGCTGGGCTGGTCGATCGAACATGCCCTGCAGGACATGTCGCATGTGACAGGTTGGGCCCTGAGCGCGGCGCCGGGGCTGCGCACGGCGCTGGTCGACGTCGGCGCGTATCACGAGGCCGGGGCGACCTGCGCCGACCAGATCGCGGCGTTGCTGGCGACCGGGGCGGCGTACCTGCGCGCCCTGGTGGCCGGGGGCCTTAGCGTGGCGACGGCGGCCGGTCAGCTCGGCTTCGCCATGACCGTGGGGCGCGACCTGTTCCTCGAGGTCGCCAAGCTGAGGGCGACGCGGCTGGCGTGGGCGCGGCTCATCGCGGCCTGCGGCGGCGACGCGGCGGCGCAGCGCATGCACCTGCACGTGCGCGGGTCGTGGCGCGAACGGACCACCATCGATCCGTGGGTGGGCCTGTTGCGTGGCACCGGCGAGACCTTCGCGGCGGCGGTCGGCGGGGCCGACTCGATCGCCACCACGGCGATGGACGCGGCGTTCGGCGAGCCGGGCGAGCTCGGTCGGCGCATGGCCGTCAACACCCAGCTCGTGCTCGCCGAGGAGGCGCATCTCGGTCGCGTGGCCGACCCGGCGGGCGGCTCCGGCTACGTCGAGGCCCTGAGCGACCAGCTGGCGCGCGCCGGCTGGGCCCGCTTCCAGGCGATCGAGGCCGCGGGCGGGATGGCGGCGGCGCTGCGCGCAGGGCTGGTGCAGGGCTGGGCCGCGGAGGCGGCGAAGGTCCAGGCCCAGGCGGTCGCCAGCGTGCGCTTGCCGATCGTCGGGGTCAGCCGCTTCGCGGCGGCGCACGAGCGCAGCACCGGGGCGACGGCGATCGTCGATCGGCTCGCGGGTGAGCTGGTCGAAGGGACAGGTGATGCCGGGCATGGTTCACCCAGCGAGGTGACCGAAGGGACAGGTCCTGATGCGGCTCGTGAGCTGGTCGAAGGGACAGGTGATACCGGGCGCTTGCGGCTCGGCCAGGCGCGGGAGCAGGTGACTGCGTTGGCGCGAGCGCGGCTCTCGGAGCCCTTCGAGCGGCTGCGGGCGCGCGCGACGGGCGAGGCGGTGGCGCTGGTGGCGGTGGGCGAGCCGGCGCAGTGGCGCGGGCGGGTGGAGTTCTGTCGCGCCTACTTCGCGGTCGGGGGCTTCGTGGCGGTCGAGACGGCGGGGGCGCTGGATGTCGACGAGGTGGCGCGGCGATTCGCGGCGACCGGGTCGCGGGTCGCGGTGATCTGCTCGGCGGACGCGGTGTACGCCGACGCGGTGCCGCGGCTGGTGCCGGCGCTGCGGGCCGCGGGGGCCGCGGTGGTGCTGCTCGCGGGGCGGCCGAAGGAACTGGTGGCGGCGATGCAGGCGGCGGGCGTCGACCTGTTCGTGCAGCTCGGCGGCGACGCGGTGGCGCTGCTCGGCGAGCTGCAGGCCCGACTGGAGGTGCGCGCGTGATCGACTTCCCCGACTTCGCGAATCTGGCCTACGACGCCACGCCGACCCCGAGCGCGAGCGTCGGCGAGGCGCGCCCGCCGTGGCGCACGCCCGAGGGCATCGAGCTGGCGTGGCAGCGCGGGCCCGAGCTGCTGGCGGCGATCGACCCGGCGTTCTTGCGGACGCAGCCGGGCCTGCCGCCGTACACGCGCGGGCCCTACGCGACCATGTACACCCAGCGGCCGTGGACGATCCGTCAATATGCCGGGTTCTCCACGGCCGAGGAGAGCAACGCGTTTTATCGCCGCAACCTCGCGGCCGGGCAGAAGGGCCTGTCGATCGCGTTCGACCTGGCGACGCACCGCGGCTACGACTCGGACCACCCGCGCGTGGTCGGCGACGTCGGCATGGCCGGCGTGGCGATCGACTCGATCCTCGACATGCGCGTGCTGTTCGCCGGCATCCCGCTCGACCAGATGAGCGTGTCGATGACGATGAACGGCGCGGTGCTGCCGATCCTCGCGCTCTACATCGTCGCGGCGGAGGAGCAGGGCGTGGCGCCGGCGCAGCTCAGCGGGACCATCCAGAACGACATCCTCAAGGAGTTCATGGTCCGCAACACGTACATCTATCCGCCGGCGCCGTCGATGCGGATCGTCGCGGACATCTTCTCGTTCACGGCGCAGCACATGCCGCGCTTCAACAGCATCAGCATCTCCGGCTATCACATGCAGGAGGCCGGGGCGACGGCGGACCTCGAGCTGGCCTACACGCTCGCCGACGGCGTGGAGTACATGCGCACCGGGGTCGCCGCGGGGCTGGCGATCGACGCGTTCGCGCCGCGCCTCAGCTTCTTCTGGGGCGTCGGCATGAACTACTTCATGGAGGTCGCCAAGCTGCGAGCGGCGCGGCTGCTGTGGTCGCGGCTGGTCGCCGGCTTCGGCGCGAAGAACCCGAAGAGCCTGGCGCTGCGCACCCACTGTCAGACCTCCGGGTGGAGCCTGGCGGCGCAGGACC
>Ga0073899_10002443_pt1 | contig 16776 bp, 15 predicted proteins | sample KloWWTmetaKNB5Ph_FD_88975 | JGI IMG/M metagenome (GOLD analysis project Ga0073899, IMG submission 88975) | Active sludge microbial communities from Klosterneuburg, Austria, studying microevolution and ecology of nitrifiers - Klosterneuburg... | ecosystem: Engineered > WWTP > Aerobic digester >...
CGAGCTCGCGACGCTCAACGGCCTCAAGATGGCGAGAGCCATCACCGGCTTCAGCCGCAGCGCCACCGGCGTCGACGTGAACCCGCTGGTGCAGGACCTGACCGCGGCGGCCGACGTCGTGACCGCGCTGGGCAACTACGAGAGCGAGCTGTTCGACCTGAGCGGCTCGGTCAGCGGCGCGTTCCTCGCCAGCGGCACCGGCTTCGAACGGGCCCCGATCGCGACGACCGGGATCGCCAGCGACGCGAACTTCATGATCCGCATCCCGGCCGCGCTGCGTAGCTCGATCGATCTGGTCGCCGGCTGCAACTTCACGCTGAACAACGTGCCGGTGTTCCGCTTCAACGCGATGGCGCAGATGCCGGCCTACGTGGCCAGCGACATCACCCTGAGCGGCTGCCCGGCGCCGACGGTCGCGTCGGCCGCGGCGGCGTCGGCCACCCAGCTGGTGGTGACCTTCAGCCGCAACGTCGCGCCCGGCAGCGTGATGGCCAACGGCTCGCAGTTCACGTTCGACAACGGCCTGACGGCGTCGGCGGCGACCGTCAGCGGCCGCACCGTCACGCTGACCACCAGCGCGCAGACCGGCGGCACCGCCTACACCGTGACCGTCGCCAACACGGTGACCGACCAGCAGGGCACCGCGCTGGGCACGCCGAACACCGCCACGTTCACCGGCTTCCAGGTGCTCGCGGTCGTGCGCATCAACGAGGTCAACGCCAACATCACGAACGGCACCACCGCGTGCGATCTGATCGAGCTCCGCGTGGTCTCGGGTGGATCGATGACCGGCTATCGCCTGCAGGAGCGCGACACGGCCACGCTGGTGACCTTCCCGACGTTCACCGTCGCCACCAACGACCTGATCGTCGTGCACATGGCCAACGGCGCGGTCTGCAACCCGGGCACCGCCGCCAACGAGACCACCGCGCCCAACCAGCAGCCGCAGGCGATGTTCAGCACCAACTTCGACGGCGCCTACGACTTCTACTCGAGCGACACCGGCCTCACCTTCACCGACAACGTCTTTACGCTCTACAACAACCTCGGCACGATCATCGATGCGGTCTTCCTCTCAGACGACCCCGCTGGCATCTCGACCGCTACCGCGACTGAGACCCAGGCGGCGGCGGTCGGCGCCGCGAACCAGTGGTCGCCGATGCTGGCGACCTACCTTGACACGGTGTTCCGCACCAACGCGGCCGACGATCTCAACGCCACCGGGGCCACTGCCGCCGGCTCGTCTATCCAGCGCATCGACAACACGGACGACAACGACAAGGCCGACTGGTCCACGGGCGCCGGCCCGGCCAGCACCTGGGGCGCGTTGAACGCGGGCCAGACGGCGTTCTGACGCCCGCCGGGCGTGGCATCCTCGCCGGATGCTGCGCCCGTTCGTCCTCGCGCTCGCCCTGCTGATCGCCGCCGTCCCCGCCAGCGCCCGCGCCGATCGGCCGACGGCGGCGCCGATGACGGCGGTGGCCGACGTGGCGGCGGCGTGCGCGGCGTTGCGCGACGCGCTGCCGGCGGACGTGGCGTGCGCGCGGGTCGGGCAGGCGAAGCTCAAGGGCGTGGGCGCGGCGGAGGTGTACGCGATCAAGACCGACGCGCTGGTGCGCTACGCGATGGTGGTGACGGCGGGCGGCAAGACGTGGCGGTCGCCGGTGCGGGCGCTGCCGCTGGCGGTGTGCGCCGACGGCGACTGCGAGCGGGTCACCAGGCAGGCGCCCAAGGTGCGGGTGGTCAAGCTGGCCGGCATGACCGCGGCGGCGCTCGAGCTGAGCGTCGCGTACGCGTACACGCCGAAGGGCGGCAAGGAGAGCAGCTGGACGCAGTACCAGCTGGTGGCGTGCGGCGGCCAGGCGGCGGGGCCGGTGTGCGTCGAGGCCACCGTCGGCGAGCGGGCGCGGTCGTGCACCGCCAAGCTGGGCGCGACCGGCATCGTGTCGAGCTGCGCCGAGGCGCTGCCGTCCCTGGCCGCCGACGTCGACGTCGACAGCCACGCGATCCTGGCGCGCGCCGCCGGGCCGGGGCCGGTCGAGATCAAGCACGTGCTGATCGCGTGGGACGCGCTCGAGGCGACCTACGCCGGGCGCATGGACCCGCGGGCCAAGGCGCGCACCAACGCCCAGGCGGCGGCGCTGGCGCAAGAGCTGGCGGCGACGTTGGCCAAGGCGCCCGAGCGCATCGACGCGCTGATGCGCGAGCACTCCGAGGATCCCGGCTCGAAGGACGGCGCGGCGTACACCGTCGAGGCCAACGGCACGTTCGTGGCCGAGTTCACGGCGCTGGCGCTGCGGCTCGACGTCGGCGAGGCCGGCGTCGTGCGCACCCGCTTCGGCTACCACGTCATGCTGCGGGTGCCGCCGCCGCCGCCCGATCCGCTCGAGTCCGTGGCGATCCTGGCGCGGCCGCCGGGCACCGGCACGGTCAACGTCAAGCACGTGCTGCTGTCGTGGGCCGACCTCTCCAACGGAGATCCGCGCGGCATGAAGCGCAGCCGCGCGCAGCTCGAGGCGCTGGTCGGCAAGCTCAAGGCCCAGCTGGCCAAGGGCGCGGCGATCGAGCCGCTGATGCAGCAGTACTCCGAGGATCCCGGCACCGCCGACAGCGGCGACAGCTATGACGTCGACGCCGACGCGCCGATGGTCAAGCCGTTCAAGGACCTCGCGCTGCGACTCAAGCCGGGTGAGGTCGGCGTGGTCAAGACCCAGTTCGGCATCCACATCGTCAAGCGGGTGCCGTAGCTCACCCCGCGTCGGTCCCCGCGACCGCGATCCCCGCCGCTTGACCGCGCGGCACCGGCCGGGCTACTCCGTCGGCGTGGCCCCGCGATCCGCCTCGTTCGCCCACCGCCACCTGGTCGGCATCGCCGATCTCGACGCCGCCGACATCGGCGTCGTCCTCGACCTGGCCGATCGCCACATGGCGAGCGCGGCCGAGCCGGTGAAGAAGCTGGCCACCTTGCGCGGCAAGACGGTCATCAACCTGTTCTTCGAGAACTCGACCCGCACGCGGACGTCGTTCGAGATCGCGGCCAAGCGGCTCAGCGCCGACGCGGTCAACATCTCGCCGTCGACCAGCTCGGCGGCCAAGGGCGAGACGCTGCTCGACACCGCCAAGAACCTCGACGCGATGGGCCCCGACGTCGTGGTCGTGCGCCACGCGATGGGCGGCGCGCCCCACCTCTTGGCCAAGACGCTGCGCTGCGCGGTGGTCAACGCCGGCGACGGCCAGCACGAGCACCCGACCCAGGCGCTGCTCGACGCGGCGACGATGCGTCGGGCCAAGGGCCAGATCGACGGCCTCGAGGTGGCGATCGTCGGCGACCTCGCGCACTCGCGGGTCGCGCGCTCGAACCTCTTGTGCCTGACCAAGCTGGGCGCCCGGGTGCGGCTGTGCGCGCCGTGGACGCTCTTGCCGCCGGGGCTGACCGAGCTGGGCGGCGAGCTGACCCGCGCACGCAGCCGGGTGACCACCAAGCTCGAGGACGCGCTCGACGGCGCCGACGTCGTGATGATGCTGCGGGTGCAGCACGAGCGCACCGCCGGCGAGGCGCCGCGGTTCGCCAACCCGCGCGAGTTCTCGAAGACCTACGGCCTGTCGGCGCGCACGCTGGCCTACGCCAAGCCCGACGCGATCGTCATGCACCCCGGGCCGATCAACCGCGGCGTCGAGCTGGCGCCCGACGTGGCCGACAGCGGCCGCGCGGTGATCCTCGAGCAGGTCAGCTGGGGCGTCGCGGTGCGGATGGCGGTGCTCGAGCTCCTGGCCGGCGACGTCACCGGGGTCGCCGCGGCGTGACGCTGGCGGTCCGCATCGCCGGGGTGGTCAAGCGGTTCGGCAACCACACCGCGGTCGACGACCTGTCGTTCGAGGTGCCGACCGGCGTGATCTACGGCGTGCTCGGGCCCAACGGCGCCGGCAAGTCGACCACGCTGCGCATGATGAACGACATCATCGCGCCTGACGCCGGCACGATCGAGCTGTTCGGCGCGCTGCCGCCGGGCGGCGCGGCGGCGCAGCGCATCGGCTTCTTGCCCGAGGAGCGCGGCCTCTACCCCAAGATGCCGGTGGGCGAGATGATCGCGTTCTTCGGCGAGCTGCGCGGGCTGACCGCCGCCGACGCCCGGGCCCGCGCGCGCGCGTGGCTCGAGCGGCTGGGCCTGGGGCAGTGGGAGAAGAACAAGGTCCAGGATCTCAGCAAGGGCATGCAGCAGAAGGTGCAGTTCGCCAGCGCGCTGATCCACGAGCCCGAGCTGGTGATCCTCGACGAGCCGTGGAGCGGCCTCGATCCGATCAACGCCGACGTGCTGCGCGAGGTGGTCCACGAGCTGCGCGACGCCGGCAAGACCGTGCTGTTCTCGACCCACCAGATGGAGCAGGCCGAGAAGATCTGCGAGCAGATCTGCATCATCGCCCGCGGGAAGAAGGTGCTCGACGGCGGGCTGGCCGCGATCAAGCGGGCCGCGGCCGAGGAGGGCCGGGTCGTGCTGGGCTTCCGCGACGAGGCCGCGGCGCTGGCCGCCGGGCCGGTGCTGGCCGACGCCGCGCTGGTGCTGCCGCCGCCGGTCGATCACGCGCTCGATCGCGAGGTGCAGCTGGCGGCCGGGGTCGAGGCCCAGCGCCTGCTGCTCGCGCTGGTCGGCGCCGGCGTCGCGCTGCGGCGCTTCGACGTCGTGACCCCGTCGTTGCACGACATCTTCGTCGAGCGGGTCGGCCGCGAGCAGGCCGAGGTCGCGGCCCGCCACGACGCCGTCCGCTGACGCGCGTCAGGCGCTCACGCCGCCAGCGCGGCGGTCAGGGACGCGGCGAGCTCGGCGGCGAGCTGCGCCTGGTACGCGGCGCGATCGAAGCCGGGCGGATCGTGCGCCGGCGCGAACCCAGGCTGCTGCGCGAGCGCCGGCGGGAACGGCGACTGGAAGCCGAAGTGGCCGCAGCCGGGGACGACCTGGTAGTCGAGCGGCGTCGTCGACGGCAGGCCGCCGAGGATCCGCTCGATGACGTACGGCGGCGCCAGCTCGTCGAGCGCGCCGGCCCGGGCGTAGACGCGCGCGCGGACGTCGGCGAGCGCGCCCGGCGCCATCAGCCACGGCAGCGCCGGCGCGAGCAGCGCGACCGCGACGATCCGCGGGTCGGGCTCGACCGGCACCGGGCGCGCGACGCCGTCGGCGGCCTGGTTGGGCAGCGCCAGCGGGTGGCCGCCGGCGCACGCGAGCACGGTGTAGCCGCCGATCGAGTGGCCGATCACCGCGGCGCGGCCCGGCGCCAGCGTCGGCGCCAGCGTCGCGTCGGCGAACACCGCGTCGAGCGCGAGCCGGACGTGGCGCGGGCGGTTGGCCAGGTTGGCGGCGGTGCCGGCCAGGCCGGGATCGCGGCGCGAGTCGCCGGGGTGCTCGACCAGCACCACCGCGAAGCCGGCGCGGGCGAGGTGCGCGGCCAGGCCGCGGTGGCTCCACGGCGTGCCGGTCTGGCCGTGGGAGATCGCCACCACCGGCAGGCCGGCGCCGGCGATCGGCGCGGCGCGCGCCAGCTCGAGCGCGTACGGCCCGAACGCCACCGGGCTCGACGGCGCGTCGGTCGGGTAGAGCACGTGGACCGGGATCGTGACGCCCTGGGCGGGGTCGGGGACTTCGAGCGGGCGCCAGCCGACGTGCGGGGTCACCGGCCGGTTGTCGCACGCGCAGCGGCGGCGCGACAGCGGTGCGCCGGACACGATGGGTCAGAGCCGGACACGGTAGCGGCCGACCTCCGCCGGCTCGGGGCCATCGTAGTGATACTCGCCCTTGCCCGGGCGCACGGTCAGCGCGCCGGCGGCGACGCTGACGCCCAGCGACCAGGTCGTGGTGGCGACCGGCTCGGGATCGTCGTCCTCGGGGGCCTCGCTGATGCCGGCGACGACGAGGGCGTCGGTGCAGCCGGGGAGGCCGGCGGCGGTGACCCCGCACACCCGAACGGTCTCGTACGACAGGTCGGGGGCGCGGCCACGGACCGGCGGGAGCGCGTTCGGATCGCGGGGCACGTCGTGGCGCAGCCGCACCAGCAGCTCGAGGTCGCCGCCGGGGATCGCGTCGACCAGCGCGCTCGCGTGTGGATCGACGACCGGCGCAGCGCAGTTGCCGCCGACCTTGCTGGCGAAGAGCGTGTCCCCTACTCCGATCACGAGCTGGCAGTCTGGACCGCCGGCGCCGGCGCCGATCAGCGTGGCCTGGCTCCAGCCCGGCGGCGGCGTCAGGGACGGTGGCGCCAGGGTCGGGTAGGCGGGCTCGTACTTCATGTTCCCGCATTCGGCCGCCGACACTCCGCTGGCGGCGCACACCTCCCCCAGCGACGCGACCGGCGCGAGCGCGTGGAGCGCCAGCGCGTCCTCGCCCACCGGCTCGGTGTCGAGTGAGCCGATCGCCACCACCGCCGGGTGCTCGCCCGGGGTGGCCGGCGCGGTGCCGAGCACGTCGAGCTCCGACACGCACACCTCGCGCCACGTCGGCTTGCTGCCGGCGATCGTGGCGAGCACTTCGATCTTGTAGTCCCCGCCCGGTCCGTCGATCGGCAGGTCTTGCGGGGCGCGCACCTCCGGATCGAGGTCGACCTCGCGGACCAGCGCGCCGTCGCGCGTCACCCGCACGCGGCTGATGCGGTGGTTCATGGTGAACGGATCGCCAGCCGCAGTGGCCGGCGCCGTCGCGCCGATGGTCATGCGCAGCGCGGCGACGTGGGCCGCGGCTGGCACCCGGACCGCGAGCCACGCGCCGACCAGGTCGCCGGTGCGCGAGTTCCAGGCGGTCGCGAGCGAGCCGTCGATCAGATCATGCGGGCTCTTCGATGGGTTCTTGACCAGCGACGAGACGGCGAAGGTCAGCGGCACCTGCCCGCGCAGCGAGCGCGCGGCGGTGGTCGGTCCAGCGGGTGCGGCGGAGGCCGCGTCGGTCGGCGGTGCCGCGGCGGGCGCAGCGTCGGACGCGGGCACCCCGGTGACCGCGCCGGCGTCGTTGGGGCTCGCGGGGCCTGCGGCGCCGGTGGCGGGCGCGCTCTTGCCCTTGCCCTTGCACGCCGCGGCGCCGAGCGCGAGGGCCATGAACACGCGCGCGCCGCGCGCCGACCTCGATGGCACGATCCATGACGACATCGATCCGATCGTATCAGCCCGGGCCGCCGGCGGTCGCCGGCGGCGAGGACACGCTGTCGCGCGCACGCGCGGCGCGCCAACCGTGCGCCCGCGCGCGGGCGGTGTAGAGTCCCGGCGATGCCCGAGGCCACCCGATGACCGCGCCGCGTCGCGCCGGCCGCCCCGACTGGCTGGTGATCGCCCGCCGCGAGTTCCTGGAGCGCGTGCGCTCGCCGTGGTTCATCGTGGTGACGCTCCTGGGCCCGGTGCTGATGGTGGCGACGATCGTGCTGCCGGCGCTGATCGGGCGCACCGTCGACAACAGCGCGCGCGTGCAGGTGGTCGATCGCAGCCCGACCCACCAGGTCGGCCCGGCGGTGGTGGTCGCGCTCGGCGTGTTGAAGTGGAAGGCCGAGCTGGCGCCGGCGCCCGACGACGAGGTCGCGCTGCGCAAGCGCGTCGCCGACGATCAGATCGACGGCTTCCTGGTGATCCCGCCCGAGGCGCCGGCCGGCGGCACGGTCACCTACCAGGGCCGCAACGCCGCCAACGCGATGGCGATGGCGATCCTGGCGCAGGTGGTGACCCAGGTGACCCAGGCGCTGCGCGCGCGCGCGGCCGGCGTGCCCGACGACCAGCTCGCGAGCGTGCTCGCGCCGGTGCCGTTCGCGGCGACCCAGCCCACCGGCGAGGCCGGCGGCTCGTCGGGCATGGCGGTGATGATCGTCGGCTACGCGGCGATGCTGATCCTGTACATGGCGATCATCCTGTACGCGGTCAACGTGCTGCGCAGCGTGGTCCAGGAGAAGACCAACCGCGTCGTCGAGATCATGGTCGCCGCCGCCAAGCCGCGGGCGCTGATGCTGGGCAAGATCCTCGGCGTCGGCGCGGTCGGGCTGGTGCAGGTGGCGGTGTGGGTCGGCATGGCGATGCTGTCGATGAAGTACCGCGGCGAGCTGCTCGGCGTGTTCGGCGTCGAAGCCGGCAACTGGAACGTGCCCTCGCTGCGCGCGATCGACGTCGCCGTCGTGCTGGTGTACTTCGTGCTCGGCTACTTCTTCTACGCCGCGATGTACGCGGCGGTCGGCGCGATGGTGTCGAGCGATCAGGAGGCGCAGCAGGTGCAGACGCCGGTGGCGATGCTCCTGGTGGTGCCGGTCCTGTGCGTGCAGCTGGTGGCCAGCGCGCCCCGCAGCGGGGCCGCCCGCGCGCTGACGCTGGTGCCGTTCTCGTCGCCGGTGCTGATGCCGATGCGCTGGCTGCTCGGCGGGGCCTCGATCGGCGAGCTGTTGCTCAGCATGGCGATCCTGGTCGCGTCGACGGTGGTGGTGGCGCGGGTCGCGGCCAAGATCTACCGGGTCGGCATCCTGATGTATGGCAAGCGCCCCAGCATGCGCGAGCTGTGGCGGTGGATGCGCTATTGAGTTTCAGGGGGCTCGTCGCCGAGCCCCCCGGCGCGTCGATCGGTGCTCGACCGACGCACGTCCAGGTTCTGACGCGATCGATTCGATGGCACGATGCGGCCATGACGCGAACGCTGTCCGCCGTGCTCCTCCTCCTCGCGATCGCCGCCTGCGACGACGGCAAGGCCAAGGTCGAGGCCGCCGCCAAGAAGGTCGACAACGTCGTCGACAAGCTCGAAAAGGACGAGGCCGCCACCCACCTCGCCAACGCCAAGGCCGCGCTGGCCGCCAACACCGATCCCGCCGAGGCGTGCACCTGGGTGGCCAGCCACCCGACCGCGACCGAGCTGGCGCGGCTGTGCAGCTTCGACGTGCCGATGCGCCACGCGACGATGGCGGTGACCGCGGCCGAGAAGGCGCGGACGGAGATGCCGGCGGCGCCGAGCCTGACCGAGTGCTCGAGCGACGGCTGGACCAAGGCCAAGGCCGCGCTCGATCGCGACCACGGCAGCGAGGCCGCGTGGACCGCGCTGGCCGCGCGCTGGGCCAAGGTCTGCCCGGGGCCGTGATCGGCGCCGCTCAGCGGGGCGGCTTGTTGAGCGACGGGTCGGGCGTGCCGGCCTCGGCGCGCATCCGCGACCAGTACGCAGCGGCGCGTTGCTCGTACACCAGCAGCTCTGCGACCGAGTCGAAGCCACGGCCGCGCAGCAGCTGCTCGGCGGCCGCCGGGTCGACGCTGTTGAGCGCGCGGTACGCCTGCAGCAAGTAGCCGACCTCGCCGGGCCCGCGGTGCCCAGGGGTGTCGCGCAGCGGGGAGATGGCCGGGCTGGGCTCGGTGCCCGGCTGGACGAGCGTGGGCTCGGTGCCTGGCTGGACGAGCGTGGGTTCGGTGCCCGGCTGGACGAGCGTGGGCTCGGTGCCTGGCTGGACGAGTGTGGGCTCGAGGGCAACGTCGGTCGGCGGCGCGAGTCCGTGCTGGGTCTGCCGCGGCGGCGGCAGCGCCATGGGCAGCTCCTGCACGTGGTTTGGCTGGCGCGGGCCACCGGCGCGCACCGGGCCAGCCAGCCAGGCGGCCGGCACCGGATCGCCGGCCTGCGAGTGGGCTGGCACCGCCGGCATCTCCATCACGTGCGCGGGTGGCCGCGGCGCCGACGGCGCTGGCGGTAGGACCGCGTTGCGCTCGCCCGCCGTGCGCGTCCCGGGGGCGGGCGCCGGGTGTGGTGCCGGCGCCGCGTGCCCGCCGGATGCCGGGGGCGGCGCCGCGCCGGCGTGAGGCGCGCCGGCGCGCGGCGCCGTGCGACCGTGGCCGAGCAACAGCGTGATGATGACCGCCAGCCCGCCGCCCATCGCGAGCTCCGCGCCGACGCGTTCGACCAGCTCGCCGATCGACCGCGGTCGCTGGGCATCGCTCAACGCCGCGCGCAGCGCCACGCTCACCGGCGCTTGCAGCCCCACCGAGCGGGTCTCGACCCACACGTGCTGCAGCCGGGTCGCCGCGGCGCGGCCGAGCTCGTCGAGGCTGGCGCCCGGCGCCACCGGGAGCTGCGCGAGCTCCTCGGCGGTCATCGTCGCCGCGGCGCGGCGCCCGATCGTGGTGAACATGCGCCGGCTCGCCACGCCGCCGAGCAGCGCGCTGACCATCGTCGACAACCCTTCCTGCCCCGCGGTCTCGATCAGGCCGAGCAGATCCATCTCGCGCCGCAGCCCGTGGCGCATCTCGGAGCCGCGGCGTGCCCCGCCCATCACCGCGGTCGCCGCCATCGCACCCGCGCCGCTGAGCGCGCCCACCGCCACCGTGCTGGCGCCCACCATCGCGGCGCCGCTCAGCATCGAGATCGCCATCGTCGACGCCATCACCACGCCCTCCAGCGCCGACGCGGTGGTGTCGGCGCCGGCGCCGACGCGATCCATGTACTGGTGGAAGCGCGCCTGCGCGCGCGCGCAGCTGTCGCGCAGCGCCGCGAGGTCGTGCTCGGCCACGGCGGGGTCCCCCCGACGGATCGCGGCGTGCGCGCGAGCCAGGTGCCCGAGCGGCTCCTCCCAGATTGTCAACGGTGGCATCTCGACGTGCGCGTCGACCCGCGGCGCGGCCGGCGTCGCCTCGCCGCCGCCTCCGCGCACCTGGTGCCACAGGTCGAGCACCTGATCGACACCGTCGTTCACGGCCTCGCGGCCCTCGGCCGCGACCTCCGAGATCGCGCCGATCACGCGCCCCCGGTTGCTGCCGTGGCGCTGGTGGTACGCCCGCTCGTGGGCCTCGGCCGCCGCGTGGATCCGATCGGCGATCTGGCGCAGCACGCCCTCGAGGCGCGGGTCGACCGCCGGGCCGGACGCCGACGTGGGCAGGTGCACGCCGAACGGATCGTCGCCCGCCGGAATTGGCCGAGGTGCGCCGACCGGCGCGCTCGGGCCCTCTCCGCCGCGCTCGGCGCGCCGGCGCGTGGCGGGCAACGCCGCCGTCAGGGTGCGCCGTCCCGGGGCTGGTCCCGACGGCGGCGCCGGCTCGGCGCCGGGGAACGGGTGAGCCGCGAGGTACGCTGGATCGAACACGCCCAGATGACCGCGCCGGGGTGAGGTGTTGCATGTAAATCCGGCGAGCCGACCAGGCGCACGGAGTCTCGCGGGGTTGCGGCGCGCGGCACGAGAGATCCGCGGGGCGGCTCGTGCGTCTCAGCCACGATGCGCGCGCCAACTTGCTTGCTGTCCCTGATGCTCGCTGTGATCGCCCCGCGGGTCGCGGTCGCCGAGATCAACATGGCCGACAGCGTCGAGTGGATGACCGCCGACGCCGACCTGGTGGTGCGCGGACAGGTGGCGGCGGTCGCGACCCGGACGGCCCCGGGGCAGGCGGGCTGGTACGACGTCACGGTGCAGGTGGCTGAGGCGCTCAAGGGCGCGCCGGTCGCGCAGGTGATCGTGGCGATCCCCCAGGGGGCGGCCGATCCGCTGACCTGGCAAGCGCGCCACGCCGAGCTGTTGCTGTTCCTGGTCGACGGCAAGCGCCGCGTCGATGACGATCGGGCCTACGGCCAGGCGGCGCTGGCGCTGCGGCGCGGCGAGCGCGCGGCGGTGGTGCTCGACGGCGCCACCGTCGGGCCGCTGTTCGATCGCCGCTTCACCGTGCTCGATCAGCGCGCGGCGGCGCTGGCCGCGGTGCGGGCGGCCGCGACCTCGACCGCGACCCGGGCCCACCAGATCGACCTGCCCGTCGACGCGCCGGCGTTCCGGGCGCTGTACGGCGGCAGCGCGGTGTGGTTCTACCTGCCGGTCGACGCCGAGCTCGAGAAGCTCGCGCGGAGCTGGATCGCGTCGAAGGACGTGTGGCGCCGCGAGCAGGGCGTGGCCGCGCTGGCGCACTTCCCCACCGCCGCCAACCGTCGGCTGCTGGCGCGGCTCTTGGCTGACCCCGGGTTCGCGACGATCAGCGGCACCGGCCAGCCGCTGGTGCGCCGGTACCTGGTGCGCCAGCAGGCCCACCAGGTGCTCGCGCGGTGGGGCGTGCGCCACGCGACGCCGGTGATCGATCAGCCCTTCACGCCGTGACCGCTCACGCGTCGCCGACCACGCCGTCGGTGCACATCGCGGTGACGGTCTCGCGGGTCATCGGCGCGTAGAACAGCGTGTCGGTCTGGCTCGCGGTGCCCGCGCCCCGGGTGCAGCGTCCGACGGCGCCGTCCTTGGGGCAACCGGCGGCGAGGAACGGCGCCTTCTGCGCCGCGCACTCCTCCTCGATCCGGGCCGGCTTGGCGTAGGCGCCGCGGTATTCGGCGCACACCTTCTCGCGCTCGCGGCGATCGCACGCGCCGCCGAGCGCGCCGCCGCTCGCCTTGGTCGCTGCGCCCGGCTTGGCGCTGGGTGACGCCGGCGCGTCGTCGGGCTTGGACTTGCACCCGCCGGCGGCGAGGCCGAGGGCGAGGAGGGCGATCGCGGGCCACGCGATCGATCGACGGGCGGGACGAGTCGGGTTGGGCATGCGAGGCATGCGAGGCCCGAGTGCACGCGACGTGCCGCCGCCAACCGCGCGGCCCGCCTCGCGGATCGCCGCGATCGTGAGCAGGCCCTGCGCGGCGGCCGCGCGTCGTCGCCGACGGTGAGCAGATCATGCTCAGCCGCACGCCGGCCGCGCCGGCAATAGGCCACCTGGCCCGTCGCGTCCGCGCCCGATCGCGGCCACGCTCGCCGGGTGCATCGCGCCGCCATCGTCTTGTTGCTCGTCGCCGCGCTCGCCACCGGCGCCGCGGCCGACCCGCCCCAGCTCCACGTCGAGGCCGATCCGCTGCCGCTGATCCGCGGCGGCTACGGCCTGCAGGTGGGCGTGCGGCCCGCGGGTTCGCCGTGGCGGATCGCCGTCGCCAGCTTCGCGCTCGACGTGCCCGACCCCGCGGTCCAGGTGGGCGGCAACGATGGCTTCCACCTGCGGGTCCGCCCGAGCGCCGCGATCTACGTGCTGCGCTACTTCCCGGGCCGCGACGGCTGGCTGGTGGGCGGCGCGCTGCGCTACTTGCGGCTGCGCTACACCCACGACGACGCGCCCGGCGCGCGCGGCGACCTGAGCACGGTCTCGCCCGAGCTGATCCCCGGCTACCACTGGCACCCGACCCGCGCCGGCTTCTACGTGCAGCCGTGGGTCGGGCTCGCCGTGCTGGCGTGGACCTCGGCCGACGCCGCGGTCGATGGCCGCGCGTACGACGGCCTGCCGATCCAGCCCTTCGCGACGGTCAACCTCGGCTGGGAGCTCGGCCGGCGCTGATCGCGGGCCGCCGCGCGCTCACGGCGCGACGGTGGTCGTGGTGAACTTGTCGGCGCGGGCGGTGACCAGGTGGGCGCGGAACGTCATGCCGGCCTTGGTGGCGGTGACGGTCACCGCGCCGGGCACGTTGAACAGGAACGCGACGCCGTCGGCGGCGGTGGCGGTCGCCGTCGAGCTGGGCAGGCCGCCGCTGGTGTAGCGGGCGTTGCCCGAGGCCGGCGTCGACGACACCGTCGCCCCCGCGACCGGCGCGCCGGCGGCGTCGGTGACGGTCAGGCCGATCAGCCCCTTGCCCGCCTGCTGGCCGCCGCCGGCCAGCGTGTTGAGGAAGCCGACATTGGCCATCGTCAGCATGTCGAGGTTGGCCGCCGCGAAGTCGCCGTCGAGCGGCGCCCGCGGATACAGGTACAGGTCGACGAAGCCGGTCTTGGTCGCGCGCAGGTACGCGTCGAGGCTGGCGCCGTTGGCGGTGACGCTGAGGCTGTAGTTGCCCTGGGCGTCGGTGGTCGCGGTCGCCAGCGGCGTCGCGTCGTCGCCGGCGCGGAACGCCGCGACCGCCAGGCCGGCCACCGGCGAGGTGCCGCTCAGCTCCTGGGTGGTGGCCTTGCCGCTGATGACGATCGTCGTCGGCACCACCACCGGCGCGTCGATCGGCAACGGCGCGTCGATCGGCAGCGGCGCGTCGATCGCGAGCGCGCCGTCGGGGCCGCCGCTGGCGTCGGGGCCGCCGCCGCCGCCGCTGCCGCCGCACGCGGCGAGGACCAGGACCAACACGATCGATGACGACGAGGTGCGCATGCGCCGGAAGCTACCGAGCGCGGGCGCGCGCGTGGGCGCGCGATCGCCGCATCTGCGGCGCGGCGTGCAGATCGATCAGTCGCGATCAGCGCTGATCGATCGTGATCAGTCGAGATCGACGTCGACGTCGTCGCCGCGCCGGCCCGGGATCGGCGGCGGCCCGCGGCGCACCGTGGCCAGCGCCTGTTTGAGCTCCTCGACCTCGACCTCGAGCGTCAGGCCGGCCACCGCGTCGGCCGGCACCTCGAGCGCCTTGGCCAGCGCGGCCAGGAAGCTGCTCTCGGCGAGGTCGAGCTCGTCGTCGGCCTCTTGCACCGCGTCGACCAGGTACAAGAGGCGCTTGCGCTCGTCGAGCGGATCGCCGCGGAACGCGGCCGCGGCGGTGGCGAGCGTGAACGCCTTGGGATCGAAGCCGGCGATCCGCGCGTCGACCGCGGGCGGCAGCGCGCCGTCGACCAGATCGGCCAGCAGCTCGCGCACCACGTCGGCCTCGCGCTGATCGAGGCGCCCGTCGGCGTGGGCGGCGGCCATCAGCAGATCGCAGATCGGGAGCAGGCGGTCGGTGGCCATGGCGCCTATTGTGCGCACGAATCGATCAGCGCGACCACGTCCTCGGCGCAGCCCCAGGCCAGCGTGTAGCCGGCGCCGCCGTGGCCGTAGTGGTGGACGATCCGCGGATCGGCGGCCTCGCGCTCCAGCCGCACCGTCGGGCGCGTCGGGCGCAGGCCGACCCGATCGCCGCGCACCGGGCCGGGCGTCAGGCCCAGCGCCGCGGCCTGGGCCAGGATGCGCGCGCGCACGGCGGCGTCGACGGCGCGCGGATCGTCGTCGGCCGCGACCGCGGCGGTGCCGCCCAGCACCAGCTCGTCGCGCCGCGGGATGGCGTAGAAGATCGGGCCCGGCGGCCGCTCGTCGGCGATCGTCGTCGCGAGGTCGCAGCCGCCGGGCGCGGTGATCACGATCTGGCCGCGCAGGCCGACCAGCGCGGCGTCGCCGGTGAGCGCGCGCGCCGCCAGGCCGGTGCAGTTGATCACCAGGTCGCCGTCGACGTCGGCCAGGCGCGCGACCCGCCGATGCGCCAGCGGCCGCGGCAGCCGGGCCACCGCCCACGGCAAGAACAGCGCCGGCTCGATGCGCGGCGCGGTGAAGCGCCAGCCGGTCGGCGCGCCCGGCAGCGGCGTCGGGCCCCAGCGCGCGTCGTCGATCGCGGCCAGCCACCACGGCGGATCGGCGGTCGCGGCCAGCTCGTAGCCGGTGATCACGTCGACGCCGGCCGCGCGGTCGGCGGCCAGCGCGGCCCAGCGCGCCCGGGTGCGCGCGGCCCAGCGGATCGCGCGGTCGGGCGGGCCGACCTGGTACGGGAACCAGATCGCGCCGGCGATCGCCGAGGTGGTGGCGGCCGGCGGGTCGGCGGTGAGCACGGTGACGTCGTGACCGGCGGCGGCCAGGTCGAGGGCGGTGGTCAGCCCGATGACGCCGGCGCCGACGACGGTGATCCGGCGCGGCGGCGTCACAGCAGGTTCCAGATGAACCCCTGCGTGGCCTTGAGCGAGTTGTAGGTGCGGCGCAGCTTGAACTCGAGGCGCGGGGCCTGGGCGGTCGGGCAGAACCACGCGGCGCGGTGGATGACCGCGTATTGATCGGTGGTCGGCTCGGTGATCGTCAGCGCGCCGGCGGCCTCGGGCGCGAGGTACGCGGCGTCGAGCACCGTGCGCTCGCCGTCGACCGAGTAGATCGACTGGGTCACGGTCTCCTGCTCGGGAAACACCGGCTCGCCGTTGATGCTCGGGCTCCACTCGCCGAACGGCGCGTCGTGCTTGGCGCCGGTGCGCATCTCGAACCGCACGCACAGCCGATCGTCGAGCCGGCCCAGCGTCGCGACGTCGGTGACGACCTCGGGCGAGGTGCCGGGCGGCGCGTACTCGGGGGTGCCGTCGTCCCACAGGAAGCGCGCGGTCAGGCGGGTGCGATCGTCGATGCCGACGTCCTGGCTGCGCACGTTGCGCGTGACCGGCTTGTAGGCGGGCGCGCACGCGACGACGACGACGACGGGCGCGACCAGCAGGCGGCGGAGCATGCCGGGTGGTACCGCGGCGCCTCGGGGCCAGCAACCGGTTTGCTGGGTGCTAGGGTGGCGGCGATGCGCACCCTCGACGAGCTCCCCTGGACCGACGCGTTCGTGGCGGCGCTGCCCGGCGCGCGCGGCGGCGGCGCGCATTCGCGGCAGGTGCCCGGCGCGGCCTGGGCCGAGGTCGCGCCGAGCCCGGTGCCGGCGCCGCGGCTCTTGGCCTGGTCCGACGAGGCGGCGGCGCTGATCGGGCTGGCGCGCCGACCCGGCGACGACGACGCGCTGGCTGCGGTGCTGGGCGGCAACCGCGTGGTGCCGGGCATGCGGCCGTTCGCGCTCGGCTACGGCGGCCACCAGTTCGGCACCTGGGCCGGGCAGCTCGGCGACGGCCGCGCGATCGCGCTGGGCGAGGTCGCGGGGCCCGATGGCCCGTGGGAGGTCCAGCTCAAGGGCGCGGGCCCGACGCCGTACTCGCGCCGCGCCGACGGCCGCGCCGTGCTGCGCTCGTCGATCCGCGAGTTCCTGTGCAGCGAGGCGATGCACCACCTCGGCGTGCCGACGACCCGCGCGCTGGCGCTGGTCGGGACCGGCGCCGACGTCGTGCGCGACATGTTCTACGACGGCCGGCCACGCGCCGAGCCGGGCGCGATCG
>Ga0073899_10002444_pt1 | contig 16775 bp, 10 predicted proteins | sample KloWWTmetaKNB5Ph_FD_88975 | JGI IMG/M metagenome (GOLD analysis project Ga0073899, IMG submission 88975) | Active sludge microbial communities from Klosterneuburg, Austria, studying microevolution and ecology of nitrifiers - Klosterneuburg... | ecosystem: Engineered > WWTP > Aerobic digester >...
CAGCCGGTTGAGATCGGTGATCTCGAGCTCGCCGCGGGGCGACGGCTTGACCTGGGCCGCCAGCTCGCTGACCTGCTCGTCGTAGAAGTACATGCCCGGCACGGCGAGGTTCGAGCGCGGCTGCGCCGGCTTCTCCTCGAGCGACAGCACCTGGCGCGCGGGCAGCGGGCCCAGCTCGACGATGCCGTAGCGCTGGGGGTCGCGCACCGGGTAGGCGAACACCACCGCGCCGCTCGGCGTGGCGGCGGCGCGCTGCACGGTCTCCTGCAGCCGCGAGCCGTAGAAGACGTTGTCGCCCAGCACCAGCGCGCAGCGATCGCCGGCGACGAAGTCCTTGCCGACCAGGAACGCGTCGGCCAGGCCGCGCGGCTCGGCCTGCTCGGCGTACGCGAAGCGCATGCCCCAGCGCGCGCCGTCACCGAGCAGCCGCTGGTACGCCGGCAGATCCTCGGGCGTCGAGATGACCAGCACCTCGCGGATGCCGGCCAGCATCAGCACCGACAGCGGGTAGTAGATCATCGGCTTGTCGTAGACCGGCAACAGCTGCTTCGACACCGCGCGGGTGATCGGGTACAGCCGCGTGCCGCGACCGCCGGCGAGGATGATGCCCTTCATGGTGCTCCGGCGCCGCGATCGGCGTAGTTGAGCGTCAGCCAGCGGCGGAAGTCGTCGCTGTCGCGGATCGCGGCCAGCCAGGCGCCGGCCGCCAGGTACCAGTCCACGGTGGCCGCCAGGCCGGTGGCGAGATCGTGGCGCGGCCGCCAGCCCAGCTCGCGCTCGATCAGCCCGCAGTCGAGGTCGTAGCGGCGGTCGTGGCCGGGGCGATCGACGACGTGGGTGATGAGCCCGGCGTGGGGGCGGTGCGGCGACGCCGGCAGCCGGGCGTCGAGCAGCGCGCACAGCCGGCCCACCAGCTCGAGGTTGGTCGGCTGGTTGCCGCCGCCGACGTGGTAGGTGGCGCCCAGCCGGCCGCGCTCGACGATCGCGACGATCGCCGCGCAGTGATCGTCGACGTGCAGCCAGTCGCGGACCTGCAGGCCGTCGCCGTAGACCGGCAGCGGCTTGCCCAGCACGCCGTTGACGATCATCAGCGGGATCAGCTTCTCGGGGAACTGGTACGGCCCGTAGTTGTTCGAGCAGTTGGAGATCGTGACCGGCAGGCCGTAGGTGGTGGCGTAGGCGCGCACCAGGTGATCCGAGGCGGCCTTCGACGCGGCGTACGGCGAGCGCGGCGCGTAGGCCGCGCCCTCGGCCACCGGCGCCGCGTCGGGGCTGAGCGACCCGTAGACCTCGTCGGTCGAGACGTGGTGGAAGCGCACGCTGGCCGGATCGCGGCCGCGCCACGCCGCCCGGGCCGCGTCGAGCAGCGTGAACGTGCCGACGACGTTGGTCTGCACGAACGCGCCCGGCCCGGTGATCGAGCGATCGACGTGCGACTCCGCCGCGAAGTGGACGATCGTGTCGATCGCGTGCTCGGCCAGCAGCCGATCGACCAGCGTGCGATCGGCGATGTCGCCGTGGACGAGCTGGTGGCGGTCGGGGGCGGGCAGGTCGCGCAGGTTCTCGCGGCTGCCGGCGTAGGTCAGCGCGTCGAGATCGACGATCGTCACCGCCGGCCGCGCCGCCAGCAGGTGGCGGACGAAGTTGGAGCCGATGAACCCGACGCCGCCGGTGACGAGCACGCGCTGCAAGACCCGGATTTTCACCACGGCCGCGGGTTCGGCTCAAGCGCTGGCCCGGTGTACCGTGCGCGCGATGTCGCCCCGGGTCACCACGGCGCTCGCCGTCGCCGCCGCGCTGGTGCTGGGCCTGGCGGTGCGGCTGGCGACCTGGACCGCCGCGATCGGCTCCGACGACCTGACCCACGCCTGGGCCGCCACCCACCTGTGGCACGACCCGATCGAGCACGGCATGCCCGACGGCGCCGACAGCCCATACACGGTCAACGCGCGCCGGGTCGGGGTCAACCTGCCGCTGGCGGCGGCGGCGGCGGTGGCCGGGCCCAGCGAGGCGACCTTCGCGGCGGCGACGCTGGTCGAGTCGCTGCTCGGCATCGTGGGGTGCGCGCTGTTCGCCGGCGCGCTGGCCGGGCGGCGGGCCGCGGTGATCGCCGCGGCGCTGGCCGCGGTGTCGCCGATCGACGCCTGGCAGGCGACGATCTTCTTGCAGGACACGCTGTGGGCGGCGCTCCTGGCGGCGAGCCTCGCGGCGCTGGCGTGGGGCGCGCGCCACGGGCGGTGGCGCTGGTGGTTCGTCGCCGGGCTCGGCTTCGGCTACCTGCAGTACGTCAAGGAGAGCGCGGCGATCCTGGTGGCCGCGCTGGTGGTGGTCGGCGCGGTGCGCTCGTGGCGCGCCCGCCGGCTCGATCGCGGCACGCTGTGGCTGCTGGCCGGCGTCGCCGCGCTGCAGGTGGCGGCGTGCGCGTACTGGTGGATCGCGATGGGCGACCCGACCTACTACGTGCGGGCGTGGCTGGGGCGGCAGACCGCGATGGAGGCCGCCGACGCGGCGCGGCCGTTCCCGCACAACCTGGCGCGGCTCGGCCTGTACCTCGGCTACGACCTGGCGCTCGGCCTCGGCCTACCGGTGGCGGCGTATTTCGGCGCGCGCTGGCTGCGCCGCGGCGACGCCCCGGCCCGGGTGCGGCAGGACGTGGCGATCGTCGCCGCGCTGCAGGTCGCGCTGCTCTTGCACGTGCTGCGCTGGGGCGCGTGGACCCAGCGCTACCTCCTGCAGGTGACGCCGCTGGTGATCGCGATCGGCGCGGCCGGGCTGGCCAGCGCGTGGCCGACCGCGCCGGCGCGCCGGCGGACCCTGGGGCTCGCCGCGATCGTCGCCGCGACCGCGCTCGGCCTGGTGCTCGGGCGGCCGCAGCACGGCCCGGCGCGCGCCGACGTGGTGCGCGCCGCCGCCGCCGCGATCGCGAAGACGCCCGCCGACGCGCCGGTGTACGTCGTGCTCGGCCCGCGCCCGGCGCACTACGCCGATCGGCTGCTGGCGCTGCTCGACCGCTACCGCCACGATCGCTTCCGCACCACCGCCGATCCGCGGCAGGTGACCCGCGGGCTGCTGGTGTGGAGCCACCTCGAGCGGCACGCCGCGCGCCCCACCCCGCCCCCCGGCGCGCGCCCGGTGTTCGCGCGCACCAGCGCCAGCGGCCGGCAGTGGATCGAGGTATACGCGGTGGGCCTGCCATGAGCCAGCGCACCACCGGCCTGCGTCGCGTGCTGTCGAGCGCGGCGGTCTACCAGGGCCTGCAAGACCTGCTCGGCGGTCGCCGGTTCCAGCACCGGCTGGTGGCCGAGTTCGTGCGCCCGCCGGCCGGCGCGCGCCTGCTCGACATCGGCTGCGGCACCGCGGCGCTGCTCGAGCACGTGCCGGCCTCGGTCGCGTACCACGGCTTCGATCTCAGCGCCCGCTACGTCGCCGCAGCCCGGCGGCGCTGGGGCACGCGCGGCCAGTTCTGGCAGGCCTCGGTGGCCGACGCGCCGCGCCTGACCGGCGGCCAGTTCGAGCGGGCGACGGCGATCGGCGTGCTGCACCACCTCGACGACGCCGAGGCGGTGGGCCTGGCCCGGCTGGCCGCCGCGGCGCTCACCGACGACGGCGCGCTGGTGACCTACGATCCGGCGGTGACCGCGGCGACCTCGCGCGCGGCCCGCTTCCTGATCGATCGCGACCGCGGCCAGAACGTCCGCGCGCCGGCCGGCTACGCGGCGATCGTGGGCCAGGCGTTCGCCGACGTCGAGGTGATCGCGGTGGCCAAGCACCTGCGCATCCCGTACACCGGCTGCGTCTTGATCGCGCGCCGGCCGCGGCGCGAGCCCCCGCCGCGCGACGATCACACGCCGAGCCAGCCGGCGTAGCCGACCGCGCGCTCGACCGCCAGCATCGCGAACGCGATCGCCAGGCTGGCGAACGTGAGCACCGCGCCGTAGCGCGCGAACCGCCAGAACCCGAGCTCGCCGCGCGGCCCGGCGCTCTCGAGGACGATCACGTTGGCCGCGGAGCCGAGCAAGGTCAGGTTGCCGGCCAGGGTCGACGCCACCGCCAGCATCACGTAGCCCCAGGTCGGATCGGGCAGCCGCGGCACCCACTCGACCGCGATCACCACCAGCGGCACGTTCGACACCAGGTTCGAGCCCAGCGTGACCAGCCCGACGAACGCCGCGTCGCCGACCGCGTCGCCGCGGGTCAGGACCGGCGCCAGCCGCGCGAACGCGTCCTCGAGCAGCCCGGTGGCGCGCAGCCCCGCCACCACCACGAACAGCCCGGCGAAGAACACCAGGATCGACCAGTCGAGGGTGGCCAGGATCCGCCGCGGCGGCACGCGCGCGACGACGATCAGCGCCGCCGCCGCCAGCATCGCCGCGCCCGGCAGGCCGTGGCCGGCCAGCGCCAGGCCGACGAACAGCGCCAGCGCGGCCAGCGCCTTGGCCGCCAGCACCCGATCGAACGGCGGCTTGGGCGGGGCCCGCTCGACGAGCGGCCCGCGCGGCAGCTGCCGGCGGAACAACCAGGTCAGCACGAGCGCGTTGCCGGCCAGGCACGCGACGCCGATCGGCAGCATCAGCGCCAGGTACGCGGCGAAGCCCGGCGCGCCCGCGGCGGCGCGACCGATGATCATGTTCTGCGGGTTGCCGCTCCAGCTGACCACGCCGCCGAGGTTGGCCGCCGAGGCCAGCGCCAGCAGGTACGGCAAGACCGGCAGCCGCGCCTCGACCGCGACCGCCACCACCAGCGGCGTGAGCAAGAGGCACACGGTGTCGTTGAGCAGCAGCGCCGACAGCGCGCCGGCGGTGAAGGTCAGCCCCCACAAGAGCGAGCGCGCCGACCGCGCGCGGGTCAAGACCAGGTACGCGGTGTAGCGGAAGAAGCGCGCGTCCTCGAGGTAGCCGGCGATCACCAGCATCCCGAACAACAGCGTCATCACCGGCAGATCGATCGACGCCATCGCCGCCGGGAAGGTCAGCCCGCCGACCGCGACCATCGCCACCGCGCCGACCAGCGCGCCGCTCGGGCGATCGAGCCCCAGCCACGCCAGCTGCCGGCTGGCGATCACCACGTAGGTCACGACGAAGACGATCAGCGCGCCGGTCACGGCGACCACGGCAGGACGAAGCGATCGTCGGCGCGCGGCGACGCGCGATCCAGCCACGGCGAGTAGGTCTCGACCTCGATGCGGTCGCCGAAGACGTGGAACAGCCGCAGGTAGCCGGCGCCGCCCAGGTCGTCGCCCTGGTAGTCCTGCAGCACCTGGTGCACCGGGTGGCCGCTGCGCGTCGTCGCGGTGGCGCGGCCGACGCCGTCGACCGCGACGTGGCCCGACACCACCAGGTCGACGTTGGCCCGATCGGCCAGCACGGTCTGCCACAGCTCCTCACCGTCGGTGACCAGCGGCCACGGCGTGCCGACGTAGCTGTGCGGGTTCCACGCCTGGGCCGGCCCCAGCGCCGCCCAGTCGTAGCGGCGATCGTCGTTGTACAGGTACGCGTGGGTCACGACGATCACGTGGTCGGCCGGCTCGGCGTCGAGGACCTGGTTGGCCCAGTCGAGCACCGCCGGCCGCGGCCCCCACTCGAGCCCGAGCACCAGCCAGGTCTGGCCGTCGATGGTGAGCCGCTGGTAGTGGTTGTCGGTGCGGCCGGCCTCGAACAGGCCGCCGAACGTCGGCCGGGCGATCAGCGCGTCGGCCGGCCACGCGGTCGACAGCCCCGACGCGCGCTCGCGGCTGACGTCGTAGTCGTGGTTGCCCGGCACCACCACCAGCGGCGCCACCGCCTCCAGCTCGGCGAAGCCGATCGCCGCCCGCTGCCACTCGGCCGGGGTGTTCCACTCGGTGACGTCGCCGACGTGGATGATCAGGCGCAGGTCGAGCGCCGCGGCGTGATCGGCCAGCCACTGGGTCTGGGCCACCCACACGTCGGGGTAGCGGTCGAGGTAGACCTGCGTGTCGGGCAGGACCGCGAAGGTCCACGGCGGGTACGGCGGGGTCGCCGCGTCGATCCCGGCGTCGGCGTCACCGCCCGGCGGCGCGCCGCACGCGACCAGCGCGAGGAGCCCGGCCAGCGCGGTCGTTCGCACCGCTTGAGGGTAGCGCGGAATCGCGCGGCGGCGCGGGGCGGCGTAGGATCGCCGCGTGGATCTGATCGGGCAGCAGTTCGGCAGCTACGTCGCGGTCAAGAAGCTGGGCGCCGGCGGGATGGGCACCGTGTACCTGTGCGAGCACACGATGATCGACCGCAAGGTCGCGGTGAAGGTGCTGCACGACGAGCACACGATGGATCCCGATCAGGTCGAGCGGTTCTTCCAGGAGGCCCGCGCCGCCGCCGAGATCGGCCACCCCAACATCATCATCATCATCGACGCCGGCTGGGTCACGACGCCGGCCGGCCAGCGCGCCTACATGATGATGGAGGCGCTCGAGGGCGACAGCCTCGACAAGGCGATGGAGCGCGGCGGCCTCGACCTCGAGCAGATCCGCCACATCATGGTGCAGTGCACGTCGGCGCTGACCGCCAGCCACGGCAAGGGCATCATCCACCGCGACCTCAAGCCGCCGAACATCTTCCTCTGCCACCACGCGTTCGATCCGCTGTTCGTCAAGATCCTCGACTTCGGCATCGCCAAGCTGACCGCGCCGCGCGAGCACGTCCACAAGACCCAGCTCGGCATGGTGCTGGGCACGCCGGCGTACATGAGCCCCGAGCAGTGCGAGGGCAAGGGCGCGATCGACCACCGCTCGGACGTCTACTCGCTGGGCGTCGTGCTCTACGAGCTGCTCACCGGCACCCTGCCCTTCGGTGGCGACATCCGCGACATCCTGCTGGCGCACCTGCAGCGCCGGCCCGATCCGCCGTCGCTGCGCAACCCGGCCATCCCCCGGCCGTGGGAGGTGCTGTGCCTGCGGATGCTCGAGATCCACAAGGAGGATCGGCCGCAGTCGATGCAGGAGGTGGCGCTGGCGCTCGAGGACCTCGAGCACCACGCGGCGGTCTACGCCGCGGCCCAGGCGGCGCGCGCCGCCTCGGGGCACTCGGGGCACACGATGATCGCGACCGTCGACGGCCTCGGCGGCGTGCCCGAGCCGACCATCGACGCCGGCTCGCGACCGACGGTGCACGGCCACCTCGACGAGCTGCTGGCGTCGCCGCGGCTGACGCCGCAGCCGATGGTCGCGCCCACGACGCCGCCGCCGATGCCGGCGCCACGCGCCACGCCGCCGGCCGGCCCGCCGACCACGCCGCCGCCGATGGTCGCGCCGATCGTGTGGTCGGCCGCCAGCGGCGCGGGCGCGCCCCCGATCACCGGCGCCCACGTGATGATCAGCGGCGCCACCGCGCCGATCAGCGGCACCGCCGCGACGGTGATGACCGCGGTGGCGCACCCCGGCGGCCAGGTGCAGGTCGACGCGATCGCCGCGCACTGCGGCGCGCTGGCCACCGAGCACCGCTTCGACGCCTTCCCGGAGTTCGTGCTGCGCCAGGCCCCGGGCGAGTGGCTCGACGTCGCGGCGGTGTGCCACGCGGTCGGCGTCGAGCGACCGCCGCCGGGCGCCGACGTGCGGGTCGCCTGGCTCGAGCACCCGTACCGCGATCCGCGGCTGGCCTCGATCGTGTTCTTCTGCCCGGCGACCTTGTGGTCAGCGGTGCTGGTGCATCGGCGCCCGCTGTAGCGGATTCAGTGCGCTGATCAAAGCGTCGCGACGTGAATGGAGCGGCTTCACGGCTTGCGCCCGCGCCCTCGGGTTAGGCACGCTTTCGGACGATGCTCCTCCTGGTCCGCCACCGCAGCCGGTACCGCTACCCGCAACCGGCCGCGCTGGGACCCCACGTCATCCGGCTGCGGCCGTGCGATCACGTCAGGGTCGGCGTCACGCGCTACCAGCTGACGATCGGCGGCGAGCACCAGCTGCACTGGCAGCGCGATCCGCACGGCAACCACCTGGCGCGGCTGACGTTCAAGGTCGGCGCGCGCCAGCCCGAGCTCGACGTGCTGGTCGAGCTCACCGTCGACGTGCGCGCGGTCAACCCGTTCGACTTCCTGGTCGACCCGCGCTGCAAGCAGGTGCCGTTCGCCTACCCCGACGGGCTGGCCGGCGAGCTGGCGCCGTTCCTGGCCACCGACGATCCGGCGCTGGCGGTGGGGCCGCGGGCCCGGGCGTTCCTGGCGGAGCTGCCGGCCGACGGCGACGCGGTCGACCTGGTGGTGGCGATCAACCGGCTGATCGCCGAGCGCGTGCGCTACGTCGTGCGCGAGGAGCCCGGGGTGTGGACGCCCGAGGAGACGCTGACCCACGGCCGCGGCAGCTGCCGCGACTCGGCGGCGCTGTTGTGCGCGGCGCTGCGCAGCCGGGGCCTGGCCGCGCGCTTCGTGTCGGGCTACCTGGTGCAGCTCACCGACGAGGGCATGCTGCCCGATCAGCCGCGCGGCCTCGATCACGACGTGGTCGACTTGCACGCGTGGGCCGAGGTGTACCTGCCGGGCGCCGGGTGGATCGGCCTCGACGCCACGTCGGGGCTGCTGGCCGGCGAGGGCCACGTCGCGCTGGCGGCCACCGCGTCGCCGGGGAGCGCCGCGCCGATCGAGGGCACCAGCGACGTCGCGGCGGCGGCGGTCGAGTTCGCGACCTCGGTCGAGCGGATCGGCCACGAGCCGCGGCCGACCGCGCCCTACCCCGACGACGTGTGGCAGGCGCTGCTGGCGGCCGGCGATCACGCCGACCAGGTGCTGGCCGACGCCGGGCTGACCGTCACCAGCGGCGGCGAGCCGACCTTCACCTCGCGCGAGCACCCGCAGGCCGAGGAGTGGAACACCGCCGCGCTCGGCGCGACCAAGTGGTCGCAGGGCCTGCGCCTGATCGACGAGCTGGCCCGCCGGCTGGCGCCGGGCGCGGCGATCCTGCACCGCCTCGGCAAGCAGTACCCCGACGAGCCGCTGCCGCGCTGGTCGCTCGACGTCTGCGCCCGCGTCGACGGCGCGCCGCTGTGGCCGGCGCGCGCGCTGCCGGCCGACGCCTCGACCGCGGCCGGCGCGCGGCTGACCGCGGCGATCGCGACCGCGCTCGGCTTGCCGACCGCCGGCCAGCCGGTGTTTGAGGATCCCTGGCCGCTCCTGGCCGGCGAGGCCGCGCTGCCGATCGATCGGCCGCCGCCCGCCGACGCGCCGCTCGACGCGCTCGGCGACGCCACCGCCCGACGGCGGCTGGCGCGCGCGCTCGATCGCGGAGCCGGCGCGCCGGCCGCCTGGGTGGTGCCGCTGACGCGGGCCGTCGGCGACGGCTGGCTGACCGACACCTGGATCACGCGGCGCGCCGAGCTGTTCCTGATCCCCGGCGACGCGCCGGCCGGGCTGCGCCTGCCGCTGGCCAGCCTGGACCCGGGCGCGCCGCCGCCGCCCCCGCCGGCGATCGACGACCTCGATCCGCGCGCGCTGGGCGCCGAGGCCGGCGACGCGCCGGCGGTGGCCGCGCGCCAGCAGCTCCGGCTCGACGCCTCCGACGGCGCCCGGGCGCGGATCGGCGCCGTGCCGCCGCCGCCGTCGGCGATCGTCGCCGGCGTCCGCACCGCGCTGTGCGTCGAGCCGCGCGATGGCGCGCTGTGGGTGTTCCTGCCGCCGATCGCGCGCTTCGCCGACTGGCAGGCGCTCTTGGCGGCGATCGATCGCGCGCGGGTGGCGGCGGGCGTCGCGGTGCGGCTCGAGGGCTACCCGCCGCCGAGCGCCCCAGCGCTGACGCGGTTCGCGGTGACGCCCGATCCCGGCGTGCTCGAGGTCAACCTGCCGCCGTCGCGCACCGGCCGCGACCACGCCGCGCTGCTCGGCGCGACCTTCGACGCCGCGCTGTTCGCCGGCCTCACCGCCGAGAAGTACCTGCTCGACGGCCGGCTCACCGGCTCGGGCGGCGGCCACCACGTCACGATCGGCGGCCCGACGCCGGCCACCTCGCCGTGGCTGGTGCGCCCCGACCTGCTGGCGTCGCTGGTGACCGCGTGCCAGCACCACCCATCGCTGTCGTACCTGTTCACCGGGCTGTTCATCGGGCCGACCTCGCAGGCGCCGCGCGCCGACGAGACCCGCCCCGACGTCCACGGCGATCTCGAGCTGGCGCTGGCGCGGCTGGGCCGGGGCCCGACCCCGTCGTGGCTGGTCGACGGCCTGCTCCGCCACTACCTGTGCGACGTCGCCGGCTCGACCCACCGCGCCGAGCTGTCGATCGACAAGCTGTGCGATCCGGGCACGCCGTTCGGCCGCCAGGGCCTGGTCGAGCTGCGCGCGTTCGAGATGCCGCCGCACCCGCGGCTGGCCGCGGCGCAGGTGCTGCTGGTGCGCGCGCTGGTCGCCGCGTTCGCGACCGCGCCGTTCGCGCGGCCCCTGGTGCGCTGGGGCGCGGCGCTGCACGACCGCTTCCTCCTGCCGTGGTACCTGGCCGCCGATCTCGACGCGCTGCTCGCGGCGCTGGCCGAGCGCGGCGTGCCGCTGCCGGCCGCGGCCTACGCGCCGTTCGTCGAGCTGCGCTGCCCGCTGGCCGGCCGCGTGCTCGCCGGCGATCTCGCGCTCGAGGTGCGCAACGCCCTCGAGCCGTGGCCGGTGCTGGGCCAGGAGGTCACGACCACCGGCACCGCCCGCTTCGTCGACAGCTCGTTCGAGCGGATCGAGGTGCGCGCCCACGGGCTGACGCCCGAGCGCCACGCCGTCACCGTCAACGGCGTCGAGCTGCCGATGGCCGCGGTCGCGCCCGGCGTCGCGGTCGCCGGCGTGCGCTTCCGCGCCTGGTGTCCACCGCACGCGCGGCTGCCCCACCTCGGCGTGCACCACCCGCTGGCGATCGCCGTCGTCGATCGCGCCAGCCGCCGCGCGCTGGGCGCCGGCCGCTACCACGTCTGGCACCCCGAGGGCCGCGCGTTCGACGCGCCGCCGCTGACCCGCTTCGAGGCCACCGCGCGCCGCACCCGGCGGTTCACCGACGACGGCCTGCCGACGACGCCGGCGCCGATCCTCGCGCTGCCCCGCGATCGCGATCGCGCGGTGACGCTCGATCTGTGCCGCACCGATCGCGACCGCCCGCTCGATCACCCCGGCGACTGGGCCGGCCCGTGGGGCGAGGAGCCGCGGTGATCGACGCGCTCGCCGCGCTCGATCGCGCGATCGCCGCCGCCGGCGTGACCATCTGGATCGGCGCCGAGCCGACCTACACCGAGCCGACGTCGCTGGCCCCGGCGTGGACCGCCACCGCCGACGGCGCCGACGCCGACGCCACCGACAAGCGCCGCCGCGCCGCCGCGCTGGCGCTGGGGCTCGCGCGCGGCAGCGGCGGCCAGGCCCGCGCGGCGCTGGGCCGGCAGTTCCCCGACGAGCCCGCGCCGCGGTTCTGCTTCGAGGTCGCCGCCGCCGCGATCACCGCCGCCGCCCCCGCGACGGACGCCGCGATCGCCGCGCTCCTGGCCGCCCCACCGCAGGCCGCGCCCGCGCCCGGCGCGCTCACCGTCACGCCCGACCCCGGCGTCGTCGAGGTGAACATGGCGCCGTGCGCGACGCTGGTCGAGTTCCACGCGCAGCTGGCCGCGATCGACGCCGCGGCCGCCGCCGCTGGGCTCGCCGCCAGCCGCTTCCGCTGGAACGGCGAGCAGGTGGGCTCGGGCGGCGGCGGCCAGCTCACGATCGGCGGCCCGACCCCGAGCGCCAGCCCCTGCTTCACCCACCCGGCGCTGTTGCCGCGGCTCTTGCGCTACGTCCACAACCACCCGGCGCTGTCGTACTGGTTCATGGGCGAGTTCGCCGGTTCGGCGTCGCAGGCGCCCCGCCCCGACGAAGGCGTCCGCGTGCGCGCCGACGAGCTGGCGCTGGCGTGCGCCGAGCTCGAGCACCTGGCCGCGACCGGCGCCAGCACGCCGGCGCGGCAGTGGCAGACCGTCGCGCCGATCCTGGTCGACGCGTCGGGCAACCCGCACCGGGCCGAGCTCAACGTCGAGAAGCTGTGGAACCCGGCCGGCGGCGCCCGCGGCTGCCTCGGGCTGATCGAGTGGCGCGCGTTCCGCATGGCGCCGAGCGTCGACGCGCTGGTCGCCGCCGCGGCGCTGGTGCGGGCGGTCGCCGCCCGCTGCGCGATCGCCGCGTACGACGCCCCGTGGCACGACTGGGGTCCGGCGCTGCACCACCGCTGGGCGCTGCCCAGCGAGCTGGCCGCCGATCTCGACGACGTGCTGGCCGACCTCGCCGACCACGGCTTCGACCTCGCCCCGCTCGCGCCGGCGCTCGCCAGCTACCGCGACCGCGTGCTGGCCACCGCCGCGACCGCGACGCTCGCGGTGACGCTGCGCCCGGCCGTCGAGTTCTGGCCGCTGTTCGGCGACGTCGCCTCGCAGGAGCGCGCCGGCGCGCGCGCGGTCGACGGCTCGACCGAGCGCATCGAGCTGGCGATCGCCACCGCGCCCGACGCGCCGGCCCCGCGGCTGGTGGTCGCCGGCCGCGGCGTCGCGCTGACCGCCCACCGCCCCGGCCACTACCGCGTCGGCATCCGCCGGCGGCGGTTCGTCCCCAGCCCCGGCTTCCTGCCCACGGTGCCCGCCGACGAGCCGCTGCGCCTGACCGTCGGCGACGCCGCCGGCGCGCTCGCGATCGAGGTGTACGCGTGGCGGCCCGGCGGCGGCCCGTACGCCGCGCTGCCGGCCGACGCCGCCGAGGCCGCGGCCCGCCGCGCCGCCCGCGTCGCGATCACGCCGGCCGCCCCGCCGGCCTGGCCGGCGCGCACCGTCACCGCCACCGACACCGTCGACGTCCGCGCCTGGCGCGAGGAGGCCCCGTGACCGCCGTCCCACTCCTGTCCGGCTACGCGCCGCTGCCCGGCACCTTCGACGAGATCCTCGCCGCCGACGGGCCGCGGCCGCCGTTCGCGCGGGTGCTCGACGCGCTGGCCCGGCTCACCACCGACGAGCTGGCCCGGCTGCAGCAGCTGGCCGAGCAGGCCCTGCTCCACCAGGGCGTGACGTTCTCGGTCTACGCCGACAACCGCGGCACCGAGAAGATCTTCCCGTTCTGCCTGATCCCGCGGCTGGTGGCCGCCGCCGACTTCGCCCACCTCGAGCGCGGGCTCGAGCAGCGGCTGCGGGCGCTGAGCGCGTTCCTCGACGACGTCTACGGCGAGCAGGCGATCCTCGCCGCCGGCGTGATCCCCGCCGAGATGGTGCTGGGCGCGGCCGGCTACCAGCCGACCTTGCGCGGCGTGAAGCCGCCGGGCGGCGTGCGCATCCACATCGCCGGCGTCGACCTGATCCGCGACCCGGCCGGCACCTGGCAGGTGCTCGAGGACAACCTGCGGACGCCGTCGGGGGTGTCGTACGTCGTCGAGAACCGCACGATCTCGAAGCGGGTCATCCCGCGGCTGCTCGATCGCGCCCGGGTCCACCGCGTCGATCACTACCCGACCAAGCTGGCCGAGACGCTGCGCGCGGTGTCGCCGCGGCCGGGCGACGACACCACCGCGGTGGTGCTGACGCCGGGGCCGTACAACTCGGCGTACTTCGAGCACAGCTTCCTGGCGCGCACGATGGGCCTCGAGCTGGTGACCGCGCCCGACCTGTTCGTCGACGGCGACGTCGTCTACTGCAAGACCACCCGCGGGCCGCGGCGGATCGACGTCATCTACCGCCGCACCGACGAGACCTTCCTCGACCCCGAGGTGTTCCGCCCCGACAGCGTGCTCGGCGTGCGCGGGCTGATGCGCGCCTACGCCGCCGGCAACGTCGCGCTGGCCAACGCGCCCGGCAACGGCGTCGCCGATGACAAGGCGGTGTACCCGTTCGTGCCGGACATGATCCGGTTCTACCTGGGCGAGCAGCCGATCCTGGCCCAGGTGCCGACGTTCGTCTGCGCCAAGGACGACGATCGCCGCTACGTCGTCGACCACCTCGAGCAGCTGGTGGTCAAGGCGGTCGACGAGGCCGGCGGCTACGGCATGCTGATGGGCCCCCAGGCCTCGGCCGCCGAGCGCGCCGAGTTCCGCGCGCGCATCGAGGCCACGCCGCGCCGCTACATCGCGCAGCACCGGGTCGAGCTGTCGACCTGCCCGACCTGGGTCGGCGACCGCCGCGGCCTCGCGCCGCGCCGGGTCGACCTGCGGCCGTACGTGCTCACCAGCCCCAGCGGCCCGTGGGTCTTGCCCGGCGGCCTCACCCGGGTCGCGCTGGTCGACGGCAGCTACGTCGTCAACTCCAGCCAGGGCGGCGGCTCCAAGGACACCTGGGTGCTCAAGAGCGGAGGTGCCATATGAACCAGCGCAGCCAGCCCCGCGGAGGTGCCCGATGATCTCGCGCGTCGCCGATCACGCGTTCTGGCTGGGCCGCTACGTCGAGCGCGCCGAGTCGACCGCCCGGCTGCTGTCGACCACCCGCTCGCTGGCGCTCGACGGCGAGCTCGAGCCGGCGGCCTGCTGGCGCCCGGTCGTGGTGGTGGCCGGCGAGGAGCACGGCTACGCCGCGCGCACCGCCGGCGACCTCGCCGCGTGGGACGACGGCGATCGGGTCGAGGCGTTCCTGGCCACCGACCCCGAGGTGTCGGCGTCGATCGTCCGCTCGATCGCGGCGGCCCGCGACAACGCACGCTCGATCCGCGAGGTGGTGTCGCTCGAGGCGTGGGAGAGCCTCAACGAGCTGTACCTGTGGTCCAAGGGCGACGCCGCGCGGGCCGAGTTCGCCGAGCGCCGGTTCGGCTACTACCGCCACGTCCGCGAGGCCACGCAGCTGGTGCTCGGGCTGATGCGGTCGACGATGCTGCACGACGAGCCGCTCGACTTCATCTGGCTGGGGGTGATGCTCGAGCGGGTCAGCCAGACCGCGCGCATCCTCGACGTGCAGCACCACGCCTACACCTCGCTGACCAGCCACCACGAGGTGGTCGAGACCTCGCTGTGGCTGTCGCTCTTGCGCTCGCTGTCGGGGTTCGAGCCGTTCATGAAGCAGTGCCGCGGCCGGGTCGACGCCGAGGCCGTCGCCGGCTTCTTGATCCGCGAGGCTCGGTTCCCGCGCGCGATCGCGTTCTGCGTCCACGCCGCCTACCAGCGGCTGGCGGCGATCCGCCCGCCCGACGCCGACGATCGCCCGGGCGGCGCCACGCTGGCGCGCCTGCGCGCGCTCGACGCGCTGATCGCCGGCGGCGAGGGCGAGCTGCGCGGCGCCGCGGTCCACGCGCTCCTGACCCACGTCGTCGACGAGATCCACGCGGTCTGCGACGGCCCGGGCAAGGAGCTGCTCGGGTATGCGTAGCGATCCCGCGCTGCGGCCTGCGCCGCCGATGCGTTAGAGTTGGCCGTGCCCAACCTCCTCGCCATGTCGTTCGAGGGCGAGCTGGCCCCGTCGTTCGATCTGCGGTGCCTGGCCCCCGGCCGCACCCTCCCCGACGGCTGGGGCCTCGGCTACTACCCGGGCGGCGAGCCGTCGGCGGTCGTGCTCAAGGAGCCCGCGCCGCCCCAGGGCTCGATCCGCAGCCAGCTGGCCAAGGCCTGGGAGCACCTCGAGGCGTCGCTGCTGGTCATGCACATCCGCGCCGCCAAGTGGGGCGCGATCACCGACGCCAACACCCAGCCGTTCAGCCGCAGCTGGGGCCGCCGTGACTGGCTGCTCTGCCACTCGGGCAGCCTGACCCGGCGCCCACCCGACGATCGCGGGCTGTTCGAGCCGGTCGGCTCGACCGACACCGAGCAGCTGTTCTGCAACCTGCTGGGCCGGTTCGCCGAGCGCGGCTGGAAGAGCCTGGCCGACGTCGACCTCGCGCTCCTGCGCGACTGGCTCGACGTGCTCGACGACGACGGCGGGTTGACCATCGCGCTCACCGACGGCCGCGACCTCGTGGTCTACGCCGATCGCGACGTCGAGGGCTCGCTGTACCTGGGCACGATCGCCCCGCCCTACGACCGCGCGGTGTTCGGCGACGACGACCTGGTGCTCGATCTCGGCGCCCGCGGCACCAAGAGCCGCAAGGGCGTGATCGTGTCGTCGACGCCGCTGGCGGTGGTGCCCGACGACGACGCCAGCGTGGACGGTCCGGAGGTCGCCTCGGCCGCGATCACCTGGACCCAGGTGCCGGCCGGCTCGCTCCTGGCGATCCGCCAGGGCGCGGTGGTGGCGCAGCACGATCCGCCGGCGGCCGGCGCCACGCCGCGCGCGTCCCTGATCGCGCCGGCGGTGCAGACCCGGCTCACGATCGCCCGCGGCACGACGGCGCGGCCGCGGCTGTTCGACGTCCGCCACCGCACCACCTACCGCTACGCCAAGCCGATCGAGCGCTCGACCCACCTGCTGCGGCTGACCCCGCGCGACGATCGGCTGCAGCAGGTGCTCGAGCACGCGTTGACGATCTCGGTGCCGGGCCAGACCGTCGACTTCGACGACGTCTTCGACAACCGGGTGCGCCGGCTGCACATCGACACGCCGTGGACCGAGATGGTGCTCGAGGCGCGGACCCGGGTCCGGCTGGCCGACGTCGCGCCGCTCGACTTCCGCGCGCTCAAGTCGCGCTCGACGATCCCCCTGGTGTGGATGCCGTGGCAGCGCCAGATCATGGCGCCGTTCCTGCTGCCGCCCGAGCTGCCCGAGAGCCAGCTGCAGGAGCTCACCGCCTACGCGATGAGCTTCGTCAAGCGCAACGACTTCGACCTGCTCGACACCCTGCTCGACATCAACGCCACCATCTTCACCGAGTACACCTACCGCACCGGCTCGACCACGGTGTTCACCACGCCGTTCGAGGTCTACGTCAACCGGCGCGGGGTCTGCCAGGACTTC